>Ga0182024_10011478_pt1 | contig 17760 bp, 22 predicted proteins | sample P32metaG_FD_120480 | JGI IMG/M metagenome (GOLD analysis project Ga0182024, IMG submission 120480) | Permafrost microbial communities from Stordalen Mire, Sweden - P3-2 metaG (Illumina Assembly) | ecosystem: Environmental > Terrestrial > Soil > Wetlands > Permafrost | place: Sweden: Stordalen... | reverse complement strand
CTGCGCCCGCAAGAACTCCACATCCGAACACGCGTCGCCGCCACCCGCCAATGTCAGCATCGCGTGCACCAACACCTTCCCGCGATCATGCAACGGGAACCGCTCACCCGCCGGCACGATCCGTGCCGACAATGCCGCACCCAACCCGAGAGCGTCCGCGAACTGGCCCAACGCGTGCAATCCCACATGCGCGGCGACGCCATCGCCGCCAGGCTCGATCCGCGCTTTCAGCGTGCTGGTAACATGCATCTGTCAGGTGCCCTTTCGTCAGACGATCTTGGAGTGTCGTAACCCCAAGAATGCCTTACGGACAGGGCACTTGTCGCGCTCAGCGACCAACCTCACCAAAAAACTCGTGAACGATCCGGGTTAGTAAGTCCGAGACTTCGAATGGCGGCGGCGCGGGAAGCGCCCGCGGTGCACCTCCCTGCAACGATTCGACGTCGCACTGGTGTGCGAGTTCCGGCGATTCGGCGCCGTACCCGTGTGACAGTGAGTCAACGGCGAGCGAGTCGCGCAAGCTTGAAACCCAACCGACATCGGCCTGAACCGCAAGGCGCCATGTCGGATCGCGACCGAGCACCTCGAAGAACTCGCGTTTCGAGCAACCGTCGACGCCGGCGCCACCGTCAATGCAGCGGTGCGACACCGTCACGCCGCCTCATCGGCGCTCGATATGTCGTCCGCCTCGTGATGGTCCTGGGGGAAGCTGACAAACGTCTGACCGGTCTTGAAGTCGATTGTGAGCTTGGGGTGATCCAAGCCGAGTTCGGTCGCCGTCATGTACGGCACCCATCCTGGTACGTCGCATCCTTCGGGTATCGAGCCGAACCAATGCGGCGTATCAATCGCTTGCCCTTCGATGAACATGAGACAGCTCCTTTTTCTGGGCCGCGGTGGGTTACCCCTCAATCGTGCTGGCCGGGGGGAGTAGCGCCCTAACGCACTTGCAGATATGTTGCAGCGAGCTTGCAAAGTGACAGCGATAGGCGGAGCCTGTGCCTGGCTCGGACCCACAAGGCGACCTCGTTGCTGCGCTTCAGCGAGCGCGGCGAGGCCTTGGTGTCCAGAATCGGCCAGGTCGACTCGACACCATTCCGTCGTATCTTTGGCCCCGACTAGGGGTCACCACGGACGACAGGTCGCTCGGACTAGGGCAGCTGCTCAGCATCGTCAAGGGTGGCTGCGCTCGGCTGCCTATGAGCACGCGACAGCTTGTTGAAGATGCACTGAACCTGGAGGACACAGGTCGACTGCACACGTTGAAGTGGGAACGTCGACTGGAGCGAATCGCCAACAAGGCGAAAATGTCCATTGCTACCGCACGAAGACGTGTTGACGACGCGATCAGGGATCTTGCGCATGTCCTGTTGTCCGAGCGGACACTTCCCGATGACCCATTCACTATCTCCTTTGGGGAGTTCCCGGAGCGCGTAGTTGCCGACGGTCTAGCGCGCGTGCACGTGGTCGTCGGTACGACGCAGCGCGAGCGCCTAGACGATGGTGACGTATTCGACGCTCCCGAACTGAGCGCTACGATTCTTGGCGAGCGTGTCGATGTGCGCCGTCAAACGGTGCCCGGAACGGTTCGCGACCTCGTTCGCGTTACCGATGTATGCGCGATGTTCGCGGAGACCGCGCCTGATGCACGGGGGATAGATCGATCGCCACGCGAGCTATGTGTGGCGGACATAGCGCTCGATGAGCAAATGCTTCAGCATCATCTCGTCATCGTCGGTGGTGCAGATACCAACGCGTTCGTCGCGATCACGATGATCGCGATCGCCAAGCGATTTGGAGCACTTCCGGCGATTCACTACAGCGGAGATCGGACGGGCTACTTCACCTGCGATGAGATCGAGTCCACACTCAGCGGAGCTCGCTACTTGCGGCTGGAGGAGAGCGGCGGTATGCACTGCGGCTTTGCGTTGTTCGGTCGAAACCCCTGGAATCCAGCCCAAACAGTTACGATCGCGTCAGGTATACGCGCGACAGGCACACAAGCGGCGCTTGTCGCGCTAGTTCTTCGTTCTGATGAGTTGCTTCGCACCGGTGGCGTTTCGGAGCACTGGCGACAGCTGAGTGCGAATAATCGTTTCAATCCCGGCATCGGGGCAAAGATCGTTCGCGCCTCGCGGGCGCGCGTCATCAGGTCAACCGAACCTATTGCACCGTCGGAAATCATTGCGGTACCTGCACAACGACGGATCCCACAGCGCCACGCAATTACGGACTTCATTTTTGAAGAATAGCGATAGACAGGATGTATAATGAATACGACGATGTCATCTGATAATCCCTGGAAAACGATCTCCTCTCGGGCTGTTTACAAGAATCCGTGGTTTTCTGTGCGGGAGGATCAGGTCATCAGGCCCGATGGGACGCCAGGCATCTACGGCGTAGTGGAGTTACCGTCATCCGTCGGCGTCGTGGCCATAAGTGACCGCGACGAAGTCGCTCTCGTCAAGCAATGGCGCTACGTACACGGGCGCGAATCGCTTGAGATTCCGACGGGGGGGACTGATGCAGACGACAAGCAGATTATCGATGCCGCGCGTCGCGAACTGTTCGAAGAGACCGGTCTCAAGGCATCGCGCTGGTACGGGCTCGGCACGATTGAGAATAGCAACGGTGCTACAACCGACATCGCACATTTGTTCCTCGCGACTCAACTCACTCATGGTCCGAAGCCGCCGATTCCCGATGAGGCCATAGTTCTCGTGTGGCTACCGATCGACGAAGCGGTCGAGATGGCGCTTGATGGACGAATCAGCGAGTCGACCTCCGTAGCGGCACTTCTGAGAGGCCGGCTACTTGGCTTGGACTCGGCGGCCGCTCATCGTTGGGCGGGAACAGACTGATATTGAAGTTCAGACGCAAGTCAGATAGAAGCGTCGGCGAGGCGAGAGGTTCAGACATTCGCCGCTGGCGTATAATGGGCAAAGAGACCATGACGGAGAGCGAGCGAACTACCAGAATCAAGCGAATCGACCCGAAGCTGAGAGCAGCGGGCTGGTCCGTCGTGCGATTCTCGGCCAGCCGATCCGCCGATGGCGCGATCGCGATCGAGGAATACGAAACCGACCTCGGCCCCGCTGATTACGTGCTCGGCGATAGGACTCTGCTGCTCGGTGTGGTCGAGGCGAAGAAGCTGACCCTTGGTCCACAAGGTGTTTTGCCGCAGGCCGAACGTTATGCCCGGGCGATCCCTTCCGAGCATCCGTATCAGGGCGAGTTCGGTGTGCCGTTCTTGTACTCGACCAACGGTGAGGAGATCTGGTTCCACGACGTGCGTGCCGCGATGAACCGATCGCGTCGAGTAACGGCGTTCCACACCGTGCAGGCGCTACGCGAGACGTTGGAACGCGACTTCGACGCTGAACTGGCTCGCCTGCGGGTGACCCCAGTTCGCGAGGGGATCCGGCCCTATCAGGTCGAGGCGAACACGGCGATCGAGCAGGCGATCACGAGCCGCCATCGAAAAATGTTGGTGACCATGGCCACCGGTACCGGCAAGACGCTGATGACGGTCAACGAGATCTACCGACTCATGAAGTCGGGTGTGGCCCGCCGAGTCCTCTTCCTCGTCGATCGCCGCGTCCTCGCCGCGCAGACGGTTCGAGCGTTCGCATCCTTCGAAGCAGAACCGGGATTGAAGTTCGACAAGATCTACCCCGTCTACTCGCAACGCTTTCAGCAGACGGACTTCGACAAGGACGAGAAGTTCGACCCGAACGTGATGCCCAACTCACTGTTGACCAACCCGAAGCTCGGCGATGCCTTCGTCTACGTCTGCACCGTCCAGCGCATGGCGATCAACCTGTTCGGCAAGCAGGCCGTGCTCGGCATCGGCGAAGACGGCGTCGACGACGAAGCGGACAAGCTCGACAACATTCCGATCCACTGCTTCGACCTAATCGTGGCCGACGAGTGCCACCGCGGCTACTCAGCCAAGGAGCTCTCAACCTGGCGTCAGACGCTCGACTGGTTCGACGCGACGAAGATCGGTCTGACCGCCACGCCGGCCGCGCACACCATGGCCTACTTCGAGAATCTCGTGTACCGCTATGACTACGAGCGCGCGGTCAGCGAGGGATACCTCGTTGACTACGACGTCGTGCGCGTGAACTCGGACGTCCGTATGAACGGCGTCTTCCTCCAAGAGGGGGAGCAAATCGATCAGGTGGACACCGCAACTGGCGCGCGACAGCTCGACCTCCTCGAAGACGAACGAACCTTTGACGCTTCACAGGTCGAGCGCAACATCACCGCGCCTGACTCGAACCGCAAGATCCTGGAGGAGATCAAGCGCTACGCGGAGGAGCACGAGGCGGCGACTGGTCGATTCCCAAAGACGCTGATCTTCGCTGTCAATGACTTGCCTCACACGTCTCACGCCGACCAGCTGGTCGACCAAGCGCGTGACGTATTCGGACGCGGCGAAGCATTCGTCGCCAAGATCACCGGGCGTGTCGACCGACCCCTGCAAAGCATCCGCCAGTTTCGTAACCGACCGGATCCCAAGGTCGTGGTCACCGTCGATCTACTTACGACCGGCGTCGACATCCCGGATCTCGAATTCCTGGTGTTCCTGCGGCCAGTGAAGTCCCGCATCCTGTTCGAACAAATGCTCGGCCGCGGCACCCGCCGCTCACCCGACCTCATCCCGGCGAAGTCGCACTTCGTCGTGTTCGACTGTTTCGACGGCACGCTGCTGGAGTACTTCAAGAACACAACCGGTATGACTGTCGAGCCACCGGAGGGTGACGGCAAGGCGATCGACGAGATCATCGATGAGATCTGGCAGAACACCGACCGCGACTACAACGCCCGCCGACTCGTGAAACGCCTGCAACGTATTGATAAGACCATGAGTGGCGACGCCCGCGATCTCTTCGCTCGCTTCGTCCCCGACGGAGACGTGGCCCGTTTCGCCGAAGAACTCCCGGCAGCGCTGCGCAGCAACTTCACCGAAACGATGAGCGTCCTGCGCGATGCCGACTTCATCAAGTTGCTCACTGGCTACCAACGGGCCGAACGCACCTTCATCGTCGCGTCGTCGGTGACCGACACAGTCGAGTCCGAGTGGCTCATCAAGGCCGGTGTTGGTAGGGAGTACAAACCCGACGACTACCTCCAGCTTTTTGAGCGCTTCATCGAAGAGCACACCGAGGCGATCAGAGCCATCAGCATCTTGCTCTCACGACCGGCAGAATGGGGAGCCGAACCCCTACGCGAGTTGCGCGACGCTCTGACACACGCGCCCGAGCACTTCACAGAAGGCAATCTGCAGCGCGCGTTTAAGGCCACCCACCACAAGGCACTCGTCGACATCATCTCGATGGTCAAGCGCGCCGCGGTCGACGCGACGCCACTGCTCACCGCCGAGGAGCGCGTCAACGCAGCGGTCGAACGAGTCACGGCCGGGCGGACTCTGACTGAGGATCAAGCCAAGTGGATGGACTACATCCGACAGCACCTCGTGCAGAACCTCTCCATCGAACGTCAAGACTTCGAGGACGTTCCGGTGCTCTCGGATCGAGGCGGCTGGGGACGCGCCAACCGCAGCTTCGACGGCAACCTCGCAGCTCTGCTCGATGATCTCAACAAGGAGCTGGTAGCCGCATGACCGACGTCGTCATCAAGCTCTGGGGCTTCTGCCACGTCCTGCGTCACGACGGCGTCGATTACGGCGATTACATCGAACAGCTCACCTACCTGTTGTTCCTCAAGATGGCAGACGAACGTGGCATCGACGTGCCGGTCGAGACTGACTGGCCGTACCTGCGCAAGCAGAGCGGGACGGATCTGCTTGACACCTATGTCGAAGCTCTCCGCACCCTCGGCAAGCAGCCTGGCATTCTCGGCGACATCTTTGGTGGTGCGCAGAACCGCTTCACGAATCCCGTCAATCTCCAGAGGCTCATCGGCATGATTGACGAGACCGAGTGGATCAGCCTCGACACCGATATCAAAGCCGCTGCATTCGAAGGGCTGCTGGAGAAGGCGGCTTCGGAAGGTAAGAAGGGCGCCGGGCAGTACTTCACCCCGCGGCTCCTGATCCAAAGCATCGTTCGTTGCGTCAAGCCCGATCCTCGGGTCAGTAAGGACTTCGCGATTGACGATCCAGCGTGCGGTACTGGCGGCTTTCTAATCGCGGCCTACGAGTGGCTCAAAGGCGAGACAGGCGGTGCGTTTGACCGCGATCTCGCTCGTCGTATCCGCACCAAGACCTACTTTGGCCAGGAACTCGTCGCCAGACCTCGGCGTCTCGCGCTTATGAATCTCTACCTTCACCAGGTCGAACCACGAATCACGCTCGCCGACTCGATCTACGAAATGCCAGGCGCCCAGCGTTACGACGTGATACTCACGAACCCGCCCTTCGGCACGAAGGGTGCGAACCAAGCACCTGACCGCGAGGACTTCGTCGTCCAGACGAGCAATAAGCAGCTCAACTTCATCCAGCACGTACTCACGATCCTCAAGCCCGGCGGTCGCGCCGCGATCGTTGTGCCCGACAACGTGTTGTTCGCTCAACAAGCGGGCGAGGTCTTTGAGGTCCTGATGGAGGACTGCGATGTCCACACTGTGCTGCGTTGCCCGCGCGGCACGTTCAGCCCATACACGCAGGGCACCCAGACCAATGTGATCTTCTTCACCAAGGGCAGACCCACCGAGCGCACCTGGATATACGACGCTCGTGCCAACGTTCCCAAGATCACCAAGGTGAGCCGGCCACTCACACCCGCGCACTTCGCCCAGTTCGAGAAGTGCTACGGCAACGATCCGACCGGTCTCGCAAAACGCACCGATTCCGACTCGACCGAAAATCGTTGGAGAAGTTTCAGTATCGATGAGATCAAGGCCCGCCACTACAAGCTTGATGCATTCAAATGGCTCCGCGACGACGAACTAGACGATCCGGATGAACTCCCGGAGCCGGAGGAGCTCATCACTGTGGCGATGGAGGAACTCGAACTCGCCTTGGATGACCTCGCAGATATTCAGCGCCTTCTAGAAGGCAACGGGGCTTAGGCATGACCTTCGAGGTGGATCCGGATAGTCACGGGCCGCTTAGACCTCTGCGAGCCGTCACGGTCGACGTTCCGAGCTGGGATCCGTCTAACGAGCCCGAGTCGCCGTTCACCTACGTTGACATCTCATCGATCGACAACGAACGTTGCGAGATCGTCAAACCGAAGTATCTGCTAGGTAAGGAAATGCCGTCTCGAGCGCGTCGACCACTCGCGGAAGGAGATGTTCTCTTTTCAAACGTGCGGACCTATCTTCGGAACGTGGCGCAGGTACGCGGCCTTCAACTTCCCGCAGTTGCGTCGACGGGCTTCACCCTTCTTAGGCCAGAGAAGTCGATCTCGTCGCGCTACTTGTACCACTTCGTACGTTCAGACTTCTTTATCGGCCATGTTACCCCCGAACAGACAGGGACCCACTATCCCGCCACGTCCGACCGAGTAGTTAGAGACCAACTGGTCCCGGTTCCGGCGCTCCTGATTCAAGAGTCACTCGCTGAGATTGTTGACTCCTTCGAGGTCTCGCGGTCCTCCGCTGCCGGACATCTCTCGGTGTCGCGACAAGCGATCGATCGGTTCCGACAAGCCGTGCTCGCTGTCGCGTGCTCAGGTCGCCTCACCGAGGAGTGGCGAACGCATGCTGATCTCGAATCTGCGAGTTCGGCGATAGAGCGAAGGCGCACGTCTCAACGAGCTCTGCTCGGCAATAGGTACCGGAAACCGACGTTGCCAGATGTCATGTCGCTTCCCGATCTTCCCGACGGGTGGTCGTGGGCTGGACTGTCGGAACTCGGGGAGCTGGGGCGCGGAAAATCGAAGCATCGGCCCCGGAACGATCCAGAACTGTACGGCGGTGAGTATCCGTTTATTCAGACGGGAGATGTTGCTCGGTCGGGCGGTCGAATTCTCGATCACAGCCAGACGTACAACAAGCTCGGTCTAGCTCAGAGTCGGCTCTGGCCAGAGCGCACTGTCTGCATCACGATCGCTGCGAATATCGCGGACAGTGCTCTTTTGACCTATCCCGCTTGCTTTCCTGATAGCGTCGTTGGCTTGGTGGCCGACGAATCTGTCGCGCTTCCGGAGTACGTCGAGTTCTTTGTCCGAACAGCACGCCGAGATCTCGCGGCGTTTGCACCAGCGACGGCCCAAGCAAATATCAACCTGGCGATTCTTTCCGAACTCGCGGTCGCGCTCCCGTCGGTTGCAGAGCAGCGAGAAATCGTTCGCAGAGTCGACGAGCTCTACGAAAAATGTGCTGCGATCGGGAATGCCGTTGAGGCCGCCGCGAAACGTGTTGACCGCAGTGCGCAAGCCATTCTTGTCGAGGCGTTCCACGGCGATCTCGTATCGTGAGAGCGTACGCATGCGTCTACAGGCACTCCGAGCCCAGCCGACGCGATCGCCGACTCACTGAGGAAGCGTCGCGGACAGCGCCGCTGCTTAAGCGATACCTCCAGCGCTACGACTCGCCCGACTGCTTCTATGACTGGGGCGATGATCCAAGCTTCTTTGCCGCAGCCGAGATCCTCGGCTCACCCGACCGGGCGACGTGGGGGGTATGTCGCCGCGACGTCCGTGCATCGATGAGCAGTGGCGACTTCGTCGTGTTCTTCTGTGGGAAGGAGATCGACCGGGGACGCTGGGACTACTTCTACGTTGGCGTCGGGACGATCGGCCAACTCCTGAACCGAAATGAGATTTGGGAGGATGACGACTATCAGAACTACCGACGCTTCTTCAACGTCCTCGCGCGCCCGGTCGACGGACTTCTGCAGCAACATGAGACGATCCGTCGGTTTCATCCGGACTGGGCCGCGCGCGCTGCGGCGCCGTACGTCGTGTTTGATCCGGACGACACACACTTCAATCTTCGCGACCCGCTTCGAGTCGCGTCGTACGACCGCGAGCTTGGTGGCATCGAGGTATGGGACCGGGAGAATCCACACGCCGTGGCCTTGGCCGAACTGATCCTGCCGAGCCCGCCGACCCGGCGGGGTCTGCGCTCGACCAATCGGCAGCGGGCACACCCGAAGATGAACTTGCAATTTCAGGCTCAGCGGGCTGGAGGCTTCGAGAATCTACGCGGACGACTTCTAGATCTGGTTGCTGCCTGACCGGATCACCAGACCTCCGCCATCGAACCCAGCCGCCATCGTCACTCGGCGGGGTCGCAGCCGGGGCGTAACGTCCAGAGGTGCGACCACCGCTGCTGTGTAGCTGACACCGAAGGTTCGTGATGGCCGGCAGGCGCGTCTTCTTCAGCTTTAGCTACGGCCGAGACATCTGGCGGGCGGCGAACGTACGCAAAGCCGCCACCTTCGACGCGACCGCCCGAGCAGGATGGACCGATGCCTCCATTTGGGAGGAGGCGAAGCGCAAGGGCGACGCCGAGATCCGTCGGCTGATCGATTCCAGTCTCAACGGAACCAGCGTCACGGCTGTCCTGATTGGCGCTGAGACGGCGAGTAGTCGTTGGGTCAACTACGAGATCGAAAGAAGCATCATGCGCGGCAATGGACTGCTCGGTGTGCGTATTCATCGCATCAAGGATCAGGACGGCCGGCGGAGCAAACCGGGATCGGTACCGGCGATGCTGCGCACTGGCGGCTACCGAGTATATGACTGGCAGCCTTCCAGCTTCGGGCGCCGGGTCGAGCAGGCGGCTATCGACGCCGGCAAACCATGTCTACGTCATCAGCGGAAGAGTTGCTTTCTGTGCAGGTGGTTCTGGTGGTGGTGAACCGGTCGACTCGGGCTCGGCGACTCCACCGAAGCGTAGGAGATGCTGCGCCACGGGCGTACAATAATAGTCGAAAGGGAACCTATGCCAAAGACAAAGGTGTTCGTTAGTTACGACTTCGACAACGACAAGACGCTCTATGACTTCATTATCGGGCAGGCAAAACTTTCCGATTCACCGTTTGAGGTGTCCGACCATTCGCTCAAAGAGGCTGCTCCCGAGCGAGACTGGGAAGTGAAGGCCAGGGCGGCCATCGCTCGCGCGGACAAATTCATCGTGATGCTCGGACCGAAGACCCGTAGCGCGTCCGGCGTCAAGAAGGAAGTCGCGATGGCGAAGGACCTCGCGAAGTCCAGGTTCCAGATCATCGGATACAAAGACGGTTCCCGCGATTGGGCCGTACCGGACGCTGGCGTTACCTACAACTGGAACTGGGACAACTTGAAGAAGTTGCTCGCGTAGGGACTGATGGAACAGACAATGGACGCGAAGCTGAAGCATCTTGAGTTCATCCAAGCCGCCATTGCTCGCATGGCGACGAACTCGTTTCTGTTCAAGGGATGGGCAATCACGATCGCCGCTGGACTTTCCGCCTTTGCGGCTGTTGAGTCGAGGAAGGCTCTACTGGTTATCGCGCTGGCCTCGACATTTCTGTTTTGGGGTCTCGATGGTTACTACCTCTGGCTCGAACGTGGCTTTGTCGAACTCCACAAGCAGGTCGCCTCCAAGAGCGAGGCAGATGTCGACTTCTCCATGGCCGTCGACAAGCAGCACGCGGCCTGCCGGTGGTTTCGGACCTGCTGGCGTCCACACCTCTGGATATTCTACGGAACCATCATCGCGATCGATCTGGTCGCGATTTCGCTGTTGAGGAGCAAGTGATGGCGCGCAGAGTCTTCTTCAGCTTCAAGTACGAGGACGTGTCGCGGGCGATGGTCGTGCGCAACAGCTGGGTCACGCAAGGCAAGGAAGCAGCGGGCTTCATCGACGCCGCAGAGTTCGAGGAGCTGGAACAACAGGGCGACGACGCCATCCAGAACTGGATCGACGACCAGCTTGATGGAACGAGCGTCACGGTCGTTCTGGTCGGCGAGGAAACCTGTGGCAGCCGATGGGTGCAGTACGAGATCGACAAAAGCAAAGACCTCGGTCACGGTTTGCTCGGAATCGACATCAGCAAAATCAAGGATCTGAGTGGTAACACCTCAGAGCGCTGCGGAAAGATTCCCGACGGCTACAGCTTCTACCTCTGGAACAATGACGACGGCTACCACAACATGGGCGACTGGATCGAGGAGGCGGCGACCGCTGCCGGAAAACAATGACCGCATCGGAGAGCCAGACCGAGGACTGCGAATTCTGCGCGATCGCACGTGGTGAGGACCGGTCGGTCGAGATTGTCTGCGAGGGCAAGACCTGGCTGGCGTTCTTCCCGCTCAACCCAGCGACGCCAGGCCACACGCTCGTGATTCCACGCGTGCACGTTCGCGACCTCTGGCAGGCGAAACCTCCGCTCGACGCGGAGCTGATGACAGCTGTCATCCGAGTCGGTCAGGCGATCGAAGCAGCCTTAACACCCGAAGGCATGAATCTGATCACCTCGGCTGGTGAGACGGCCGAGCAGACGGTGTTTCACCTGCATCTCCACATCGTCCCTCGCTGGAAGCGGGACGGCTTCGGACGAATCTGGCCAGTCGATGGGAAGTTCGAAGATACAGACCTGAAAGACGTGGCTGGAAGAATTCGAGCGGCGTGTGTCGGATTATAGGGCTGGATGACCTGCATCACCTTTACACGATCTCGGCACTGGATTCACCGTCGCTGCGTTGTCATGCCAGCACCGTGCCAACGATCGAGGCACACTGGTTGCACTCGCACGACTCAACGTGCGGCAATCTTGGGGCCGACCCCGTTGCACGGTGTCATCACTGGTACGTCACTCTCGGCGAACTCGAAGATGACATCGTCGCTCGAATCGATAACGGGCACTACGGGGCCGTATTTTCGAGCGCCGTCGCCCAGGTAGACATGTGCGAACCGAGCCGTTCGTAACGCGCGATCGCCACCTCTGGAAGGTCGCTGCCGTGCAGGATCGCTAGGAAAGCGGCCCACTCGCGCCCCAAACGCTCAACCATCTCTGGCGTACCAAGGTCTCGCCACTCTGCAATCTCGCGAGCGCGACATCGGACCGAGTGCCGCATGAGGGCGTGATAGTCGAGTCCGACCGGCGGTTCACCGTTGCATTCGGCACATTCACATTCGGCGAGCCGTCGATCAGTGAAATACAACCGCGCGGCTTCGTCGGCCTGCACATAACGATGAAGGTGCGGCAGGTAGTAGCGAGCGGGCGGCGGTCCGGACTCCGGAAGCTCGATCCAGTTGCGATATTCGCCGTATCCGATGCCGTGCGATGATCCGCTGAGACCGAGGTTCTGAAGCATGATCGAGAAGAAGCCGCCGTACAGCGCAAACACTTGAAGGTTCCGTTGCTTGGACTCACGAATGGCCAGGGCATACTCGGTTAGGTCCGAGGCAGGCCTCGTCAGCTCCTCCAGACCGGATACCCAGATCGCCGCACGATTCTCGCTCACCGCCAGCGTGAGCGGAGCCAACGCGCCGACATTCCGAGCCGCTATCACCCGCACGCAACGTCCGTCGTCGTTCAGCGCGTTGGACGTCGCCTCATAGAGGCGCTGCGAAACGTCCCACCACGGATCGGGTGGTGGCCCCGCCACCAAATAAGGAGGCATGACGTAGCTCGGGGCCTTGGCGTCGTGCGGGCGCACGTCCTGACCGAGCCTTCGCGCATACTTCTCGAACTTGGAACCGGCGGCGGCCTGATAGTCACCATTGAACGTCGCCCAGTTGCGAGCGACAGTCTCGATGATGTCGTCCGTAAAATCCGCGGGCGACGGATCGGTAGGACGAACGAGCTCCGGCACACCCAACAGTTCTGCGAGAGCTACGTGAGATCGCTTTGGCCGCGTCAGCGCCTGCTGGAACAATGGGAAACGAGGATCTATCGCATACTGTGGTCCCTCCGTGGTGGCAGACAGCGTAAGTACGAAGCCTCCGGTGCCTTCACGTTGAAACGCCGCAACTGTCCCCGGCACCAGAAGCCCGTTGTAATCGCCCGCCAGTTCGCGCACCGTACGCTGATCTGTCGCGCCATAACTGAGGAAATGAGCGAATCGATTCTCAAACACTGGCGCCGTCCCTTCGAACAAGCGCCTGACGCAGTTTGCGCCGCAACTCCGGATGTATCGTCGCGCGACGAGAGGCGAGGAGCTGTGAGACACGACCCGTGGACAACGACACGTGGATAATCCCGACTCCAAGCGTCGCCGCCTGTTTGAACAGAGGCTCCATTAGCCGCGTCGCGGTTACTAGATAGGTCCGATCAAACGAGACGGTGTTCAAATAGCTCTGCTCGATCACGCGCCGGTTGTGCGCGAGCTTCAACTCGTAGGCCGAACTCACTCCGGACGCCGTCAGCAGCGCAAGGTCGACTCGGCGACCATGCCAAGGGAACTCCTCGACGAGCAAGGCGTCGTCCCTCAACTGTCGCCGTGCACGCAACCAGCAAATCAGTGGTTCAACGAGTTCCGACTCGGACCGGGTCGGTGTCGAATGCAACGCCTCAGTCATCGTTGCCCTCCGCCGAGAAGACCTCCGCACTGGTGAACCGATACAGAAGTGCGAAGTACCACGCAGACACGAGAACGGACGCCAGGACCAGAATCAACGATGCCCAGAGACCTATGTATCCGACCTCGCGATCACGCTTCCAGCCGGTGAAATAAGAGAAAGCGAGCAACACTCCAACCATCAGGAGCGACAGCAGTGCCAGCAAGCTAGGGCCGCACCGAAGCATCGCTCGGAAATACCGAGGCAGTTTCCGGCGAGCGGTTAGCGCTCGATTCACGACGTTCACATGTGCTTGCAACGTCGACGGGTCTGCCAGGGCTTGATGCGGATCGAACCGATCGAGATCACCGAGCGCCCGGTTCACCTCGATCGCGAGTTCCCTGAGTTCCTTAGCAGCTCGCTCATCAAGTGCAGCCTGAGCGAGTGCAACTCGGCTCTGATACTCCTTGAACACGTCTGATCGGAGGCTGGCGGCCTTCCAGATCCCACCGCCAGTAGTGACAACGAAGCCCGCCCCGAGCGCCACGATGCCGCCGTCGATGGTGCTCATTTGCCAAGGATCTGATCTCGGATCACCGACTTCGTCGTCTGGTCGTCATATCGTGTGTAGACGTAACGGATCAGCTGGCGAAGCGGAAGTCCCGCAAAGCGGTCCTTGAACGCCTGCAGTACCGCTTCGGTGTTGCTCGGCAATTCGGAAAGGAGCGCGTTGTAGTAGCGCCGGCCGAGATCAGTCAACTCGAAGTCGCGTGTGGTGAATGCCGTCGCCGGCTCCTCGCCGATTAACTGATCCGACTCCCACGAGTCCTCCTCCGTCGGCGCAAGCACCGCCGAGTCCGTGATGAGGTCTGCCGACTCGAGTGTCTCAACGGCTTGATAGACCTTCGCTGAAAACGGCCCGAAGTTGTGCGGCTCGAACTCCGGCGGTTCAGTCAGCAGTTTGCCCAGCTCCGTTTCGCGCTCCAATAGGAACACGAGCTTCTCGAGACGAGTTATTCCTTCGATCCGCCCGCGAAGCGAGGGGCTTTGCGCAGGCGCGCCCAGCAGGAGCACGATCGCGTCGTCAACTTCGAACTGGACGCTCTCGTCCGTCATCGCACCTCTCCGTCTCTCCTTCCGCGCCGGAGGTGTCGGGCCGCCCCGACTCTACGAACGCATGTTCGACAACGATAAGCACCGGGTGAGACAACCATGGCGAGTCCTGCACCTCTCGTCCTGCTCTGCAATATGCGCCAGGCGAGTTGCCAAGCTGTCCATGCTGCCCATGCTGCCACCTCCGCTGGGTGCATGACGTCGTATACGACCCGGAGGGCTGAATTGCTGCCTCGCGAAGTGCTCCAACCTGGTCAAACTCGTCTCTGTCGGGTGCGTATACGTCTGCGACGTGAAGACCGCCGATGCGTGACCCAACAACTTGCTGGTCAGCTCCAGCCGATTGCCGGACAAGGCCAGCACCGTCGCCGCGATGTGTCGGAGGCCGTGAAGGCACAACACCGTTTGCCCTAGCTGCGGCTGCGACCCGTCCCCCCGTGCGCGTAGGTGCCTGGGTCGATTGGTATGCCGTCACCTCGATCACGCACGACGGTGCCGGTGTCGATCTTCATCGCATCCTGGGCATTGGCTACTGTTCGGCCGTCGCGATTTCACCCAATCAATGAGGAATGAGGCATGCCCCCGCCAAGAAGCCAACGCGTAAGACGGCGAAACGCCCGGCGCAACGAACACTCAGCGCGGCTCACAAGCGAGCCTTGGCCGAAGGTCGCACAATGTCGGCGACTGTCGACCGGTACCTCTCGGCTGTGAATACCCCGCAACGTCGGGGCCGCAAGGTCTCAAGAACTGCGCTGGAGTCGCGTCTCTCCGACGCCCTGGCGAAGGCCAAGTCGGCGAGTGGCGTCGAAAAGGTCCTGACGGCTCAGGAGATTCGCGACCTACAGACTCGGATCACCAACATGAGGACCGCCGGCGCGAGTGACATCAAGAGTCTCGAAACGGACTTCGTGAAGATCGCCAAGAAGTTCGGCGAGAATCGTGGCATCAGCTACGGCGCGTGGCGCGACGGAGGCGTTCACCCGGACGTGTTGAAGCGCGCTGGGATCGCTCGGACCCGGGGTTGAGCCTGGCCTCCGGCGCGCTCATCCTGCGCCTGCAAGCGGAGCTAAGAGCTGGCTTTTGCGCCATCAGCCCAGGCTGGGGCTCACTGACGATCAGGAGACACGACAGACCACCAACTCTCACCTCCTTCGCCCTTGTCTGATTGAAATATTTCAACTTCAGCGTACAATTTGTTCTGATACATGAAGCGTACGAAGCGATTGACGAAACTGCATACGCTCTTAGTCAACAAGGTTGACTGGGACGATGCCACCCGGTTCCAGGTTCAGCGCTACTTAATGGACAACCTGAGTTGGCCAGGCATGCTGACATTCGTCGACCTGGCTGGTTGTGAGCTTGGAGGCAAGCTCCTCTTCAAGACCGACGCCGTCAAGCTGCTCCATGAACGATCGCCCAACGAGGTGCTGCACGCTTGGAACCGCTGGAGGGAGCGGCGGTGAGCGCAGAAGTAGGCGCAGATCCTCATCGTAAAATAGAACAAGGACGCCAACGCGTTCCCTTGTTTATGGTTAGTCTCGTAGTTGCTGGTGCGACGTACTTTCTCCGTGGCCTGTTCGTAGTAGGTACGATGTTCCAGAATAATTGCGGGGGTTACGGTCGCGCAGCCTTCAGTGCATGTGCACCGCCACGCCAACGGTTCACCGTTCTAATATTCGTGCTCTCAGTCGTCCTCGCGCTGAGCGTACTTCTCGCACTGACGACGCTGTATTGGATGGCGTGGCGGAGCCGTCATCGAATTGGTTGGACCGTGATACTGACGGTCGTGATCCTTAGCACTGTGACGCTTTCAGTCGACCGGAGCCGTAATCAGCAAGCCAGCCAATCCGCCGCCTCGCAGAACTGTTCGCGGCTGCTAGCACTGAATAAGGATCCGGAAAGGCCGGTACGCTGTTGAAGACAAGCGATGGGCGGCGATCTGCTCACACGTGTGGTGCGAGGATGCTGTAGTAAGCATTCTGGCCGTTCTGGTTCGGATGCAGGCTTCGTTGATCGATGCTTGTACCACTCGGGATGAGGTTATTGAAGTACGGTGATCCAGAATCGCAGTGGCGGTGAGTCTGAAACGACGTGTCGACTCCGACAAACTCTATGTCCTTGTGCGTTAGTGCCGCCGCCTTCCGAACCGCATTGCCAATGATGTTGTTCAGCTGAAGCGCGACGCCATTCATCCAGTCTGCGTCGGGCTTTGAGACGGTTGCGTTGAAGCCGAAGCGGCTAAAGATGCCGCACACCGGTCCCGCGGAAAGGTCGCGCGGGTCTCGATGGAAGTTATTGCCCCAGAATTGTGGATATCCCGTAACAAGAATCCGGGCTCCCGGCGTCACCTGGGCAGCCAGTTTCTCGTAAACCGTTCCCAAGCTGTCTTGCGCCCCACATACTGTCTCGGGAATGCCAGTGTCCGGCTGGGTTCCAGGTAGCGGATAACAACCAGATGCGCGACCATTCTTCAACCAATTCAGAGCCGTCTGCATCCGCGATGCATCCCGACTTGCGCAGCCATGCCCACCCGTGTGCGAGAACAAGCCGAGCAAGTTCGAGACCGAAATGCAGTCATTCAGGACATCAACGAAGCCGACGTCATTTCCACCCATCGAAAAGGTTACGAGGTTCGTGGTTGTCTTCGAGAGATGGAGGATCTGTGCAATCTCGTCAGGGTTCTCACTGTTCGGGTTGTACACGTCGGGTATGACCGCTCCTGAACAAGCGGCGAAGTCGAATGTCCCACCACGTTTCTTTGCGATCTGCTCGGCATAGCCATCGGTCGCTCGATGGCAACCATGTCCGCCCTGATCCGTGCCGGCAAGAAATGCTGGCGCGCCCTCGCCGGACGCGAAGGAATCACCAAGAGCGACGTAAGATGCCCCAACCACATTCACTGTGCCAGTCGGGAGTGGGTTACCAGCGCATGATGCGGTAGCACCGTAAGTGCCTGGCGCTAATGCGCTCTGAAATCCAGCGACGTAATCCGTCCCGTTTGCACTCACTGGCAGCGGCTGTAGCACTGGGCTACCCGCAGCGCTCATGATCTCGAGAGACGCTGCGGCACCAACCGGGCATTGCCACGACACCGAGAACTGAGTGCCAGGGAAACCCTGGGTAGGCGTGACAACGACGGAGGGAGTCGCATTGGTCAACGCCTCCTGGACGCTCAGCGGGTAGCCGGTCGCTAGGCCAGACTCCGGGAAGGCGTAGAGGATCCACTTGGCGCTGGGATTCGTG
>Ga0182024_10011477_pt1 | contig 17762 bp, 15 predicted proteins | sample P32metaG_FD_120480 | JGI IMG/M metagenome (GOLD analysis project Ga0182024, IMG submission 120480) | Permafrost microbial communities from Stordalen Mire, Sweden - P3-2 metaG (Illumina Assembly) | ecosystem: Environmental > Terrestrial > Soil > Wetlands > Permafrost | place: Sweden: Stordalen... | reverse complement strand
GCCACCAAAGCCACCAAGGCCGCCGGAGGAGCTCGGGTCGCCGCGACCACTGGGTCGACCGGTCCGCACGGGGCACTGCCGGTGATGCCCCCGGTCTCTCCGATGCTTGCCAAGTTGAGCCGGAGCCTCCCTGAGGAAGAGGGGTTCGTGTACGAGCCCAAGTGGGACGGGTTCCGCTGCATCGTCTTCCGCAATGGCAACTGGATCGAGCTGGGCAGTCGCAACGAACGGCCGCTCACCCGGTACTTCCCCGAGCTCGTCGAGGCCTTTGCCAAGGAGCTCCCGGAGCGCTCCGTGATCGATGGGGAGATCGTGATCGTGGGCGAGCGTGGCCTCGACTTCGACGCCCTGCTCCAGCGCATCCACCCCGCCGAATCCCGGGTGCGTCTGCTCGCCGCAACGACGCCGGCGTCCTTCGTCGCCTTCGACCTGCTGGCCTTGGGGGACGACGACCTGCGGACCACCCCTTTCGCCGAGCGTCGGGGCCGACTCGAGGAGGCACTGGCGGGTGCCGGCCCCGTCGTCCATCTCACGCCGGCCACCGACGACCCGGAACTGGCCCGCACCTGGTTCTCCGGATTTGAGGGCGCAGGTCTCGACGGGGTGGTGGCCAAGCGGACGGATCTTCCCTACCGCGAGGGGGACCGGGCGATGCTCAAGGTGAAACACGAACGGACGGCGGACTGCGTGGTTGGTGGTTTCCGCTGGCACAAACAGGCTGGCGTGGGCTCACTGCTCCTCGGCCTGCACGACGGTGCCGGTCTACTGCGACGGGTTGGGATATGCGCCTCGTTCAGTGCCGTCCGGCGGCGGGAGCTGATCGACGAGCTCGAGCCGTACCGGGTGACCGACCGAGCCGGCCACCCGTGGCACGGCCTCGAAGGGGAGGGGATGGCGGCCAGCCCGGACGCGGCCCACAGCCGTTGGAATGCCGGGCGCGACCTGTCCTGGGAAGCGGTGCGCCCCGAGCTGGTCTGCGAGGTGGCCTACGACCACCTGCAGGGCGAGCGTTTCCGGCACGCCACATCGTTCAAGCGCTGGCGACCCGACCGGGAGCCGGCTTCGTGCACCTTCGCTCAGCTCGATACCCCGGTCCCGGTGGCCCTGTCCGAAGTGTTCGGCCGCTAGCCGGACCGCGGGCCCGGTGGTCCCAGCCGGCTCCTTGTAGCCTCGTCACGGTTGCCGTCGCGCCGACGGGCGGCCCAGAGGAGGGATCGACATATGGCATTCCCACGTGACGAGGTGAAGGCGACGGTCGACCGGTACCACGAGCTGCGTCGGCGCATTGACGCCGGGGAGGAGGAGCAGGCGTTCGGGGTCCTGGCCGACTTCTACACCGACGACGCCGTGTACGTGGACGCCTCGTGGGGCCGCATCGAGGGGAAGGAGGCCATCGCCAACTGGCTGGTTGACTCCATGGTCGGGCTGGGTGACTGGAAGTTCCCGGTCGAGTTCACGGCCATCGAGGGGAACGACGTGGTGGTCAAATGGACCCAGATCCTCCCGGTGGCCCGGCCCGACGGCACCCCCTACACCCAGTCGGGCTACTCGCGGCTCATCTATGCCGGGGACGGCAAGTTCTCCTACGAGGAGGACACCTACAACATGGCCCATGTGCTCGAGGATCTGGCGGCCAGCGGGTGGCAGCCCACCGAGCCGATGAACGTGCCCCCCGAGCACCCGAACCGGGACTGGTCGATCCCGGGCTGAAGGGCCGACGGCGGCACGGTCAGACCTGGTCGAGCTGCCCGGTCAGGTAGTCGTGGTAGGCAGCGAGGTCCAAGAGGCCGTGGCCCGAGTAGTTGAACAGGATGACGCGGTCCTCGCCGGTCTCCTTCGCCGCCAGGGCCTCGTCGATCACCGCCCGGATAGCGTGGCTGGTTTCGGGCGCCGGAAGCGTGCCCTCGGTCCGGGCGAACTGGACGGCGGCGTCGAAGACCTTTCCCTGAGGGTAGGCGGTCGCCCGCATGCGGCCCGCCTTGACCAAAGCCGAGATGATCGGTGAGTCGCCGTGGTAGCGCAGGCCCCCCGCGTGGATCGGGGGGGGGATGAACTCGTGTCCGAGGGTGTACATGGCCAGCAGCGGCGTCATGCCGGCGACGTCGCCGAAGTCGTACTCGAAACGGCCCTCGGTGAGGGTCGGACACGACGAGGGTTCGACCGCCAGGAGGTCTACCCCGGCATCGGCCACGAACGGAAGCGCGATCCCGCCCAGGTTGGAGCCCCCACCGCAGCTGCCGATCACGATGTCCGGGCGCTCCTCGCCGGCCAGGGCGAGCTGCTCCTTGGCCTCGAGGCCGATCACGGTCTGGTGGAGGAGCACGTGGTTCAGCACCGACCCCAGGGAGTAGTGCGTGTCCTCCCGGTCAATCGCGTCACGGACGGCGTCGCTGATGGCCCAACCGAGGGATCCGGGCTGGTCCGGATCGTCGACCGGCGAGGGGACGACAGTCCCCCCCCAGACCTCCATCATCGTTCGCCGGTAGGGCTTCTGATCGTACGAGGCCCGCACCATGTAGACCTTGCATTCGAGGTCGAAGAGGGCGGAGGCGAAGGAGAGGGCGCTCCCCCACTGCCCAGCGCCGGTCTCGGTGGCCAGCCGGGAGATCCCCTCCTGCTTGTTGTAGAAGGCCTGCGGGACGGCGGTGTTGGGCTTGTGTGACCCGGCCGGCGAGACCGACTCGTCCTTGTAGTAGATGCGGGCCGGGGTTCCCAGGGCCCGCTCGAGGCGCTCGGCTCGGATGAGCGGGGTCGGCCGCCACAGCCGGAGCACGTCGAGGACCTCGCCGGGGATGTCGATCCACGGCTCGGCCGAGACCTCCTGGGCGATCAGGGCCATCGGGAAGAGCGGGGCCAGGTCGTCGGGGCCCAACGGCTCCCGGGTTCCCGGGTGTAACGGGGGCTCCAGGGGCACTGGGAGGTGGGGCGCCACGTTGAACCAGGCGGACGGCAGGCTCTCGGACGGAAGGTTCCAGCGCATGACGGTGCACTCCTCTCTTCGGCCGATGACGGCGAACCGCAACCTAGTGCGCCGGTGCCGCTGCGTCGTCTGTCCGAGGTACGACGAGGCCCCGGCCGGAGCCTCGCACGCCACTCCGCACCACCGGTCAGGGGATCCCCGGGGATCGCCCGACATGCAATCCGGCGCTCGGCGACCCGCTCAGCCGATGGGCGAGAGGCCCCCGCCCGACGATCCGCCCCCGCCGGGCACGAGCCCGCCGATGCCGCCCCCCGGGACGAGCGAACCGCTGCTCCCGAGGCCCGACTGGGCCTGTTGCTGCTCCTCGGTCTGGGACTCGAGGGTCACCGGCTTGGTCTGCTTCAGGTTGCCCACGTAGTAGGTGACCTGGACGGTGTGGCCGGCCTTGGTCTTCGACAACGTGCTCTGGAGCTGATCGGCCGAGCTCACAGGGTTCGCGTCGACCGCCACGATGACGTCGCCCTGCTGGAGGCCGGCCTTCTCCGCCGGGGACCCGGGCAGCACGCTCAGTATCACGACCCCCTGGGAGGGGGTGAACCCGTACTGCTGCTGAAGCTGGGAGGTCAGGGTGGTGATGTCCACGCCGAGCACACCGGCGCCCGTGTTGATGGTGCCGCCCTTTTGGAGTTCACTCAGGAGGGACTCGACCGTCGACGACGGTATGGCGAAGCCGATGTTCTGGGCACTCGAGCCGTCACTCGAGGTTCCCGCCACCGCCGTGTTCATCCCGACGACCTGCCCGGCGGTGTCGATGAGCGGTCCGCCCGAGTTCCCCGGGTTGATGGCCGCGTCGGTCTGGATCATGTCGGTCAGGGTCTCGGTCTGCGACGAGCTGGCGTTGCCGGCGGTCACTGTCCGCCCGAGAGCCGAGATGATGCCCTGGGTCACCGTCGGGGTGCCGGCCGCCAGGCCCAGGGCGTTGCCGATGGCCACGACCCCGTCACCCACCTGCAGCTTGTTCGAGTTGCCGAAGGTGATTGTGGGCAGGCCCGACCCCCCCTTGATCTGCAAGAGGGCCGCATCCTTGGAGGGATCGGCACCGACCAGGGTCGCCGGCTGGGCCTTGGTCGTCCCTGACTCGGTGACGGTGATGGCGCCCCCGCCCTCGGCCAGTGACACCACGTGGTTGTTGGTGATCACCTGGCCGTCGGGCGAGATGATCATCCCGGTCCCCTGGTCCTCTTGCCCCTGGTTCTTCACATCGATCGAGACGATGGCCGGGAGCACGGAGTGGACCAGTTTGGGGATCGAGACGCTCCCGCTCAACACGGCGGCCCCGGGACTGGCGTTGCCCTCCTTGATCGTGAGGGTCGAGGAGGCGCCCGAGCCGCTGCCGTCGGCGGCCCACGTGACACCGGCACCGACGGCCCCGCCGATCAGGGCGGCCACGACGGCCACGGCCAGCCAGGCCCCCAACGGGTGGCCCGGTCGTGCCGGGCCGCCGTCCGCGCTACCCGGTGACCCGGCCCCCGGCGCCACCGGGTAGACCTGGCCTCCAGGGTCCGGACCGGCCGTCGGTGTGGGGGGGGTGGGGCCGGCCCCGCCGAGCCCGGCGCCGCCCATCGGCAGGGGCCAGGGCGCGGTGGGCTGCGAAGGCGGGCCGCCGACCGGCTCGGGGCCCCAGGGCGGCGCCGCCCCGGACTGGGTCGGGGGTCCGCCCCCCGGACCGAAGCCGGCGGGACTCGGGGTCGGTCCCGGCGCGGGCCCCGGGTGGTCCGCGGTGACCGGGCCCCCGGCGGGGGCGGTGACCGGCCGGGGCGGGTCCGCCGTCGGCCCGGCCACGGGGGGCGTACCCGCGGGTGCGGTCTCGGGCGTCGCGACGTCGCCAGGGGTCTCCTGACGCGCGTCGGCATCGTCCCCGCGATCGACGAAGTCTTGAGGCATTGCGGTCCTCCTGAACGGACAGTCGTGCCCGCCGCACCAGTTTCCCCCGGGCTGCCTCTCCGGGCCGCCAATCGGGACGCGCCGCCATGTTACAAGCCGGACCCGGCGCTGTGTCGGCGCGGCGGGGCACGTTCTGCTCGGGCCGGGCCCTCCGTGCGCCGGCAGCCCCGGGGAGGCACTAGCGTGACCGCCGAAATGCCTCGCCGAATTGAGATCGAATTAACGAGCCGGACGGCGGACGGCACCTGGACCTGGCGTGCCGCCGGAGCCCGCCAACCCAAAGGGACCGTGGGCAGCGAGTTGGTACCGGCTGGCGCCGAGGTCGGTGGGGTCTTCCGGGCCGAGATAGAGACCGGCATCGAAGGGATCGACATCGTCGGAGTGCTCTCGGCCAAGGTCGAGAAGGTGGCCGAGACGAAGGTCGAGCGGATCGAGGTCGTCGGCGTTCCCCGGTCGGGGCCCGACGTCTCGGTGACGCTGGCGCCGGGGTCGCGTCGTCGACGCGACGGAGACGACCGCCCCCGCCGCCGCGAGGGCGGGGAACGGCCGCGCCGGGGGGACGGTGACGACCGTCGCGACCGCCCGGAAGGTCCGGGACGGCGCCCGGCGACCGGCCGTCGACCGGCCGCGGGCCGGGCGCGGGCCGACGGCGACACCGACGAACGGCGGCCAGAGGGGGATGGGCGCCGGTCGGCTCCCGGAGCCCGTCGCGACCGTCGCCCGACCATCTCGAGCACCCACCGCAACGCCATGCTGGCCGAGCTGCCGCCCGAGCAGCTCCCGGTGGCCGAGCAGCTGCTCCGCGGCGGGATCCCGGCGGTCCGTCAGGCGATCCAGGAGCAGAGCGCCCGGGCCAAGGGTGAGGGCGGTCTGCCGGCGAACGGGGACGCCCTGCTGGCGATGGCCGAGAAGCTCCTCCCGGCGGTCAACCTGGCCAACTGGAAGGACCGGGCCACCTCGGCCCAGTCCGCCGGCAAGGAGCTCCGCCTGCGGGAGTTGCGGGCCGTGGTCGCCGCCTCCCGCACGGTCAGCCTTGACGACGAGGGACGGGCGCTGGCCAAGGCCCTGCAGGATGCGCTCGAGCACCGGGTGACCGCCCTGCGTGACGACTGGGTGGCCCGCATCGGGAACGCGCTCGAGGCCGGTCGCATGCTCGACGCGTTGCACGCCGCATCTCGGCCGCCCGAGCCCTCGACCCGCCTCCCGTCCGAACTGGCCGTGCGGATCGCCGAAGGGGTGGGCGCCGCCATGACGGCCCAGTTAGGGCCCTCGGAGTGGCTGGCCCTGCTGGAGGCGACGATCGAGTCTCCGGTACGCCGAACGGTCAAGCCGACGGGAATCCCCCCGGTTCCCGAGGTGGAGGCCGCGGCGCGCAACGCCGCCGGACTGGTGCCGGAGCTGGCCAAGCTCCTCGGACTGCGGATCCCGCCGCCCCCGCCTCGTCGCGCCCCGGCTCGACCGGCGCCCCTTATCCCAGCGGCCGGTGGAGGACGAGCAACCGCGCCTTGAACCCGGCGGTCTCGAGGAGCTGCTTGGTCGCCCGGTCACCGGGCAGAGCCACCGAGTCCACGTCCGAGCAGTTCCGCTCGCTGAACCAGTCGAGGAGCCCTGTGATGAGCGCCGCCCCCACCCCCACCTGGCGGGCCCCGGGTTCGACGTAGCAGCAGTCGATCCTCCCGATGTGCCGGGCGTGGCCCTCGACGAGGTGCCCGGTGCCGATCCCGACGATCGCGCCCTCGTAGAGGCCGACCAACAGGACCCGTGAGGGGTCACCCGAGGCCCACGCGTCGACGAGGGCCCCCGGGTCGGCCCACCCCTCGGTGCCCGGGGAGCCGTGGGCGGCGGTGGGGACGGCCCCGAGCACCGCCAACAGCTCACCGCCTCGGACGGTCCCGGCCTCCGCCTGGGCCGCGGCCACCAGGTCGACGCATCGGGCCAGGTCCCCCGGTCCGGCGGGACGTACCGACTCCACCGACGGCCCGCCCTCAGGTCCCCGGGTCGCCGACACCGGGCAGCTCCTCGGTTCCGAGGAGCTGCTGGGCCCGGTGAAGGATCGTCCGGCGCCTCCTGGTCGCCGCCTCGTGGCGGTAGACCGCTTGGAGCTCGGCCGGGACGAGCCCGTCGAGCCGCCGGACCACCTGGGAGGCCGAGAGGGCGGCGTAGTCCGGGATGGCGAGGTCGACCGGCCCCCCGGGGGCGCCCGGCGCAGAGACCCCGGCGCCGGCGGGGCGGCCGTTGTGGGCGGTCCGCGGCGTCGGGTCGGCGGCCGGCGAGGGCGGCCCCCCGGGTTCCTCGGCCGGGGCCGGGGCGGCCGGACGGTGGGGACGGGGGACGGCCTCTCCGGCCATCCGGCGCCGTAGGTGGCGACCTCCGCGGTTGACCGCGAACTCCCCCACGATCCTGGCATTACGGATCTGGGTGGTGAGCCGGCTGCGGCCCTTCGCGGCGAACTCGGGGAGATCCTCGACGGCGGTGAGGACTATCCCGGCCGGTGCGAACACCAGGACGTCGAGGGTCCGCTGGGCGAACGAGCGTGCCGCGTCGGTTCCGGGGACCGTCTCTTCCCCGCCCGGGCCGACCCCCGTCCCCGTCGGCCCTTGGCTCGCCGGTCCCTCAGACACAGTCCCGGCAGAGCATCTTCTTCTTGTCGGCCAGCTGGCTCGGGTGCTTCACCAAGAAGCACGACCGGCAGACGAACTCATCGGGCTGTTTGGGCAGCACCCGCTCGGTTTCCCCGGACCGGTCGTCGACCTCGGCCAGTTCCTCGTCCTCGACCTCGTCCTCGACGACGAGCCGCTCCTTCAAGATGACGTCCAGGCTGGCCTCGACGTCCTCGTCCTCGGGTTCGTCCTCCTCCTCTTCCTCGGCCTCCTCGGAGGCCCGCTCGGTCCCGGTGGCGACCGGGACCGCCTCGATCACCACCGCCCCGGCGTCGACCACCGCGTCGTCGACCAGATCCTCGTCGCCCAGCTCGTCGCCCAGCTCGTCCTCGGCCACGGCGTCGTCGTCGATCTCGAGGGCCTCTTCGTCGAGGTCCTCGAGATCTTCAGGTGCTGCAACGTCGTCGAGGTCGTCTGCCATGGCCGCCTTCCGGAGGGATTTGCCGCGGGAGCATAGACGGTCCCCGGGCGTTGTCGAGCACCAGGCGCGCCGTCCCGAAGACCCTGGTGAGGCAGGTGTAGGGCGCCGGGGCCGGGCGTGCGCGGTCGCCGACGGCGATCGGTCAGGAGGCGGTTGGGCCCGGGGGTCTTTGGGGCCATCTCGCCACTCGTCAGGCTTTCGCCTCACGGGCGGGAAGTTCTCTACTCGACCCCCCGGGCCTCCCTCCGCCTCTCACAGCATCCCCCCCGCCGGGTGGCGCTGGCCCGCTGGACCGGCCGCCGTCCCCTTGGGGCGTCTGGGACTGGCCGTACGTTACGCAGATTCTGGGGAGCTCCGCCAACGATGTTCCGTGGGCGGTGACCAGGGATGTCGTCAATCTTCCCTGGTCAAGAAGTCGCGGATTTCCCCGGTTCTTTTTGTCCGCCGCGCGCCCGGCGACGGGACTCAGTTCGCCGTTCGGCGTCGAGCCGCTCGAGGTCGGTCGTGCCGTGGTCCACGTGGGCCATGGCGGCGGCGATGGCCCGGTGGCCGGCCACCTCGGCGATGGCCCGGTGCATCTGCTGGGCCACCGAGCGGTAGGCCGGGTGACCCTGGGGACCGGACCGCAACTCGACGAGGTGCGTCGCTTCACGGGCGTTCATCTGCATCACGTAACGGATGCGGAAGGCGAGCGACACCGCGTACGCGGCCTGGTTGGCGAAGTCCTTGCGGAGCTCGTCGTGCAGGTCACGTGAACGGCCGAGGGTCTCGAGGAACGGGGCGGTGATGCCGGCCTCCTCCACGATCTCTGGGAGGTCGTAGCCGAGCGCCGTCGTCAGCGGCTGCCATTCGATGGTCAAGAGTCGGTGCCGCTGGAGGTCCCGGAACGCTCCGTAGTCCGTGACCACCTCGAAGCGGTAGTCGGTGCGCTCGAAGGCCCGGCCCGGACGGTGCCGCCGGTTCTTGCGGTCCCCGACGTAGGCGGCCAGGACAGCGGCCCGGTCGTCCGCCCCCAGCCGCCGGACCCTGCGCAGGACCTCGTCCTCGCCGAGGCTGGTGTGGGGGAAGCAGGCGGCGGCCAGGACCTTGTCCTCGCCCTCGGGGTCGAAGTCGACCAGGGTGACCTCGGAGCCGGCGGCACCGGGGGGCGCCCCTGGGGCCCCGCCACCCGTGGCGTCGGGCCAGAGCCGCTCGACGACGCGGGCCGGGTCGTCGCGGGTGTCGGCCAGGTAGCGGGACCACTCCCCGCCCCGCTCGGCCAGGTCGACCCGTTGGAGGAACGACGGGATCACCTTGCGCAGTTCGGTGAGCATCATCACCGCGTAGTGGCGCGCCTCGGGCAGCGGGTGGCTGCGCATGTGCAACAGGAGCATCTCGTAGGACTGGCCGGTGCCGTAGATGCCGATGTTCGAGAGCGAGGCCGCCGGCAGGAGGCCGCGCAACGCGTCGAGGGCCTTGGCCCTCACGGCCTGTCGGTGGACGAAGTCCGAGTCGCCGGGCAGTCGTGGATGCCGGGACGCCAGCCAGGACTGGACCCCGGGCAACAGCTCGGCATAGGTGTCGAACATCCGATCCATCTCACCGACATAGCGCGCCCCGAGGTGCGACTCGAGGATCTCGGGGGGCCGGTAGTAGCGGTAGTGGCCGCTCGGGAGCCGGTTGTCGTAGCCGATGTAGCGGGTCGACTGCTCGAGGTAGGCCATCAACCGGCCCCGCTCGAGGACCTTGGACAGGATGTTGGAGGACTGCTCGCAGGCGAGGTGGACGCCGCCCAGCTGGGCCACCGAGTCGTCCCCGAATTCCAAGAAGACCCGCTCGTAGAGCTCCTCGGCCCGCTTCAGGCCGACCGTGGCGTCGACCGTGGCGTCGCCCGAGATGTCGAGGTCGCCCACGAACTCGTCGAGGAAGAGGCGCCGCAGGCTCTTGGGGGATCTCGAGTACCGGGCGAAGAGGGCCCCCTTGACCACTTCGGGCAGGTTGACCAGGGCAAAGACCGGTTGGTCGAGGTTCGTCACATAGCGCCGGAGGATGGCCTCCTCCGGCGCGGTGAAGCGCTCCTCTACGTACGGGAACATGCCCGGACCACCTTACGACCGGGCTGTGTCGTCGGTGGCGGATCCCGTTCCGGGGACCCCGGCGGCCACCGCCCCGGCGGCCACCACGTCGCGCAGGAGCCCGGCCACGGCCGTCGAGGCCGCCTCCCGGGTGGCCGCCGAGGGGGCCACCACGGCGACCTGGCCGACCAGGTCGGCCAGCTGCTTGACCGTGCGGACGAAGTCGCCCGGGGCGATCTCGCCGACGTCGCGGGCGGCGAGATCGAGCACGGTGCCGAACGACGCCCCGCGGGCCCAGGCGCACACCGCCCCGGCCAGCCCGGGCTCGGGCAGGCGGGTCCGGGGTACCAGGTGCACCTCCTCGACGGCCCGCAGCTGTTCGCCGTGCCGTCCGAGCAGGGCCAGCCGCTCGGCCAGCTCGGCCCGGCGCCGCTCCCCCAGCCGGTCCCCGCCCGATCCGGGCCGGGTCTTGGCGGCGACCCGACGCCCGGCCGGTCGGCCGGCCGGGGGGCGCTTGGCGGGGTGGCCGACGGTCCGGCGGGCCCGGCGACGCTCGAACACGAGGGAGGAGAGGACCCCGGCCAGCACCCCCGGCTCGGCCCCCTCCAGGATCTCCCCCACCACCGCCTCGGCCACCAGCAGGTCGGCCTCGTGGTAGATCCGGGCCAGGCGGGTGCCGGGCTCGGTCAGCCGCCACCCGTCGACATAGCCGAGCTCCTCGAGAACGGCCAGCCGGCGGCCCAGGTGCTCGACCAGGGTGTCGCGGCCGGCGGGCAGCTTGGCCGCCTGCCACTGGGCGAAGGAGCGCCGCAGGACCTCCACCGAGGTCGGGCGGTCGAAGCGGCGTACCAGGTTCACGGCCAGGTTGTAGGTGGGCCGGAAGGCCGAGCGCAGGTCGGGCGGGGGGGCCAGGGCCACCCGGGCCACCTCGGCGAAGGTGGTCTCGGGCGACCACAGGACGACGGCGTTGCCCTCGGGGTCGAGCCCGCGCCGCCCGGCCCGCCCGGTGAGCTGGGCGTACTCGCCCGAGGTCAGGTTGGCCCGGCCAGCACCCCCGAACTTGGAGAAGCGCTCGAGGGCCACCGTCCGGGCCGGCATGTTGATCCCGAGGGAGAGGGTCTCGGTGGCGAAGACCACCTGGAGCAGCCCGGCGGCGAAGCAGGCCTCGACGGCCTCCCGGTAGGCGGGCACCAGGCCGGCGTGGTGGGAGGCGATCCCGGCCTCGAGGCCCTCCAACCACTCGGTGAAGCCCAGGACGTCGAGGTCGTCGTCGGCCAGGGCGGCCACGTGGGCCTCGGCCACCCGTCGGATGGCGGCCCGCTGCTTGGGGTCGGTCAGCCGTAGGCCGTCGGCCCGGCACTGGCGAACGGCGTCGTCACAGGCGGCCCGGCTGAAGATGAAGATGATGCCCGGCAACAGGTCGAGATCGTCGAGTTCCTCGATCAGCTCGGTCCGCCGGGGGCTGCGGAACGGCAGCCGGAGGCCGCCACCCCGGCCGCCGCGCCACTGGGGCGGCCGCCGGGTGTGGGTGGCCCGGCGGGCCGCCTGATCCAGGCGCAGGCCCTCGGGGGCGGCCCGCCCCTCCTTCAGGAGCGCGATGAGCTCGGTGTCCCCCCGGTCGCGGTGGTGCACGGCGAAGAAGTGGCGCAGGGTCACCGGCCGCCGCTGTTCGACGACGACGTCGGTCGGCCCCCGCACCGAGCGCAGCCAGGCGCCCAGCTCGGCGGCGTTGGCCACCGTGGCCGAAAGGCACACGAACACCACGTCGGACGGGCACAGGATCAGCACCTCCTCCCACACCCCGCCCCGGTAGGGGTCCTGGAGGTAGTGCACCTCGTCGAGGATGACGGTGCGCAGGTTGTCGAGCAGGGGCGACCCCGCCAGGAGCATGTTGCGAAGCACCTCGGTGGTCATCACCACGATCGGGGCGTCCGGGCGGATGGCGGTGTCACCGGTCAGGAGGCCGACCTGTTCGGCGCCGTGGGCCCCCATCAGCTCACCGAACTTCTGGTTGGAAAGGGCCTTGAGGGGCGTGGTGTAGAAGGCCTTGCCCCCGGCGTCGACGGCCCGGTGCACCGCGTAGGCGGCGACCACGGTCTTGCCTGAGCCGGTGGGGGCCGAGACCAACACCCCGCGTTCGGCGTCGAGCGAGTCCATGGCCTCGACCTGGAAGGGGTCGAGGGGGAACGGCAGGGCGGCGACGAAGGGCCGGCGGGCCCGCGGCCCGGTGCCGGCCGTCCCCCGGTCGCCCTGGTGCCACGGGGCCGAGGTGGGAGTGGTCAACGCTTGAAGATCTTCCCGATCAGGATGGACAGGAAGTAGAAGACGATGAGGGGCACGGCCAGGGCCAGCATGGAGAGGGGATCCGAGCTCGGGGTGAAGATGGCGGCCACCAGCGTGATGGCGATGACCGCCCAACGCCACCAGCTCAGCAGCTTGGCCGGGGTCACGACCCGGGCCAGCTCCAGGGCCACGAGGACCACCGGGAACAGGAAGGTCACCCCGAAGAGCACCATCATCAACAGGATCAGACTGAGGTACTGGTTGGGGTTGTAGATCTGGGTGAGGCTCGAGCCGCCGACCGCCTTCAAGAAGGCCAGGGCGTGGGGGAAGACCAGGTAGGCGATGGCGCAGCCGAGGAGGAACAGAACCACGGCCGAGACCACGAAGGGCACCACGTAGCGCTTCTCGCTGTCCCGCAGGCCCGGGGTGATGAAGCGCCAGACCTGCCACAAGATGACCGGGGAGGCGAGGACCAGGCCACCGAACGCCGCCATCTTGACGCGGAGGGAGAGCCCGTCCAGCGGACCGGTCACGTACAGCTGGCAGTTCGACAGCCCGGCGTGGTTGACCCCCGGGTTGACCCGGCAGTACGGCTCCTGGAGGAAGTGGAGCATCGGCCCGTAGAAGACGGTGGCCAGGACGGCGGCCACCGCGAAGGCCAGGGTGGCGAAGATGAGCCGGCGACGGAGCTCGCCCAGGTGCTCGGCCAGGGTCATGGCGTCGGGCGAGGGTCGCGCCTTGCGGCTGCCCAGCAGGGGGACGGCCATCAGCGGGCGGGACCGTCCCCGCCATCCAGGCCGGCGCCCACGGCGATCAGTTCATGCTCGGGTCGTCGGGGACGGCGACCGCCCCGGGCGGCGCCCCCCGGTGGTTTCCGGCCACCGGGGGGCTGCCGGCGGCCGGATCGTCCTCCAAGCCGTTGCGGGGGGCACTCATGGGGTCGATCCAGCCCGGCTCGGGTGCGGCGGGGTCGCCCGGCCAGGTCCCGTCGTCGCCCGGCCCAACCTCGGCCCCCGGGCCGGGGTCGGCCACCAGGCGGTCGGGGTCGCTCGAGGGCATCTCGGCCAGTTTGTTCAACAGGGCCACCGGTGAGCGGGCGATGCGGGCGATGTCCTGGGTCGAGGGCAGGTCGGGCATGTTCTGGCGTACCTCGGCGTCGACCCGCTCGTGGAAACCTCGCAACTGGCGCCATCCCGCGCCGAGCTGACGGGCCACCTGCGGGAGCTTGTTCGGCCCCAGCAGGATCATGGCCACGATGAAGACGACGAGGAGCTTCGCCGGGCTCAGGTCCAGCATGTCGGCCGATTCTACCGACGCCGGCCCCCCCCGGACCCGCAGCGCCGGTCCGGTCAGGGGATCGGGAGGTGCGAGACGGCCCAGATGGGCCGCATCACGGCACCGCCGGGGCCGCCCATCCTCAGAGCGAGGCGATCAGGCGTTCCACCCGGTCGTCATGGGAGCGGAAGGGGTCCTTCAACAAGACGGTGCGCTGGGCCTGGTCGTTCAGCTTGAGGTGCACCCAGTCCACCGTGAAGTCCCGGCGCCGCTCCTTGGCCCGCCGCACGAAGGCCCCACGGAGTCGGGCCCGGGTGGTCTGGGGGGGCTGGGTCATGGCGGTGGCGATATCGGCGTCCGAGCAGGTCCGCTCGACCTGGTCGCGTTGTTGGAGCTTGTAGAAGAGCCCTCGGGACCGGTCGACGTCGTGGTACATGAGGTCGACCATGGCCACCTTCGGGTGGGCCAACGGGACTTCGTGGCGTCGTCGCACCTGCTCGACCAGCCGGTACTTGGCCACCCAGTCGCACTCGCGCCACAGCGACAGCGGGTCGGACTCGAGACCCTTCAGGCAGTGCTCCCACATGTCGAGGGCCCGGTCCTCCTCGGGGGAGAGCCCGCGCCGGTCCCGGAACTTGAGGGCCCGCTCGAGGTACTCGGCCTGGATGTCGAGCGCCCGCATCTCGCGCCCGTTGGCCAGCCGGACCCGTCGCTGGCAGGTGACGTCGTGGCTGATCTCCCGAATGGCCCGAATGGGGTTCTCCAAGGTGAGGTCCCGCAGGACCGTGCTCGAATCCTCAAGCATGGCCAGCAGGATGCTGGTCGTGCCGATCTTCAAGAAGGTCGCGTACTCGCTCATGTTGGAGTCGCCCACGATCACGTGGAGCCGGCGGAAGCGCTCGGCGTCGGCGTGGGGCTCGTCCCGGGTGTTGATGATCGGTCTGCTCCGGGTGGTGGCCGACGACACGCCCTCCCAGATGTGCTCGGCCCGCTGGCTGATGCAGTACACCGCCCCCCGGGCCGTCTGGAGCACCTTGCCGGCCCCGGCGAAGATCTGTCGGCTCACCAGGAACGGGATCAGGACCTCGGTGTAGCGGTTGAAGTCGTCGTTGCGCTCGGTCAGGTAATTCTCGTGGCAGCCGTAGGAGTTGCCGGCCGAATCGGTGTTGTTCTTGAACAGGAAGACGTCACCCCGGATGCCCTCCTCGCGCAGTCGGGACTGGGCCCCGGTGACCAGCTGCGACAGGATCCACTCGCCCGCCTTGTCGTGGGTCACCAGGTCGGCGATCCGGTCGCATTCGGGGGTGGCGTACTCGGGATGGCTCCCCACGTCGAGGTAGAGGCGGGCGCCGTTCTCCAAGAACACGTTCGAGGATCGGCCCCAGCTGACCACCCGGCGAAACAGGTAGCGGGCCACCTCGTCGGGGCTCAGGCGGCGCTGTCCGCGGAGGGTGAAGGTTACGCCGTACTCGTTCTCCAACCCGAAGATGCGCCGGTCCACTGCGGCCACCGTAGTGCTGGATGTCGGGCGACCGGCTGACGCCCCGGCCGGGCAGGGCGGTGGCGCCCCGGGCTCAGGCGCCGTCGGGCCGGCTCGTCCCCTTGGATCCCTTGGCCCCGCCATCGCCCTCGGCCGCCTCGTCGTCCGCCTGGCCCCCCGCACCCTCGGCCGTCTTCGGCCCGGCGGTGCTGGCCCGTGCGCCAGAACGTGCCCTCCCGGCGGACCCCCGGCCGCCGTGGCCGAGGAGGCCGGCCAGCTCGTCGTCGGTGATCCGCCGGAAGCTGCGCCGGCCGTTGGCCCGGCTGAGGATGGCCACCTCCAGGTCGCCCTCCCCGAGGGTGCGTTCGGGGCCGGCCAACGCCTGGGCCGCGGCACCGAGCGCTCCGGTCAGGTCCCAGTCCCGGCGCCATCCCTCGGCCACCCGCTCGGTGATCGTCTCGGCGTCCCCGCCCAGGACGGCGAAGCGGTCCTCATCGGTGATCGTCCCCTCGTAGGCGATGTGGTAGAGCTGGTCCGGACGTCCCTCGGCGCCGAGCTCGGCCACCAGGATCTCCACCTCCAGAGGCTTCATCTCGTGGGTGAAGACGTTACCGAGGAATTGCGCGTAGAGGTTGGCCAGTGAGCGGGCGTCGACATCCTCGCGGCTGTAGGCGAAGCCTTTGGTGTCGGCGTGTCGCACCCCGGCCACCCGGAGCTGGTCGTACTCGTTGTACTTGCCGACCCCGGCGAAGGCGATACGGTCGTAGATCTCGCTCACCTTGTGCAGGGAGCGTGACGGGTTCTCGGCCACCATCAAGATGCCCTCGTCGTAGACGGTGGCCACCAGCGAGCGGCCCCGGGCGATGCCCTTCTGGGCGTACTCGGCCCGGTCCTTCATGACCTGCTCGGGGGCGACGTAGAAGGGCATGGTCATGCGGGCTCACCTCCCCGGGCGCCCCGGCCCAGCTGGTCGGCCCGCTTCCGCTCGATCAGGGTGGCGAATCGCTCGGCCACCTCGGACTCGGGGGCCTGGAGATAGCCCTCGTCGGTGACCACGGCGACCAGGGGGTAGATCCCTCGCACCAGGTCGGGGCCCCCGGTGCCGGCGTCCTCGTCGGCCGCTTCGTAGAGGGCCTGGATGGCCAGTTCGACCGCCTCGTCCCTGGAGAGCCCGTCCCGAAAGCCCAACTTGATGGTGGTGCGGGCGTCGCGCCCACCCGAGCCGGTGGCCTGGAAGTCGGCCTCTTCATAGTGGCCGCCGGTGACGTCGTAGGTGAAGATGCGGCCCACCCCGCGGCCCACGTCGTAGCCGGCGAAGAGCGGCACCACCGCCAGGCCCTGCATGGCCAGCGGCAGGTGGGACCGCACCATCTGGGCCAGCTGGTTGGCCTTGCCCTCCAGGCTCAGGGTCAGGCCCTCGACCTTCTCGTAGTGCTCGAGCTGGACCTGGAAGAGGCGGACCATCTCGACGGCGAAGCCGGCCGCCCCGGCGATGGCCACGGCCGAGTAGCGGTCGGCCGGGAAGACCTTCTCCATCGCCCGGTGGGCGATGACGTGGCCCTCGGTCGCCCGACGGTCGCCGGCCATCACGATGCCCTCGGCGAACCGCAGGGCCACCACCGTGGTGGCGTGGCGCACGGGCAACGGCGAATCGGTCCCCGGGGTCACGACGGTCGAGCCGGTCCGACGGAGAAGGCTGACGAAGTCAGGCCCCGGGTCCTCGGACGGGGGGAACATCGGGAGCGCCACGGGCGGCTACTGCCCGCCCTTTTGGACGTAGTTGCGGACGAACTCCTCGGCGTTGTCCTCGAGCACCTCGTCGATCTCGTCGAGGAGGTCGTCCAGCTCGGCCTTGATCTTCTCGCCGCGTTCGGAGGTGGCCGGGGCGTCATCGGCCACCGGCTCCTCGGTGCGTTCGGTGGTGGTCTTCTTCTTCAGCTCACGTTCTGTCATGTCCTCATCCCCTCACGAGCTCAGGCGTTCCAGCAACTCCGCCGGGTTACTGCTCTCTTCGAGGAGCGCCGCCGTGTGCTCCGCCGTTCCCTTGAGAGGATCCATCATAGGGACGCGGCGGAGGGGGTCGGTACCGAGGTCGAACACCAGGGAGTCCCAGTTGGCGGTGACCACGGCGTCCGGCCAGCGGGCCAGGCAATTGCCCCGGAACCAGGCCCGGGTCTCCCGGGGTGGCTGGGTGACGCAGCGGTCGACCTCGACCTCGTCGACGAGCCGCTCCATGCCCAGGCGGGCGTACAGGGAGCGCTCGGGCCGCAGGTCGTGGTACTGGAGGTCCAGCGCGGCCAGCCGGTCGTCCTCCCAGCCGCAGCCGTGGCGGTCCTGGTAGGCCAGCATGATCTGGCGCTTGGCCACCCAGTCGAGCTGGGTGGCCAGGGTCGAGGGGTCGGTCTCGAGCGCGTGGAGCACCGATTCCCAGCGGTCCAGCACCTGGGCTGCCACCTCGTCGTTGCCGATCACGGCCAGGCCCTGCTCCTCGGCGTACTTCCGGGCCGCGGCGAAGAGCTCCCACTGGATGTCGAGCGCGCTGGCGCTCGACCCGTCGGCCAGCTCGATGGGCCGGGCCAGTGAGAGGTCGGCCGACACCTGGTGGATCGCCCGCACCGGGTCGGCCGGGGAGAGGTCACGGACCGGGAAGGCGTCGTCCTCGATCATGGCCAGCACCACCGCCGTGGTCCCCACCTTCAAGAAGGTTGACACCTCCGAGAGGTTG
>Ga0182024_10011476_pt1 | contig 17762 bp, 15 predicted proteins | sample P32metaG_FD_120480 | JGI IMG/M metagenome (GOLD analysis project Ga0182024, IMG submission 120480) | Permafrost microbial communities from Stordalen Mire, Sweden - P3-2 metaG (Illumina Assembly) | ecosystem: Environmental > Terrestrial > Soil > Wetlands > Permafrost | place: Sweden: Stordalen... | reverse complement strand
CCCCTAGCCCCTAGTCCCTGCCTCTACAAACTCCTCATTCAACCAATCGCTGAAGGCCGAAAACTCCTCGTCACGCCCCAGGAAATCCTGCACCATCTGCCGCCCCGGTTTTGATCCGCCCTGCTCAATCACCGCCGTCCGATACTTCGAGGCCGCCGCGCAGCCTAGCAGGTTCGCCGGATCGAACTGTGCAAAGAAATCCAGCGCGATCACCTTGTCATACGCGTAGGTGTAATAGTTCGACGAATATCCCATCAAGTGGCCAAAGCTCGCATACATCCGGTTGCCATCGATCCATTGCCACGGCTGCAGGCTCTCGTAGAGCGACTTCGTAATGCGATCCAGATCGATCCCCGCCGGATCCTGGTCATGCAGATCCAGTGAAAGCGTCGTGTAGTAGAGCTGCGTCCGCATGCCGTCCGCGCGCCCAAAAGCCGCCGCCAGCTTCATCTTCCGGATCAGCTCTTCCGGAAGCACCTCGCCCGTCCCGTAGTGGTGGGCAAAGCTCTGCAGCAGCGTGACGTCGCGGAAAAACTCCTCCAGCATCTGCGAAGGAACCTCAACGAAATCGCCTTCCGTCGCAAATCCTGAAAGCCCGGCCCACTCCGTATGTCCGCCCAGAATCGCGTGCATCAGGTGGCCAAACTCGTGGAAGTAAGTGACCACGTCGTTGTACTGCATCAGCCCCGGATCAGTGATCTTGCCTGACTCGTCCACCTCCGGACGCGGGAAGTTGCAGATCAGCCCGGCCTCAGGCAGATACCGTCCTCGCACGCCGGTCACAACCGGGGTCGCGGAGAACCACTTGTCCTTCCCCTCGCGAGGATGCATATCCAGATAAAACCGGCCGACCCGTGTCTCGCCATCTTTATCCAGAACATCCCAGACCGAAACATCCTCGTGCCAGCCAGATTCCGTTGATCGGTGGAACTGCACTCCAAACAGCTTCCCCGCCGTATCCAGAATCCCCTGCTCCACCTGCGCATACGGGAAGTAAGGCCGCACATCCTGCGAATCGAAATCGAACGCCGAACGCCTGTACTGCTCGTACCAGTAGCCCCGGCTTGCGGCATTCATCTTCGTAAGCCCTGGCCGCTGTTTTTGAGCAAACTCCCGCACCATCTCCACCTCACGCAGCGCCCCCTCTCGGCTCGCCTCCTCCAACCTGGCGACGAACTTCCGCGCATTCGCCGCAGAACCCATCATCTGGTCAGCCGTCGCCAGGTTAGCCCAGCTTGAGAAACCGAGCAGCGTGGCAATCTCCTGCCGCGTGGCCAACAGGTCCAGCAAAATCTGCTTGTTATCGGGATACGCACGGGTGTTATACGCCAGAAACATCCGTTCCCGCAGTACGTCGCTCTTGGCAAAGGTCATTACCGGCTGCATATCCGGCTGATCGGTGCTGATTACAAAGTGTCCGTCGCAGTTGGGAGTATGCCGTGCCAGATAATCCGCAGGCAGCCCGTCCAGTTCCTCAGCATTCTCAACCAGAATTGTCTTGCCGCCCTCCTGCACATTGCGGCTGAACTCAAGCGACAGCTTCGTCGCCTTCTCGTGAAGTTGGTGCAGATGCGCCCGCGTTGCATCGTCCTTGTCCACGCCCGCCAATCGATAGCTCAGCAGCGTCCTCTGGACGTAATGCTTCGTCGCCTCACTCGCACCTTCAAGATCGATCGCCGACAGCGCCAGGTAAACATCGCGATTCAGACTGAGCGTGGTTCCCGCCTCGGCGACGCGCTGCGCCTCGCTCTGCGCCTGGTCCCGCACAGCCTTGTCCGCAGCCACAGAGTTCAGCACCCCCGCCTGCGCCCCTGCCAGGCTCAACTGTTCGATGGCAATGTCGTAAAGCCGCAGCGAATTCTCCGGCGTCCTCGGCCCAGTCACCGCCAGCAGAGAAGCGATAGCCGCCTCATGCGCAGCCAGACGGCCAGTCACCCAATCCCTGAACCCCTCCGCCGTCAGCGGACCAGCCTCCCACGCATGAATCGCAGTAGAAATCTCCAACACGACATCCGGCACAACGTTCGACACAGCACCCATAATCAGCCAACGCCTCCAAACCTCTAGGTTGCCACAGTGGACAGGATTTTGGCGCGTGCGCCCTCGATTCGCACTATCGGGAGCCTGCCGCCTGTCACAAATCGCACGCCTGGAGGCTTGCCCCTTGCGTTACGTTGGTAGCCGTTCTAAGATGCCGCAATTGCCGCAATGCCGCAAACTCAGTCCATCTCGTCAGCAACTTACCTCCGATCCCGGGTCGGCAGGGTCTGCGTGGCCCTGCAAGGACACACCGTAGCCGAGTTGCTCGAGCACGCCGAAGCCGCCCTCGCTGACTCGCAATTCCTCGAGTTCCGCATCGATTCCGTCGCTAAACCGGCATCGGCGGTCGCTCCTATCGCAAAATTTCTCGCCACGCACAGAGATCTGGCCGCCATCGCCACCTGCCGCCGCAAGCCTCATGGCGGAGGCTTCGACGGAACCCTGGCCGAGGAGCTGGCCATCCTCACCCACGCCGCCAAAGCCGGCTTCGACCTGCTTGACCTGGAGATCGAGTCCGCCGAGGAGTGCTCCCCGGCCGAGTTCGAAGCCCTGCGCGACACTGGCGCTCCTCTGATGATCAGCTTCCACGACTTCCACTCAGCCGCCGACCCTGAAGCCGCCTTTCAGCGTATTCAGCGCTTTTCCCCTGATTTCGTGAAGATCGTCAACACCGCCCGCACCCTCAAGGACAGCCTCAACCTGCTCCACTGGATTACCGAGCGCTCCGGCGAAGCGCAAATAGTGGGCATCGCCATGGGCGAAGCTGGCATCGTCAGTCGCATCCTGAGTCTGCGCGCCGGATCGGATTTCACCTTTGCCGCAGCAAACAACGGCCAACCCACAGCGCAGGGACAACTGACCGCGCGAACCCTCAAAGACCTCTATCACATCGAGCAGATTGACAAGGCCACGCGCATCTACGGAGTAGCCGGCAACCCCATCTCCCACTCCCTTTCGCCGCTTATGCAAAACACCGCTTTCCGCCGCGAACGCATCAACGCCGTCTACCTGCCCCTCAAGACCGAATCAATCGAAGACCTGCTCACTCTGGCGCGGGAACTCCCGCTGAGCGGCATGAGCGTAACCATGCCCCTCAAGCAGTTGGTGCTCCCGCATCTGGCGAACGTGGATCCCTTGACCGCGAAGCTTGGCGCCTGCAACACCATCCGCCTCGGAGCCGACCACAAGCTCTACGGCTTCAACACCGACGTTGCCGGCATCATCCGCCCTCTCGAAAAACGCATGCACCTCAAAGACCGGCGAATCCTGGTCCTCGGCGCTGGAGGCGCTGCCCGCGCAGCCGTCTACGGCCTGACCGACAAGGGCGCCAAAGTCGTCGTCTGGAGCCGCAAGGAATCAAGCGCCAGAGAACTTGCCGAATCTGCAGGTGCAGTCACAATTACTCAAAAGCAAATCGCCGAGAACGAATTTGACGTGCTCATTAACGCCACGCCATGCGGAATGACCGGCAACCCTCATCCTCTGCCCCTCGATTCTGACAAGTGGAAGGCCCGCGTTGTCTTTGACCTGGTCTATAACCCCCTCGACACTCCGCTGCTCCTCGCAGCCCGCGCACGGGGTATCGCCACTATCCAGGGAGTCGAAATGTTCGTCTACCAGGGCGCGCGTCAGTTCGAGATCTGGACCGGCAAGCCCGCCCCCGAAACCGAGATGCTGCGCACCGTCCTCTTCGCGCTCAATAAGGCCCATTAACCCGGCGCAAAAACCGGCAAAATAGAAATTTCGGCTAGGTTAAATATTGTGCTAGTCCCTATTCCCTGGTCCCTGATCCCTCGCCCTCTATATATTGGAAAGGAAAGGTAACGATGAGCGATCCGCAGCATCTGGGTTTGGGAGAACTGGGCCAGCGCGTACAGGCGATGAGTGACCCGGCCCCGGAACCGCGTCTGCGTCCCTACCAGGGATCGTCGCAACCTGCCTCTGCAGCCTCCAATGGGAACCAGACCGGTCAGCAGACCCCAACGCCAGCAGCTTCGCCCTACGCGCCGATCATGGGTTCCGGCTACCAGGCAGGTTCTCAGGCATCTACCCCGTACTCATCACCCGCATCGCCGGCCCAGCCTGCGCCTCCTGAGCCCTTTCCGGCCTACCGGCACGAGCCGGCCGCCGCTAATGGAACCGGCTCAATCGGAACCGGCGCAAGCACCCCGTACCAATCGACCACCCCACTTTTGCCGACGGCTCCCGAAGATCCAAACGCACCCAAAACCGGCCTGCAACGCGCCGTCGCCGCCGTTCGATCCGCGATTCCTCTCGTTCAGCGGCTCCTGCCTCTTCTGGACGGCAACTTCGCGACCGTCATCGGATCTCTAGTCGCAACTCAACCCGCCCACCACCCGACGCCGCAGCCCCAGACCGTCCACATCGACCTGGAGCCGGTCGAGCGCGGCCTCGCGGAAGTCCGCACCAGCAACCGCGAGCTCCGCACCCAGGTTCAGGAACAGGGCGCCAACCTCAAGCGCGTCGAAGACCAGCTTGAACGAGTCCGCGAGGCCACCGACCGCAATACCCTCGAGCAGCAGGAGCTCGTCGAAGACCTCCGCTCCGTCGGCAGCCGCATCAGCACCTTCGCCGTCATCGGCCTGGTGCTGCTCCTCATCTCGCTGGGCCTGAATATCTACTTCCTGGTCCAGCTCCAGCACATCCTTCGCTAGAAAACCGGCAAGAGCCCTCAGGCAAATGCGATCTTCCGCGCCTCTCCGGTCTTCCATGTCTGTTCTCTCCAGCTCACACTACCCCGGTTTCAGCCCTGAAATTCTTCCCGTGCTGCAAAGAATACGCTTACTCAACATGAATTGCGCCACATCAAACTATCTTCCTGTATTACGAATACAACCTTCGCTTTCCAGCTTCCATTTCGGGATTTCACGATGTGAATGATTGCAAGTCGTATTTTCTAAAGGCTAGTATTTGCGACAGCTCAATCCTGTTTATCTTTCAGGGCAGGGCTGCTCAGATATCGATGCAGATTGATTCAGCCTCTCGAACTTCACTAACGATGTAGAAGCAAACAACCAGACGGCGAATACCCACGCTGTCTTCTGGAGTGTGTACGTTATGGCATGGTATGCCTATTGCATCGCTGAAAAACAATCTTTTCCCGAGTTAGCCCGCCATCGCAAACCAATTCCACTTGAATCCGTACTTGGAGTTAGTGGCAACCAGGTCTTTCTCTACCCAGCCAGTGACTTAGCTATCGTCGTCAGCGAACACAACCCCGCAGATCCCATGAACCAGAAAGCCGGAGTGGACCACGCCCGGGTGATCGCCGACTGCTTCAAACAATCCACAGTCCTTCCGTTCCGCTTTGGAACCGTATTTCAAGACGACGAAGGCCTCCGCAAATCCATCCGTTCCAACCAGCGTCAATTCCAGAACAATCTCGAGCGCCTTCACGGCAAGACCGAGATGCATCTGAAAATTCATGTCGACGATTGTTGCGGCAAGGATCTCGAGAAGCATCACCCTCTCGAAGGCGTAGGCAAGGAATATCTCTCCAACCTGCGTGAGAGCGAGACACGCCAGCGCGAACGTCAGACCCGCGCCCGCGCCGTCAGCTTCCAGATGCACCGCATGTTCAATCCTCTGGACGAAGAAGTGAGCTGCCGTCTCACCGAAAGCGGCAAGATGCTGCTGGATATCGCCCACCTGATCGACCGCAAGTGCGTCGAGCGTTACCACAACAAGTACGCCACCACCAGCGCCATGATGCGCGAGTGCCACATGCAGCTTTCAGGCCCGTGGCCTCCGTATCACTTCGTGCATCGGCTCACCCGAGGAGCTCATGTGCCCGCCCAGGTTCCAGCAGCGCAGCCTGCAGCACCCGTCGCTGCTCAACTTGAGCCAGCCCTGGCCGCCGTCTAACCACTTCAACGCATAAGAAAAGCCCCGGCCAACGCCGGGGCTTTTCTGTTTCTCAATGGCTCTCCAAACAACAATGCGTACTTTAGTCCCTATTCCCTGCCCTTATCACTCCACCGGCGAAATACTCCTCCCACCCTTGCGCGTCATCACAAACGACTTGCGCCGATCCGCCGCGGCATGGTCGATCTTCTTCCAGAATCCGATAAAGTAGTCGATCGCCGAGATCACCGAAACCAGCGTTGCAAAGTAAATGGCCGTCACCGCCGTCCACTTCACCGGCACAATGAATCCCCAGAAATCCCACTGAAACCAGCGATGCGCCAGAATCGCCGAAACCACCGCCACAATCTGGATTACCGTCTTCAGCTTGCCCAGATCGCTGGCCTGAATGGTGAATCCCTCAGAAGCGGCAATCGACCGCAGCCCCGAAATCAGAAACTCCCGCCCGATAATCACGACCGCGATCCACACCTTGACGACCGAGGGGTTGTAAGCCACCAGCGCGATGAATGCCGCCGTCACCATGATCTTGTCCGCCAGCGGATCGAGCAGGATGCCCATCGTAGTGATCTGCCCGCGTCTGCGCGCCAGGTAGCCATCCACGCCATCGGTAATCGACGCCAGGATGAACAAAATCGAAGCCAGCATCTCCTGCACGCCCGCCTCGTTCTTCCACGGGAAGACCGGCGAAAGGATCCAGAGCAGCAGGGGAATCATGACAATGCGGCTCAACGTGATGGAGTTGGGTAGATTCAAGGCTCGTCCACGGCGAAGGCTGAGAATGCCCGCGCCTAAAACGCATTATAAGCGCCTACAGAATTCCGTACTGGACCGCTGTGGCACATCGAGCTGCGCGAACTCATTACTGCCTGCAATCTTGAGCCAGTCGGAGATACCGCACATGCTCCCAAAGCCACGCAGATCGGCGAACGGTCTAAGCAGCGACTGAAACTGCGAAGAAGATCCGACAGCCACCCATATCCCCTCCCTGGCAGCCGTGAACATCTTTGATTCCGGTGTATCGGGAGAACTCTCGTCGAGCGGAATGAATGAATCAAACAATGCATTGTGCACAGCGTGAAGACGCGTCTCCACATCCGCAGAGGCTTGCCCTCTTGCAGCCACAGCGGTAAAAGTGAGGCACGGCAACAGCACTAAGCCATAACCGAGGCGGGGACTTGACAGACGAACTGCGGCGGTAAGACATTCCGCAATCGTAAGGCATCGCTCACTGATGCGGCATGAATATCTCTACGAAGATAACGTAAGAAAGTGTTAAGCCATGCTGTGGCATCAAACCACGGCATGGCTTTTTAACAATTTACAAGCAAAGAACAACTTACGCGTAAATCCCGCGCTGCTTGATCGTGAATGCTACCCGGTCGATCGCCAGCATGTAAGCCGCGATGCGGTTGTTCACGTTATGCGCCTCTGAATACCGCACAACATCGTCGAAGCTTTCCTTCAGGATGCTTTCCAACTGCTCGATGACCACGGCTTCTTTCCAGAAGAATCCCTGGCGGTCCTGCACCCACTCGAAGTAACTCGCCGTAACTCCGCCCGAGTTAGCCAGAATATCCGGCACCACGAAGACGCGCTTTTCGGCCAGTATCTCGTCCGCCACGGCAGTCGTTGGTCCATTGGCGCCCTCAACGAGGATCTTCGCCTTAATACGATCGGCGTTGCGGCTGGTAATCACATTTTCCGTCGCGGCCGGGATGAGAATGTCGCACTCGGTCAGCATCACCTCATCCGAAGGCATAGCCTCCGCGTTCCTGAACCCCAGCGTCGTGCCGTTGCGCTCCTTGTAGGCCAGCAACTGATGGATGTCGATGCCATTCGGGTTGTAGAGTCCGCCATCGTACTCGGCAATGCCGACGATCTTGTAACCCGCATCAGCCATCAGGCGCGCCGTGTTGGAACCGACGTTGCCGAAGCCCTGGACAATGACGCGGCAGCCTTCGCGGGGCATATTCAGATAGCGCAGGCTCTCGTCGCACATCACCATCACACCGCGGCCCGTAGCTTCACGCCGTCCGCGCGAACCGCCGATATTCAGCGGCTTGCCGGTCACAACGCTGGTGACCGTCTGGCGCATGTGCATGGAGTAGGTATCCATGATCCACGCCATCGTCTGCTCATTGGTGTTGACGTCAGGCGCCGGAACATCCTTTTCCGGCCCGATGAACTCGATAATCTCCGAGGTGTAGCGGCGGGTCATGCGCTCCAGTTCGCCCTGGGACATGTTTTTGGGGTCGCAGATGACTCCGCCTTTGGCCCCGCCAAAGGGAATGTTGACCACGGCGCACTTCCAGGTCATCCAGGAAGCGAGAGCGCGTACTTCATCGAGGGTTACGTCGGGAGCGTAGCGAATCCCGCCCTTACCCGGTCCGCGCGCGATCGAGTGCTGCACCCGGTAGCCGGTGAAAAGCTGTATCTTGCCGTCATCCATCACAACGGGGAAATGCACGATGATCTCGCGCGAAGGAGAGCTGAGAACCTTCCAAAGCCCTGGATCGAGGTTCAGCTTGCGTGCTGCAAAGTCAAATCGGGCGCTCTGAGCTTCCCAGGGGTTGATCTCCTGCTCGAGCGTAATAGTGGTTGCCATGTTGTACTTCTCTCCAATTTCTGTCCGGCGACTTCTTGCTTGTCGCCGCGTTGCCTGTTCAACAGACTGTATCGGCCTTTATCGGGTTCCGATCCAGTATGTTGGACGCAGCTATACAGTACTCCGGTTCGGTAAATCGGAAACTGCCTCCGTCTGTCTTGCCATGCTCTTGCTTGCCAATCCGAGCACCGCGGCAGGGCGGATCACAGCCCTGTTGAAGTCTGTCTGGGAACCGGTTGCTCCAGCCAGACTGTCCAGAATGGGATACGGGTCAAACCGGACCGCCCCAAACCTGATGAGAATAGGTTCCATGAAAGAGGACCGTCAACCCCACAAAGGTTTGATTTTATGCACCTTTGGTCACACGGAACCAAACAGCACAACCATACTATTGTGCGTGAATCTGACGCCCGTTGCGCCATTATTCCGTGAATCGTCTGCAAAAGCTGAGCTGGACATGACCAAATGACGGTTCGTGATATTTTCGGATTTGGATCGCCGGGCGGTTTCCGGCCCCAGCAACCTGATCCCTGATTCCTGAACTAATGACGCGGGCAGCCATCGTCGGCAGCGGACCCAACGGCCTCAGCGCCGCCATCACCCTCGCGCAAGCCGGCGTCGAGTCGACCGTCTTCGAAGCCCGCGAAACCATCGGCGGAGCCGCCTCGACAGCCGAAATCACCCTCCCCGGCTTCCACCACGATCTCGGCTCCGCCGTCTACCCGATGGGTGTCGCCAGTCCTTTCTTCCGCTCCTTGCCGCTCTCCACCCACGGCCTGCGCTGGATCGAGCCGGATGCCCCCCTGGCCCATCCGCTCGACGACGGCACCGCAGTCATGCTGGAGCACGATCTCGCCGCAACCGCAGCCAGCCTGGGTCCCGATGGCAAAGCCTACCAGCGCCTGATGCAACCCCTCGTCGAGAACTGGCCCGACCTCTCTGAAGAAATCCTCGGTCCGGTCATCCATTGGCCCTTGCACCCGATTCTCATGGCCCGCTTCGGCCTCTTCGCCGCCCTCCCGGCAACCTTCCTGGCCCGTACCCTCTTCCACAGCGAACGCGCCCGCGCTCTCTTCGCCGGCTCCGCCGCCCATTCCGTCCTGCCGCTCGAACGCCCTTTCAGCTCCGCCGTCGGCCTCGTCCTCTCGGTAGCCGGTCACGCCACAGGCTGGCCCATCGCCGCAGGCGGGGCGCAGTCCGTCAGCAACGCGCTCGCCGGCCACCTCTACAGCCTCGGCGGACGCATCGAGACAGCGCACTCAATTAGTTCGCTCGCCGAACTCCACGACTACGATCTGATCCTCTGCGATGTTTCGCCGCGCCAGTTAAGCCGGATGGCCGGCAGCGAAATCTCCCCAGCCTATCGCCGAAGCATGCAGGCCTATGGCTATGGCCCAGGCGCCTTCAAAGTAGACTGGGCTCTCTCCGAGCCAATCCCGTGGAAAGCGAAAGACTGCGCCCGTGCCGCCACAGTCCACCTCGCCGGAACGCTGGACGAAGTAGCCGCCTCCGAAAGCGCACCGTGGCACAATTCCGTCGCCGCTCGTCCGTTCGTCCTCGTGGCCCAGCCCAGCCTCTTCGACCCCAGCCGAGCCCCGCAAGGTAAACACACCGCCTGGGGCTACTGCCACGTCCCCAACGGCTTCGCAGGATCGAAACTCGAGGCCATTGAAGCCCAGGTCGAGCGCTTCGCCCCCAGCTTCAAAGACTGCATCCTCGCCCGCAAAGTCTGGAGCACCGCCGAATTCGAAGCCTGGAACCCAAACCTGATCGGAGGCGACCTCTCCGGCGGAGCCATGACTCTGAACCAGCTCCTCTTCCGCCCAACATCCTGGCAGTACCGCACCTCCAGCCGCCGCATCTACCTCTGCAGCGCCAGCACCCCACCCGGCGGCGGAGTCCACGGCATGTGCGGCCACCACGCCGCCAGAACAGCTCTGAACGACTTAGGCCTGAGCCAAAAGAGTTGACCACCCAGCCTCAGACAACCTGGTCCCTGGTTCCTATTCCCTACTCCCTATTCCCTGTTCCCTGCTCTTTCCCGGCGTCCAATACGGCTCCCCCGCCGGAATAAACTGCACTGGCATCCCCGGAAGAACCGTCTTCAGCCATGCAGCACAGTTGTCCATACCCACCTCTTCCGAGGTGTTGTGCCCCAACAGAATCAGAGCCTTCTTCCGCCCCTGCTGAGCAGCATCCAGCGTGTACAACACCGTCTCCCACTCCGCAGACTCACCCGCAACCACCACATCGACATCATCGCGTTCGAGAGCCTTCACCTGCTTCGCCTCGCCCCCTGCACCCGGACGAAAAGCGACCCTTGTCACCTTCATATTCGGGTCTCCGACGACCCGAACGGCCCGCGCATGAAACCGCTGCTGCAAATCCTTTGATAGCGCCAGCACCGTCGTCTGTGGCAGCGTGAAATACGTTTCGTCGCTTGAGCTTTGATACGGCTTCCACCCCGCCTGCGCCACAAAGCCCTCCACAATACCGTCCGGACGCCGCAAATGCCACGTATCGTGGAATCGCCAGATCACCAGATGATGCTCCTGGATGTAGGCAAGCTTCTCCCTGTAGACCGGATCATCCACAAACAAAGTGTCCTGATCGAGATGGTTATAGAAGGTAGGCTCGTGGGTCACAATCAGGTTCAGATGCGCCGCCACCGCCTTGCGCAACACATCCATCGTCGGCGTAAACGTCGTAGCGATCCCCGTCACCACCGTCGCCGGATCACCAGCCTTGATCGTGTCCACAGTATTCGGCGGCAGCGTCGCACCAGTAGCCTTGACGATGTGATCGATAGCCTGCTGCGCAGTGACAGGGCCGCGCACGTTATCGGCACTCTGCGCCGAGAGTTCAAAGGAGATCGTCACAAGAGAGAGACCAGCCGCAAAGAAGACTACTGCGAGTTGCCGGGTGAATCGAAGCATGGCTCAGATTAGCAAAGCCCGACAGATTCGTCGTAGCCCGCTTCAATTCCTTTAGGTCGTTTTCTCGTCCAGGAACTGAGCCGGCGTCAGGATCTCAATGCCGCACCATGGATGGAGTATCAAGAGATCTTCATCGCTGCTGATAATTGCATCCACTTCCGCAGCCAGAGCCAGTTCCAGGAATTTGTTGTCGTTTCCATCGCGGCAGGGCGGTTGCACAGCCATGACATCAACGTCTTCTGTGCCGAATAGCTGTGAATGACGGCGAATCAGCGCTACAAATGCGCGGCGTGTTTCCATATCCAGATAGGCGTCGAACTTCCTTCGATCCAGCACCCGCTCCAGCTCGTCAAGCGTCCCCACACTGGCGCACAATATGCAGCCGCCCAGCGCCTTCAACAGAGCTCGATGCGGAGTCGAACCAATCCGAAGTGCGGCGCTCACCAGGGTGCTGGTGTCCATCACCACTCGCCGTATGCCGCTCAACGGACCTCATGCACCAGACGCACAACGTCCTCATCGGTCAATGCCGCAGCAGCAGGAGTCGCGCGCGCTCTGGCCGCATCACTCCAGGCTTCGAAGTCTGCCAGTACCTTGCTGCGCTTGCTCCGGGCATCCAGCAGCTCGTTCATATCCTGCTGTGAAACGACAAAGGCGGCAGGCCGGCCATGCCGGGTGATCGCGACCGGTTCGTGCTGTACTGTGTCCAATAATTGACCGAAGCGATTTTGCGCTTCCACCGAAGTGAGTGTGATCATAAGGCCACCTTCAAAACTAGCTAACTTAACTATTATAGCTAGTTTTTGACTTTTTGAACGGCATCCAACTGCCATGATTCGGTACTCACTTCTACCACCAAGCCCGGTCCCACAACCCGTTACACTTGGTATTGCCATGTCGCAAGCCGACCAAATCCAGCCCAGCCGCAAAGAGTTCCTCGCCCTGGCGAAGAACCACACCCTTGTCCCGCTCTTCCGCACCCTGACGGCGGACCTCGAAACGCCCGTCTCCGCCTTCCTCCGCGCAGCCTGGGAAGCCCCCGAATGCTTCCTCCTCGAAAGCGTCGAAAACGGCGAGCAGATCGGCCGCTACACATTCATCGGCCTCAATCCCTACAAACGCATCGTCTCGCGCGGCCGCGCTATCACCATCACCGAAGGCAAAAAGACAGTCCACATCGAGGGCGACGTCTTCGCCATCCTGCGCGAGGCTCTCAGCGGACACGTCCCCGCGCGCGTCCCCGGTCTCCCTCCCTTTACCGCGGGAGCCGTCGGCTTCCTCAGCTACGACGTAGTCCGGCAGATCGAAAAGCTCCCAGCCACTGCCGCCGACGAGTTGCACGTCCCCGACGCCTGCCTCCTCTTCTATGACGAGGTCCTGGCCTTCGACCACGTCCGCAAAGAGATCCACCTCGTCGTCACTGCCGACGTAACCCTGCAATCCCCGGCGGCCGCCCACGCCGACGCCGTCAAACGCCTCGCCAGGCTCGAGAAGCGCCTCGCCCGCCCGCTCCCCAAACTACCCAAACCCACCGGCGGCAAAGGCAAGCTGAAGATAACCCATCGCACCCGCAAAAAGGATTACCTCGCCGCCGTAGAAAAGATCCGCGAGTACATCTGCGCCGGAGACGTCTTCCAGACCGTGCTCTCCCAGCGCCTCGACGTCGAACCAAACGTCGATCCCTTCGCCGTCTACCGCGCCCTGCGCATCGTCAACCCCTCCCCTTACATGTTCTTCCTCCGCTCCACTCCCGACCAGAACCCGGCAGCCAGCTCCAAGTCCAGGAAGTCCGCCCTCGCGGCCAGCGCCCGGTTGGAAGTCGCCGGCTCATCTCCTGAAATGCTCGTCCGGGTCACTCAAACCAACGGTGGCAGCAAAGTCGAGTACCGCCCCATCGCCGGCACCCGCAAGCGCAGCTCTGACGAAGCCAAAGACCGCGCCCTCGAAGCCGAAATGCTGGCCGACGAAAAAGAGCGCTCAGAACACGTCATGCTCGTCGATCTCGGACGCAACGACGTCGGCCGCGTCAGCCAATACGGCAGCGTCAATGTCGACCGGCTCATGTTCGTCGAACGCTACAGCCACGTCATGCACCTGGTCAGTCAGATCCACGGCACCCTCAAGTCCGGCCTCAGCGCCGTCGATGCCCTGCGCGCCTGCTTCCCCGCCGGCACCCTCTCCGGAGCCCCCAAAGTCCGCGCCATGCAGATCATTGAAGAACTCGAACCCGCCCGCCGGGGCATCTACGGCGGCTGCGTTCTCTACGCCGACTTCTCCGGCAACCTCGACTCCTGCATCACCATCCGCTCCATGGTCGCCCAAAACGGCCAGGGACACATCCAGGCCGGCGCAGGCATCGTAGCCGACTCCATCCCCGAAGCCGAATACCAGGAATGCCTCAACAAAGCACAGGCAGTTCTGCGCGCCATCGATCGCGCCCGCGGCCTGTAGCGAAATCAGCTCAAACTCTGCCAGCGTCGGAGCCAGCGGTTAGAGCATTTTCCGTAAAGGCATAGACCGAACAACCGAGGCCCGCGTGACTTTTCACCAAGAAAAGCCACACTTCGCGGACTTTGGCTGGACCATACTATTACGGAAAAATGCTTTAGCCTCAAACCTATCCGCCAAAGACCCTCTTGAAGAAGTGCCCGATGCGGCTGAAGAAACCGGGCTTCTGTTCCGGCTTGGCCGCAGCCGGTGGAGGCGCGGGAGCCGGCACTGAAATAGGCACCTCAGCCTTGGCCCTCACCGCCCCTGGATTCGCGCCATCATAGGAGAGCTGCACCGTCGCCTGCCCAGCCACCACGCCGGGAGTCGCAGCATTCGGCGGCGGCGTAGGCAGCGGAGCCAGCCCCGCACTCTGCGCCACCGGAAATTCGTTGCCCGCGACAGACTTCGTTTGCTCCGGAGGGCAGCCGCAGGACTCCTTCTCCCTGTCCACCACCTCGCGTAGGCTGCCGTGCTGGAACATCACCCGCTGGTCCGCCTGCACCCGGTAGACGCCGCCCTCAAAAATGCTGCTCACCGTGACATACGGAGCGTCGGCGCCATGATTGTCCACGCAGGTATCGCCCTTGTCGCCCAGCCGCACCTGCACATGCGCCGTACCAGGGCCGCTGATCACAATCCGAAAATCCGGCGTCAGAATCACATCCGAATTCTTGCCGGTCGCGAAATTCGCCTCCACGGCCCCGCGATCCAGCGCCATCATCAGCGCGCGGGAATCACCAGGAACCGGTGCAGCACTCACATCCGCGCCCGAGGCCACTACAGGCGCGACAGTAGATGCCACGCTGGAGTCAGCCGTCAAACTAACCTTCGTCGTGGGGCAGATACGCAGATTGCCACGCTGCGGCAGAGTAATCGTCGCAGCATGATCGCCGGCCGTGACCGTACCGCTCGCGCCAATCATGGCTTTGCCGTCGGCCACATTGAGACCCCCGGTAAGGGTGACCCCTTCCACAGGAACAATCGCAATTGGCGCGTTCTGGGCCGTCACCAAACGCGATGTAGCGAACACCGATGCGAGCATCGCAGCGACGGAAATCCAGCGGCTGAGCGTCGCAATCTGCATTCCGTCCTACATCTCCAGAAAGTTGCGGATCATCTGCTTGCCGCCTTCAGTAAGCACGCTCTCCGGATGGAACTGCACGCCCTCGACAGGCAGCGACCGATGCCGCAAGCCCATGATGATCGACTCCCCATCTTTCCCATCGGCCCCGTTCACCGACCGCGCCGTAACTTCCAGCTCCGCAGGCAAACTCTCCTCCGCCACGATAAGCGAGTGATAGCGCGTGCAGGTCAGCGGCGTCGGCAGTCCGGCAAAGATGCCCTTGCCATCGTGCTCCACCGGACTGGTCTTGCCATGCATCAGCTTCGCCGCACGCACCACCCGACCGCCAAAGGCCTCGCCAATCGCCTGATGCCCCAGACAAACACCCAGAATCGGAGCCTTACCCGCCATCCGCTGAATCAGCGCCACCAGTATGCCCGCATCCTGCGGCGTACAAGGCCCCGGCGAGAGCAGAATCCGCTCCGGCTTAAGCGCCTCCACCTCATCCACCGACAACTCATCGTTGCGGCGCACGACAATTTCAATGCCGCCATCCGCACCCAGCTCACCCAGGTACTGCACCAGGTTGTAAGTAAACGAATCGTAGTTGTCGAGAACGAAAACCATACTGATTCTGAGTGTACAACCGCAGGTATCGCGAAAGCATCAAGCCGCCGGATGCTCCAGAATCTGCGCCAGCGCATGGAGCCGCTTGGCATCAGCCGGATCCTTCGCCGCCGCCGCATCCGTCTCCACCGACGCAGCCACCGTATGCAGCTTCGCCATATCCTTCGCACCAAGGTGCGACTTCTTAGTCTGCTCGACCGCTTTTCTGAGAACTGCAAGGCGCTCCGGCGTCAGAGCCTGCGAACGCTGCAACTGATCCAGATATGCCCGCGAAACCGTCATTTGAGACGGCCAGGTAATCTGCTGCTGGTTCTGCACATTGAGTTCGTTGACGTGCACCTGGTTGGCCGCGTCGATCTCGTTCTGCGTCAGAAACTTGCTCGGCACCAGCTTGAACACATCCAGTCCCCGCGCAATCTCCGACCCATAGATGTAGCCGTTGTACCAATACGCCGACCACTCCCCGCCCAGAATCACCTTCTTGGGATCGATCGGTCCGCGATCGAAGTAGGCAATCTCAAACGGATGCGCCGCATCGGTAAAGTCCATCACCGAAACACCGCCCTGATACCACGACTGTACTTCGATATCGCGCCCCGGCACAGGCACCAGCGAGCCGTTGTGCGCCACGCAGTTTTCCGTATCCGTCTGCGCGGCCGGCATCTTGTAATAGCTGGCAAGCGAAAGCTTGTCGTCCTTCAGGTTAAAGATCGCGTCCGCTCCCCACTTGTTGGGGTCCGTCGCACGGCAGCGCGCACCCAGCCCGCCGCCCCACTCATCGGTGAAGACCACCTTCGTCCCGTCGTTCGAGAAGGACGCCGAGTGCCAGTAGGAGTAGTTTGAATCATTCACCGCATCCACGCGCTTGGGATGAATCGGGTCTCGAATGTCGAGCAGCAGGCCATTGCCCGAGCAGGCGCCGGCCGCGAGCCCAATCGCCGAATACACCGTGATGTCATGGCATTGATTGGTGTCCGCAGGCTTCTCCGCGCCCTTGTCGTGACTTCCGCCATTGTTGAGGCCATTCAGAGCACCAGTACGCGGATCGATAAATACCCGCGGGCTTGAAACGATCTTCGCCTGCTGCGGCGCAGCCACCGGAACCTTGATCACATCGATGCGGAACAGCGACGTATTCGGGTCCTTATCCGGAGCTTCTCCTGAGCAGCCCGCAAGCTCCTCTCCCTGCCGCACAAACGATGTTCCAGAGACGTAAATATATACATTCTCCTTGTCGTTCGGGTCAATCACCAGCGTGTGCGTGTGCGACCCTCGGCAGGTCTGAACCGCAGCCACCTGCTTCGGATTCTTGATGTTTGAAATATCGAAGATTCTCACACCGCGAAAACGATCCGGACTCGCTGCCGGCAGCCTGCGCTCTTTCTCATGCCCCTTCTCCGGCGGAGGCAGCGGCGGAAAACCCTGCGTTCCGCAATCCAGCCGCCCATTCGGCATCTCCACCGACATAAACAGCAGGTTCCCATACACCGAAACATCTCCCTGCCCGCCCGGGCACACCAGCGAAGTAATCAACGACACCTTCGCCGGGTTCGAAATGTCATAGAAGTTCACACCATAAAAGTTGCCTTGGAACAGGTGTGTTCCCTGAAACGCAAAATCCGAGTTCGCAAAAGCAAGCTGTGCAATCACCAGTTGCATCGGCTTCGGCATCTTGGAAGGATCGCCAACACCCAACTGGCCCAGCGTCTTCTTCACCACTGGATCGTCCGCGTCATTGGACCCCAGTTGAAACGCGCCGGGCTTCTTGAGAAAGGCCACGTGCTTCATCCCCATCGCCGCCTCGCCCGCGTCGTAGAGCCCGGGCTTCAACCCAACGCGCGGATCGTTCGTCGTCGATCCGGTCATCCCCGGCGGCAACACCGGAGCAGGTTGCGGCGCAAACGGATCACTCTCCTCCGGCTCTTTCTTCGCATCCGCAGCGGGCTTCGCATCGGGCGCCGGCTTCGCATCCTGAGCGGGGTTTGCAGTTGGGGCCGGAGTAGGCGGCGCCTGCGAATGCAGAACGCTCACTCCGGAGAACACAGCAGTCACGGCAATCACCAAACCGGCCAAACGAAAAGCAAAAGCCCGCATACGAGTCATCATTTCTCCT
>Ga0182024_10011475_pt1 | contig 17764 bp, 16 predicted proteins | sample P32metaG_FD_120480 | JGI IMG/M metagenome (GOLD analysis project Ga0182024, IMG submission 120480) | Permafrost microbial communities from Stordalen Mire, Sweden - P3-2 metaG (Illumina Assembly) | ecosystem: Environmental > Terrestrial > Soil > Wetlands > Permafrost | place: Sweden: Stordalen... | reverse complement strand
CGCCGTGGACCAAAGCGAGGCGGCGCGATTGGGTGTCGCGGACAAGCTCGTTGAGAAAGTCGGCCGCCTCGGGGACCTGCTGGGCGGTGTACTGGTAATACGGCTCGACGCGAAGCGTCTGGAAGAACCCGCGATCGTCAAACACCGGGGCGACTTCGGCGCGGCGTTCCCACGAGCGGCGATGGATCTGACCCAGGAGCCGGCCGAATTGCTCGATTTGTCCGCCGCGAGTTAGGTCGACGTTCCCCGCCAGCAGCATCGATTTCCAGTTTTCGTGCGGATGCGGTACGGCGGCCATCGCCAGCAGATGGTTGGCGGGATCGTGGAAGACCAACGGCGCGGTCGTCCCTTCGGGGGCGAGCTTTGCCAGCCAGCGCAGCCCGAGGGCCTCGCGGTCGATGCGTACGGGGTCGCTGAACCATTCGACTGCCACGCGCAGTTTCGCAAGGGCCTGTTTCAGGACCCAGGCCTGGTTATTGTGGCGGTCGGGGAGTTCGACCAGGACGGTGCGGTTGGAAACGCCGCCGACGAGGACGCGAATGTCGGTTTTCTCGGTGGGGCTGATGCGATTGGATGCGCGGAGGTATTCGCGCAAGTCGTCGGGTCGTTCGATGTCGAGTGGGCCTTCCATTTCCGGTTCGGCTTCTGCCACAAGACGAATGGCCACTTTCCGGATCTCGGCCTGACTCATTCGTCCTGACATGGAACGAACCCACCGGGCTGCGACCTACACCGCCTGCGGTTCCGGCTTCACCTTCACGCCGCTTGCCGCGTATTCGGCGGCTGCCTTCACCAACCCCATGAACAGCGGCGCGGGGCGCAGGGGGCGGCTGGTGAGCTCGGGGTGTGCCTGCGTGCCGACGAAGTAGGGATGGTCTTCGGCGCGGAGCTCGAGGATCTGCATGATCGGCTGCTTGGGGTGCTTGCCGCTGAAGACCATGCCGTGCTTTTCCAACATGCCGATGTACTTGGGGTCGACCTCGTAACGATGGCGGAAACGGAGGCGGACGACGCGGGCGTTGTCGAAGAGCTTGGCGGCGATGGTGCCGGGCTTGAGCTCGATGTCTTTGCCGCCGAGGCGCATGTTCCCGCCGAGGCCCTCGATTTTCTTTTGTTCGGGGAGGATGTCGATGACGGCGTCGCTGCAGTCGGCTTCGAACTCGGTGCTGTTGGCGCCGGGCAGGCCGCAGACGTTGCGGGCGTATTCGATGACGGCCATCTGGAAGCCGAGGCAGAGGCCCAGGTAGGGGATTTTGTTTTCGCGGGCGTGGCGGATGCATTCGATCTTGCCTTCGGTGCCGCGAACGCCGAACCCGCCGGGGACAATGATGCCGTGGCAGCCCTGCAGGCTCTTGGCGACGTTGGTGGCGTCGATGTTGGTGGTGTCGAGCCAGCGGAACTGCACGTCCACGCCCTGGTGTACGCCGCAGTGTTCGCCGGCCTTGATGATGCTGGCGTAGGCGTCGCGCAGGGAGGTGTACTTGCCGGTGACGGCCAGGGTGACCGAGCGGGTGGTCTTGCCGATGCGGTCGACGAACCAGCGCCATTTCCTGCGGTTGTCGTCTTCCATGCGCTGGTTGACGCGTTCGTGGAGGTTGAGCATGGTGAGGACCTCGCGGTCCATGCTCTGGTCGTGCAGGCCGTCGGGCAAAAGGTAGATGCTCTCGACGTCGTGCATGGAGAAGACGCGGCGCATCGGGACGTTGGTGTACATGGAGATTTTTTCGCGCACCTTCTCGCGCACCACGGTGTTGGCCCGGGCGGCGATGATGTGCGGCATGATCCCGACCTTCATCAGCTCGCGGATGCCGAGCTGGGCCGCCTTGGACTTCTGCTCTCCCAGGGCATTGGGCTCGAGGATGTAGGTCAGCGCCACGAAAACGACCGAATGCTCGCCTTCCTCGAAGGCGAGCTGTCTACAGGCTTCGAGGTAATGGCTGTTCTCGTAGTCGCCGACCGTCCCGCCGACCTCGACGAAGACGACGTCGGCGTCGGTCTTGGCGGCCAGCTCGCGCAGCTTGAGCTTGATCTCGCCGGTGACGTGCGGGATCGCCTGAACGTCCCGGCCCAGGTAGCTGCCCTCGCGCTCCTTCCTCAACACCGACGACATGATCTGCCCGTTGGTGGTGAAGTTGGCGGCCGACAAGTCCTGGTCGAGCAGGCGCTCGTAGGTGCCCAGGTCCATGTCGGTTTCCATGCCGTCGTCGAGGACGAATACTTCGCCGTGGCGGTAGGGGTTCAGCGTTCCGGAATCGACGTTGTAATACCCCTCCATCTTGATCGGCGCTACCCTTAAGCCCTTGTCTTGAAGAAGTTTGGCCAGCGACGAGGAGAAGATCCCCTTGCCCAGCCCGCTCATCACGGTGCCGACCACGATCACGTACCGATGGTGTCCCCGGCGGTAGCCGGCGGGCATCGGGGTGTAAAACTCAGTGTCGTCGGTGGACTGCCCGATCTTGGCAAGAAGTTCTTCGTTGCTCATGGGTTCCAATCAGTTGCCGGTTGCCAGTTACACAGTTGCCGGCATGCTCGCGCATCTTGCTGGCAACCGGCAACTGATGATGCTTAGCAATTGTCCTTGTTCTTGTACCTTGTAACAAATTCCGCGTACTGCTCCGGGGTGTCGATACCGTGAGTCGCCCGGCTCGTTTTCAAAACAAATATCGACCGTCCGTGCTCCAAGGCACGAAGCTGCTCCAGTTTCTCAGTCATTTCCAGGGGCGTGGGCTTCCAGGAAGCAAAATCAAGCAGGAAGCGCCGCCGGTAGGCGTAAATGCCCAGATGTAGATAATAGGCCGCGCTATTGCCTGAAGCCTTGTCCCGCAAGTGCGGAATCACCGAACGGGAAAAATAAATGGCCCGTCCGTCCAGTCCAGTCACCACCTTCACCAGGTTGGGGTCGTTAACGTCCGTCCCCGCCGGGAACAACGTTGCCGCCGTGGCCATGTCATCGTCGTGCGATTGCAGCCGCTCGATCAGCCCGTCGATTGTTTCCGGCTCGATCTCCGGCTCGTCACCCTGGACGTTGACGACGATCTCAACATCAAGGCCGCGGGCCACCTCGGCGATCCGGTCAGTGCCGCTGGGGTGCGACGGTGAGGTCATGACGCAACGAGTTTCGAAAGGCCGCAGCGCTTCGACGATTCGCCGATCATCGGTGGCCACGATGATTTGCGCCACGCGCGAGCAGCGCCGGACGCGCTCTACCACGTGTTGTACGAGCGGTTTACCGGTGTCGGCGGCAAGGATCTTGGCTGGGAAACGGGTCGAGGCGAAACGGGCCGGTATCACAACTGTTGCCGTCGCTCGCCGGGCTCCGCCCGGCAACGAACCAGCAGGATCTTCCGAATTGTTTGCACCGCCAACAGCCAAAGTCCAACCTCTCTCTCGCGAGGGTTAGAAAAAGGTTAACTTCAAACTGTAGGGCGACGTTACCGGAGTTGTGGGTGAGTTGTCAAAGGTTGGAGAAGTTTTCGCCAGCCCGCCGGACGAATTCAACGCCCACCAAGGAGACACGGAGGTCAGGGAGACGACGGAAGAAGAAAACGATGATGGTAAACGGCGAAACTTGCGTGTTTCGCCTTGGCCGAATCAGACGGTCCCTTCTCCGTGCTCTCGGTGTCTCCGTGGTGGGTGATCCGGGTTAGCGTCCGGCCGCCAGGCCCACGATCATGACGCAAAAGCCGAGCGAAAACAGGATGCCCATGACCAGCCCGAAAATGGCCCGGCCCATGCCATGGCGTCCCGGATGTTTTTTGATGTCCCTGATGGCGATGATCGAAATAATCAGCGCGATCGGGGCGAAAATAGGGATGACGCTGAAGAGCCCCAGGTATCCGGCGGCGATCGCCCAGCCGGACCGGCCGACGGGCAGCAGCCAGCGCACCCCTGCGTCCTGACCAATGTCGGACGGCGGACCGCCGTAGGGACCGTAGGCAGGTTGCGGCCCGGCATAGCCGATCGGCAAGACCGCCTGTGGCGGATACCCTGCCGGCGCTGGCGCCGCCCCGGGACCGACTGGCCCCGGCATCAATCCCGGCACCGACCCCGCCGGGGCCCACTGCGGCATGCCTTGACGCCAGACCGCGTCCGCCGGCGACAACTGGCCGGTTGCCAGCAGTTGCCGCAGGGTTGACTCGGGGAATGGGCCTTGCTGTTGGCCAGCCCGGGCGAAATACCATTGTTGTTCCGCGGATTGACTCATGGATTACCGTCTCCTGCTTGCCGTCATTCAGGCAGCGTGATTCCGGCTGGAACCGCTGGCCCGGTGGGGTGGGACTTCTCCCGGGGCGGCAGGTAGATGTAGATCTCGGCGACGCCCACGCCGCCAAGGGACCGCCCATCAAGTGGAAGGGCGCGTCCCGGGAAGCGGCGGTATAGGTCCACGACGGCTTTGGCGACAGGGTCGTACATGCCAACGACCTTCACGCGAAACGGGTCGATGTAGTGGTCCCGCATCTCCTGGGTGACTCGGTACACTTGGTCGTACACGGGGCCATTGCCGCCTGGCTGAAGCCCATCGATAGCCACGCAAAGGAATCGCGGGCCGCCCTCCTCATCCCGCATCCACCATGCGGCTGCCACGGGCGCATAGTTTTGCAGCCGTTCGATGAACGCCTTGCCTGCCTCGATCTGATCCATTACCAGCGGAGCCTGATCCATTGCATCACTCCGTCACTCGGATGAGTAACGGCCTCAAAAAGGTCTTCCGCCTCGGTCCGAGTCTTCTGCAAGTAGCGAGATTGTTCGGTCCAGTCCTTAACCCGCTGCCAATTTCGGCGGAGCCCCGGATTGGCGACGGCATCGGCGTCCCGGTCGGCCCTCAGCCGGGCGAGCACAACCAGGGCTTCAATGTTGTGTGTCCAAGCATCCTGCGAAAACCGCCTGTCGTCATAGATCACTTCCGGGTGCGCGCCGACAAATGCCAGGAGGCATGACTTCAGGCCGCATTCGACCGCATATCCGACCAGATAGTACGCGCCCGACCAACGGGCCACCGCCGGGTCGAGGTGGGCCTTGGCGTCGAGGATGCGATCTTCCGCCAACTGTTGCCACTCGGCCCTTGTGGTCATAAATCTCGTTCCCCGGCCATGCAATTCATGGAATAGAGCGGGTTAACCCTGGGTTAACCCGGGTTAGACCGCCTTCGCGTCCACCGACCCAACCAACAACATTTTACTCTTGGAAGCAGTTGCTGGGAAGGGGATGTGAGTCGGATGTCGGATGTTCGATGGCAGGAATTCGCCGTTGCCCCCGCCGCAGCTCACGGCACCTTCCGCGGGCACACGCCCGCTTCGCGCAGCAGCGGATCGAGCCGGCGTGACAGTTTGGGCAGGTTGTGGCTTGGCACCTGCGGGTAGAGATGGTGCTCGAGATGATACGTCAGTTCCAGGAACAGTGCGGGAACGATCCGGCCGCGTAAGGTGCTGGTCTGCGTGAGCGGCGTCGGGCCGTAATGGCGGTGTGGCAGATGGACCGTCAACAGGGGATAGACCCAGCTTCCGACGATCGCCAGCCCGGCATAAACGATCACCGCTGGCCCGCGGCGCCAGAGCAGGATGCCGGCAATCGGAACCGACAACGTCCACGCCGCTTCGACCAGCAGCCAGCGCCGCTCCGCCGCCGATTTGCTCCTGCAGTAAGCCCACCACCACAGGCGCGGCAGGAACGCCGGGCCCCAGAAGATGGCCCGGACCAGGCTCATTCGAGCCGGGTCCCCTTCCGGGTCGTCCGGCCCGGGGAAGACGCGGTGGTGCTGGCGATGCGTGGCGCGGTAAGCGTGCCCGCTCTCCAGCAGAAACGCGCCCATGATGCACAGGCACCAATCGGTCTGCCGGCGACCCAGGCCCATCGACCCGTGTGCGACGTCATGCGTAACCGTCACAATCGCAATGAAAATGAAAAAGACAATCACCGGCGTGAGCCACCACAGCCCGGCATGGGCTGCCATGGCATACACGCTACGAGTTACGATTTGTACCACACCAGCAGCACCGCCATGCCCAGGACTAAAATCGTTGCCCCCACGATTGCCGCGATCACCATCGTTCGCGCCCGCCGCGCCTGCTCTGCGTTCCTTGCAGCCACCGTATTGGTGTAGTAACTGGGTGCGAAGGCCGGGGCGGCCTCGGGCGACTGCTCCGCTTCGGCCAAACCTGACAGTGCGGCGACGGCGCCCCCTGCATCCGACGTCCGCGCGGCGAAGCACGCCTTGCAGACGTATTGGGTCTTTTCCTGGTAAACCTGATCGTCGGGAAAAAGCCCGCCGCACTCCCCGCATTGGTAGGCCGGGTCTGTTCCCCGCGCTTCGCAGACCTCCAGCCAGCAGGGCTGGCAGAAGTATTCCCCCGATGCGTCTTTCAACCGCGGCGACCGGGTGACGTCCCGGCCGCAACGGGAACACAGCTTGCGAAAGATGGCCACGACAATTTCGCCGCAGCGCATACACCGCTCGCGCTGGCCCGTCCCTGCCAGCACCGCCTGGCAGCGTGGACATCGCGCTACAACCGGCATCAGTCACTCCGTCATGCCAAATCCAACAACGCGCGCACCAAGACCGCTCGGGGACCCAGTGCACGCGATCAAGTGTCATCGTCGTCCAAGCCGTCCTTGTCGCGCGGGTCGCCAGGCGGGTAATCGACCGTGTAGGTCAAAATGCTGCGGACGAAGCGGACCGATTCCACGTCCTTGAGCAATTTGACCTTGTCCGACTCGATGGTGCCGTCAACGATACTCTCGTCGTTGTCCACCTTGAACACTTCTAGCCCGTGGCCTTTGAGCAGGTCAACCACCCGGACCGTCTGTGCGTCGTCCAGTTCATCCAGGACCACGATCACTTCCGTCATTTCGGCATCCCTGTGATTCATGCCCCGATTCTAACCCAAACCGGTCCGGGGGCCACCCCTTGTGAAATCTGTCACGACCTTCTTGCAAACCCCTTGGGCCGCTCATAGACTCCGCCCCTTGTCGGAAGGAGCGAGGGCCGTCGGCGGCGTGTGCCGGTGGCGCGGCCCGGCGGCAAATGACGCCGGCGACTCGCCCCCCTTTTTCACGCGTGCTGCACGGATCGTCGAGCCCTCGGCTCGACGAGTCGCAGCGGTTGGACCATGATCGGCCTACTCCACTGCCTCGCGTCTTGTCCCCGGCCGTTACCGGCTCAATGGCTCGCCTTTGCGCCGTTGGCCCAGTCTCCCGGGTTCACGGAAAACCTGTATCCGCCGCTTGTGCTGGTACTCTGCGTCGTCGCCGGGTTAGGCACGCTGATGCTGCTGCCCAGCCGCCGGGAAGGCGCCGTTCGGGCGCTCGGGGGCATCGTCGTGCTGACCGCCGCCCTGATCCTCGGGGCCAAGCTCATTCATAAAGGCGGGGTCCACTTCTACTTCTGGATTTTCGCATTCGTCGCCGTGGCGGGAGCCATCCGCGTCATCACCCATCCACGGCCAGTTTACTCCGCCCTCTATTTCGTGCTCACCGTGCTCGCAACGGCGGGGCTGTTCGTGTTGCTCTGGGCCGAGTTCATGGCCGCGGCACTCATCCTGATCTATGCCGGCGCAATCCTGATTACATATGTGTTCGTGATCATGCTGGCCAGTCAGACCAGCGGACAGGCCAAGCCGCTGAAAGCAGTGACCGAGTTCGATGCCGTGAGCCGCGAGCCGCTGGTGGCGTCGGCGGTCGGCTTCGCACTCACGGGCGTCCTGCTGTTCGTGATCTTCGACAGAGCCGCGGCGATCCAGCGGTCGACCGAAGCCGCGATCCCGAAATTCGAAGGCAACGAAGCCGGCGGCGGAAACACTCAGGCGCTGGGCTGGTTCCTTTTCAATAACCACCTGATCAACCTTGAACTGGCGGGGTTGATCCTGACCATCAGCATGGTGGGCGCTATCGTGATCGCCCGGCGGCGGGTGGTCAGCTCTGCCGACGCCTTCGAGCCGACGACCGAGACCTTCGTCGCGCCGGCAACGCCGGTCGACGACAACCCGCACAGCATCCCCGTGTACGGCACCGAGAACCCGCGGCAGAAGGAGTACCCGGAAACCTGACGTTGGGGTCCGGAGTCCGGGATGGTTCGGGCATTGTCCGGGCGATACCCGCAAAGGAATTGAATGCCTCAAGACTGAGCCGAAAAATGGAAGAGATTGGCCTTCAACAATATCTGGGCGTCGGCGCGATCATGTTTGCGATTGGCTTGATCGGGTTCATGACCCGCCGCAACCTGATCGTCATGTTCCTGTGCACGGAATTGATGTTCCAGGGGGTGACCATCAACCTGATCGCCTTCGGCCACTTCCACGGCAATCTCTCGGGCCAGGCGTTTGTGATCTTCGTGCTGGTCATCGCCGCCGCCGAAGCATCGCTGGCCCTGGGCCTGGTCGTTTTGCTGTTCCGTCAGAAGAACACGCTCGATGCCGACGCATGGCGTGAGTTGAAAGGGTAGTTGCAGGGCAGTTGCTAGCTCCTAGTAACTAGTTGCTAGTTGCGGGCAGTTACCCGCGACTGGTGATCAGTCGCTAGTTTAGGAAAGAGAAAGGGATAGGGACGGCTTATGAAAACCCGGAGCTACCGCGACCTTGTGGCATGGCAGAAGGGAATGGACCTAGTCGTCTCGGTGTATCAGACCACTCGGTGCTTCCCGCGAGAAGAAACCTATGGCTTGACGAGCCAGGTGCGACGGGCTGCAGTTTCGATTCCGTCGAACATTGCTGAAGGTCAGGGCCGGGGCTCCCCCAAGGAGTTCGCCCGGTTTTTGCGCATCACGCAGGGGTCTTTACAAGAGATGGAAACGCAGTTGCTGATCGCAGAGCGACTCTGCTTTGTGAGCCCGGTTGCGCTGGCCCCGGTCATGGCCTCCGCCGCCGAAGTCGGCCGAATCGTCCGCGGCCTGACTAAATCGCTACCTGACGCCGACTGGACCAACTAGCAACTATTTACTAGCCACTAGCAACTACTCATGGACTTCGTCATAGAACATTCCTGGCTGATCCCGCTGCTGCCGCTGATCGGGGCGGCGATTGCGGGGTTCTTCGGCGCTAAATGGCTGAAGGGGCAGTCACACTGGCCGATCTGGATTGGCGTGGGCATCTCCGCGGTCCTTTCCTTGACCTTGCTGGTCGCCATGCTCGTGCGAGCCTCCGGGCTCGAAGAATCCGATCAGCCGAACCCCCAAGTCAACAGGGGCGCCACCTGGTTCACCTGGATCGACGTTGGCAACCCCAATGCCGTCTTCAAGCCTGCCCCGCTGGCCCCGGCTGACACCACCCAACCCACCACAGAATCTACTACGCAGCCGGCAGTAGCCGCGCAGCCGGCCGTAGCCGCCCCCGGCACCTGGGTTGACGCCGGCACCCAGCGGTCGCTCGGACAGGCCCCGGTCCATTTCGTTGTGGAAGCCGCCGCCTGGTTCGATCCGCTCACCGCCGTCATGCTTTCGGTGGTTTGTGGGATCGGGTTCATCATCACCGTTTACGCTGCCGGCTATATGAAGGGCGAAGAAGGGTACTTCCGCTTCTTCGCTTATCTGGGGTTGTTCATCTTCATGATGAGCTGCCTGGTCATGGGCAGTAACCTGATCATGCTGTACCTGGGCTGGGAAGGCGTGGGCCTGTGCTCCTACCTGCTGATCGGCTACTACTACGAAAAACCCGCTGCCCGCGAGGCCGCCAAGAAGGCCTTCATCGCCAACCGCGTCGGCGACTTCGGTTTCGGACTGGGCATCATGCTCAGCTTCCTCGCCTTCGGCACGGTCAGCTACTTCGGGAAAGGGATCGGCACCCATACCGGCCTGCTCGAACTGGTCGCCGACGGTCGGCTCGACTCGACGACCCTCACCGCTTTTCAGCACCATGCCCTCCAGTGGCTCCCATTCCTGCTCATGCTCGGCGCCTTCGGCAAGTCCGCCCAGTTCCCGCTCTACGTCTGGCTCCCCGACGCCATGGAAGGCCCGACGCCCGTGTCCGCCCTGATCCACGCCGCCACCATGGTGACAGCCGGCGTCTACATGATCGCCCGTTGTGGCACCATCTTTGTCGGGAACCAGGCGGCGCTGCTCACCATCGCTGCCGTCGGAGCGTTCACCGCTCTGTTCGCGGCAACCATCGCCCTGCGTCAGTTTGACCTGAAAAAGGTCTTCGCCTATTCGACCATCAGCCAGCTCGGCTACATGTTTGTCGGCGTGGGCGTCCTGGCGCCGGTCGGCGCCGTGTTCCATCTGGTGACCCACGCCTTCTTCAAAGCACTGCTGTTCCTGTCCTCAGGCGTAGTGATGCACGCCATGGGCGGCGTGCTGGACATGCGGCAGATGAGCGGGCTGAAACGCGCGCTCCCCAAGACACGCTGGCTGATGCTGATTGGGTGCCTCGCCCTGGCCGGCTTCCCTTTATCATCGGGCTTCTTCTCCAAGGACCAAATCATCGGCGCCAGCTTCGAGCGTGCCGCCGGCAATATCATCATCGCCTGCGTCCTGCTGCTTGCCGCGTTCCTGACCGCTTACTACACCTTCCGCCTCTATTTTCGCGTTTTTGAAGGTCCCTATGTCATTCCCGCCCCGCCTGAACAGGGCCATGGACATGGGACCCACGCCCCGGACCCCGGTGCATCGAGCCACGCGGCCCTTGAGACCGGCACGGGCTCACACTCGGGGGCCGATAAACATCTGGCCGGCGACGCCCATCACGCCACCACCGGTCACGGCCACGGCGAACATGACGCTCACAATCACGAGCCGGCACTAATGATCGTGCCGCTGGTTGTCCTGGCCATCGGCGCGGTGTTCGCCGGGATATTCAATTGGCCCTTCGGATGGTTGGGCGGATTCCTCGGCAAAAGCGGCTCTTTCGCGCTGGCTAGTCAGGTGGCCGTCGCGACATTTAACACCAACGACGTGAAGCATGGCTTCACCGGCGAGCAGATTTGGTTTGATCCTATGATGCTGCTGGGTGGCGCTATCTCCATCCTGGGCATCGTCTCGGCCTGGTTCCTCCACCTGCGCAACCGCATGCTCGACGACCGCCTGGCGGCCGGCCTCCAGCCGCTCACCAGAATCCTCGAAGCCAAATACTGGGTCGATCAGATTTACCAGGCGGCCATCATCGAACCGCTCCGCAGCCTGGGTAATTTCTTCTTCGGCATCGACCGTTATGTCATCGACATCCTGATCGCCATCGTAAGCTGGATCCCTCAGGCGTTCGGCTGGATCATGAAGTTCACCATCCAGCGCGGCAGCCTGCAGGGATACGCGTCAGCCATGCTCTTCGGCATCGTGATCATCCTGTTGCTCGTGTTTATGCATAGGTAAATGGTCAGTTGTCAGTGGTCAGTTGGAAGAGAACGGCGAGCGGAATCGAGGTCTTTTGCAACTAACGACGGACAACTAACAACGGACAACGAACCAATCTTATGAACCTTCTCGCCCTCATGCTGCTGATCCCCCTGGTTGGTGCCGCCGTCTGCGCCATCGGGCCGGCCAAACAGGCGCGCGTCTTCGCGTTGTTCTTCGGCCTGGCCACCCTGCTGATCAGCGCGCTGATGGCCTGGAAGTTCTTCGACCCCGCCGCTCCCGAATTCAATATCGCCGACTGGAATGGCGGATCGCTCCCGATTGGATTCAATTTCCACCTGGGCATCGACGCCATCAGCCTCTGGCTGATCGTGCTCACCGCGCTGCTCACGCCCCTGGCCATCGCCGCCAGCTTCGGGTCAATCCACGAGCGGGAACGCGAATACTACGCCTGGATGCTCGTTCTCCTGACAGCCATGATCGGCGTCTTCCTCGCCAAGGACGTGCTGCTGTTCTACGTCTTCTTCGAGCTGACCCTGATCCCGATGTTCTTCATCATTGGCATCTGGGGCGGGGCCGAACGCCGCTTCGCCGCCGCCAAGTTCTTTCTGTTCACGTTCGCCGGTTCGGTCTTCACGCTGGCTGCCGTGGTCTACGTCGGCCTGCAGGCCGGGCCGGGCAAGACGGCGTCGTTCGCCATCGACGATGTCGTCCGATACGCCCAGACCAGCCTGACAGGCACCGAGCGGTTCTGGGTCGCCATGGGTCTGATCGCGGGCTTTGCGGTGAAGGTGCCGCTCTTCCCCGTCCATACCTGGCTGCCGCTGGCGCACACTGAAGCCCCCACGGCCGGGTCGGTGATCCTGGCCGGCGTCCTGCTGAAGCTCGGCACCTACGGAATGCTCCGCCTTGCCCTTCCCATCGGGCTGGTCGGCGGGGTCGTCACCGACGGGTCGACCGTCCCCGCTTTCCCACGCCTGATGCAGGTGCTCGCCTTGATCTGCGTGATCGGCGTCATCTACGGCGCTCTGGCCGCGTGGGTCCAGCAGGACATCAAAAAGCTCGTCGCTTACAGCTCGGTGTCGCACCTGGGCTTCTGCATACTCGGATTGGTAGCCCTCAACGCCATTGGCATGCAGGGTTCGGTCCTCTACATGATCAACCATGGCATCAGCACCGGGGCGCTGTTCCTCATGGTCGGCATGATCTACGACCGCTACCACACCCGCCAGTTCAGCGACTTTTCGGGCCTGGCCCGCAGGATGCCGGTCCTCGCCTTTTTCTTCGTGCTGTTCACGCTGGCGAGCATCGGCCTGCCCGGCACCAACGGCTTTTGGAGCGAGTTCCTGACCATCCTCGGCGCTTTCGCATCGCCTCACCTGGGCGTCGGGTTCGCCTCGGCGGCGGCCCTGGGGATCATCCTGGGCGCCGTCTATATGCTCCACATGGTCGCCCGCGTCTTCTTCGGCCCGCTCAAGGCCCCCGATGTCAGCGCGGGACACGGCGGCGCCAGCGAACATTCCGGCCATGCCGAGACCCCGGGCGATATCAACAGCCGCGAGATCGCCATCCTGGTCCCCCTGGCCCTGATCGTGATCATCCTCGGCGTAATGCCGGGCATCATCACCGGCCCGATCCTCGAACCGGTTGAGAAGATCCGCATGGCGGTTGCCGTCCCCGCACTGCCGCCGGATACGCAGCCGTCGGTCAGGCCCGTTGCGGCCGTAGGGGCGGCTTTAGCCGCCGTCCCCGACATGAAATCGACAGGCAGCGTAGCCGTCCCCGGCGTGAGACCAACAAACACGGCGGTCGGAATCGACAAGCACGGCGGCTAAACCCGGCGCTCTGACGCCGTGACCCGGAGCCGCCCCTGCGTCCGATGTTGCGAGAAATGACCCGATGGACAATCTCTTCCACCAGCTCCTGCCCGAACTGACCCTGGTCGCCGTCGCGTGCCTCCTGTTCCTCCTCGGAGTCTCGAACAGGGCCTTCTCGCGGCACCTGTCGGCCTGGATCGCGCTGATCACCCTGGTCGCCCTATTCTTCGTCCAGTTGAGCGCCGTGACTGAAAAGGCCCTCGACTTCACTGGCACCATCCTCACCGGCGCTTTCGTCCAATACGTCCGCCTGATCGTCACCGGCGTTGGCGCCCTGCTTGTCCTGCTCGCCTGGCCCACCAACGCCGACGCCACCGGCTCGGACTCCATGAACTTCGGCCAGGATGCCGGCGAGTTCTTCGGACTCATGCTCCTGTCACTTACCGGCGTGCTGCTGGTGGCCAGCACCAACGACATCATTCTTTTGTTCCTGGGCATCGAACTGGCGAGCCTCCCGACCTATATCATGGTCAGCATTTCCCGCCCCTTGCCGGTCGCGCAGGAGGCCGGCGTCAAATACTTCTTCCTAGGCGCCATGGCCGCCGCCATCATGCTGTTCGGCTTCAGCTACCTATACGGCACCACCGGCCAGACCAAGCTCGACGCGATTGCCAATGTGCTTCACCCCGCCTCGTCGGGCGGGGTCACGATGTTGACACCCTGGCAAAGCCTCGCCGTGGTCATGGTGCTGGCCGGCTTTACCTTCAAGATCACCGCCGTCCCGCTGCACGCATATGTGGGCGACGTCTACCAGGGCGCCGCCACGCCGGTGACGGCGTTCCTCGCCTTCGTCCCCAAGACCAGCGGGTTCATCGCCATCATCAAGATCCTCTCCGCCGTCGGCGGGCCGCACTGGTCGATTCCCCCGCTGATCGTGAACCTGCTCTGGGTGCTCGCCGCCCTGACCATGACCGTCGGCAACGCCCTGGGCCTCCTCCAGTTCAACGTCAAGCGCGTCCTGGCTTACAGTTCGGTCGCCCACAGCGGCTACATGCTGGTCGGCATCACCGCCCTGGCCAAGGCCGCCGCGACCTTTAAGGGCGAGCCTGCCAAGGCCGCGGAAGTGCAAGTCCTGGCAATCGCCGGCGTGCTGTTCTACCTGGCCGCCTATGGCATCATGAATTCCGGCGCCTTCGGCGTACTAATGCTGCTCCCCAGCCGCGAGGCCGGCGACCGCCTCGACGGCCCGCAACGTGCCCCCGTCGCCACCACCGCCGAGACCTACGACGACCTGGCCGGTCAGGGCAAGCGGCACGTGGCCCTGGGTCTGGCCATGGCCGTCTGCTGTTTCAGCCTGATCGGCATCCCCCTCACCGTCGGCTTTCTTGGCAAGGTCTATCTGATCCAGCCCGCCCTGGCCAGCGGCTTGGCCTGGCTCGTCGTCATCACGATGGTCAACGCCGCCATATCGGCGGCTTACTACCTGCGGATCGTGGCGACGATGTTTCTCCGCCCCGCCCCCGACGCCGAGCTCGGAACGCCCGGCGCCCCGGTTTACGCCCGGCACCACGCCGCCCCGCACGGCCTGGCGGCCATTGCCCACGCCCCGTTTCCCTTGTCGATGGCGGTGGTACTTTCCGTCGTCGGTACCCTCATGTTCGGCACCCTCGTCCCGGCTACTCAGGGACTGACCCGCGACGTCCGCGACGCCGCTGCCCCCGAGGTGACCGTCGCGCCCCCCGCCGCCGTGAGCAGCGCGACGCCGGCTGTCGGCGCCACGCCGAATGCGTCGGCGCGGTAGTAGCGGTTTCCGGTCAAGTCTCACCGGCGCCCTCATGTGAGGGCGCCGACGGCCCTTGACCCCAAGGCATGCCCTGCGAGTTCGCGCCTCTTAGCGTTGCGCCTTGTCGGCGACCTCGTGGGCCCAGCGCCGGGTATCCTGGAGTGCCAGTTCCAGGCTGGTGCAGGAGTAAAAGAGGTCGCGGCGGTGCTCCTCTGGCGCCGGGCTGAATTGCCTGATGATTTCCCGGGGGCCTGGGATGCGCTCTTTGACCTTGGCAAGGTCAGCCATCACTTCCTCGATGCAGTGACGGACGCGATCGACCTCCTGGGACAGACGGGCTACGTCATCGGTGCTGTTCTTGATGCCCATAAAGCGAGTTGTGAAACGACTATTCCGCCTTGACTACCGGCAGGGTGCCTCGGCACGCGCCGCCGTACAGGCGGGGAATCTAATGATAGGGTGCCACAGGTCTTGAAGCTTCGTGTTAAGAAGACTTTAAGATTGAGCGGCAGCGGGGTGTATGCGGCTTGCGGGGTCCGGATCGATCGTCAGAAGCGGTTTATTCAATATTGCTCACCGAATGGCACGTTCAGCCTGGATGACCGCACCTCATTTGAGGGGTTGATCGGGCCTTCGGCCCGTTCGGGGCGACACGCCCCGGCTCGGAGTGATCCGTCAGACGAAGTCTGACGGATTACCAGGCAGGCATGCTCGAATCCGCTGGTAGGTCTCATCCCAGCTCAAGCCCTTGAGGATGTAGTCGGTTGCCCCGAGCGATCGGGCGGCGTTGATGGAATCGGCATCGTCCCGTCCCGAGAAAACAGCCACGCGCAGGTGGGCGTACTGCGGTTCCAGCGAAAGCGCGTCCAGAAGGTCCAAGCCGTCGATGCGAGGCATCGTCAGGTCAAGAAGGATCAAATCGGGGCTGACGTGGCGCAGGTGGTCCATGGCCGCCCCGGCAGTCTGGGCCCAGGCAGCCTGATGTCCCTCACGTTGTAGCAACGCCGTCAATGTGGCGGCCGCGAGGGGCTCGTCGTCGATGATGAGCAAGTTCGCCATTGCGGAATCCCCCACTGCAATTCATGGGCCAGCACGGACATGAGAGACACACGGCAGCTATCAATGATAGCTGCCGTGTGACGAATTGTGGGGAGAATGTTGGCGCGTTTGAAGGATTGCACGCGGCGGCCTCCGGCGCAGGCCGCGAAGCCGCAAGCGGCGACATCGCTACCCCTTGAGTGCACCGACGTACTTGATCTTGAGGAAATCGAGGTCGTCGGGGGACACGCTGGAGCCGGGGGTCAGGGTCAGGAGGCCGTTGGTGACGCTGACGACGGCGCTGCCGGAGACGAACGGGTGCTTCTTCTTGGCTTTGCCGTTGAGCAAGACCGAGCCGTTGGCATCGATCTCGCAGGAGTTGGTGGTGTTGGTTGGGTCGCCGGCGTAGAGACTGACACGATAGCGGCCGTCCGGGAGCGAGATTTGCCAGTTGGATGCCCCGGGCGTGCCCAGGACGTTGAACGTGTCGTAGCGGGGATCCTTGACGGTGTTCCGATCCACGGCGTTGGCGCTGTTGTTGGTGCTCCAGCCGTAATTGAGCGTGCCCCGTGGACCGTACATGAGGCAGGTGTCTTCCAGGTAGCCCTTGATCGTCGGGCCGTCGGCTGGTTCGAAGTTGATGTTGATCCCCTTGGCGGCGGGGTTGGGCGTCGGCTTGGGCTTGGGGGTCTTCGGTGCCTTGACGGCGCTGATAATCGTGCCCACCGCGTGGGAGGCTTTAACCGCGGCATTCGTCGGATGGGCAAGGGCAACCACGAACGTCGAGGCCGGCTTGTACTTCTTCGAACCGATCACCGGCACCGTGACGGTTGCCGTCGAAGCGCCGGCAGCGAAGGAAAGTTGTCCGCTGGCCGGCGTGAAGTCGGTGCCCGCCTTGGCGGTGCCGTTGGCCGTCGAGTAGCTGACGGTGGAGGCCGACGTCAGGTTCCCCGCCCGGGTGACCGTGAAGACGAAGTCGGTGGTGCCCTTGGTGGTGTCGGTCTGCCTGACGTTGCTGATGCTCAGCGTCGGAATGCCGGTGGTGATCGTCTTGACGGGCTTGGCGCCTGTGCCGGCGGCGCCGGACGCGGTGGTTGACACGGGGGCAGCTTCCAGGACCGGATAGGGAACGATACCGCCCGGGCCTTCAACGTACGTGTCCACGGTCGTGGTGGCGCCTTGCGGGTACGGGTTGGTGCTGGGGTCGGCGGGAGCAACCGACGCAGTGTCGGTGATCGACCCGGCGGCGGTCGGCACAATGGTGATGGAGACTGTCGCCGACGCCCCGGCGGCCAGGTCGCCCAGGTCCGCGCTCACCATGCCTGGCGTGGCCGAATCGGTCGTACCCTGGCTGGCGGTGGCGGACTTGAAGGTTACGCCGGTTGGCAGCGTGTCGGTAAAGCTAAGGCCCTTCGCCTCATCCGGGCCGTAGTTCGTGACGGTGAACGAGTAGGTGTAAGGTTGGCCGACCTCGGCGAAATACCCGCCGAGGTAGTCGGAAACAGGCAAGGCGGTGGTGCTGGCAACCGGAGTGGGTTTCCCGCCGTTGGCAAGAGGCAGGATCGGCACCGGCGGGAGGAACGCGCCGCCCGAGGTCGAGGTCAGGGCTACTTCAGCGCCGCTCGCACCGACGACCGGCGTGCTGGCGCTGGCATAGTTATTGTCGTAATTCGGGTCGTTGGAAATGCTGGAGACCGAGACGCTGTCGCTGGCGATGCCGTATTGGGTGGGCTGGACGATGATGGTGACGGTCGCGGAGGCGCCGTTGGCGAGGTCGCCGACGGAGGCGTCCACGTCGGTGGTCGAGGAGGTATCGACGCTCCCCTGACTGGAGGTGGCCGACACCAGGGT
>Ga0182024_10011474_pt1 | contig 17765 bp, 18 predicted proteins | sample P32metaG_FD_120480 | JGI IMG/M metagenome (GOLD analysis project Ga0182024, IMG submission 120480) | Permafrost microbial communities from Stordalen Mire, Sweden - P3-2 metaG (Illumina Assembly) | ecosystem: Environmental > Terrestrial > Soil > Wetlands > Permafrost | place: Sweden: Stordalen... | reverse complement strand
CGGTCGGCGAGGATCTCCTCGAGGCGGCTCCAAGCGGCTTTTCCGCGCTTACCCTGGGTGCGTACGCGCTTATCCACTTTGTCCAATAGCCGCTCGTATTCGGTGCCGTCTTCGGCTCCGCTCAGGAATTCCTCGTCAATATCGAAGCTCTCGGTGTCTCGCTCGGGCATCGCGTAGAGTCTAATTCTTTATAACAATCAATAAGTAACGCGCTTCTGCCGCGCGCCGCAAGGGTTGCGAACTATAACGGATTCCGGCCGCCGATCAACTGTGATAGGTGCGATGGCGCCCTTCAGGCGTCGCGCACCACGACGGGCGCGCCCCGGCTTAAGCCCAAGCCATCGGCGGCGCTCTGCTCGGCACGGGCGATTTCGATGACGCCGAAGGAGTTGACGAGTGCGAGATAGTCACCGGGTCGCACATCGCCGTAGGTGCGCTTGAGCTCGAATGTGTGGTTGCCCGCAAAGACACGCGGTGCGCGGAATCGCCCGATGAGTGTCCCGTCGATATTGGTAATCAGATTGCCGAAGTGATCAATCGTCATGACGAGTCCCGTCACGTTGGCATCGACCGTCGGCTCGTCCACCCACGAAGGTACCAAGGTCGTGATGCGCTCGCCCAGGTCCGCCGGCCCGCAGCGGCCGGAGGCCAGTTCCGCGGCGAGCGGCGCGAAGATGTCCCGACCATGGAAGGTCGCGCTCGCGCGTTCGATGCCAAAGCGCACGAGGACCTGGGGCGTGAGGCGTACGATCGCGGCGTCGGCGTGGCGCGCGACAATGGGCGCAAGCAGTCCATTGTCCGGCGCGAAAAATAGATGGCCCGCAGCAGAGACAATGATGATGTCGCGCGAAGTCCCGACGCCCGGGTCGACGACGGCGACGTGCACCGTCCCGGCGGGGAAATAGGGAAAAGCCCGCGCCAGCCAAAAGCCCGCCTCGGCGGGCCAATGAACCACGATCTCATGCGTCAGGTCGACGATGCGCGCGTCGGCAAAGCGACTCAGTATGCAGCCCTTCATGACACCCACGAACGGGCCTTGATGCCCGAAGTCAGTCGTGATCGTGATGACTCCCGAGGGGCGCGCAGGGTTCATAATGCGACGTGACAAAATACGTAGACTCGCTGAACATGTCCGCATCCGCGCCGCGTGTCAACGGCAGTGTGCGCGGCCGCACACTCGCCGTGCATCCGATGCCTGCGCCAGGGCGTACCTAGATCATGTCCAACGCCGACGCCGTGAACAGCATGGATGATGAGCTTGCGCGGCTCGTCCATGCGTGCGCGGCGCGCGACCGGCAGGCTCTCAGGCAACTCTACGACCTCATGGCCGGGCAGATGCTCGCCAGCATGGTGCGCATCTTGAAGCGGCGCGCGCTCGCCGAAGAGGCATTGCAGGATGTCTTCGTCAGCATCTGGCAGCGTGCGGCACAATTTGAAGGCGGACGCGGGCCGGCCCGCATTTGGTTGATGGCGATCGCGCGGCATCGCGCGATCGATGTGCTGCGCAGTGAGCGGGTGGATCTGTATCGCGCAGCGGATGTCGAGCAGATGCCGGAGCCCGCCATGGAAAGCCTCGGGGATTGGTCGAGCGCCGGCCGCTCAGCCGCGGCGCTCGCGCGCTGCTTGGAAGAGCTCAGCGGGCAGCAGCGCCGCGGTATTGAACTGGCCTTCGTCAATGGTTATTCGCACGCCGACATTGCGCGCGTGACGGGCGAGCCATTGGGCACCATCAAGAGTTGGATCCGACGTGGACTGGCATCGCTGCGGCAGTGTCTCGAAAGATGAAACACGATCAACCACAGCTCATTGATGCGCTGGCAGCCGAATACGTGCTCGGCACGTTGCGCGGCGCGGCGCGGCGGCGTTTCGAGCGCTGGCAAAGCGCCGAGTGGCACGTCGCAAGCCGCGTGCGCACCTGGGAAGGACGCCTTATCCCGTTGGCTCTCGGCTTGCCGCCGATTGCGCCTTCGCCCGAGCTGTGGGAGAGGATCGAGGAGCGCATCCGCACCGCGGATGCGCCGCACGCTGACACGGCTCGGCGTCGTGCGGCCCGGCCTGCCCTGCGCGCGCTCGCGGCGGTGCTCGTGCTGTGCGCGATCTTCGCCGGCGGCTATGTCGCGTGGCGCATGACTGAGCCCTTGCGGCTGCAGACGGTGGCGACGATCAAGGGCGCGCAGGGTCCGGTGCTCTGGCGCATTGAACTTGACGCGCGCCACGAGCGATTGCGCGCCGTGGCACTCGCGAGCGCCGCCGCAAGGCCGGGCCACTCATTTGAACTTTGGGCGCTGCCGCCGGGCAAGGGTGCTCCGGTGTCGCTCGGGGTTCTGCCGGGTGCGGGGCAACTTGAGCGGAAGCTCACCGTCGCGCAGCGCGCGGCGCTTGCGAACGCCGCGCAGGTCGCGGTGAGCCTCGAGCCGCCCGGCGGCTCACCGACCGGGGCGCCGACGGGGCCGGTTCTCTTCGTGGCGGCGCTTACACGGGCATGAGCAGAGTAAAACCGGGTTAAGCCGGAGCAATACAGCGAGCGAGGCCGGTTTCGCAGCGCACGCCATTGCCCATCGCGGACTTTTGTACGGCTTAGTTGCGGCTCGATGCAGTGCTCGCGAGTATCACAAGCCCACGCTCAGATGCACTCGGTGGAAGTCTGGCAGGGTCGGTAATCTTCAGAGCGGCTAACGTCGTCGACCCAGAGGGCGCTCGCACGGTTAACCTGCGCATAATGCCCGCAGCTTGCGCCACAAAGCATGTGCCTCCATGCGCCAGTGCTCAGCGGCCTATAATCTTTCTGACGCTGTAGCTTCAATAGCCGTCGGGCTTAATTTCGTCGCACTGCCCTTACGTGCAGCGCACGCCGAGGATCCGCTCGGTGTGTACATAGGCGGCGCGATCGGAGAGTCGCGTGTGGAGGCCACCGCGCCATACTCGCAAACTTTGGACACCCGAGCGACGATCTGAATTTTACCCCTGCAGACGTGAGGATGAAGGGCGCCGCAGCGTTCGGCGTCCTGTACTTGCCGCTACCGGTCGTGGAGGTCTACGTGAAGGCGCGCCTCGCGCGCCTCGAGAGCACTTTGAACGCCTTTTCACCCGAGCAGCCTTCTTGCATCCCGTGCGCGCCTGCAACCTTCCAGCTGGACCGCACGAACACAGGTTTTGCAGCGGGCGCGGGAGCGCAGCACAAGTTTGGCTCGTGGGCGGTACGCAAGGAGTACGAACGCTTCAACGCGGCCGGCGGAAATCCGAGCTTGTTGTCGGCTGGGATCACGTGGAGCTTCTGGTGATTTGCGCATTTTGACTGCGCCGCGACGAAGAGCGCCCTGAGCCGGGGCACAGCGCGGCCCGCACCGCGTTACCCACATCAGTCACATCCTCAACCACGCGCAGCACCGGCATCAAGGCGCTGACAGGCCGCGCGGCATCAATCGCACCATTAGACTTCTTGAACCCCAGAAAAGGATGCTTGAGTGAGTTGTCCAAGACCCCCCGCTGGCCGGGACTAGGGCCGCGGATCGGGAGCTGCCGCCGGCGGCGCTGGCATTGCTGTGGGCGGATCGGGCGCCGGCATCGGTGTCGCGGCGCCTTCGGGGGCAGGCTGCGCAGATGGCGCCGCCGGCGGCGGCGCTGGCATTGTGGAGGTGCGCGGGGTGGGCGCCGGCATCGGTGTGGCGCCGCCTGCCGGAACCGGCTGCGCCGAAATAGCCGGTGCGGAGTCTTGAGCGGCATCAAGATCGGCCTGCAGACCGACCAAGGTGGGCATGCCCTGCGCCGATTGCAGCGTCGCGCGCGCAAGATCCCAATTGATGGCTGCGGTGGTCGAGCCGAGCGCATGGTCGAGCCGTAGCGACAACATATCCAGATCGGGCTCCATCGGCTGGCCTTCGGCGTCGATCTGCGGGTGCGCTTCGAGCAACAGCTCACCGTCCACGTAAGCGACCTTCACCGGCTCGTTGACCAGCCAGACTTTGGTGCCCACCGGCACGATCTTAAAGAGTGCCTCGATGTCTTCCGGGTACATGCGGATACAGCCGTGCGTGACGGCCATGCCGACGGCTTGCGGATTGTTGGTGCCGTGAATGAGGTAATCCCCCGGATGAATCGCCAAGCGCATCGCGTACTCGCCCAAGGGATTGTCCGGCCCCGGAGGCACGACTTTGGGAAGCGGATCGCCGCGCTCGGCATGCTCTTGAAGGACCGACGGAGGCGGATGCCAGGAGGGCAGCGTTTGCTTGCTGATAATTTGGGTCTGCCCAAGGGGTGTGCGCCAGTCCATTTTCCCGACGCTCACGGGATAGGTGATCACGACCGGTTTTTCATGCCGCTTGGGGCGCGGATAGTAGTACAAGCGATGTTCGGGCAGGTTGACCACGATCCCCTCGTGGGGCCCGGGCGGCAGGATGCGCCGGCCGGGCACGAGCACATCCGCGCCGGCACCGGGGATCCACAGATCGAGGCTCGGGTTGGCGCGACGGATCTCCTCGTAGCCCACGCCGTAGCGTCGGGCGATATCGAGGAGCGTGTCCTCATAAGCGGCTTTGACGTACTGGTCGGCGCCATACACCGGCGGGGCGTTGTCCGCCAATTCATACTGGGTCGCACCCACCGGCGCGTATAAAAGGAACGTGAGGGCGCCCAGGCTGAGCCGACGCTGATTCATGAATTTACAACCGCATTTCGCACCATGGCACTGTATTGTATGCAAATTCGGCGCCGCGATCGCGCGCTCGGCCGCTTAACTCGCGACTTTTACGCCCGCGCTACTCTGAGCGTGGCGCGCGAACTCATCGGGATGCACCTGGTGCACGACGACGGCAGGACGCGGCGCACGGGCCGCATCGTCGAGACGGAAGCCTATTGCGGTCCTCAGGATCTGGCAGCGCATTCGGCGCGCGGCCGCACGGCGCGCACCAGCGTGATGTTCGGGCCGCCCGGCTACGCCTACGTTTACATGATCTACGGCGTATGGAACTGCCTGAATGTCGTGACGGCAGCGCAAGGTAAACCGCATGCCGTGCTGTTACGGGCGCTTGCGCCGGTGCAGAACGTCAATGAGCCCAGCTGGGGGCCGGGGCTTCTGTGCCGTGCGATGCGCATCGATCGGCGGCTTAACGCGGCCGATCTGTGCGGCGAGAGGCTCTGGCTCGAGCGGCCCGGCTCAGCGGCACCGATGCCGCGGATCGCCCGGGCTGCGCGCATCGGAGTCGACTACGCCGGGCACTGGGCGCGGCGGCCATGGCGGTTCTTTGACCGCGATTCGCCATACGTGTCGACGGTCACGGCGAGCGTCCGCAGAGGCGCAGTTACTGTCTTCCCGCGCGGGGGGTCTCGGTCGGACTGTCCTGCTCCGCCGAGCGCCAAGAAACGCTAGATCCTTGTCGCGCGAATACCCGGTCGTGAGCCCTGGACCCGATCCGCCTGACAACGCTCTCGCGGGAAAAACAGCAACTGCAATACCTTATCTGCGCCGATGAGCCAAAATATCTCAGCTGCAAAGCCCGGTGCCCATGCCATCGCCCTTGCGGCTTCTGTCCCTGCCACGCGCGAGCGGGATGCTCGGCTTGGCGGAACCCGCATGATCGATAGCTCGTTTCCGCACGGACGCCGGCAACTCGGCGCGACGAAGGACGTTCCGGGTTCATAGTAAATCCCGATCGTGCGACTCACCACTGTCTGCACGCGTCCATCCGTCTCACACGCCACCCATTGACGCCATCGAGGCCTGCTGACAGACCTACCGGACGAACAGGTGCGGCTGGTGTTTCTCTCGCTGACGACTTGAACGCTTCTGCCACCCTACTGGGCCTTAACTGCAGTTGCGCCTTGAGCATCGAACTCGCCTTTCGTGTCTGGCAAGGCGCGGGTTACTCACATCGCCCACGAGAATCTTCTGATACGAGGTTCTCCCGACTGAACCTATGGAGCGCATCCTTGCACTGCTTCCCTGCTCTTCAATTCACACCCGTCGCCTGCCTCTTTGATCCCAGCGCTATCTCATCACGATGTCGTGCCAGTCGCCAGACTAACATTCCAGTCATTCGCGTGAGTTATTGAGGTTGCACTTGCGCATCGAATCGGTTAGCGAACTTTGCAAGGGCGCTTACGCGGGATCGCCATGCAGCCTCAGCGCGTGACGGAGATGGCATAAGCTCGATCGTTCACCGTCCCAGGCGCTCTCGCTCCAGGGACATTGCGCAATTCGCTGGCGACTCGCAACATCGTGTTGCTTCATTGCGTGCAGCGCTACGGGCACGCGCGCGAGCGCGCGTGCGCCGCCCGATAGTTGCGACGAAGGCTCGGGAGGCGTTCGTCAGATCCGCGGGGCACTGCGCCTTCGGCCTCCTCGGGGAGCGAGTGGCCGCTCGGCGCTTCAATTCGCGATTTTGGCGTGCGTCGGCGCGAGCGGGTGCGCCACCGCGGAGTTTGCGGCCGATCCCACGGGGGCGCGCTCGGAACCACAGCCGACGCGCTGCAAGACCTCAGCCAGTGCCGCGCAGGCATTCACCGACACGAGCGGCACATCGCGGGTGGTCAAGTTCTGCGAGGTGCGCACAAGCACCCGGAAGAGTTCGGACGCGGGCATATGCGGTCGCTGCGATAGCAACAGTGCCACTGTGGCGGTGACTTCCGCCGCGGCGATGGAGCTGCCCGAGGCGAAATCGCAATGGCCCCCGGGGACGAGCGTCAGCACTTCGTGAGCAGGCGCCAGGAGCTGCCCGCCCTCGCCCGCCGATTCCTCCGCGACCGCGACGGACAGAACACCCTCCACGTCCATCGGGAAGCCCGCGTGCACACCCGCCGGAGGCGCGGCACCGATGAATACCATGCCGCGTTGCATGCCACGCCGCAGCAGGCGCGTGAGCAGCGGATCGGCCGGGCCGGCGAGACTCAAGTTCACAACGTCCGCCTGCATATCAATGGCACTGCCGAGCGCCTGGGCGAGCGTGAAGCTGTTGCACGCTGCAGGGGCGCCTGCGTGCGGCGCCTGCCAGCACGCCTTCAGCGCGAGCAGCCGCGCGCCGGGGGCGATGCCGACGATCCCAATATGATTGTCCGCGACGGCGCCAATGACGCCGGCGACCGCGGTGCCATGACGATCGAGCCGGAAGGCAAGGTCATCGGCGTCGACGAAATTGCGCCGTGCGATAACCTGCCCTGCAAGATCCGGATGCTCGAAGTCGATGCCGGTGTCGATGATCGCAATACGCACGCCCGTGCCGCGCGACCATTGCTGTGCCTGCGCGACGGTGAGATCGCGCAACACAGTCTGCAAACTCGCGTAGGGGTCGTTGTAGGCGCCTTCATCTGAGTTTGTCTCGGTCGCAAATTGATTGAGCGGCTGCGCAGAATCCACGCGCGGGTCTTTGGCGAGCTGGGCGATCATCTGCGCGGGAACCTTATCCTCGGGGACGCGGAACACGACGCAGTGCACGCGCAACGCCGCAATGGGCCATGCCGACACCTCGAGCAACCCATAGTCTTTCGTGAGGGCGCGCACCGTAGCACGGGCGGCGCTCGTGACGCCGTAGGCCCCGGCGCTGTCATAGCCGCGCAATGTCGCGCCGGCGCGGGTAGCGAGCGGCCGTGGGTCGTTGCGCACGGTCACGACCACAAATTTTGACGGCTCCGAGCGCATCTGTAACGGCAAGGGCGGCGCGCGCAGGCGCGTACTCGGGGCTGCGCAGGCCGCGAGGACGATGCAGAGCACGCTTGCCAGAGTGCGCATCAGAGCATCGCCTCAGGGCGCGGCCACAACGGGTTCCGCGAAGCGAACATTGGCATCCGCGCGCAGTTTGGCGAGGCGCTCGGCAACCTCAGCCGAAGAGTTGCCCCCGGGAGCGAGGGTGAGTGTGAACACTCCTGCCTCGGTCGGCCCATCGCTGATGTATGCGTCGATCGAATGCAGCAGGCGCTCAAGCTCGCTCAGCGTGAGATTTGGGGTGAACACGACTCGCAACTGCGCCCCGCCAGCGGCAGGCGGCGCCGGCGCAGTGAGTGTGAGGTAGGGTGCAGCGGTCGCGCTGGCCGTTGTGTGCTGCAGTGTCCAACCGCCCCAGGCAGCCAATCCGAGCGCGGCAATGACGCTGGCGGCGGCGAGCCAGCGTGCAGTGGGCTGAGGGCGCGCCCGGGCCGGCGCTGTATCGAGGCGCGCCGCGAGCTTCTGAAAGGCGGCTTCGGATGCAAATGCGATGCTGTCATCGGCCTGCATGGCGTCAAAGATGCACAGCTGCTGTGCGTATTCGCGCGCGCACTCGGCACAGTTGTCCATATGCGCGCGGACGGGTGCGGCTTCTTCGCCGCTTAACCGGCCATTCACGAGCCAGGGAATGAGTTCCCATATGACTCCGTGCGGCCCGCTCGGTGTCGAGTCGGCGCTCACTCGTGCGACTCCGGATCCATCCCGGCGAGCGCCGGCAGCAGCAACTTTAATTTCTTGCGCGCGTGAAACATGCGCGTCTTTACGGTATTGACGGGACAATTCATGATCTCGGCGATCTCCTCGCAGGAATGCCCGAGGTGGTAGGCAAGCTCGAGCACCAGGCGCTGCTCGGAGGGCAGCCTTTCGAGCGCGACATTGACCCATTCGCGCCGCTCGGCATCGCTCCACGGCTCATGACTTCCGCCGCCCTCCGCGGGAATGTCGTGCGCACTCGCCTGCATGACGCTCGCGCGCTTGAGCGCTTTGAGCCCGCGGCGATAGGCGATTCCCATGATCCACGTCGACACGTGCGAGGCGCCGCGAAAATCACCTGCCCTCTGCCACACCACCCAAAACGTATCGTTGATGACCTCCTCGGCGAGGTCGAAGCGGGGTGTGACACGCGTGAGAAACCGGGCGAGGCGCCGATGATAGAGGAGGTAGAGCTCCTTCAGCGCCGCACGGTCCTGCCGTGCGATGCGCTCGATCAGGCCGCGGTCGCGCGAATCGCCCGCGGCCGCGCTCGCACCGGGCGTGCGCTCGAGCCGCGATGCGCCGGTCGGCTCAAGCTTCACGGGAGCGTGGCCTTCGCGCGCGCCGTACGGCTGCGGGACAGGAGCCAGAGAAAGTGCGAGCATACCGGTGAGTTCCGCTGGCGCGCATATAGGTTCAAAACCGCCACACCACAGTGCCGACCCAGTGGCTGCCCGCGAGCATATCGCCGTACAAATACACAGCGCGAGGCTGCAGGCCAAAATACGCCACCTCGAGCTGGAACGCACCGAGCGCATAGGTAAGGCCGGCGTCCCAGTACGCATAGCCGGGAATCCCGCGCAATTCATCGTACCCCAGCGCCGCTGATAGTGTGAACGCACGGCCCAGGCTCTGGTGCACCGCGGCGTCATACGACAGGACGCGACAGCAAAGCCCCACCGCGCGTTCGGAGTAGTGGGCGGTATCGGGCGTCCACGCAACGGTCAGAAAAAGCCGGTCCTCGTAGGCCCAGGTGCCCGAGAGCTCGTCGTAGTCGTAGTGCGGCGTGCCGTGACTATCGGGGTAGGCATAGTGTACGTACTTGACGGTGGCGCTTGAAGCGGAGTCTATGAGAAAGGTCCGGCCGGCGTAGGCATTCAACTCGTAGGTCCCACCGGTCGCGTCTTGGCCGATCGTCGAGCCCCAAAGCCCGATGAAATTTTCGGCCGTCGCAGCGCCTGATTCGCTGCGATAGTGTATGTCGCCTTGAATCGCCGGATCGCCATCCGACTGTGACAGGCCGTGATAAATGTAATCCGAAGTCACATCCAGCGAGCCACCCAGGGATCCGTCTGCCCAGGCAGCGCTCGCCGCGCCGTACGCGCAGGCGACGGCGACACTGAGCACTAAGAAATGCCGGTGCATGGTGGTCCCTGGAGCCCCTGTCGAGCTCCTGAGCGTACTATACCGGCCGCTTATGCTTGACTGCTTCGAGTCCGGCGCGAATATCGGGCAGCCGAAATCCCAAAAATTCGAGGGCGAGGGAGGCATCGAAGCTCGGACCTGCAAGCCGGAGCCAATTATTGAGTGCGCGTTTGGTCCACTGCATCGCCGTCGCGCTGCCTGCCGCAAGCTTGCGTGCCGTCTCTAAGGCATCGGTGTACACCGCCTCATCATCGACGCAGCGCGCCACCAAGCCGATGCGTTCCGCCACTTCACCCGTCACAGGCTCATTCAACAACAGGTAGTAGCGCGCGCGTGCGAGGCCACACAGGAGCGGCCAGATGAGCACGGCATGATCGCCCGCGGCGACCCCGAGACGCGTGTGGCCGTCCATCAGTCGTGCGCTGCGCCCCGCGATGGCGATGTCCGCCAAGAGCGCAACCGCAAGCCCAGCTCCGACAGCGGTGCCCCGGATCGCGGAGACGACGGGTTTGGAGCAGTTCACCAGGTTGTAGACGAGATCACTCGCTTCCTTCCACACGCGCACGAGCGCGGCGTCGTCGGCGATCATCTCTTCGATCAGCGCAAAGTCCCCGCCCGAGCAGAAATGTGCGCCGGCGCCGCGCACCAGCACCGCACGGATCGCCGGGTCGGAATCGATGGTGCGCCACACCTGCGCAAGGTCGCGGTGGAGCGCCGCGCCGGCGGCGTTCAGGCGCGCCTCATTTGCGATGATCACCTCGAGAATCCCCGGCAGCGGCGTCTCGAACTGCAGTGCGGGATGGGCGGCACGGTAGGCAGCGAGTGAGACGGGAGCGGCGCTCGACATGGGCTAGGCTACTTGGTCAGGAATGGCGCGTTCACTCACGATCGTGAGCACATCGTAGCTCGCGACCACGGCGCCGTCCTGATTGATGATTTCGGCGTCCCAGCGCACTTCGCCGTAGCTTGCGCTGGCGCGCGATGATTTTTCTTTGCAGCTGATGCGCACGCGGATCCGATCCCCCGGTTTTACGGGTTTGACGAAGCGCAGCGCATCGATGCCGTAGTTCGCGAGCACAGGCCCGTACTCGGGCTCGACGAAGAGGCCGGCCGCCGCCGCGATGAGAAAGTAACCATGGGCGACGCGGCCGCCAAACAAGGGGTTGCGCCGCGCGGCAACCTCATCCATGTGCGCGTAGAAGTGGTCCCCGGAGAGCGCGGCGAAGCGCTCAATGTCCGCAAGCGTCACCTCACGCTCTTTCGAATTGAAGCTGTCGCCGATGGCGAGCGCTCCAAAGGGAATCCGGAATGGATGTACCTGCGGATCGCGCTGTCGCGCGCCGCGCACCCACCGCGAAGTCACCGCCGTGAGAGTGTCGGGCGTGCCCTGCACGGCCGTGCGCTGCATGTAGTGCAGCACCCCGCGAATACCGCCCAGTTCCTCGCCACCGCCCGCGCGGCCGGGGCCGCCGTGCACGAGATGCGGCAACGGCGAGCCATGACCGGTGGAATCGGCTGCGCAATCTGCGTTGACGACGAGTACGCGGCCGTGAAAAGGCGCCAGTCCCGCGACCAGACGTGCGGCCGCCGCATCATCGGCGCTGAAGACCGAGGCGACAAGGCTGCCGCCGCCGCGCCGCGCGAGCGCGATCGCATCTTCAAGACTGGCATAGGACAGCACCGTGCACACGGGCCCAAAGGCCTCGACCGTATGCACGGCGCGCGCCGCGCGCGCGTCGCGGCAGTGTAAGAGAGTCGGGGCGAGAAATGCGCCGTGCTCCGCATCGGCGCCAGCAGGCTGCAAAGCAAGTTCGCCGCCGAACAGCACCGCACCGTCGGCCGTGAGCCGTGCGAGCTGTGCGCGCACTTCGCGCCGCTGTGCGAGCGAGGCAAGCGGCCCCATATTGACCGCGCCCAGTCGCGGATCGCCGATGACGAGCTCAGCAAGCTTCCCGCGCACAGCCTCGAGCACGTCCGCGCAGAGCGCCGCGGGTACGATCGCTTTGCGAATGGCGGTGCACTTCTGGCCCGCTTTCACGCTCATTTCGCGCACGACTTCGCGAACGAAGAGTTCAAATTCCGGTGACCCCGGGCGCGCATCGTCGCCCAGGATTGAGGAGTTGAGCGAATCGGTCTCCGCAGTGAAGCGCACCGAGCGCTCGGCCACGGCCGCATGCCGCCGCAGGAGCGCCGCCGTCGACGCCGAGCCCGTGAACGAGACGACATCTTGCGCCTGCAAATGATCGAACAAGTTCCCGACGCTGCCGCACACGAGCTGAACGGCGCCCGCCGGCAGCAGATCCGACTCGATGATGCGCCGAAAGAGAAGCTCGGCGAGGTATGCGGTGCTCGTTGCGGGTTTGATAATGGCCGGCACTCCGGCGAGCAGAGCGGGGGCGAGTTTCTCGAGCATGCCCCAGACGGGGAAGTTGAACGCGTTGATGTGCACTGCCGCGCCCTCGAGCGGCACGCAAATATGCTGGCCCAGAAACTTGCCGCTCTTCGCCAGCGGCTCCGTCGCCCCGTCGATGTAGACACGGCTGTTCGGCAGCTCACGCACGCCCTTGCTGGCATACACGAAGAGCGTGGCGATGCCGCCGTCGATATCGAGCCATGCATCATGCTTGGTCGCTCCCGTGCGGTAGGAGAGCGCATAGAGCTCTTCTTTGTGTGCGCCAAGCGCTTTTGCGAGGCTCTTCAAAAGCCCTGCCCGCTCATGAAACGTCAGCGCCCGCAGTGCCGCTCCGCCGACGCTACGCGCATATTCGAGCGCGGCGGAAAAATCGATGGGCGGTGCGCTCATCTGGGCCACCGCCTCGCCGTTCGTCGCATCGCGCAGCAACTCCCCGGCAGCGCCGCCGCTGGTCCAGCGTTCCTGGATGAAGCTTTCCAACAGCATGTTCTTTCCCGTTACCTTGAGGAGTGTCCGGTACGCGCGGCTTGCCACGCGGCAAAGGTGCTCTTCCCTGCGGCCAACTGTGCGATGAGCGGTGCGGCAGACCAGTAGCACGCGCCGTGCTCGACCGCCAGGCGCCCGATGGCATCGTACACGGCGGCGAGCCCGATGGTATCGGCGTAGGCCATCGGCCCGCCGCGCGCACGCGGAAAGCCATAGCCGTTGCACCAGATGACGTCAATATCGAGCGGCGACTCGGCGATGCCGTCAGTGAGAATCGCTGCGCCCTCATTGATCAGGGCATAGATGCAGCGCTCAATGATTGCGGCATCGCTCACGTCGCGCGGCGCAATGTTGAGGCGTTGAGCCTCGGCGCGGATGAGCGCGTCAACTTCAGGATCCGCCTGTCGTACGCGCGAACCGGGCTCGTAGCGATACATGCCCCGACCGTTCTTCTGACCCAAGCGTCCGCTTTCGACGAGGAGGTCCGCGACGCGGTAGTAGCGCGGATCGTCGGGCAGATCCTTGCGCTCGCGGCGCACGCGGTAGCCCACATCAAGGCCCGCAAGGTCCCCGACCGCGTTGGGTCCCATGGCCATGCCGAAATCCTCGAGCACAGCATCGATGCGGGAAGCGGCTACACCCTCGAGCAGCATCAGCTGATTTTCGCGGCCATAGGCATAGAGCATGCGGTTGCCCACAAATCCGAAGCCATTGCCGACGACGACGCCAATCTTGCCGATGCGCTGGGTGAGGGCCAGCGCGCGCGCGACGCTGGCAGGCGAGGATTGGGGAGCGCGCACAATCTCGACCAGCCGCATGATGTTTGCCGGACTGAAGAAGTGCATGCCGATGACATCTTGCGGACGTGCGGTGACGCTTGCGATGGCGGCCACATCCAACGTCGAGGTATTGGTTGCAAGCAGCGTATCCGCGCGGCATTTTGCGTCGAGTTCGCGAAACACGTCCTGCTTGAGTTGCAGGTTTTCGAACACCGCCTCGATGACGACATCGGCCGTGCCGAGCGCAGCGATGTCGCTCGTCACGCCGACCCGCGCCTGTGCTGCTGCGCCCGCCTCCGCCGTGAGACGACCTTTGCTCACTCCCGCATCGAGCGCGTCGCGGATCCGGCGCAGGCCGCTTTCGAGCGCCGAGGATTGCGAGTCGACCAACGTGACGTGCAGGCCGCTTGCGATGCAGCTCGTGGCGATGCCGGCGCCCATGGTGCCGGCGCCGATGACGCCGACGTGGCGGACCTCAGCCGTGCGAGCGCCCATGCGGTCAGTGCCCCGTGAACCGGGGAGTTCGTTTTTCAAGAAAGGCTGCTACGCCCTCGGCGTAGTCGAGGGAGTGCCCGAGTTCACGCTGATAGTCGCGCTCGATGTCGAGCTGCTCCGTGAGGCTGCGCTCGCCGGAGGAATAGATCGCCTGCTTGATCCGGGCCAGAGCTTGAGTGGGCGCCGCGGCGAGACGCTGCGCGAGCTCATCGACCGCGCCCGGGAAATCCTGATCGGCGACGCAACGCCAGATGAGTCCCCAGTCCGCGGCCTCGTCCGCGCCAAGCTTGTCGCCAAGGAAGGCGACGCCGATCGCGCGGGCTTGCCCGATGAGTCGCGGCAGGAACCAGGTGCCGCCGGAATCGGGGACCAGACCGACTCTGGAGAAGGACTGGATGAAGGCTGCCGAGCGTGCGGCGATCACGAGATCGCAGGCGAGTGCAAGATTGGCACCCGCTCCTGCGGCGACGCCGTTGACGGCGGCGATGACGGGCATCGGCAGCGCTCGCAGCGCGAGCACCAGAGGTTTGTAGCGCCGCTCGATCGACTCGCCAAGATCCGTCGCGGCCTCTCCGGGAGTGACCGCGCGATCCGCAAGATCTTGTCCCGCGCAAAATCCGCGTCCCGCGCCCGTCAGGATCAGCACGCGGCAGCTGGCATCTTCTTTGACCTGCTCGAGAGCCGCGCGCACTTCCTCGTGCATTTGGATATTGAAACTGTTGAGACGCTCCGGGCGGTTCAGGGTCAGGCGTGCGATTCCGGCGCTGCACTCGAAGAGGATGTTCCCGTAGCTCATATCTTCAGGTCTCATCGTAGGTAATTTCGAGCTGCGCGGTCTTCGCGTGCGCCTGGCAGGCGAGGATGAATCCCTGAGCGAGCTCCCAGTCCTCGAGTGCGTAGTTCTGCGCGAGTTCAACTTCGCCGCGCACGAGCTTGGTCCGGCAGGTGGAGCACACGCCTGCGCGGCAGGAAAAGGGCAGATCCAGGCCCGCGCGGGTTGCGGCCTCAAGGATGCTCTCCGTGCCGGTTTGCATGGTGAAGACACGGCGCCGCCCGTCCATGATGACGTCAACCTGGGTCTCTCCTGCTGCAGGAAGCGGCGCGCCGGCGGCGAGCGAATCGCGCGATGCAGCTCCGGATGCGGCAGTTTCATCCGCGTGAATCTTCTGCGGCGCGACGCCGAGTTGCACAAGCTGCGCGCGCAGCTGCGCGACGGCGCTTCCCGTACCCGCCAGGAAGTATCCATGCACCGCAAGCGGTTCAAAGAACTCCGTCGCGACAGCGCGCAGCTTTTGCGCATCGAGCCTGCCGTTCAGGAGCTCGCCCTCCTCCGGCTCGCGGTCCATGATGAAGTGCAGCGCGAGGCGGCCGAGGGATTGGTCCTTGAGCGCGAGCAGCTCCTCGAGCGCCGCATCGCTGACGTCACCGTAGTTGCCGTAGAAAACGAGCAACGAGCATGAGGGCTCATCGAGAAGACGCTTCGCGACGAGCGCCACGAGCGCTGCAAGATCGGCGCCCGCGGCAAACGCGACGTAGATGCTGCGCGCGCCGGCGCCCTGCGCGGCGGGTGCGCTGTCTTGAGCCCGGATCATCGCAAGCCGGCTAGATGCACTTGAAATAGTCAAAAGGCTCAAGACACGCCGTGCACATGTAGTGCGCCTTGCAGGGCGTGGAGCCGAATTCGCTGATCAGGCGCGTCGCGGCACTTTTGCAGCGCGGACAGCCGACCCGTGCGGCGCCGAAGAGCCGCTTGGGATTCGACACGGCCTCCGCGGGAGGCGCGATGCCGTAGGTGGCAAGCTTCAGGCGCGCCGCGGGCGTGATCCAATCACTGCTCCAGGGCGGGGCGAGCTGCGTCTCGATGACGACGTGGCGGAAGCCGGCGCGCGCGAGCTTCGCCTCGACCGACCTGCGGATAACTTCCGTCGCCGGACAGCCCGAATAGGTCGGGGTCAGGCCCACGTGCAATGCATCTCGGGTCTCGCCGCGTACGTAGCGGACGATGCCCAGATCGATGATGCTCAAAATCGGAATCTCGGGGTCCTTGACCTCGCCGAGGAGCCGCCAAACCTCGGCCTGCCAGTCGGTCTGGGGATGCCCAAGTTGGGAGCTCAAGCTCATCGGCGCTTACCACTCGGCCCCGGGATAGGCGCGCTGCAGAAACTGCATCTCGGCCAGCATATAGCCCAAATGCTCGGTGTGGACGCCGCGCTTGCCATGCCAGGGGAAGAGCGAATCGGCGGGTCGGATGAGCGTCGCTTCAGCTAACACGGCATCGATGCGCGCCGACCAGCGCGCCTTGAGCGCTGCCGCGCGCGGCGCACTGCCGGCGGCAACCATCGCCGCATCGACGCCGTCTTCCGCGAAAAGCTCGCCCGTGAACGGCCAGAGCTCATCAAGCGCGGCTTGCACGCGCGCGTGGCTTTCCGCCGTGCCGTCGCCCAGGCGCACGACCCAGTTCGCGCTGTAGCGCACGTGGTATCGAGTCTCCTTCAACGCTTTGGCGGCGATCTCTGCGAGACGCGAATCCGCGCAGGTCTGCAGCGCCTCATAGACCTCGAGCTGGAATGCCGACAGCAGAAGTTGCCGCACAAGCGTGTGTCCAAAGTCGCCGTTGGGCTGCTCGACCAGCGTCAAATTCAGAAACTCCGACGCATCGCGCAGGAAGGCGAGCTCATCCTCGGAACGGCCGCGCCCCTCGAGTTCACCTGCATAGCTCAGCAGCAGACGCGCCTGGCCAATGAGATCGAGCGCGATGTTCGCAAGCCCGAGGTCCTCCTCCAGCGCCGGTGCGTGTCCGATCCATTCGGAGAGCCGCTGTCCGAGGATGAGGCTCGTGTCGGCAAGCCTGAGCACGTAGCGCAGCCGGGGATCTTCGCTCGGCGCTTGGGTGATGCTCGCGCTCACAGGTTCTTCACCTCCTCGGGAATCGCGTAGAAAGTCGGATGCCGATACACCTTGTCGCGCGCCGGTTCAAAGAAGGCGTCGGCATCGAGCGGGTCCGAGGCGGCGATGTCGCTCGAGCGGGCGACCCAGATGCTCACGCCCTCGAGGCGGCGCGTGTAGACGTCGCGCGCATGTTCGAGCGCCATGCGGGCGTCGACCGCATGCAAGCTACCCACGTGCTTGTGCTCGAGCCCGGAGCGCGAGCGGATGAAGACTTCAAATAACGGCCAGTCGGGTGATGTCATGCTGACTCCTTTAGGCGGCGGTGCGCGAGCGCTCTTTTGCGGCGTACGCCGACGCTGCCTCACGCACCCAGCGGCCTTCCTCGTGCGCGCTGCGGCGCGCCTCCAGGCGTTCGCGGTTACACGGGCCGTGGCCTTTGACGACGCGGTGAAACTCGCTCCAATCAATCTCGCCGCAGCGGTAGTGCTGCGTCGTCTCATCCCAGCGTAGTTCCGGATCGGGAACCGTGAGCTTGAGGAACTGCGCCTGCGGAACGGTCACATCGATGAAGTGCTGGCGCAGTTCGTCGTTGGTAAAGCGTTTTATCTTCCAGCGCATCGACTGCGCCGTGTGCTGCGATTCCGCGTCGCTGGGTCCGAACATCATGACCGACGGCCACCACCAGCGATTGAGCGCATCCTGAGCCATCGCGCGCTGCGCCGGCGTGCCGCGCACGAGCGTCATCATGATCTCGAAGCCCTGGCGCTGATGAAAACTCTCCTCGCGGCAGATGCGCACCATCGCACGCGCATACGGGCCGTAGGAGCAGCGGCAGATCGGTATCTGATTCATGATGGCAGCGCCGTCGACGAGCCAGCCGATGGCGCCGATG
>Ga0182024_10011473_pt1 | contig 17767 bp, 18 predicted proteins | sample P32metaG_FD_120480 | JGI IMG/M metagenome (GOLD analysis project Ga0182024, IMG submission 120480) | Permafrost microbial communities from Stordalen Mire, Sweden - P3-2 metaG (Illumina Assembly) | ecosystem: Environmental > Terrestrial > Soil > Wetlands > Permafrost | place: Sweden: Stordalen... | reverse complement strand
GCGACCAGCAACAGCCTGTGGGGCCAGCGCGGCTTCCCGTTCGAGCAGGACTACCTCGACACCCTCGCCCGCTACTACGGCGCCGGACTCCAACTCGCCGACTTCATCCACGACGCCGAACACGAACGCGAACGCATCAACACCTACGTCGCCCACCAGACCGACGGACGCATCCCCGAGCTGCTCCCCGCCGGCATCATCGACGCGCTCACCCGCCTCGTGCTCGTGAACACCATCACGTTCACGGCCGCGTGGCGCACCCCCTTCGACCCGCAACTCACCACGTCGGCGCCCTTCACCCTTACCGATGGCACCCGCGTCCAGGTTCCGATGATGGCCGCGCCACCCGAAGCCTTCGACGGCTACCAAGGCGACGGCTTCGTCGCGGCCCGCTTACCGTACGAAGGCGGCGCCTCGATGCTGGTCATCGTCCCCGACACGGGTCGGTTCGCCGCCGTCGAACAACAACTCTCCCCCACGCTCGTCGACCAGATCACGGCCGGACTCACATCCGGCGCCGAGGTGTCACTTCCCAAGTTCGCGTTCACCAGCGAACTCGACCTCCCGACCGCGTTTGAGGCGCTCGGCGTACACGACGCGTTCGATCCGACCCGCGCTGACTTCAACGGCATCGCACCCAACGCCGGCCTGTACGTCAGCGACATCATTCACGACGCGACCATCACCGTCGACGAACAAGGCACCAAAGCCGCCGCCGCGACCGCCGTCGCCATCGGAACCGCGGGCACAACGGGAGCAGGACTCCTCGACGTGCGCGCCGACCGGCCGTTCATCTACCTCATCCGCGACGACGCCACCGGCGCCGTCCTGTTCATCGGCCGAACCCTCGACCCCACCGAGCACTAACACCACCGAGCGGCTGCGCCCAGGTATGGCGCTCACTCCACCCCAGTGCGCTCTCTCCTACGCACTGATGCGACGGGGATGGACACGGTGCCTCTGCTTGGGAAGCAAGGGGTCACGTTCGGCGACGGCTGACCACGGACGAGCAGGTCCAGATCACTCGCCTGTGTGGATACGGACGAACGTGCACGCGTGACCAGGTCCGCGCGATTGAGGCGCGATGGCCCACACGCCGTGCGGACCGCTCCGGGACCGGGACGGCTTCCCCGAACTCGAACTCAAGGCGTTGGCGCCGCCGGTCCTCGACGCCGGCAGAGTTCACACGACGATGCCGCGGGCCACGGCCAGCTCGGAACAGACCTCAGTGACCGGCCTACCCGTCCGTTCGGCCGCGACTCGCACCATCAACACGAGCGTCACGAACGCGAACCACGACAGATCCTGTCGCTGCCACCAGCCTGCGACGCCGAAATAGTCCGCCACGACGCCGCCATGCACCGCCATGACCAGATTCAATGCCGCCCGCATCTTCTGATGCGCCGTGTTGCCGCGAAACTCGAACTCCGGTAGGTACCGCTCCGCGAAATCATCGAGCGACACCGGCTCCGACCGCGTCACGCCCGCCAACCCCATCGCATCGGCTGCCAACTCGGTAAACGCGTCTGCCGGGAACGGGAACCGCTTGTCATCAAGCGTCCACCAATCGCTCGTGAAATCGTCGAGCACACCCGAAGCGACCGCGCCAAGCGCGATCCGGCAAATCGCGCGACGCTCCTCCTCAGTCGCAGCCAAACGCCTCGCCACGACCACAACGGTAGACCGGTCACTCGTCGTGTTCGGTGGACGTGGGGTGCATGTGGACCATACGTCGACGCTGTCGCTGCACGCGGTGCTCACGCTCGCATGACCGTGCGGCCGCGCTCACGCGGGGCCATCCTCATCAGTTCGCGACATCGCGACGAGCGCCTCGACTATCTCCGAGACCGGCCAACGAAGTACAGCACAGGCCCGACCGGTAGGTCAGCAGAACCCCGATTCCGTCGACAGTTCAGCTGAGCGCAAACTCGACCAAAGGTTGAATGTCATCTGCATCCGCGGTGCGGAGTGCGTTGATGTACGCGTTCCGATTGTCATTGTCCGTGTCAAGACTCTTACCAGACCCCCACGAGAGTCGCGGTCGGCCGGCGGCATGCAAGTACAGGTCGGCCATGAAGCGCGCGTGGCGTCCGTTTCCGTTGCGGAAGGGATGCACGCTCACGAGGCGGTGATGCGTCCGAACGGCGAGTTCGACGGGATCGTAGGTGGCGTGAGCGTGCCAATAGGCACTGTCGTCAAGTAGCGACTTCGTCTCGGTAACGACCGTGTACGGCTCGACGCCAATGTTCGACTGACGCTGTCGCTGCTTTCCGGCCCACCGCCACACGTTGCCGAACATTCGGCGATGCAGGTCGAATACGAAGCTGACCGAAAGGATCTCGTTGACAGGCAGCGCCGAACGGCGCCGAAACGCCCACATCGTGGCATCTTCGATGTTCGCCTGTTCTGCGATATTCAAGTCCGCTCGCGTTGAAATGAAAGTCGGGATGAGTCCTTCCAGGTCTTCCGCTTCGAGTGGAGTTGCTCCAGGCGGATCTTCGCCATGAGGGTCAGCCATCGTTGGTCATGCCGTCGTCGTCCCAGAGCCTGCCGTCAGCCACGAGGCGCGCGGCGTAGTCACCAACTCGCTGCCTCAACTCGTCCGCCCCGACGGCTTGTCCTTCCAGCCTCATCGAGCGGTCGACCGCGGCGAGGTCTCGCTCTGCGAGAAGTTGTGCTCGGCGGTGCACCGTCTCTTCAAGGCTGGTCCGAGGCACCAACGCGTAGACGAGTTCGCAGTCCATGGCAGCCGCTGCGCGACGAAGGGAGTCGAGGCGTACACCCCAGTTGAGCTCGGATTGCTCGAGCTGGGTTACTGCTGGTTGGCTTACGCCCATCCGGGCAGCGAGTTGCCGACTGGTCATCCCGAGCGCGTCGCGTATCGCTCGCACCCAGCCGCTGGTCGGCCGACGAGCGAGGTCGTTCAGGGATCCGTCATCGAACTTCTTATCTAACTGCTTCCGGCCGAGCTCGGCGCTCTTCCTCGTCGCCATAAGATATACCTTATTCCTTTCCCCTCGATAAACAGGCAAAGCTTATATCCTGTGACTCAGTAAGTAGGTATTACTTATCGCCTGCCGCCGAATCCGGCCGTGACCTGGACTTTCACCAGCGATCGTCCTCCACGAGCTCGTGCCGTTGCACAGCTCTGGTGGGGCCCATCCGCTCTCGGTCGGAGACAACCAGTTCGGGCGCCGTGCGAAGCCGCGGCTGGAATGACCGCTGCGAGCGGTGAGCCCGTCGTGCCCCTCCTGGTCCGCGTCGACCCGGCGGTTGCACTCGTTTGCCGACCTTCCAGCATTCGGGTCGAGTCGCCGAAGTCGAGCACGCCGACCGCGCGGCCAAAGCCGACGTCTACACCGCCCTCGGACTCCAAGGTGACCTACCGCCCAAACCGGAGCCAAGTCGACGTCAGCGCCGCCCCGAAGGCCGTGGCCCTAAGCGCGTGTCGGAGGGCCGGGAACTCCGAAGTTCACTGGCGGTTGTCGTCGTGGTCGTCAGCTGCGTAGATCGCTTGCTTCCTTGACGCCCGGGCCGACTGACGCAGGCGTGCCCGCCGACGCACAAAGGCGCCAACCCGAGGGCTTGGCCTTTTATTCGTCTGGCCGCCGTTCAGCACGATCGCGCCAAGGCGTGCTCTCGTAGTCGCGAATCCGAGTGCCGCTGCCGCACGTTGACGGAGCTGTTTGAGTGCGGAATAAGTTCTGCGAGGTGAACGATCCAGATTCAGCAAACGAAGCGAGCAAGCGCCAGCACGATAAGGAGTTTGTGGCGGGCCATTGCGGCGTCCTACCGGGATGACGCCGCCTGGTCTCAAGCTCTCTTGCAGGCGTCGGCCGTCGTGTTCGGCTTGACGATTGGATTCGTTGCTCCGAACGTCAACGACCTCAGTGATGTGAGGATCACTCTTCTAGTGGCCGCGCTGATTCTGCTTCCCGTAGCGATGGTGGCGAGCCTAATTAGGATGGTGCAAACCTATGGTCAGGCCTCCGACGTCGCGGCTCTTGGCCGGGCATACATCAAGAACCCGAACCCGATTCCACTCTTCGCTTCCTTCCTTGCGTTCTTGATTGGCATCGGATGCCTCGCGGCGTTCGCATCGATCGAGGTCATCCAGGTGAACAACCATTCAGCGCATCCTGCTCGCGCGACCAATACGACCACGACGACGGTCGAACACCGGTAGGTTCACTAGGACGGCCTGGTGCCGCGAACACCCTCGTCGAGCCGACAAGGGCTGCAATGCACTGGCGGCAGTCACACCGGTCGACCGATGTGCAGATCGCCTCCGACAGCGGGGCGAAGTGGGCTTGACAGGTGTACGCCGGTGCAGAGATCGTCGAGCCAACCGAGCGACCACCGGGACCTCGCAGTCGCCGCGTGTCTCCCGCGCGGTGAACCTTGGTGGCTGTGCGGCATCACAGTCCGATGGGATCAGCCTCGGCGCTCCCCCCTTCGCTGAAGAGTTGTTGCCCGGTGGTGGCGTTCATGACGGCGAGACCGTCAAAGAAGACGCAAGGTGCTGAAGGAACCGGCGCACGGAAGTTCGGACCTTGGGGACCCGGACCGACGAGCAGTCCACTGTTGACCGCTTGCGCGTGGGTGTAGAGCACCCATGCAAGCAGGTCATGGATCTCTTCGCGGCTAGTCCCGTTCGGTCCGAGTCGTGCCGGGTCGACGGCACTGACCAAGGCCAGGACGAGCGCCCTGGTACCTCCCGAGCCGCCGTCAGTCGATGCGAGGTGCCGCCACGCAACAATGGCGGGTATCCGAGCGTGGGCGCTTGGCCGCGGAGGGTCGAGCCGATAATCGCCGTTGACGAAAACGAACGTCTCGGTGATCGAATGAGGCATCGGCATCGGGGGCGGGCGACGATGCAGGTCAGCGAGCGTGCAACGGGTAGATGGCGGCGGACGGCTGTCAATATCGAGGCGTACGTGCAGGATGTCGCTCACGGCGAACAGGTTCGGGTGAGCGAAGTTCAGCGGATACCGGATCGGAAACGTCATGTCGTAGCGGCCAGGCTGTATGGCGCTGGTCACCAGATGCAACGTGAACGGTCGCGTGAGCACGACACCCGCCGTAGACGGTGGCGGTGCGATCGGCTCCGACGTGGCCGAATACAACGGACGGGAATCACACGTCCCCGTCCCAGTCAACGGACAACCATCTGTCACGACCGTGATACGCCCCGGCCCGTCGGACGCATGCACGGTCAGCCGTCGGGCCTGGAGGCCCACCCATGCCGCGTAGCTCAATGCCGTGATCTGCACCACCACGTCGGTCGGATTTCCGACAATGACGGCTGCTGGCGTTTGAGTCCAGACCCGAAACAACGGCGACACCGGATTTGAGGCGAGGTAAGCGACCGCATTCAGTGCCAGGGACTCGCCGCGTACAACCCGAACCACTGAAGTCGTGCTCGAGGCAGCAGGGACCGTCGTCGTACTCGACTGAGCAGAAACGGTCGGCACTGATCGCCGAGCCCCGCTTCCGTCCGAACAGCCAACAAGAACAACTCCCACCAACATCACAACCATCAAACGGCGCAGACACATCACGCAAAGTATGACGCCGACACCGCTCGATCGGTTCCAATCCGAATCGATCTTCCGGCCGGTCCACCGAACCTCCCAGAACGCATCTCTGAGCCGTATTGATACCGTGCGGCCCCATGTACTCGGTGACCTGTCCAACCTGCGGCAACAAGGTCACCGTCCCGCCCGGACCTCACGCGGTTGTCTCGACCCCAAAGCCGTCGAGACACGCCCGCAGGGATCAGCATCGACGGCAAGTCCGTACATCGTTGCAAGCGCGACGTAGGGGCATCGACGGCGTAGCTGCACGAATCCGATGATTGCAACGACGAGACTCACGCGTCGGCCCGCACCGCAAGATCGACCAGCGCCGTCGGATCACCCAACGGTCCAATCGGCGGGAGGTAATGCCATAACGAAGCGCCGGTCGACTCACGAGGTCTCTCCTGCTCGGCAACCTAGACCTTAGCGAAGCGCCCAATCATGGCCTCGAAGACAGCCCGGCCGAACACCATCGAACACCGACCTGCGAGCACAGGTCTCCGGTGCACCAAGTCACTCATCCCCGAAGCGCGATCAGTCCCGCGTTCGTCGCCCGGAACCCGCACGCATCGAAGTAGAAGGATCGAAGGTGATCGTCGAAGTCGACGTGCAACCACTCGCACCCTGCCTGTAGGGCGTAGTCGGTCGCGATCCGCACAAGGTTCGCACCGATGCCCTGCCGTTGAAGGTCCGACCGCACTTTCGTATCGATCAAGAACGCATGGTTGCCTCCATCCCAAGCAACACTCACGAAACCGGCAGATGCTCCGTCCGCAAGCCGGGCGGTCACCCATCCGAGACTGTACGGACGAATACGGTCCCACCAGCCGACCTCGGAGCGACCGCCGAAGGACTCGGTCAGCGCGACCAACTCCGCATCACTGATCTCACCGCACCACTCGAACTTGATCTCCAATGTCACGCGCCGAATCCTCGCGCAGCCCGGACGACAAGACCATCACTCGAGAGTTGCTCCTGAGAACCGGGTCGCCGTCTATTTGCGACGCGCCGCCACGATGATGAATGGCGGAACGTGTACTCACTGGATGGTTACCGATAGCAAGGGAGGCGTCACCTCGGATGGTGCCGACGCGCATGAGGCCGGTGTCGGCTGCGTCGGCGGCTTCGTCGATGTTGTCGGGGCAGAGGTTGGCGAGTTCGGTGCCTTTGGTGTTGCCCCAGATCAGTTCGACGGGGTTGAGGTCGGGGGCGTAGCCGGGGAGTTGTTCGACGCGTAGCCAGGATCGTTGGCGGGCGATCCATGCTTTCATGGCGCGGCTGCGATGCGAGGGGAGACCGTCCCAGATGACGATGATCTTGTCGCGGTTGAGGTGGTCGTGGAGGTCGGTGAGGAACTCGATGAGCGTGTCGGTGTTGTAGGTGCCGTCTTTGAGTTGGAATACCAGCGCGGTGTCGCTGCGGTCGGGCCGGTAGGCCAACGCGGCCGACATCGACAGGCGAGTCCAGCTGAAGTGGTGGCGCAGGACGGGGGTCTGGCCTCGGGGCGCCCAGGTCGCTCTCACCGATGGGAGGAGCGAGAACCCCGACTCGTCTTGGAAACAGAGCCAGGCGCCCCAGCGCCTCGCTCTTTTTTTATGCGCGGCCAGTCCTCGCGGACCCACGTGGCGACCGCGTCGTCGTTGCGTTCGATGGCGCGCCGGGCCGGACGCTGACGGGTCCAGCCCAGACGCTCACGCAGAATCGTCCACGTCTGGGTCTGGCTATAGGTCACACCAGTGATCTCGGCGATGACGTCAGCGACGCGGGCCAAGGTCCACATCTCGGTCCCGAACCCATTGGCCCGCGCGCCCTTGGTGAGCGCGGCCTCGATCTCGACGAGCTGTCCGTCGCTCAGCCGCGCCCGTCGCCCCGCGCGACCCGCGCCCACCAGCGCGGCGCGGCCACCCTCACTCCAGGCCTTGAACCACGACGATGCCGTCTGGGCCGACACACCCAACGCCGCGGCGACGTCCGCCTGACGCTTGCCCCGCGCGAACATCGTCGCGGCGCGCATGCGGCGCGCCTTGAGCGCTTCGAAATCACGACGACCACGCACCCGCTTCGCGGACCGCTTCTTCGCACCGACCTCGGGTGAGCGCGCCACAACAACATTCTCGCACACTCACACCCAAACTCAGGGTATTACCGAAAGCTCTTTAGGTTGTTGGCACGGTTGCTGACGAGGTGGACGACGAGTTACCGCCGATTGGTCCGATACAATCGGCGACCTTCCACCGGCCACCGCTGCGCTCATAGGGCACCCAGTTGTCATTTCCGGTGAGAGACTCTGGAAGGTCGTACTGCACCTCGGCTTCTCCGCTGCTCGCGGTGACGTTGCGCGTCAGGACACCTCGGATTCTCGCGATCGGGTTGACGCCGAACTCGCGGCGTATGTCCTCGCGATACTTCGCCAGGTCCCGCTGGGAGAGAGTCGTCGTCGCGTGAGGTCGGCATTGTGGGCTCATCTCATAGATTTCGGCGGGTGTAGGGGTGAAGAACGCCTTCGCCCATGCGACGGCCGCTGCCCGCAGGCTCGTCTGCGCCTCGTTTGCCGAAGCAACTGCTGACGTCGTCGTTGACTCCTTCGACGCTTTCGCACGCGGTCCGCTGCTGCTACACCCGGAAGTAGCGATGAGCAAGACGACGCATACCACCGCGACAGCAGACCCCAGTTGGGATGACCGATCTTCGGTCATGCAAACCACCGATCATCCACGCGTACGAGCGATCCCCGCCTTCTGCAACGCATCCCCGGGCACACCCGCGTCCCGCCAACCGCCATATCTGATTCCGCGGTTCTGACCGAACTGTTTGGCGATCTTAGTGAGGAAGTGTTTCATCCCACCGATGCAGTTCGACGGGAGCTACTCGCCCGCTTCTGAAGGCTGCGACCGCATCGAGGGGCGTTGACAGCTCGCGGGTTAGTCGAACGACGGTCGTCGGTCCCGAGTGCGCTTGATCTCGAAGAAGCCATCGGTCTCCGAGACGAGCACGAACCCGTCCCAGAGACGACCGGCCGCCTCCCCTTTGGGCGCGGGAGTGACGACAGGTCCGAACAAGGCGTTGCCCCGCACCTGGATGACCGGGGTTCCAACGTCAAGGCCGACCTGATCGAACGCTTCATGATGTGATGCTTTGATCACGTCGTCGAGATCGATAGAGTCGGCCGCCTCGGCGAGAGACTGCGGGAGCCCGACCTCGGCCAGGGCCTCCTCGAGGATTCCCGGCTCCTCTCGGCGGTGCTGCACATGGATCCTGGTCCCGATCGCTGTGTAGAGATCGTCGAGAATGTCGTTGCCTTTCGCTTGCGCGGCGGCCGCACACACCCGCACCGGCCCCCAGGCCCGCTGCATGCGCTCGAGGTATTCGGCGGAGAGACCTTCGCCCTCGTGTTGGGTCAGGTTGAGATACGCGAGCGACATGATCCGCCAATCCGTGTGGACCGGCCTGACCTGCTCGACCTCGTGCATCCACCGTGACGTGATCCACGCCCAAGGACAGAGCGGATCGAACCAGAACTGGACCTGCTCGCGGACAGCCGACGACTCGTTCATGACACGGCGCAACAGCTAGAACCGCTCTGCTGTTCCCACGTCACCGGTGGCCCGATCCGTTCGGAGGCGCGACCGATCGGTCGACACAACGTCGGGACAGCGACTGGGGCGGGGCGAGACTGTCGGCCCGCGCCTCGCCGAGCGAGACGCCGCCCCCACCGAAGTTGCGCCCAGACAGCGGACGCTCCGGATTCCGCTGGTTCACTTCCGCGGTCGACGGCACCGCGCAGCGGACAACGATGAACCGTTACAGCAGGTTAGAGCAGACGCGCGGACGTCAGCGAAGCTTCACGATCGGCAGCGACCGCGCGATAAACGACGATGGTCGCACCTTCCGACGCAACCCGCGTGGCGACCTCGATGCGGACAGCTGACCGCCGCGTGAAACGCGAGCATGGGACCTCTAACTCTTCCCAGCCGTGTTCGCAGAGCTCCTCACACGTCCGTTCCCGCCACCAGGCCTGGGCGAACGTGTCTACTTGAACGTCGACGTACCGCCAGTGAGCGTCGCAATCGACCCAGGGATCGACACGCACGCACCCTTCGGAGCCGTGAGCGTCACCGTGCCCGTCGAGGTCGTTCCCGCGAACAAGCCGCTAACGATCTTCGTGACGAGCTTCACCTTGATCGGCGTGGCACCAACCTTGCTGATCAACGTAACCGTGCCCGTCGACGTAGAAGTCTTGTGATTACTCCAAGTGAACGTCGAGGTCGGCGTCGCGGGCGTGACCTTTCCGCCCTTGCCGGTGAGGAACGTCTCGCAATTCCCATTGTACTTGTACGTCTCAGTGACCGAAGCGCCAGTAACTCCACCACCCGTACAGCCGACCAGCTTGCCGACCAACTTCACAGTCGCATTCACCTTCGTCTTGCTCGTGATGATCGGCAATCCCGGCGTCGTCGTCTCCGTCGCAGAAAACGACTTACACGTCGTACCCGTCGCGGCAGCCGCCGGACCCGCAATCCACACACCGACCGGCATCAACACGAAAACTGCAAGTAAGACACCTACGGCCCTACGCATACAAACCCCCCTCAATCGAATCCCGAACACAGTGGTTGTAGCTGCCTCCAACCCAGACCGCAAGCACCCCGCTCCAATCCAGACCCGACCGGGGGACCGCCGGGCGGCCATGCAGTCGACCTTTCCGCGCCGAGCTGTGTGGTGATGGCAAACCGACTGGTTACGACCCCGTCGAAGACGACAACACCTTCGTCGTGTCGTTCACAACATCGGTGGTCCACGCCGAACGCCGGTAAGGGGTCGCCCTCACGACAAGCTCGGCCGAGTCCCCGTGGGAGCTTTCGACGCCAACAGAGGCGCGCGCCCGGTTGGGTCTTCGTGGAACCTTGGCGCGAGAAAAGACGTCATACCTGGAACATTTCCGTTTCCTCGCGTCGCAATCATCCCACTCGTCAGAACCGTGGGCTCCGAAGAGAGCGCGCACGGCACCCCAGTGCACTCTCTCCTGCGCACTGATGCGACGGGGATGGACACGGTGCCGCCGATCCGGCTTGTGTCGAGGCTCTAGCCCGACGATGACACGCTGGAGGTGTCGTGCAGCGTCGTCGAGCACCGCCGGGCGCGGGTCATCATTCTCGGGTGAGTAGACGAGTAGGCCCATTCCGGCGACGTCGGCGAGCCGAAGCAACAAGGGATTCCATGTAGGCCCGAGTTCCGGCGGCCAATACACGAGGCCGCGCAGCGAAGCGGCCACGTTTGGAAGGAGTTCCATCTTGCCGTGCTTCACCTGGCCGACTAGATGATCCAGCGCCGACACCGCGTTCTCAAGTTCCGCGAGCTGCTCCTGCATCGACTTTGCGCGGTTCGGTCGACGAGATTGGAACTCTGGTCGGAGCGTGAATCGTTCGCCGCGTCGTGTGATCGAAGGTTGCAACGCTTGCGAGACTGCCTCGGGGTCGCTGACGGACTCGTGCAGCTCCGGCATGATCGCCACGACCTCGAACACCGCGCCATCCGAATCGCCCAATCTCGCGAGCTGCGTGCCATTGAAGTAGAGATCAATCGTACCGTCACCACAAACAAGCGTCCCTTGCATCATGGTCGTGATCGGCACAGACACGCGTTGGAAGTGCATGCGGGCCTCAGAACCTTCGGCCCGCACAACAGCTTCGAGATGGCCATACGGATAGACGAAAAGATCGACGGACTGACCGTTCTCATTGGCCGTCAGCAGAGCGACCCGGGCATCGGGAGGCCACGCCCCCTCGCCCGGTAACTGGAGAACAAAGAGCACGGACACGTCTTTGACGGACATCAGGCCGACGGTACCGGCGAGCCGCCGCGACACAGCGCTCCGACGATCAACCTCCTGCTCGGAGACGTCGGGCTCGCGGACCAGTCGGATTTGCTCGTGTCGGAGGACTGTTCGGGTCCGGGACTACACGACCTGCGCCGCTCCGACGTTGGTGCGATGTTGCTGCACAACCGAGGTGATCCGAGACGGGCGTACGTTCGACTCAGCGTCCGCTCGACCTGGGTCGGGAACGGTCCCGCCGCGGCCAGCCCGACGCTAGGACTGCCCGACAATGTCATCAGTCTCCGCGAACCGACCACTGAACAAGAAGAGTCTCAGCGGCGGGACCTGCCCTGGACGGGACGGTGACACGGCGTTGTGGTGCGAGACGTCGTGCTGGGGAGCGGCCGCGCTCGACGGGGTGCCTCGCACGCGGCAAGCTCTGGACCATGAGTAGCGATCCGAGTTTCCGCCTCGACGAGATCCCGGTGCATCTCGGCCTCGGGGCGACAACCGTCCGCCAGGAACGGTTCACCGGCGAGACGGACTGGTATGAACGCTACGGCGCGCGCAACGCGGCCGACGGTGTCGAAGGCCGCCTCGTAACAATGCATACCTTCAACGCCGCGTGGGACTCGTGGGAAGTGCATCCCCGCGGCGAAGAACTTGTGGTGTGTACCGAAGGCGTCATCACCCTGCACCAAGAAATCGAAGGCGAGGTCCAGACAGCCACGATCCACGCCGGTGAGGCGGTCATCAACCCGCCAGGGGTATGGCACACCGCCGACGTGAACGGAACCGCGACCGCGCTCTTCATCACCGCAGGGCTGGGCACCCAGAACCGGCCCCGCTGAAGCCGACTACCAGTACACGGCACTCGCTCCGACGTCGGAGGTCGGCGTCACGTGACTACCAGCGCCGATCAGAAATCCGTGAGGATCCCGCGCCGTGGGTGCGCCACACTGAGGACGATGGACGCGACCTTCCTGCCGCGCGATTCCTCGATTGCGGTGCTGAGCGCTGAGGAACGACCAGACCTCTGGGAGCAGACAAGCGCACTGTTCCGGGATGTGTGGCCGGAATACAACCATCACGGGAACCACACCGGGACATATTTCGGCGCGCTGGTCCCCCAGCACGCCCATCTTCAGATCCTCGTGTATGACCGCAACGCCGATCGCGTCGTCGCGCGGGGACGCACGATCCCATTTCGGTGGGACGGAACGCTCGACGACCTGCCTCGTGGGATCGACGCCCTCGGGTTACGCGCGATCCACGACGCAGGTACACCGACCGCGCTGTCCGCGCTGGCCGCCGAGGTGGCCGCCGACCAACAAGGGCGTGGCTTGAGTCGGGTGGTGATCGCGGCCATGGCGGCGGCAGCTCGGCGCGCCCGCCTGACGCCCTTGGTCGCTCCTGTCCGTCCGAACTGGAAGGACCGCTATCCCCTCACTCCCATCAGCCAGTACGCGACCTGGCAACGACCCGACGGACTGCCGTTCGACCCGTGGCTACGCGTGCACGCACGGTTGGGCGGGTCCGTCGTGCGGCCCGAACCGAAATCGCTCCAGATCACAGCCGCAGTCAGCGACTGGGAAACGTGGACGAAGATGGCCTTCCCAGAGGACGGCGAATACGTCTTCCCGGCTGGTCTCGCGCCGCTCGTGGTACAAGACGGCATTGGCAGCTACTGGGAACCCAACGTCTGGATGCTCCACCAACCGTGATTCGATCCCCACGGCCACGCCAAACAACATGGTTGCGGGTCGAGGTCAGACGGTTTGCGTCGAGTTTGGAAGAGTTCACTAAATTCAATGGGCGGGACCGTTCGCCAGCGCCGAGCCAGGATGCCGATCACCGTGGTCATCGACGCCGGGCATCTCGCCACGGGTCCCGCCCTTCCCGCCCGGTGACGTGCTCTGGACCTACAGCGAGCCGAGCTCCAGACCGCTCGTACCCGCGGCGGAGCCGGCCGCTGAAACGATACGGCACCTTCAGCGCCGACACGATGATCGACGAGCTGCTCTCTGAAACAGCGGCCGGTAGAGACGCATTGGGCGGGGGAACCCAACGGGGCGCACCGACGTCAGAGTCGCTATGAGACGCGCGGTGGTCGCGGCGGTCACCGTCGGCGCGTGCAGCAGTAGCGGAGTACGCCACACGGCCGCGCCCGTCGACGCCTCTTCGTCGACGACCGCACACTGTTCTAGGCCACGGCGCCGACTGGTCCTAGATGTTCAGAGCGCCAAGCGGGGCGGCGCGAATGTCCCGGTGCCGGCGATCATGTGACAGGCCCGCGGCGCGGTTCGGGGATACACGTTGTGGGATAGGTCGAACTGCTCAACGTTTGGGCGCGCCGAGTATCGGTGTCGTCGGACGCGCGGACCTAGGCGAGAGCAGGCCCTGGAACCGAGGGCGCCGTCATCGGGTGACCGCTAGGCTGATCGTGAGGTCGTGACTGGCGTTGCGAGGTGGGATTGACCACCGGGGAGCGTCCTCCGAGTCGTGCCGAGCGCCTGGGCCGTTGTGGAGCGAGGAGCCCCTATGGCCGTCGGCAGTTTGTTGCAGACCTATCTCTCTCGGTTCGGCGTCAGCATGGAGGGGATGTCGGGCGAGGCGATCGCCTTCGCCGCGGCCCTCGACGCGGTCGCTCGCGTCGATCCAGCTATCGCTCAATCGATCTCGGGCGAGTTGGTCGATCAGCGAACACACCTGAAGTTGATCGCCAGCGAGAACTACGCCAGTCCTGCGGTCTTGTTGGCGATGGGGAACTGGCTGAGCGACAAGTACGCCGAGGGGGCGCCTGGTCATCGTCTCTATGCGGGCTGCGACAACGTCGACGTCATCGAGTCGCGCACCGACGAACTCGCCTGCGCGCTGTTCGGCGCCGATCACGCGTACGCGCAGCCGCATAGCGGGATCGACGCGAACCTGGTCGCGTTCTGGGCAGTGCTCTCACAGCGGGTGGAGTCACCGGCCTTGGAGCGCCTCGCCGCCGGCCACGTCAACGACCTCTCGGACGACGACTGGGAGTCGTTGCGCGACCAGCTCGTCGGTCAGACGCTGTTGGGTATGTCGTTGCAGGCGGGTGGGCACCTGACACACGGCTTCCGGCCGAACATCTCGGGGAAGCTGTTCCGCCACCGCTCTTACGGGGTCGATCCGTCGACGTTTCTCTTGGACTACGACGAGGTCCGGCGGCGGGCCCACGAGGAACGGCCGCTGATTCTGATCGCTGGTTACAGCTCGTACCCGCGGCTCGTGAACTTCCGGGTGCTGCGGGAGATCGCGGATGAGGTCGGTGCCACGTTCATGGTCGACATGGCGCACTTCGCGGGGCTGGTCGCCGGCAAGGTGCATACCGGCGACTACGACCCCGTCCCTCACGCGCACATCGTCACGACCACAACCCACAAGACCTTGCGCGGTCCCCGCGGTGGACTTGTCCTTTGCCGCAAGGAACTCGCGGAGTTCGTCGATCGCGGGTGTCCGCTGGTACTGGGCGGTCCCCTTCCCCACGTCATGGCAGCCAAGGCCGTCGCGTTGACCGAAGCGGCGCAGCCGTCCTTCCGTGACTATGCGGCAGCGGTTGTTGACAACGCGCGGGTCCTCGCCGACGCGCTGATGGCCGCGGGTGTTCCTGTCGTGACCGGCGGAACGGACAACCATCTCGTGCTCGTCGATGTCCGTCACTTCGGTCTCAACGGACGACAAGCCGAGTCCGCGTGCCGCGCGGCCGGGATCACGTTGAACCGCAACGTCGTCCCCGACGACACCAACGGTCCGTGGTACACGAGCGGACTGCGGCTCGGCACTCCCGCGGTCACGACGCTCGGCCTGCGAGGCGACGAGATGCGCGAAATCGCCGAAGTACTCACGGCCGTCCTTCAAGCCGCCTCCGCCGGCGAGGTCGCGTCGGGACCGAACACAGGAAAGCCATCGCTCGTGCAGTTCCGCCTCGACGAGAAGATCCTGCGCGCGGCACGCTCAAGGATCGACGCCCTGCTCCTTCGACACCCGCTCTACCCCGAAATCGAGCTCTAACCAGCGCTAAGCACTACCCGAAGCCTGCCCCATTACACGCGCCAATCACGCTGGCTGACGCGTGGCACAAGTGCCGTACTGCGAAGCTCGCGGCTGTTAGCACTCGGTGAACGATCTAGCCGATCGCGAACGCCTCCGACCCGGCGTACTGGGGCACGCACGACGCGTTGTTCGGGGATAGGTGGTCTGGGGCACCGTGAACGGGCGTTACGTTCTTTCTTGCGCGGGGGCCGCGGGATCGGGCTCGATTCGCTCGACCGGCGGGCTTTAGCTCCAGTGCAGCGGAAAGACCGTGTGGTGGTCGGCCATCCCTTTTAAGGAGAGTGAGCGGGAGGGGCCGAGAGGGAACACCCCGCCGAGGCCTTGCTGCACGATCTGGGTTGTGAGGATCTCACCGCCGGCGGCGGCGCCGGCGACGCGAGCCGCGATGACGACGGTCCGACCGAAGAAGTCGCCTCCTTCGACTTTTGCGTTACCGGCGTGCATCCCTATGCGCACGGCCACCGGTACGCCAGCCCACCCTGTGCCGATGGCATGTTGAATCGCGACCGCGCACGCGGCCGCCGAGCCTATGGCCGGGAACGCGAGCATGAACCCATCCCCGAGGCCTTTGACGACGGTCCCGCCGAACAAGGCCGTCTGTTGCTTGACCGTGTGGTCATGCCAGTCGAGCAACTCCAGCCAGGCTGGTTCGCCGAGTGATTCCATGAGTGCGGTGGACCCCTCGATATCGGTGAACATGATCGTGACCGAGCCATCAGCCGCAGTTGCTGTGAGCGGTGGCGGCTCGTCATGAACCAGGGTGAGGATCTCGTCGACCGTGGTCGTCAGTTCGACGCCGACGGAGTCCTCGTTGGCGACCGGTATCGAGACATGCCAGTGGACCACTCGCCAGTACGCGCCCTCTTCACGCACGACAACACTGGACCTGGTCAAGACGGACGGCATCCCTTCGACTATCAGCATCGCTCGCGCTGCTATCCAACCGACCGTTAACGCCTTCCAAGCGACGATCTCCTCGACGTCGAAATGAAACGGTGGCATCTCCCGGAGCTGGACGCCGAACATCGCCAGGATGTCGCTATGGCCCGTCCACCACTCGCCCGGGTCGCTCCCGATGAACACCGTGCCGGGATGACGAGAGGTGGCGTCGCTCATCATCTCGGCGTCGCGCGCCTCCCAGAGTCGGTACAGCCGCTCCATGAACCCAACGAGTTCCGGGGCCGGTTCCATCTCCGCGACGATACGCACCAAGGATCCCTCGTCGCCCGAGCGAAGGTCGAAGACGTCTCCTGCGACGCACAGGCTCGGCCGCCCGAGCAACACGCCTTGCAGATCGACAAGGCTCGCGAACGTCCCGGTGCCGAACTGGGACACCCTGGGCGCGTTGTTATGGGAGCGTCGCGTTGTCTCGGGCGGTGTTGGCCGTCGGAATGTTCGATTGCGGCGTTCGGAGGCGGGGGCGATTTTATGAGCGGTTGTGTGTTCAGGGGAGTGGGTATTGCGGGCAGGTCGCTTGGTGGTGTCCGGCCCAGGGGAGGTATTTCTGCCATTCCTGTGTTGTGAGGTTTCGGCCGGCGAGGGCGCATGCGGCGGCTTGGAGGTTTGTGGGGGCGAGGTTCCAGATCTGGCCGTTACCGTTGGTGGCTTGGGTGTACACGGTGGTGTTGTCCACGCCGAGGAATGCGAGAGATCCGATGGGGCCGGGGGTCCACGGCCCGATCAACTGTTGTGCGTCGAGGTCGACGAGTCGCCAGCCTTGGCTGCTACCGACGACGGCCGCGTGTCCGTCGGGGGCGCTGTTGACTGCGGTGATGTATGAACTGCCGAGCGGGATGATTTGCGTCACGGGTTGGAGAGTGTTGCCGTCGAACACCTGTACCGAGGTTTGGTAGGAGACCACGAGCCGTTGGCCGTCAGCGTCTGCCGAGATTCCCGTCGCACCGGGGAACTCGGCGGTGAGCTGGGGTGTGCCGTCGAGATCGGTGACGCGGTAGACGCCGTTTGCGCCGTTATGCGGTCCGCCGATCCACAGACTCTTGGAGTCGGAGCTGAAGAAGATGCTGGCGATGGCGATGTCTTGACTCGGGCTTGCGACGACTCGCAGGGTCTTGTGTGCTACGTCGTATAGCGCTACCGAGACCGCACCCGCGGTGCCCACCAATATCGGGTTGGCGGAGATGGCGATCTGTCGGCCGTCGGGCGACCATGCACACTCGCTCAGTCCGGCGAGGTGGGCGGCGACGCCTGAGGCGGTGCTCAGGACTCGGAACGGTGGTGTCGCGTCGCGCACGATGATGTCACCGGTGGCGCGCGAGACGGTTGCGATGCG
>Ga0182024_10011472_pt1 | contig 17767 bp, 15 predicted proteins | sample P32metaG_FD_120480 | JGI IMG/M metagenome (GOLD analysis project Ga0182024, IMG submission 120480) | Permafrost microbial communities from Stordalen Mire, Sweden - P3-2 metaG (Illumina Assembly) | ecosystem: Environmental > Terrestrial > Soil > Wetlands > Permafrost | place: Sweden: Stordalen... | reverse complement strand
GGATGAAGACCGCCGCCCCGCGGCTGCGGCCACTGCCGTTTCACTATAGTCTTGCGCTACGGACGCGTCAACGCCTCGCATTGCCAACTTAGGTACTCTGCGTTCAACGATTTATCTGCATCCGATATTTTTCTGGCTGTACTCATTCGTAACCATTTGACCTTCAAATCTGTGCAAATGTGTAGTTTACAAGCGTCAGCAGCCGTAATACGGACTTTCACCTGGTCTACGCCGCGCTCCTGCTATGTATCTGATACTATTGCGGTTAGAATAACTCACGCCCTGAAGGCGCACTGAACCTTGGTGCACCGGGCAAATTGCAGCAAAGTGGGAATTAAGTTTCCCACAAACTTTTCCACAAGCAGGAAAATGCGCTTTTGGCGGGAATTTCTAGCGATAAGGGCTGTTAGCCGTCTCAGACAGCGCTGCTTTCTGCAGGTTAACCGCGAAGTTACCCTTATATCTTCGACGGCGACTCAAACCGCGCTTGGACCTCGCAGCAATCTCACCGGCAATAGCAAAATGGCACTCAGCAAACCAAAAACTCCGTGCAGTGTGATGCCGATGAGGCGAAACGGCAGTGAAATCAACCACACGAACGGATACGCCACCAGCGCCAGTATCGCCAGCGGCCAGCACAGGATAAAAAGTATGATCCACAACAGAAACGCAGCCATGACGTCTTCCCTCTCCTATATCTACGTTAGAGCGAGCTTGGATGTTCCTTCCACTACGTAGTCGTTCAACCGTAACCGTCGCGCGATAGAAACGGGCACTTCGGCGTCCAGCAGCATATCCTCATCTTCAACTTCAGACCGCAGCACCCGTCCAAGCGCATGAATTAGCGCCAACGTTCGCCCTTGCGCTAGCGGCAGACGCAGCGAAAGGGCCACCACCGGATCAATGGGCAGCGCCACATCGATTCGCCGTAGCAACTCCTCGATCCCTTCGCCCGTTAGCGCCGAAACCAGCACCGGTCCATCATTCTGCTTTGTGGATCCGCTGCCGTTCCCATTCAGCGTTTCGCGTTGTTCTGCCGAAAGCTGGTCCACTTTGTTCAGCACCCGCAGGATCGGCCGGTCCGCCACACCGAGCTCCGCCAGAATCTTGTGTACCTCATCATCGAGTTCGTCGTGATGTGGATTGGAAATGTCGCTGACGTGCAAAATCAGCGCCGCTTCTTGCACTTCTTCGAGCGTCGCCCGAAACGCCGTCAGCAAACTTTTTGGCAGGTCCCGGATAAATCCTACCGTGTCCGAAATCAGCACCCGCCGGTTCGAGGGCAGCCGCACCGCCCGAATCGTGGGATCCAGCGTCGCAAACATCCCCGACGACACCAGCACTTCCGCGCGGCTCAGCGCATTAAAAAGCGTCGACTTGCCCGCGTTGGTATAACCCACCAGCGCAATCGTCCCCAGCGGCACGGCTTTGCGCGCTTCCCGCCGCAGCGCTCGCTGTTTCCGCAAATCATCGATCCCGGTTTTAATTTTGCCCACGCGATCCCGAATCCGGCGCCGGTCTGTTTCCAATTTCTTTTCACCCGGTCCGCGAACGCCGATGCGCCCCGCGCCGCCCCCAGTTCCGCCTGCGCCCCCGCCTCCGCTCTTGCCGCCCAGCCGGGACATCGCCGTCCCCTTGCCCGTCAGTCGCGGCAACATGTAGTTCAATTGCGCCAGCTCCACCTGTAACTGACCTTCGCGGCTGCGCGCATGTCTGGCGAAAATATCCAGAATCAGTTGCGTGCGATCGATCACCCGCCGGTCCGTCAGCTCTTCAATGTTCCTCTGCTGCACCGGTGACAAGTTGCTGTCAAAAATAATCAATGGTGCCTGGTGCGCATTCGCCTCAGCCCGGATTTCATCCAGTTTCCCGCGTCCCACCAACGTCGCGGAGTCCGCTGAGTCACGGACCTGAAACACCGTACCCGCAATTTCTGCCCCTGCGCTTTTCGCCAGCTCCACCAACTCCGCTAACGATGTACGCCCCTGCTCCCCCGCGGGCATTCCAGGAAATCTGGGCGCACGCTTCCAGCCCACTCCCACCAGAAGCGCTCTCTCGGCATTCGAAACATTGTGTTGAGGTGTCTTCGTCAAAAAGTCAAACCTGACATCATTGCCGCAGCATCGTGGCCCGCAGCAGCAGGAAAAATCTCACACGATTATACTCCTCTCAAACGCCCCACAAACTCCTGCCCCGTATGCACGCCAACCCACGCGCCTTCGTCCCGACTCCTAATTAAAACCTCAAGCGTCCCCGAGCTTGCCCCTCATCCACTCCTCAACCTCGTCCTGAACCCCGGGATCATCCCCCGCACCAGCAAACCACTGAATCGCACTGTCCCTCCGAAACCAGGTCATCTGTCGCTTCGCATAATGTCGCGTGGCCGTCACAATCGCCGCGCGCGCTGCATCCACCTTCATTTCCCCTCGTGCCACTTCGAGCATCTCCCGATACCCGATGAAATCAAAAATCTTTGCATCCTCCGCGATCCCCGCCGCCAGCAACCCGCACACCTCTTCCACCCAGCCGCTCCGCAGCATCGTCTCTGTTCGCGCCTCAATTCGCCGGTAAAGTTCTTCCCGCGCAGGCATCAATCCAATCTTCAACACCTCCCAGCCCTGCAGCGGATTTCTTCCCGCGCGCTGCACTTCCGAGATAGGTTTCCTGGTCAAAACACAAACCTCAATCGCGCGAATCAATTTTTGCTCGTCGCTTGGCGCAATTTTCTCCGCAGCTTCCCGGTCCATACGGCGCAACACCCCGTGTAGGTGCATCGCCCCTCGCTTTGCGGCACTTGCTCGTAATCGCGCCCGCACTTCCTCAGAACGCAGCGGCAAATCCGCTAATCCTTCCAGCAGCGCCCGCATGTACAGCCCGGTGCCCACCACCAGAATCGGTAACTGTCCTCGCGCACGCAGGTCCGCAAGCACCGCCAGCGCCATATCCCGATAACCCCCGGCCGTGGCCACTTCCGTCGGATCGAGTACATCGATCAGGTGTTGAACAATGCTCTGCCGTTCCTCCACGCTGGGTTTGGCCGTCCCGATATTTACGCCGCGATAAAGCTGGGTCGAATCGCAAGTGACAATCTCAGCGCCAAATTTCTTGGCCAGCCGTACCGCCAGCGCGGACTTTCCCGACGCCGTCGGGCCCACCACGACCACCAAAGGCAAATTCGCCGGCTCTGGATTCTTCATGGAAAGAAAATATGACGCGCGCGCAGCAACAACACGATGAGGACCACCAGAGCCAGAAGTAAGCTGCCGAGTACCTGTTGGCGCAGCGGTTTCACTGATACGCAGCGGAGAGCGGCAAGTTATACAAAAAGTAAAAACGCAGCTCGATGAACGGTCCCTTGAAAGCTGGCGGCAGCGGTTCAAACGGGTTGGACGACCGGATCGCCGACACCGCTGCGCGATCCAATGGCTCTTTCCCCGAAGGCAACACGCGCGTCGGCTCATCCGTTGGTACGCTGCCATCTCGCATGATGCGAAACTGCAGCGCTACCCGCCCCTGATCGCCCAGTTGCGCCGATTCCGGCATTACCGCATACCAGTTGCGCCGCACGCTGGCCACCACGCGCTTCAGGTAATCGTTAAAGTCCACGCCCTCCGTGGGCGTGAGCATTTCCACGGTGTTGCCGATCGTGCCCCGGCCGCCGCCTCCACCGCCTCCACCTCCGCCTTGCGATGGCGTTGGGCGCGGCATCGGAGCGATGACTCCAAGGCGGCCACTTCCACTGTCCCTGGTCGCATCTCTCAACGAATCTTGCAGTGAGTGCCTCGCAGACTCCTGCGGCAACTGCAATTGTGGTCGTGGCTGCGGAGTATCTGGCGTCTCCAGCTTCAGCCCTGGTTTCGGCGTATCAATCTTTGGCGTTGGCGCACTCGTTTCCGGAGGCACGGCGTGTGGCTGCGGAACGGGTGCGCTGGGCAATTCCTTCGGCTTTTCCGGAGCCGGTGTAGGCACGGGTGTCGGCGCTACGCGCTTCAGCACTCGCGGATCAACATGCACCGCCGGCGGGCGTGGCGTCGGCCGGGTTGACGGTTTCGGCGATTCGTACGCGCCTGGTGGCAATAACAACGTAAGTTGCTTGCGCGCAATCTCCGTTTCTTCCGCCGTCGGCTCGCGCTTCGGAAATAATTTTGCCTGCAGCAAAATCGTGGCTATCAACAAAATGTGCAACGCCACCGAAGAAATTCGGGTGATCAGATCTGCCCGCGCTTTTTCCGGTGAAGGCGGCGAAGCAATTAAATGCACCTCGCCGGTCATGAAAATATCTGGATCGACCAGGTCCGGATCCACCGACGGCAGCGGCGCGCTCATCTCCGGAGGCGCGGAATTCTGCGGCACCGCAATGCGCTGGTCCATGTCCGTCATTTGCAACGGAACGGAATTGTCTTCCACCACGGAATACGCTTCGCGTTGAATATCCCGCGGCACCACTACGCGAGCGGCTATCGATTCCAGCGGCAAATTCGAAGGAATATTGGAGTGTCCATTCAGCGCAACCACCGGCAGCATCGCCGGCACCAGCGTCCGCTCGTCCATCGTCGTCGGACGCCGCCGCGTACTCGGCGCAACATCCGCCGCGGCCGGTAAACGCGCATCCAGGGGTACAAGTGTGCGGTCGATCATAAGTACACAGGCTTGTTGGTCGTATGTGTAGCCAGTTGGACGCGCTCCGCGTGTTCCTGGATGCTTGCCATCACTCGCCCCGCCAGCTCCAAAGCGGCACGGCCTGCGGCCCCATTCACGCGCGGCTCACGCCGCGTGCGCACGCATTCCACAAACTCGCTTAACTCTGCGTGCAGGGGTTCGATCGCCGGCGCCGGCAATTTCTCAAATCCAAATTCCGGCTGTGGTCCGGGCTTCTTCACGCCCACCCGCAACGCATCCCGCCGCGCATAATCGAGCGAAATATATTCGTGCTGCTGAAAAAATCTCATCTTCCTAACGCGCTCCGTCGAGACTCGGCTGGCGGTCACATTCGCCACCGCACCGCCCGTAAACTCCAGTCGCGCGTGCGCGATATCCACTTTGTCGGTCAGCACCGGAATGCCCACAGCCTTCACTTCCGTCACCGGTTCGTTCACCAGCGCCAATAAAATATCCAGGTCATGAATCATCAAATCGTAAATAACATCTACATCCAGGCTGCGAGCCGTGAACACCCCTAGCCGGTGTACTTCAAAAAACAGCGGCCGGTTTACAATCGGCTCAACCGCAATTACCGCCGGATTGAATCGCTCCACGTGCCCGACCTGCAAAATCCGCTGATTCTTTTTTGCCACGCTGATCAGGGTATCCGCTTGTGCCAGGTTGCTGGCCATCGGCTTTTCAACCAGCACATCGATCCCCATCTCCATCAGCCGGCCAGCCACATCGCCGTGCGCTTCCGTTGGCACCGCCACACTTGCCGCGGTCGTGCATCCACGCAATTCGCCCAACTCTGCAAACGCACGGGTGTGAAATTCGTCGGCCACCGCGCGTGCTTTTGCCGCGTCACAATCATAAACGCCCAACAGCTCTGTATTTTGAAGCTCGCGGTACACCCGCGCGTGATTGCGCCCGAATTCTCCGGCGCCTACCACCGCCACCGGCACGCGCTCTCCGGCCACGCTCATTCGCGGTTCATTCCCTTTTTGCCGCCCTTTAGTTCCTCAGCGGCGGGAGCAGCAAAAGCCTGAATCGCGATGTTCTTTGCATCGGCCAAAGAGAGCAGCTCCGCACGATCAAATAGCAACGTTCGCGCGGCATCCACCGCCAGTGCCGTTACCCCGGAATTCGACATATGTTCGATGGACCCCGGCCCCAGCACGGGTACGTCAAAGCGCATGTCCTGCCCAGGCTTGCTCACCTTGACCACCACCAGCGGTTTCCCCGCTGCGATACGCGCCGCTCGTGCCACCGTTTCGTCTGTGCCTTCCATGGCTTCCACCGCCACACACGCGCGATCCGCGATCACCACCGTTTGCCCGATATCCATTCCTGCAATCGTTCGCGCCACTCCCAAACCATACGCAATGTCCGCCGCTTCACGCTCGTCCGGCGCGCGCTTCGTCAGCACCCCCGCTTCCGGTACCAGCGGCTTCAAAAATAAAGTCGAATCCACCAGTTCAATTCCCTCGTCTTCTAGAACTCGCGCCACCGCCCCAATCAACGTATCCGTATTTTTTCGCGGCAAGGAAAATAAAAGTTTCGCCAATTTCCAGTCCGGCCGGATGGAGCTGAAAATCTTGTTGTGCTTCACTTGCCCGGCCATCACCGCGCGCGTCACGCCTTCCTCATGCAGCAAGTCGATGGCTTTGCTCAATTCCCCCAGGCTTACCCAATGAATTCGCGTCGCGATTTTATCCAGCTCTGGCGAGGCCTCTTCCTTAATCGCGATCACCGCCATTTCCAAACCCTGGCTTCGCGCCCCCTCCAGCACCAGAAACGGAAAGCGCCCATTGCCCGCGATGAGTCCCCATCGCTCCACCGCTTGTGTATTTGTCTTTGCCAAAGAATTCACTGCGTTTGAGACCTTCACTACTTCACAATCCCGCGTTCTGCCTTCTCGATGAATTGGATGAGTTCTTGCACATCTTCGGATTCCGCCAGCGTCCCGCGCATCTCCGCTACCGCCTGCGAAGTATTCATCCTCGATTGCAGCAGCAATCGGTAGGCGCGCTGCAGCGCCGCCAACCTTTCCTTCGAAAATCCTTTGCGCTCCAGTCCAATCGCATTGATTCCATAATTTTTCGTGCTGCGCTCCGTAACCACTCGCGAAAACGGCGGCACATCCTGCGTAATCACCGTCGAGGCGCCGATATACGCGTATCGTCCGATGCGGCAAAACTGGTGCACCGGAGAAAACGCCCCGATCGTCGCAAAATCCTCCACGCTGACGTGCCCCGCCAACGTCGCTCCGTTGGCGAAAATCGTTTCATTCCCCACATGGCAATCGTGCGCCACATGCGAATACGCCATAAACAAGCTGCCGCTCCCGATCGTCGTCTTTCCCCCGCCGCCCACCGTACCGCGACTCACCGTCACATACTCGCGAAACGTGTTTCCATCGCCCACCGCCAATTCCGTCTGCTCCCCATGAAATTTCAGGTCCTGCGGATCGCCTCCCACCACGCAAAACGGATGAAAAATGTTGTGTCTTCCAATCGTAGCCGGGCCCTGTACCACCGCATGGGAATCCAGCGTGCATCCCTCGCCCAGCGTCACATGCTCGCCGACGATGGCATACGCTCCAATCCTCACGCGCGCCCCTAACCGCGCGCTTCCCGCCACCATCGCCTGAGGATGAATTTCGTGCATCGTCTGGTTTCTCACAATTTCGATTCGCTTGCTGGAACGTGCGCCGACTGGACCAACTTCTTCCATCCATTGGCTCTCGGCGTCGGATGCCCCACCCTCGCTTTTCGAAGGAGGGCTTTTTGGATGATCAGCCACCCCTCTTAACAACCGCCCAAATCTCATTTCGTCGGCGTCGAACTCACCTCCGGCGTCTTCTCAAAAACTCCCCGGTCTACCATCTTGCACATCAGCGTCGCTTCCGCCGCCAACTCCCCATTCACCGTAGCCCGACCATCCAGCTTGCAAAAATCTCCCCGCCACTTAACCACCTTCACTTCGATCTTCAACTGCTCCCCGGGTACTACCGGACGCCGGAACCGTGCTCCATCAATGGCCACAAAATACAGCAGCTTCTGCTCGCGGTCCGGAATCTCCTGCAGCAACAGCAAACCGCCCGTCTGCGCCATGGCTTCAATGATCAACACACCCGGCATGATGGGCTTACCCGGGAAATGTCCCTGAAAATGTGATTCGTTGATGGTGACGTTTTTGATCCCCACGATGCGCTTCACACGCTCCATCTCCTCGATGGCATCCACCATCAGAAATGGATAACGGTGCGGCAGAATTTTTTGGATTTCCGTCGTGTCCATTAGCATTCGCACCCCCGTCGCGGATACCCAAGCTCAGCGGCGTCCGGCCCTACCCGGCAAACTTATGATTATATGCGAGCAATGCCCCCACCCAACCGCGTTTCTTGTGCCCAATCTCACATTTCGGGAATTGTTGCCAAACCGAATTTGCTGCCGTTTGCTCGCACGCTCACACCATTGTTAGCATGTTCGCACAATGCCCACCGCCCCACTCGCACAGAAACTCATTGCCGTACTCCAACCATTGTTGCCGGACATGCTCGGCACGCTCCGCAAATTTGTCACCGCCGAATCCCCCAGCCTCGAAAAAGCTCCCGCCGACCGCTGCTGTGAAGTGATCGCCAGCGAATGGAGCTCCCACGGACTGCAAGTGCAGCGCATCCCACAAAAGCGCCACGGCGATCAGTTGCGTATCGTCTCGCCCCTGTCTCCCTCTCGCTCCAAAGGACAATTGCTCGTTCTCGGCCACTACGACACTGTGTACGCCACCGGTACCCTTGAGAAAATGCCCTTCCGCATCGGCGCAGGAAAAACCTACGGGCCAGGCGTTTTCGACATGAAAGCTGGAATCGTTCAGGCTCTCTTCGCGCACCAAGCGCTGCAAAAGTTAAACATCCCGCTCACCAAACGCATCGTCTTTCTCTGGACCTCCGACGAAGAGATTGGCAGTGAGGTCTCAAGAAAGCTCATCGAAACCGAAGCCCGCCGCAGCGATGCCGTCTTCGTCCTGGAACCGTCTTCCGGCCCTCGCGGCCTCCTCAAAACCCAACGCAAAGGTGTCGGCGAAGCCGAGCTCATCGTTCACGGCCGCGCTTCGCATGCTGGCTTGGCTCCACAGGAAGGCGTCAACGCCATTCACGAGCTCTGCCATCAACTGACGCGAGTTTTACAGTGGAACGACCCTGCCAACGGCACCACCGTGAACGCGGACATCATCGAAGGCGGCACACGCACAAATGTCATCGCCGAACGCGCACGCGCCATCCTCGACCTCCGCGCCACACACATCGCCAATATGCGTCGCATCGAGCGCCAGCTTCACAATCTCAAACCCCGTTTGCGCGGCGCGCGCATCGAAGTTCGCGGCGGTTTCTCCCGCGCCCCTCTCGAACGTAAAATGAGCGCGCACCTCTTCAAGCTCGCTCAATCCCAGGCATCACAAATGAATTTGTCTCTCGGGGAATGTCTGGCAGGCGGAGGCTCGGACGGAAATTTCACTGCCGCCTTGGGCATCCCCACCCTCGACGGCATGGGCGCCGTTGGCGACGGTGCCCACTCCACTCACGAGCACATCTTCACCAAAACCATGCCGCATCGCGCCGCCCTCCTGGCCGCCCTTCTCGCCACCGTGTAACCAGCCAAAATTCAAACAGACGGCCCAGCGTCGGCACACACCGATGGCCTGGTCCCTGTGCTGGGATGCTGATCTGTTGGATACGTTCCTAAACGCGCGCTGAAGCTTCCTGCAATCCTGATTTTCGAAGGGTTTCTATTTTTCTTGGCTACCGCACTGTTGTTTTTACTTAGGAAACGCGGCTTCAAGCCCCGCGTTACGTCCACTCGTCAGCCCCATTCTCAGTGCCCATAACTCCTCCGCAAATACTCCGCAGTAGACTGCATCAAATCTCCGTAATCGCTGTGCAACACCTCATGCAGCGCCGCTTCCGTGGAACTCCCCGCCGCTATCCGGTCCAATATCCGTTCCACGTCGCCCATCCCATCCGCCTGCACGATATATTCAATGTTGGCCAGCGCCCACGCATACGCAAACGCCGCCGCGTCTCCCGGAAATCCCATCCACGACCCTTCCAGATTCCCCAACGATGGCGCGTGCCCATCTCCATAAATCTGCAACAGGACCGCGGCGTTCTCTCCGCTGCGTTTCCCTTCCATCCACTGCGCCAGCCCTTCCTGAATCCAGGTAGGCGCGCGTCCATGCGTCTTCTGCTGCACAAAGCTGTGCGTCAGCTCATGCTTCAACACCCGCGATAGCTCCGGCGTCACGCTCGTCAGTCCCTGCACCGGAACGCGCAACCGTCCATCATTCAGCGCCCCCACCCACCCGGGTGCGCGTGTAATATCCGCAAAAGCCTGCTGCGTGTACAGAATCACGCCGATCGCATCCGGGGTCGTAAAATTCAGCTCCGATTCGATCGCTGCGTAATGCATCTCCAGAGTCCGCAACACATCCTTCGCCAGCGCCGGCTCTGCCGACCCGCTGTAGCGCAGCGTAAAATGCGCGCTCTCGTTTTCCTTGTAGCTATCCTCTTCTTGCTTGTCTCTCTCCGCTTTATCCAGCGCGGCCTGCACTTCCGCATCCGGCTTCAGCGCCAGTGAGCGTTTCCACTCCGCCACCGCTTGGTCCATTTTGTTCATTCCGTAATACGCCCAGCCCGCCAGCTTGGCTACATCCGGATTGTCCGGAGCTACGCGCCGCGCGCGTTCCAGATAATCCAGCGATTGTTTGTATTCGCTCCGCCGCAAATGCAGATACGCCACATTCATCAACAACACTGGCTCTTCCGGCGCATACGTCAGCGCCGTCCGCTCATCGGCCAGCGCATGATCCATATCCCCGTGCGCCAGTTCGAACATCGCCGCGGCGTGGTGCCCGACGGCTGCGCCCATTCCCGCCACCGGCGATCCGCTGCGCGTCTCGCCTTCCAGCTTTGCAATGTATTGCCGGTCGATCGCCCCGTCATGAATCACGGCGCGTTCAATCTCCCCGCCGCTTCCTCCCGCCGGCCCGGGCATCACCGGAGGCGTAATCGCCAGGTTCGCAGCGTTGGCCGCGCCGCCGCCTGCCATCGGCACCGCGCCACCCTTTTCAATGTGATCGACAATCGACTTCGGCAGGCTTAATTCCCCGGCAGACGTCTCGTACCTGATCTTCTCGCCCACTTCGACAACGTTAAACGCCAGTATCCTGCGCCCATTTTTCAGCACGATGGTGTCCGCCCGCGCCGCTGCGCCAACCAAAAGAAGCGCAAACGTAAGCACAACACCGCGATAGAAGGCCGTGAAGAAGGGGTGCCTCATCCGTTCATTTTAACCGCTCCCCTACTCTTTGCCGCGCCTCTCTGCCCTGTTGCTCGTTTACAAGTAACCCTGTGAGCGCACCCCCAGCCCATCGCAAATCAACCCCTGCCCACAAAATCCCCGTTCCCGCGTCTAACTCCTCAAGCCGTCATCTTGGAAGCCGTACCATTGTTCACCACCATAAAAAGTCACTACACTCTCGCCATGAGGCTGCTCGTAGCCTTTTTCGCTCTAGTACCCCTCTCTGCCGTTATATGTTCGGCCTCACCCGCCTCACCCGCCGCACCCGCCTCCCCACCCCGCACCGCTCATCAACTCTTCGACGCCCTCAACAATCTGCATATCGACCCAGCTTCCGTCTATCGCATCAAGCCCGACAATCGCATTGAGCTTCGTCGCGGAGACGCAAAAATCTCCTTCGACCAGGGCGACCTTATTTTCTTTCGCCCCCTCGATGGCCAGATCAGCGGAGTCGTCTTTGCCGGGCGCGGCCACATCCTTGCTCTCCCTCGCGACACCACAGAAAAGCAGCAACTCGCCCGTTTTCTAGACGCTCCCATCCTCGATCAGGATTTCGCCAGCGCCTACATCCGCTTCACCGACGACACTTCCGCGGATTTGCTGCATCAGCTCCACACCGCCGCTCTTACGCCCGAGACCGATCCGGCCGCCGCCACACGCTGGGATCCGGTTCTCGCTCGACTCGATCCCGCGCAATCTCTGCGCATTCTTTGCGGCACGTTTACCGCCTCTCCTCAGCCGTACTTCTACGCGAACCTTGACGGCATCGCCACCGGACCGTTCGACGTGCTGTTCGATACCATGCGTTCCGAACCCTTCTTGCTTGGTCAGGGACATGAGGCCAGCGACTCCCGGCTCTACGACACCTGGGCATCCTACAAACTCCCGGACATTCCTGCCCCGGTGCCCTCGTTTCATGCGACCCACTACGCCATCAATACCTCCATCCTCGCGGACCGCTCGCTCGACGCCACCGCTGCTGTAACTCTCCGCGCGCAAGGCCCCGGCGACCGCTTGATTATTTTTGATCTCTCACGTTCCCTCAACGTGCAATCCGTTACCGGCTCCCACGACGAGCCCCTGGAATTTTTTCAAAATGAAGAGGTGACCCCGCAGGAGCGCAGCGTGCGCGGCAACGATTACCTGCTCGTGCTTCTCCCTCACGCCCTGCAGCGCGATAGCGACTTTTCCATTCACTTTCACTACCGCGGCAACATCATCGACGATGCCGGCAACAATGTTCTCTTTGTGGGCGCCCGCGAAAGTTGGTACCCGCATCTCGGCGACAATGCCGAGTTTGCTTTGTACGATCTCTCCATGCGCTGGCCCCGCAAATTGCGCCTGGTGGCTACCGGCACAAAAATCGACGAGCGCGAAGACGGCGACTTCAAGCTGGGTCACTGGAAAACCGAAAAACCGGTTGCCGTCGCCGGCTTTAATTTAGGTGAATACGCCTCCGCTTCTGTCTCGTCTGCCAATTATTCCGTCGACGTTTACGCCAACCGCCAGCTCGAACAGGAATTGACCAAACGCCTGGACGACAACCGTGAGATCGCCGGCCCAGGCATCGGTCACCGTCCGGGCAACATGTCGATGAACGTGGTGATTCCTCCCTTAATTCCCACTCCCGCTGCCTCGCTTAAGCAGCTCGGCAAGGAAATCGACTCCTCCATCCACTTCTATGAGTCCTACAGCGGGCCATTTCCCTTCCGCAATCTCAGCGTTTCACAAATCCCTGGAACGTTTGGTCAGGGTTGGCCCGGCTTGCTTTACGTTTCCACATACTCTTTCCTCTCGAGCGATGTGCAACGCCGCGCCGGACTTTCCAGCAGCAACCAGGAGCATTTCAGCGAGCTCGTGCCCTTCCACGAAGTTGCTCATCAGTGGTGGGGCAACATCGTCGGTTGGTCGAATTATCGCGATCAGTGGATCGACGAAGCCATCGCCAATTACTTGGCCCTTCTCTTTGCCGACTCTCACAAAAATCCGGATCGCACCTTGCACATCTGGCTGCAACGCTACCGGCAAAAACTCGTCGAAAAATCTACGACCGCCGATCTACCCGCCGGTGAAATCGGCCCGCTCGCCCTGGGCATGCGGCTCAACTCCTCCAAATCACCGGAGGCCTACGACGATGTGATTTATTACAAGGGCTCCTGGGTAATTCACATGTTGCGCGAAATGCTCCGCCAGCCCGGCGCCAATCCCGACGCCCGTTTCAACACTCTCCTGCATACCTTGGCCGCCAGGTACGCCTATCGCTCTCTGTCTACTCAGGATTTTCGTCGCGAGGTCGAAGCCGTCATGACTCACAGCATGGATCTGGGAGGCGGCCACTCCATGGAATGGTTTTTCGAGCAGTGGGTCCAGGGAACAGGCGTTCCTCACTACCGCGTTGAATTTTCCGTGCACAAAAACGACACCGGCTACGACATTCGCGGCAAATTATTCCAAACTGGGGTAACGCAATCTTTCATCACCAGGGTTCCAATTTACGCCGCTGGCCCCGGCGGTCGTTCTCTCCCGCTCGGCACCGTCGTCGCCGCTGGTCCTGAAACCACGTTTCACTTCACCTCTCCGAATTCCCCACACAAACTTCTCATCGATCCCCAGATGACCCTGCTCTGCACCACGGAATAATCGCAATCCCGTTCGTCATCAGCCCTAGACAAAAACTCTACTTTCTCGGCTGCACCATAACCTGTTTTTCCAATAGCGGGCTGTCCAGATTCAATTGCGCCTTCCCCTCTTCCGACAACGTGTAGGGGTAGCCCACCGGATCCACCGGCGCCCCCCGCAGCAATCCAGCTTGCACGAGATCGCTGATCCGCTCCGGCCGCCGCCCGAATTGCTTCTCATACTGATCGCCCAGCGCGTCAAGCTGCCGGCAATCCTCCTCCGAGCGCAACAGCTGTAAATGCGTCAGCGCGTTTTCTTTGATCTCTGGGTCCTTCGTATTGTTGTAAACATCTCGCCACAAAAAAACCGACGTCTCCGTCGAATTACCCTCCGCGGCAATTTTCGCGGCCATCACTTTCATCCAGATCAACGCGTTTGGATTCTTGCTTCCCTCGTAAAATGCATTCGAAGCCTTGGGATAATCCTTCATGTCGAAGTAGTAGACGAAGCCGAGATCGTAATACAGGCGCCATTGGTCGGGATTCGCCTGGATTCCGCGTTCAATCAATTGCACCGCTAGATCCGGGCGCCCCGCGCCTCGTGGCGGCGCATCGCTCAAAAAGGTCGACCCAAAGTGGTAAGCCGGAATCAGCTGCGGATCGAGCACTGTCGTCAAATCCAGTAGCGGCCAAAGCAGTCGCAGGTCCACCTGCTTCCCTGCGTGTTTGTTCCCGAAATATTGCACCACCCGCGTCCAATAAATGTCCGCCATCAGCGGCGCATACTCCAGACTCATGGCTTTGACCAGCTTGCCGGAGCGCAAAATAACCTGGTCGTCTTCCACCTCTGCCCGGCTTTGCGACGCGTCAATATGCTTCTGCAAGTCCCACACGCCTGCAAATCCCAGTGGCACCAGCACCAGCAGCGCGACATAGCTCTTGAAGGTCATCGCGGAATTTTCATCTCAGGTTTCTCTGTGAAAAAATCGCAGACGCCACGCTCAGCACGATCAGGCTATACAGCGCCGCATAGGCCGTGTTTTGCGCGATCAAAGCACCGGCCACGCTGCGCCCGTGCGCCGCTGCACCCATCACATCGAAATTCTCAAAATTCGGCAAGAGATACGAAATTCCCTGCAATATCGCCGCCAGCGCCGGGCTTATCAGTGCCGATCCCACGCCTCTCATCTCGTGCACGAACAACCCCGCCACATAAAGTCCACCGGTGAATAAAATCGCCAGCAATGGTGACGTAAAGCACGAAAACAGCATCGCCAGTGCCACCACCAGCGCCAGTTTCAACAAAATGAAATACACCGCCACCAGCACCACCGCATCCGTGCGTTCCAGTGAGTGTTTCACGTAATACAGCGCTAGAAACAAACCCGCCGCCATCGCCGCCGTATTCACTGTTAACGTCAGCACCAGTCCCGCGAATTTTCCCGCCAGAAATTCCCATCGCCGCAGCGGCTTGGCCAGCAGCGCATACAGCGTTCGTTTGTCCATCTCCTTGGAAACCAGCCCCACGCCGATGAACACCGCAATCAGCAACCCTATAATCGAAATGGCGCTTAACCCCAGGCTGACGATCACCTCATCTTCTATACCCATGGAAATCTGGCCCACCAGAATCGCCGCGACCATCATCACCAGCGCAAAGAACACCAGGTTGTATAGCACCCGGTCGCGCACCGCTTCGCGAAACGTGTTCAGCGCTACGATCCCCGCTCTTTTCACTTTCCGCTCACCTCTACCGCCGCCGCTTGCGCGCGATCTGCTGCCACCAGGTGCATAAAATATTCCTCCAGCGACGGCTTCACCTGCGTCACTGACAGGATTCTCGCCCCCGCTGCATGCAGTCGGTCGATCGCCGCGTACAATTCGCTTTCTTCCACGTGCAAACGGTAACGGTCGCCCGTGCGCGTAGCTTGCGCGATCACCGCCTTGCCGCTCTCTCCCGCACCGCTCAACTCGAACAGAATCTCCATCCCCTGCGCTTTCAAACCCACCATCTCGCTTGGCGCCCCGACACCCTGCAGTTTCCCGCCGACGATCACTCCCACTCGATCGCACAGCATTTCCGCATCCGACAAAATGTGCGTAGAAAATAAAACCGTCTTCCCCTGCTTCTTCAATTCCAGAATAATGTCGCGCACTTCCCGCCTGCCCACCGGGTCCAGCCCGGACATGGGCTCATCCAGGACCACCACTTCGGGATCATGCAGAATCGCCTGCGCCAGTCCCACGCGTTGCAGCATGCCTTTCGAATACTTCCTCAGTTGAATCTGCCCGGCGGACTCCAATCCCACTTTCTTGAGCATGCCCGCAACACGCGCGCGTCTCTTCTCCGCGGCGAAATCGTGGAATCGCGCAAAGTAGTCCAGTACTTCCGCCGCTGTCAGGTAGTCATAAAAATAAGGTTGTTCCGGCAGGTAACCGATATTCCGGTGCATGGAAATATCGCTGATTGGCTTTCCAAGAATCCGCGCCGATCCCGCGGTTGGAAAAATCAAGCGCATCAACAATTTGATGGTGGTCGACTTGCCCGCGCCGTTCGGGCCCAGGAATCCAAACACTTCCCCGCTCTGCACTTGCATCGTCAGCCCTTCCAGCGAGCGCTTCTTCTTCAGTTGCAGGAAACCGTACGGGTAATCTTTGGTGAGATTTTCAATTTCTATCGCTGCTTCCGCCATGCTTCATTGTTGTTATACCCACGGTGTGGGTCAATCGGGGCTGCGTGCTTTGTTTCGAGAAACCACATAGAAGATACGGCAATTCGGGGTAACCACGCGGAAACATGAATCTCCAGCACCTAGATAGCGCTTGAGCAGTTATAAAATCGCTTGCAGCTCGCTACCGCCCGCTCGTCCCGGTGCCGATCTGCACCAACTCCGGCGCCGGTCCAGGATCCATTGGCATTGGCTTCAGGTTCTGCGGTCCCCGCCAGTTATCCAGAATCCCCACCTGCTGCACGCACGAAACCGTGCAGCGCGGCGCGCAAAATTTTTCCGTCGAATATTCCCGGTGCCGCATCTCCGGCGAATATTGCGCCAGCGGAATCCCCGGATATCCGCGCTGTTGCGAACACCAGTGCACTAACCCACGCTCGCAAATATACAAATATCGCGACCCCGACCGGCACCGCCAGTTGTGCTCCCGCCCGCGCGCTACGTTGTGTTGAAACTCGTTGAATCGCGAAAAAGAGCGCTTACCCAGCTCCATGATTTCTTCGAAAATGCTTTGTTCCCGCTCACCCAGCGGCTTTAATTGCCCATTATTGTCATGAATAATGCCCACCGTGCTGGTGAAACCCAGGTCCACCGCTCGATGCGCAATCTGCAACGCATCCTCCGGGCTCTTCACTCCGCTTCCCAGCACCGAATTGATGTTCACCTGAAACACCGCACGCCGCGAAAGCATTTCCAGGCGCCCATCCAGCGTCTTCAGGCTTTTCTTCGACACCTCATCAGGCGTCACGTTATCAATACTGATCTGTAGGTGTTCCAGTCCCGCGCGGTTCAGTCGTTCGATGCGCTCCTGATTCAGGAAAAATCCGTTGGTGATCATCCCGGCGATAATCCCGCGCTTCCGGATATGCCGGATCACCTCGTCCATCTCCGGATGCAGCAGCGGTTCCCCGCCGCTGATGGTGATAATCGACGTCCCCATATCTGCCAGCAAATCCAGTCGCTTCTTCATTTCCTCGAGCGGCACCGGACTCGAGACGTCATCAAACTCGTTGCAATACAAACACGCCAGATTGCACCGGCGCATCGGAATGATGTGTACCAGGATGGGATGCTTCGTGGAGACCAGCGCCTTCACAATCATGCGCAGCTCGCGCGCGCGTGTCCGCGCAAAACGCAACGCCCGCCGCACCCGCACGGACGCCTCAGCACGTACTTTCTTCGCTATTTCCGCCATGTTTCCAGCAGAAATCCCCTGTTCCAATTATACACGAGGGCCGACATCACCCCTTCTCGAACCTCCAGTTCGGCAATAATCGTCTAATGCCCTACCCATCCACGTTTTTCACCGCTGGTTCGGGCGTATCCACAGGCGTATCCACATAAATCACCGCAGAGTTCGCCGACAACGCTTGCACCCGTTCGATGGCCGCAAATAGCTCTTTTATCTGCAGCGGCT
>Ga0182024_10011471_pt1 | contig 17768 bp, 12 predicted proteins | sample P32metaG_FD_120480 | JGI IMG/M metagenome (GOLD analysis project Ga0182024, IMG submission 120480) | Permafrost microbial communities from Stordalen Mire, Sweden - P3-2 metaG (Illumina Assembly) | ecosystem: Environmental > Terrestrial > Soil > Wetlands > Permafrost | place: Sweden: Stordalen... | reverse complement strand
CGGCCGCACCGTCAGCGCAGCCGGCGAGCTAGCGGCGGCTCTCGAAAGCGCGCGGGCCGAGGCGTTGCGCACCTCCGGTGATCCGGTGGTCTTCCTCGAACGACTCGTGGTCGGCGGTCGCCGTATCGAGGTTCAAGTCATCGCCGACAACTACGGCACGGTGTGGACGCCGGGAGTCCGCGATTGCTCCGTACAGCGAAGCAACCAGAAACTGGTCGAAGAGTCTGGTTCTGTCGCACTGAGCGGCGAGCAAGAGACCGGACTTTGCACGATGGCCTCGGCCATGGTGCGTTCGGCCGGTTACCGGGGGGCGGGCACGGTCCTGTTCGTCTACCAGCCAGCGGAGAATACCTTCGCCTTGAGGGGGGTGACGACACGCCTGCAGGCCGAGCACACCGTCACAGAGGCTGCCACCGGGCTCGACCTCGTAAAGCTGCAGTTGCTCGTGGCCAGCGGCGAGCGGCTCGTCGGAGAGCCACCCCGGCAAGTCGCGTACGCAATCGAGGCTCGTCTCGAGGCCGAGGACGCCGATCAAGGTTTCGCGCCCGCACCGGGCACCGTGGAGCTTCTCCGCCTGCCCTCGGGTCCAGGCATCCGCGTCGACGCCGGGATCGCAGCTGGTGAAGTAATTCCGCGTGAGTATGACCCAATCGTCGCCAAGATCATCGCATCGGGGCAGGACCGCTCGGAGGCCCTGGCCCGGCTCCGTTGTGCCCTGCGCGAAACCACCATTGCCATCCGAGGGGGCACGACCACCAAGTCATTCCTGCTCGACTTGCTCGACCGTCCCGAGATCGTGTCCGGTGAAGCGGACACGGACTGGCTGGACCGTGCCATAGCGTCGGCGACCCCAAAGACTGCTCGCCACGCCGACATCGCTCTATTCAGTGTTGCCATCGACGCCTACGACGCCGAGGAGGCGCTCGAGCGCGACGCGTTCCTCGGATCGGCCCGTGGTGGCCGGCCCCGAGCCAGCCACGCGGTCGGCCGCATGTTCGAGCTCAGCTACCAGGCGCGGACCTATCGGATAGAGGTAGCCCAGGTAGGTCCCCATCTGTACCGACTCGAGGTGGACAGGCGGTTCATCGACGTCGAAGTCGAACGCCTGAGCCGCTTCGAAAGCCGACTCGGGCTCAATGGCGCACTGTTCCACGTCATATCGGTGGCCGGCCCGGACGATCACTCGGTCGAGGTCGAAGGTGTCACTCACCGCATCGGGCGGCACGACGCAGGAGTTGTTCGCGCTCCGGTACCGGCAGTGCTGGTGGCGGTAGCCGTCAAGGCTGGTGATCACGTCGAGGCCGGTGCCACGATCGCCGTGCTCGAGACCATGAAGATGGAAACCTCGGTGCGGGCTCCGCGTTCGGGAAGAGTGCGAGAGGTGCTTGCCATCGTCAACACCCAGGTCGACGTCGGGGCGCCGCTGCTCCGACTCGATCGCCCCGTCGAGGAGACCACGGCGTCGGACGCTCCGGCTGTGGACTTCGAGGCGCCGACCTCCAGAGACCTGCCGGGCGCGTCCACCCAGGCGCGCCAGTATCTCGAGACGCTTCGAGCCATGATCACCGGCTACGACGTGAGCGCGGCCAGGGCCCTCGCTCTCGTCGCGGAGTATTCAAAGCTGCGCGCGGAGCTCACCTTGGACGACGCCGAGCTGCGGACCGCCGAGCTCGTGCTGCTCGCCACGTTCGCCGACATGTGCGAGCTGTCGCGCAACCGGCCCACGGCAGAAGAAGAAGATCTGGACGAGCGGTCGCACAGTCCAGGAGAGCACTTCCACACTTACCTTCACTCGCTCGATGTCAAGCAAGAGAGGCTGCCGGCCAGCTTCCGGGCGAAGCTTTCGCGGTTGCTCGGGCACTATGACGTCGCGGACCTGGAACCGACTCCAGAGTTGGAAGAGGCGGTCTTTCGCGCATTCTTGTCCCAGCAGCGCGCGACCGACCACATACCGGTCGTCACCGCCCTGCTCGACCGCTGGCTGGTGGATGGACAGATGCCGGAGGCTCCTGTCCGCGACCAGACCGGGGAGGTTCTCGACAGGCTGATCGTCGCCACCCAGCGGCGCTATCCCGCAGTTGGCGACCTCGCCCGGAGCATCCGATTCCGTTTCTTCGACCAGCCTCTCATCGTCCAGGTCCGAGAGCAGGTGTACGCCGGCGTCCGCGAACACCTCGAATATCTCGACCGACATCCATACCCAGCGGACTACGCGGAGCGGATCGAGACTCTGGCGGCGAGCGCGGAGCCCCTGATCCAACTGTTTGCCGAGCGAATCGGGAACGCCGGCTCGGGATTCGAGCCGATGCTCGAGGTGCTCACCAGGCGCTATTACAAGGTGCGCACGCTGGAGGACGTCCGCTCGCTACGGCACGATGGTCGCCAGTTCGTCACGGGGTCGTTCGATTTGCGCGGTAAGCAGCTCTACCTCATCTCGACAATGGGCGAGCTCTCCGAGCTACCTGCTGTGCTCGTGAGTGTTTCGGCCCTGGGGGCCCAGGTCATGGACCCGAGAAACCTTGTCGTTGACCTCTACCTCTCTTCGCGCGACTCCTCCGCTGACCAAGACTCGGTCGCTGCCTCGCTGTCGGAGGCTCTCGACGACGTTCCTTTGCTGATCACCGGCCGACGCGTGACGGTCACGTTGTATGCCCAATCGGGGGCACAAGTGCAGCAGTTCACGTTCCGACCTTCGCATGGGCACATGGCAGAAGAGCGCGTCACGCGCGGCATGCACCCGTTGATGGGGCAGCGTCTCGGTCTCTGGCGATTGAAGAACTTCAATGGCGTCCGTCTTCCTTCGACCGGGGACACCTACCTGTTCCATTGCGTCGCTCCCGACAACCCGGCCGACGAGCGGCTCGTGGCAGTGGCGGAAATTCGCGATGTCACACCACTGCGGGACTCCTCAGGCCAGGTCATTGCCTACCCAGCGGCTGAGAACGTCCTCGCGGCCTGCCTGGAGAGCATCCGTGGCGCCCGCGCGGCGGGCGCAGGCGATGGGTGGTTCGATGCCAACCTGATCTTCTTGTACGTCTGGCCTCCAATCGATGCGTCCCTTGACGAGCTGAACAGTTTCGCGCGAGCAATGGCACCCCAGACCACCGGAGCGGCCCTGGAAGAGATCGTGGTGCTGGCGCGGCTGCCGGACGTACAAGGCGGGGGGTTGAAAGAGGTCGCGCTGCGCTTTGCCAACCGGCCGGGGGCCGGTGTTCGCCTTGTCGTGACCGAGCCGCCGATGGAGCCTCTCGCGCCGCTGGACGGATACCGGCAAAAAGTGCTGCGATCGCGGGCGCGCGGCTTGGTCTACCCCTATGAGATCGTCCCGCTGCTCATCGGGCCTAGCGGCAGCTTCATCGAGCACGACCTGGACAAGTCCGGTCGGCTCGTCCCAGTTGATCGGCCCCGGGGCCAGAATCCGGCCGGGATCGTCGCGGGCCTCGTGAGGACTCCTTCCGCGTCTTACCCCGAAGGCATGGTGCGCGTAGCGCTGTTCGGCGATCCGACCAAAGCATTGGGATCAGTCGCCGAGCCAGAGTGTGCTCTCGTCATCGCCGCCCTCGACTTCGCCGAGGAGTTGGACGTGCCGGTCGAGTGGTTCGCCCTGTCCTCGGGGGCGAAGATCTCGATGGACAGCGGCACCGAGAACATGGACTGGGTGGCACGCGCGCTGCGACGGTTGATCACCTTCACCCAGGCCGGTGGCGAAGTGAACGTGGTCGTGGCCGGGATCAACGTGGGAGCGCAACCGTACTGGAACGCCGAAGCGACGATGCTGATGCACACCAAAGGGATCCTGGTCATGACACCGGACAGCGCGATGGTGCTGACCGGCAAGCAATCGCTGGACTACTCAGGAGGTGTGTCAGCCGAGGACAACTTCGGGATCGGCGGATACGACCGGGTGATGGGACCGAACGGTCAGGCACAGTACTGGGCGCCAAACCTGACGGCGGCATGCAACACGCTGTTGGCCCATTACGAGCACACCTACGTCGCGCCGGGCGAACGCTACGCCCGTCGAGCCGACACCAGCGACCCGCACGACCGTGATGTGCGCAGCTACCCCCACGTCCATCCGAGCAGCGACTTCACGACGGTGGGGGACATTTTCTCCGACGAGGTCAACAGGGACCGCAAGAAACCCTTCGACATCCGTACCGTCATGCGTGCCGTCGTCGACCAGGACCACGACGTGCTGGAGCGCTGGGCCGGCATGCTCGACGCCGACACCTCCGTGGTTCTGGACGCCCATCTCGGCGGCTATCCCGTCACCGTGCTCGGCATCGAGTCCCGGCCGATCCACAGACGGGGCTGGTTCCCGGCCGACGGCCCGGACCAGTGGACCGCAGGCACGCTGTTCCCGCGTTCGTCCAAGAAGACAGCGCGAGCGATCAACGCAGCGAGCGGCAATCGCCCCCTCGTCGTGCTGGCGAATCTGTCAGGGTTCGACGGCTCACCCGAGTCGTTGCGCAAGATGCAGCTCGAATACGGTGCCGAGATCGGACGGGCAATCGTGAACTTCGACGGCCCGATCGTGTTCTGCGTGATCTCGCGCTATCACGGGGGCGCGTTCGTCGTCTTCTCCGGCGTGCTGAATGACAACATGGAGGTCATCGCCGTCGAAGGTTCGTTCGCCTCGGTGATCGGGGGCGCGCCGGCGGCGGCCGTCGTGTTCTCCCGGGACGTCGCCCTGCGTACGTCCGACGACCCCCGGGTCGTAGCCATGGAAGCCGCCTTGGCCGAGGCAGACGACGTCGAGCGCCCCCAGCTCCGCGTGGAGCTCGCCGAGCTGCGCGTCACGGTGCGCTCTGAGAAGCTCGGTGAAGTGGCCAACGAGTTCGAACAGATTCACAACATCGAGCGGGCGCTGGCAGTCGGGTCCGTGCATGCGATCATCCCTGCCAATGAGCTCCGGCCGTACCTCATCGGCGCCGTCGAGCGAGGTATCAGCCGGAGCGCTCGCGACACCCCCACGCTGTCAGTTCCCTAAACCTTCGACCTCCGCCATCTTCGTTTGTCCCCATGCCAAAGGACGTGCCATGCAGCCATTTGTCGTCAACCGTCACAACCGGATCGTCTTTCCCTCCAACTTCGTCCCGCAGCTGGACCTGTCGGTCATGCACAGCCTCGAACAGCTCGACAGCGTGATCCGTCGCGACTTCGAGGTCAAAGCCCCGACCGGCACGGACATCTTGCGCCGTGTGGAGGAGGGCACGTACTCCAGCAGATACGAGCTGATGCGCGATCTCGCACTGAACCTCTTTTGGACCAACCGCTTTGCGATGACGCTGTACGAGAAGCGGCCGACGCGCTGGTCTGACGTACCGCGTACGCGTCCTGATGTCTTCTTGCCGATCCTGACCCCCTGGGAGGATGGTGACCGCAAAGTCGCCGCCGTACGGGGCGCCTACGAGACGTTGCCGCCGACATGGGACCGCGACGTGGAGGACCGCATCTTCGGGATCCTCTTCGACGTGTTCGGGCACCGCAAGCACCATGCCAGCGATCTGCCGACGATCAAGCCCACCGTGGCCGAGATACTGTCCGACCCCACAAACCTCACCTTCCGGCTCCCCAGGTACGACGCCGACTTCCCGGTCTACGGCTTCACGGACATCGTCGACTGCGCCGAGGAGGTCGCTGAGCTCGAAGCTCTCCACCGCTGGGCCATGGTGCTGCACAACCAGTACCCGTGGGACCGTTCCCAGGCGGAGCTCGTCCAGGTCGGCCAGCTGGGCGACGACGACTACGTCGTGGTCTTCCATCCGCGTGACCAAGAAGTTCGCCACTTCCTCCGGCGCCTCGCCGCCGGTGCCGCCTCCCCGGCCGCGCCGAAGGCGCCCGAGGCCACCCACCCGGTTCGCTCCTATCCGCCTGTGAACGTGCGGGCCCACTTCTCGGTGATGCCCCGCATCGAAGCACTCGCCGTCGTCCATGGCGATATCCCCTGCACGAACGAGGACCTGATCCGCAACGCCGCCTACAACTGGTCACCGATGGCGGCCGACGAGATCCTCGAGAAGACCGGCATCGAGCAACGCCGCTACACCTCGCACAGCCTCGAGGAGATCGCCCTGCAGGCCGCGCAGGCGGCCTTGACTCACGCTGGGCGTGGGCCGGCAGACATCGGCGGAGTGCTGGTGTGCACGTGCACGAGCACGCGGATGATCCCTTCGATCGCCACCTGGATCTCCGGTGAACTGGGCATCTTCCAGACCCACGCATCCTGCGACATCGTGGCGGCGTGTGCCGGGATGCCGTACGGCCTGTTGGATGCGACGCGCATCCTCCAGGAGGTGAAACGTCCCGTGCTGGTCGTGTGCGTCGAGAAGTTCTCGGACAAGATCGGTAACGTGCGGCCATCCCGCATGATCTTCGGGGATGGCGCGGCTGCCTTCGTGGTCGGGGTTGCCCCCGAGGGGGAGCAGCCGGACATCGAGTACCTGCAGACGTACGCAAGCGGTCCGGTGAGCGAGGTGAACTCGATCATTTGGCCGAACCCGGCGTTCGACAACAACATCACCGTGTACGGTCCCGAGGTCAAGTCGCTGGCCGGTCGCTACCTCGTACAGATGATCGAGGAGCTCAAGGTGCTGCCCGACCCGGACGGTGTGGAGGCTTCGCTGCTGGAGAGCATCGACCTCATCGTGCCCCACCAGGCGAACAAGACGATGGTCAGCCAGCTCGCGACCCAGGCAGGGCTTTCTCCCGACAGCCTCTACTTCAACATCGAGCAGGTCGGCAACGCCTCATCGGCGAGCATCCCGTTGGCCATCCACGACGCCGTCGTCGATGGCGTCATCAAGCAACCCGTTCGCATCTTCACGCCAGGCTTCGGGGCCGGCGCCGTGGCGGGATACGGCGTCATGCGTATCGATCCGGCCGTAGTAGCCGTTGATTCGCAGCTGGATACGGGCGCAGGGCATCTCAAGAGCCTGCCGCCGCGGCCGGAGCCGTCCCGAGACGACGTGCAGCTGGCGTTCGGGTAAGGCGCTCGCTCAGTAACCCTGCGCGAGCGCTTTGGCGATGATCGTGGTTTCTTCGTCGAGCGACGAAGGCTCGTGGAAGCGATCGACGTCCAGCTGGTCGATGAGCGAGAGGTGTGCACCGATGGCTTCGGGGGTGTTCTGAGTGAGCACGACGCCGTTCGTCTCGGCGACGAGGATCCGGGCGATCCGGCCGCCTGCCACGGAGTAGACGTGGCCGTTGACCGAGCATTCCTCGTGGGCGAGATAGGCGACGAGAGGGCTCACAGAGTCGGGCGAAACCCTCGCCGCGAGGTCTCCCAGGATGTCCTCGGTCATCCGGGTCGAGGCGATCGGCGCGATGGCGTTGACCTTGATTCCGTAGCCAGCACCTTCGAGCGCGAGGACGCGGGTCAAACCGGCCAGGCCGGCTTTGGCGGCGCCGTAATTCGCCTGCCCGAAGTTGCCGAACAGGCCCGAAGCGGAACTGGTGTTGATGATGCGGCCGTAGCCCTGCTCGCGCATCAGGCGAAACGCCGGCTGACTCACGTAGAGAGCCCCCTTCAGGTGAACGTCGATCACGGCGTCGATCATCGTGTCGTCCATCTTGTGGAATGCCTTGTCCCGGAGGATGCCGGCATTATTGACGAGCACGTCGACTCGACCGAAGGCGTCCAGCGCCGCCTGCACGATCGCCTGCCCCCCGTCTGAACTGGCCACGCTGTCGTGGCTGGGCGCAGCGATCCCACCGAAGGCGGTGATCTCGTCGACGACGCGCTGCGCCGCGGAGGCCGACGCGCCGCTGCCGTCGAGCGCGCCACCAAGGTCGTTGACCAGGATGTGGGCTCCGCGACGGGCGAGCTCGAGCGCGTGACAGCGTCCGAGACCGCCACCGGCTCCGGTGATGATGGCTACACGTCCGTCAAAGCGTAGATCAGGCATGGTTAACGTCCCTCGTCGTTAGGCGGCGGCAGCTCCACCGGCTGCCGGCCGGCCCGACATGTTGGACTGCCTGTGCCCGCGCGCACAAACCGAGGGCCACGCTCACGACGCCACACCCGCGACGATCATTCCGGCCGCCGACCGAGGAAGGTCTCGACGACGCGTGCCAAAGCCTTCGCTGGCTCGGGACGCTGCAGGTCGTGACCTCCAGGCAGCATGGCCAACGTGGCGTCGGGGATGCGCCCGGCGAGCACCCGGCTGTTAGCAGGAGGCACCACACGGTCGTGGGTTCCGCAGACGACAAGCGTCGGAGCTGCGATGGCGCCGAGGAACGGGATGCTCGACCAGCTCGAGATGGCGAGCGAATGGAACAACAGGCCCCATGGGTCGGCGCGCGGCCAGGGGTGATCATCAGGCGTGCCAAGGGCGCGCAGGACCGCGCGCCCCCTGCTCGGGGTTGCTCCCGCACCGCACGAGGTGGAGACGAGGACCAGCCGACGCACCTTGCCCGCCACGTCGGCAGCAAGCTGTTGGGCGACCGCACCGCCATGCGAGAACCCGAGAACGTCCGCGTCGTCCAGGCCAGCGGCGTCGAGCACCGCTACGGCGAGCGCGGCGAGCGCGGGTATGGACAGGGGCACGACCGGCGTCGGGCTGGCGCCAACACCCGGCGCGTCGAAACTCACGACGGTTCGCCCACTCAGGTGCTCCGTGAACGGCTCCCAGCTTTGCAGCGGGCGGGTCATTCCATTGATGAGCAGCAGCGCGTCACCCACACCCTGCACCTGCATGAAGATCTCCAGCCCGTTGATGCTGAGGAGCTGCGAGTCGACCACGATCGATCGGGGCCGGCTCATGCGCGAGGTCATGCGCGGGCGCGCACGTAGCTGCCGGGTGCGGCCTCGATCGGTGGGTGCTCCCTGCTGCCGAGCTGACGGGGAGGGGCCACCTTGGGGCCACTCCGCCTGGCGATCCACTTCGTCCAGTCCTCCCACCACGTGCCCTCTTTGAGCTGAGCGGTGTCCTTCCACTCCTGGGCATCGGCCGGGCGGGCCTCGTTGGTCCAGTGCTTGGGCTTCGGTCCGGGTGGGTTGACGATCCCGGCGATATGCCCGGACGTGCTCAAGACGAACCGGCTGTGACCGCCGAACAGCTGAGTGGTCCTGTAGCCCGAAACCCACGGGACGATGTGGTCGTCGACCGCGGACAGCACGTAGGCATCCACCTCGATCTTGCCGGGGTCAAGCTTGTGACCGTCGATCTCGAACTCTCCCCGAGCGAACTCATTGCGGAGATAGCACGACCTCAGGTACTCCGAGTGCATTCGGGCCGGCATACGGGTGCTGTCCTTGTTCCACACGAGAAGGTCGAACGCCGGCGGCTTCTTGCCGAGCAGCCAGTTGTTCACGACGTACTGGAACACTAGGTCGTTGGCGCGCAGTGCATCGAAGGTGTGCGCCATCTTGTCTGAATCGAGGAACCCCTGTTTCGCCATCTGCTTCTCGAGACCGGCGATGGTGGCCTCATCGGTGAAGACGCCGAGCGTCCCCGGAACGCTGAAGTCCGTGTGGGTGTTCAAGAACGTGGCCGACTTGATCGAGGAGTCACCGATGGCGGCCTGATAGGCCAGCCCGATGGCGGTCAGCGTCCCCCCCAGGCAGACCGAGAGCGTGTTGACCTGCGGGGCGCCGGTGATCTCACGGACGACACGGACCGCGTCGAGCGGACCCTGTCGCAGGTAGTCTTCGAAGCCCAGGTCACGCATGGTCGCATCGGGATTCCTGTAGCTGATCGCGAAGCACGTGTGGCCGTGCCGCACTGCCCACTCGATGAGGCTCTTCCCGGGCGCCAGGTCCATGATGTAGTACTTGTTGATCCAGGGAGGACAGAACAGCAGCGGCACGGCGTGCACTCGCTTGACCTGTGGCTGGTACTGGATGAGCTCGATCAGGTCGCTGCGGTAGACGACTGCACCGGGGGTGGCCGCCATGTTGACGCCGACCTCGAAGCCGTCTGTATCGACTTGGGAGGGCCAGCCTCCGTTGTGTCGCAGGTCGCCCAACATGTTCTTCGCGCCCCTCAGCACACTCCTGCCGCCGGTGTCGAAGGCCTGCCGCATCGCCGCCGGGTTCCCCGGCAGAGTATTGGTCGGCGCGAGAGCGTCGAGGATGAACTTCGCGGCGAAGCGCGCTTTGACGTCCTGGCCGGCCTCCAGCCCAGCGGCATCCAGCAACTCGGTCACGAGCTGGCAACCGAGCAGGTACTGCTGCGCCAACATGAGGTACAAGGGATTCTCGGCGTAGGCCGGGTCGGAGAACCGCTTGTCGCCCGGGGCGGGAGACATGGGGCCTGGTGCCTCAGCACCGAGGGCTGCCAGCACCGTTGTGCGCATTGCGGCAGCCAGACCGATTGCCAATCTGGCGTTGGCGGCGGCTGCTCCAGCCGGGTTCTTGACCAGAGCGGCACCCGCCGCTCCGAGTGAGCGCAGGAACGAGACTGGATCTGCTCCGGTCATCGGATCCTCGGCGACTCCCAAGCGGTCCAGGACGGACCGTTCGTCTGACTCGGGGTTGTCTGTTTGCGTCATGGCGTCCGACTCCTAAGCGGCATCTCGGCGAGGAAGGGCAATGCTCCACCCTCCGGTGGATTCAGGACTCTACGGCGTTCGCCTCGACGTAGCTCCGGTAGACAGTGAGCAGAGCACGGCGTTGTGCTTCGGTGAGCCGTGGGTCGGCCCGTATCGCGCTCTCGGTCGCCTTGTCGTCCTGCTTCGCGGTTCCACTGATGAGTCCCGCTTGCTCCAGCAGCGTTTCTGCCGAGAGGTTCAGCGCGCCTGCGATCGACTTGAGGACGCGCACGGATGGCTCATGCAATCCCCGTTCGACCTGGCTGAGGTAGGGGTTGGAGACTTCGGTGAGCGCCGACAGCTGGCGCAGCGACAGATTTGCCATCTGTCGCTGCACCCGGATGAAGCTCCCCAGCATGCGCCGGGGGTCATCCTGTTCGGCTGTCATCGGCTCTTCCCAGTCCTGCTAGCAGCTCAAGCCGGGTTGCGGCTCAGGCCGACTTCTCGGGGACGAGCACGCCTGCCAGCTGCAGAGCGAAGTCGCGCTGCGCGTTCAGCAGGTCGGCGGCGACGTCGAAGGTGAACCGCGTGGCGGCTTCCACACCCGGAAGGGCGGGGACGCCAGGAATCGCCGGCAGGTCTGGGACGGGAAGGACTGACACGGCCTTGACCCAGGTCTGGGCGGCGTCAACGGACAGCTGCTGACCCTGCTGGACGGCGGAGACGAGCTGCTCGCGGATCTTCTGCGCAAGCTCGGGCATGTCGGTCGTGGATGTGGTCTTGGTCTTGGTGCTGGTGGTTGTCATGGTGGACTCCTTGAGGGAAGGTGCACCGGCATCTCCGGCACACGCACACCATACACACCAACTGCTTGGTATGTCAAGCGGAGTTCCAAACCTGATGCAGCGCGTCATGCCAAGAGCTCGCCCTCGGGCGGCGTCAGCAGCCCGCGGACCGGACCGTCTCGCCCGGTCGGGCGATCGATTGCTTACGCGCTCGGCGTGTCCTCACCGGGCAGCGCGGCGAGCAGCTGCTGGACGAAGTCCTGCTGCGAGGTCAGTAGCTGTTGGGCGAATTCGAAGAACTGATCGGAGACTTCGCCCGGCGTGGGAAGCGCGTCGGTCATCGGCAGCTTCGGTAGATCCGGCAGCTTCGGGGCCAGCTTGGCAACGCTCTCGGACCAGGCGCTCACGGCGTGCAGAGCTGCTTCCTGGGATTGCCTGATCGCGTCCAACACTTGATCTTGCACGCGCTTGGTCTCGTCGGTCGCCACTGGCGTTCCCTTCCTGTCAGGTGGTACTCGATGTTGCTCGGAGAACGGGGGAGCGACGTGCCATCTCCTGGACAACGTGTCGGTCGGTCGGCCACGGGCACAGCGTCGCCATGATCGCGGCCGGGCGGCGAGGTCTGAGTCGCAAGCGTCCGTCTGAAGAAACGATAACACCGCCTCCGGTTCTCCCCAAGGGGGGCCGGAGGCGGTGCACGGGTGGCAATACCTCGGTTGTGACTACCCTCAACCCATCGCCGGTGTCAACGCAGGTCGAAGACGACTCGTGCCTTGATGTGGCCCTTCTCGACTTCTTCGAAGCATTCGTTGACCTCGTCGAGCCTCCGGGTCTCCCGGATGACTCGAGTCCGGCCTTGAGCGTGGATCGCGAACACTTCCGCAAGGTCCTTGCGGGTGCCGACGATGGAGCCGACGACGGTGATGCCGTTCAACACCGTCTCGAAGATCGGCAGTTTGACGAAGTTGTCCGCCGGCAGGGCGACGAAGACCAGCGTGCCGCCGCGGCGCAAGGCACTGAACGCCTGTTCGAACGCCGCCGGCGCGACTGCTACCGAAATGGCTGCGTGAGCGCCGCCAAGGGCCTTGATCGCCTCCACGGGGTCCTCGATGAGCGCGTTGACGACGTGGTCGGCTCCGAGCTCCTTCGCGAGCTCCAGCTTCTCGTCCACGATGTCGACGGCAACCACCGTGGCGCCGCTGATCTTGGCGTATTGCAGGGCGAGATGGCCAAGGCCGCCGACACCGAACACGGCCACGAGCTGACCCGGCCGCGCCTGCGAAACCTTTACGGCCTTGTAGGTCGTCACGCCCGCACAGGCCAACACGGAGGCGTCGAGCGGGTCGAGCGCCTCGGGGACCTGGACGACGTACGCAGCGTTGGCGACGGCGTACTCGGCGTACGCGCCATTCGTGCCGTATCCGGTATTGACCTGCTTCTCGCAGAGAGTCTCCCAGCCGTCGAGGCAGTAGTCACACACGCCGCATGCCGAGCCGAGCCACGGAATGGCGACACGGTCGCCAACTTTCGGAGTGCTGACGCCGGTGCCCAGCTTCTCGACGATGCCGACGCCTTCGTGGCCGGGAATGAACGGTGGAACCGGTTTGACCGGCCAGTCACCGTGGGCGGCGTGAATATCGGTGTGGCACAAGCCGGATGTCTCGATCTTGACCAGGACCTCGCCCTGGCCAGGCTCGGGCGTGGGCACCTCGTCGAGACTGAGAGCCTTCGTGAAATCGTGGACAACGGCAGCCTTCATGAGATCTCTCCATTTGTCGTGTGTGAAAGGAATAAGCGAGCGAGGCGCCCAGCAACGCGGCTGGCCGCCGCATCGGGCGCCCGAGATCGTGCCGTCGGGCGCCCGATGCGTTAAGGGATCACAGCTGGGCGCAGATGGCCTTTACCTCGGTGTAGGCCTCGAGAGCCTCGTGACCCATCTCCCGGCCCCACCCCGACTGCTTGTAGCCGCCGAATGGCAGGGCAGCGTCGAAGATGTTGTAGCAATTGATCCAGACCGTGCCTGCCCTGATCCTGGTGGCCAGGGCATGGGCCTTTGAGATGTCCTTGGTCCAGATCCCAGCGCCGAGACCGTACGGACTGTCGTTGGCTGTGGCTGCGATCTCGTCGAGGCTCTGGAACGGGGCCGCGACGACGACCGGGCCGAAGATCTCCTCCTTGACCACCCGCATGTCGGGCCGGGTGTCGGCGATGACTGTGGGCTGGAAGAAGTACCCGCGGTCTCCTTCCCGGTGCCCACCAGCGAGGATCTTTGCACCCTCCTCGCGACCCGAATCGAGGAAGCCGCTGACCTTGCCGAGCTGCTCGTCGGAGACGAGAGGCCCCATCTCGGTCTCGCCCTCAAACCCGTCGCCCAGCTTGATCGACTTGGCGATTTCGGCGACACCGGCCACGACTTCGTCGAAGCTGTCAGCCTCCACGTACAGCCGGGAGCCGGCGACACAGCACTGCCCATGGTTGAAGAAGATGGCATTTGCGGCACCCGCGATGGCGGCTTGCGGATCCGCATCGGAGAACACGATGTTGGGGCTCTTGCCGCCCAGCTCCAGGCTCACCTTCTTGAGGTTCCCGGTGGCGGCCTTGGCGATGAGCCGACCGACCTCGGTGGAGCCGGTGAACGCGATCTTGTCGACCCCGTCGTGTGCCGCGAGGGCGGCGCCGGCGGTCTCACCGAAGCCGTTGACAACATTGACGACACCGTCAGGGAGGCCCGCCTCGGCCATGATCTCAGCAAGATAGAGCGCTGAAAGCGGAGTCTGTTCGGCCGGCTTGAGGACCACGGTGTTCCCGGTCGCCAAGGCCGGCCCGAGCTTCCAGGCTGCCATGAGCAGCGGGAAGTTCCACGGGATGATCTGGCCGACCACGCCGATCGGCTCCCGCACGGTGTAGGCGTGGAACTCAGCTCCTGGGGCGTAGGGCACAGAGAGGGCGATCGTGTTCCCCTCGATCTTGGTTGCCCAGCCCGCCATGTACCGGAAGAGCTCCGCCGCCAACGGCACATCCGCTGCGCGGGCGATGGCGAGCGGCTTGCCGTTGTCGAGGGTCTCGAGCTCAGCGAATTCCTCCAGGCGCTCACTGATGAGATCGCCGATCCTCCAGATGATCCGGCCCCGTTCAGATGGCGTCATGCGACTCCAGGGACCGTCCTCGAAAGCCCGTCGGGCTGCGCGCACCGCAAGGTCGATGTCGACGGCGTCGCCTTCGGCGACGGTGGCGAGCGGCTCGCCAGTTGCCGGGTTGAGGGTCTCGAAGGTCTTGCCGGATTTGGCGTCGACCAACTGCCCATCGATGAAGAGTTGCCGGCGCGAGCCGATGAAATCATGGACGCGCTTGTCAAGGGTGGCTGTGCTCACGGGTTGTTCCCCGTTTCTCCCGCTCTTGCGGGCATAGGTGCTCGCCGGCCCGGCATTCGCTTCACCTTGATTCGGCACCAGCTTTGTATTGTGCGCCAGGCACATCCGTAGCCACGTCGAGCATACCCCCATCAGTGGGACTCAAATCGGCCGTTATCTGACCAGATGCCCGAGGAGCGCACTCGGCGGCGAGTTAAAGTCCATTGTACGGCAGGGCGGGAATTGACCTTGGAGCTGGAGCGACTCAGGTGGGCACCATCGGGACCGACGCCAGTCACCCTGTGCACAAGAGCCCGGATATCACAGGTCATGGAAGGCGTTCTCCATTACGTGAAGATCTTGTGAAGGTTCGCGCAGGGTTCCCCGTGTGGCGTGGCTCCGTCCGTGCGATGGCGATAGCCGAATTCGAACCCAGGAACTCGTAGGTGTAGTGTCGGGACATCTCAGCTCGATCGAGGCGTGTTCGCATCAGCGGTTCGGATTGGAATCCGATATCGCTCCGCGGGAAGCTCTGCGAATGACCCCCCGCGATGACGTAATTCAGCGGGAGACTGCCGAGATGCAACACGCTTGGGCGGCAATGGAGCGGCCGTGACGCGCACCGCTTTGGTCACGGGCTCACCGGAACGGGTGGCGGCCGTACGCGCCGCGCTCGTGGATCGCGGTTGTGAGGTGATCCCGGTTGACGACCTGGACCGGCTCGCCGAGGTCTGCGCTTCGCTCGGTCATGGCGCGATCGACCACTATGTCCAGCTACCGGTCAACGTGCCGTCGTCCGGTGGCACCGTGGTCTCCAAGCTGCAGGCGTTCCTCGCTGCCGGCCTCCTGGCGCGATTCGAGGCGATGTCCAGCGTGCTCGCCACCTTGCGGCCGAACGCATCGGTCGTCCTCGTGGCCGGCAACCTGCCGGCCGAGCTCACCGCACCCGATGACCGCCAGGCCCGGATCTCGCTGCTGCGAGTCCTTGTTCAGGCGGTCCGGGCGGACACTGCCCCGACGCCGGTGCGCACCGTCGTGGTGGACCGCTCCCGCTCTCCTGACGAGATCGCCGCCATCGCCATCGATCCCACCGCCGACCGGCCGAGGGTCATCTCGGAAGCGGCCGAGTTGTACCCCGAGATGAACTACGTCGACTGGCGTCTCGAGGTGCTCAGTCTCGCCACGATCGAGAGCTGAAGTGGAGGCATCCACGCCTCCACGAATTCGCCACCGACAACGGCTGGTCCCGGCACGGCGATGCCTCGAAACAGAGACCCCCGTAACCAGGAGAACAACATGGATGAGCATCGGGTCGCACTCGTAACCGGTGGCACGCGCGGAATCGGCGCGGCCATCATCGAAGCTCTGGCGGGAGACGGCGTCCGAGTGGCGGCCGGATACAGCAGCAACCGGGAGGCGGCCGACGACATGGCCAGCCGGCTTGCCGCTAAGGGCCATGCCGTGTCTCTGCATCAGGGCAACGTCGGCAGGCCCGAGGATTGCGAGCGCGTTGTCGGCGAGGTACTCGGCGAGCACGACCACATCGACTACTTGATCAACAACGCCGGCATCACCGTCGACAAGACCGTGCGCAACATGACAGTTGAAGACTGGCACGCGGTGCTGCGGGTGAACCTCTCGGGCGCGTTCTACATGACCAAGGCCGTCCTCGAGCACATGATCGGTCGCGACTTCGGTCGCATCGTCAACATCAGCTCTGTCATTGGAGAGACCGGCAGCATCGGCCAAGCCAACTACGCCGCATCCAAATCCGGCTTGTTCGGGCTCACCAAGAGCCTGGCGCTCGAGACGGCTCGCAAGGGCATCACCGTGAACTGCGTCGCCCCCGGCTTCATCGACACCGAAATGGTTGCCGCCGTCCCGAAAGAGGCCCTCGAGCGGGTGCTCGCCAACATTCCCATGCGCCGCCTGGGCAGGCCCGAGGAGATCGCCCACGCGGTCCGCTTCCTCCTCCATGACGACTCCGCCTACATCACCGGCAGCGTGATCTCCATCAATGGGGGCATGGAGATGTGAGGAGGACGCACCGAGCCTGAACGCTCGATCACGGAGCTGCCACAGGTGTGGGACCTGCGTCGGCGCCGCCGCTGCCCGGCCGGCGACGTCGGCGGACCCAGAGCACGGCGCCGGCGACGAGCGCAACGGCAGCGGCCGGAAAGGCCCATCCCAGCGCCAGCACGATCCCACGGACGACGGCAACCGTGTTCCGCTCCGCCAGCGACACCGAGCGACCGACCGCGCTCGGTGCTGACCGATGTGCGGGAGCCGAGGATTGCAGGGCGACGTCGAGGGTGGCGAAGGTAGCTTGGTTGACGAGGGAGGACTCCTGTGCTGTGAGCTGCTCGATCTCGCCCTCGACGGTGAACAGCTGGTCCTGCACGTCGAGAATCGATGAGATCGAGCCGGCACGGGCCATGAGCGACCGGAGCGACGACTCCTCTGCTGTGAGATTCGTGATCCGGGCCTGCAGGTCGATCGTCTCGCCCGTGACGTCTTGTCCGTTGAGCTGCTCGCCCAGCGTGTGCCCATCGCCGCTGATCTCGTCGACGAGCTTCGAGAAGTCGTCGCTCGGTGCCCGCAGCACGAGCGACGCGGTCGCTGTGCCGGTCGTCGCCGACGAGGATACGAAGCCCCCGAGGGAATCCGCCTGCGCCGATACCTGGTCGAAGACTCGCGTCAGCGAACCGGGCTTCAGCTGGAGAGTGAGGCTGCCTGTCCGCACGATCAGTGGGGAGGGAGCCGACACGCGCGCCCCGATCTCGGCTGCACTCCTCGTTGCGGCTTCGTGTCCTGAGATGGTCGGGCCAGATGCGAGAATTGATTTACGAGCCGGCGCGCCCAAGGTCGGGCCCGAGCTCGTGCAGGCGGCCATGGCGACGCCCGCGACGACAAGGGCGGCACCGCCGGCGATGGCCTTCCGAGTCCACCGGATCAGGGAGGGGTTGACGTGGCGTGTGGCGCTCGTGAGCATGATGGGCTCCTGTTGTCCCAGTGCGGGCCCCATGCCCATCACCGACTCTTGGACGAACCGAGATGCCGCTTAGTTCCGCTGCCGTACGACGATCTTTCGCCTCTCAGCCCGGGAGTTGATGCTCACCGTCGTGCCAGGTCAGGCGATCCGTTCCGCCGTGGCGGT
>Ga0182024_10011470_pt1 | contig 17770 bp, 18 predicted proteins | sample P32metaG_FD_120480 | JGI IMG/M metagenome (GOLD analysis project Ga0182024, IMG submission 120480) | Permafrost microbial communities from Stordalen Mire, Sweden - P3-2 metaG (Illumina Assembly) | ecosystem: Environmental > Terrestrial > Soil > Wetlands > Permafrost | place: Sweden: Stordalen... | reverse complement strand
CTGAGCAATTTGTCGCAGAGACCGGCGACCTCGCCACGGTCGGCCGGCTGTCGGACGGTAAGTCGATTCAGTTGCGCGAGGTCCTTCTACACATGATCGAGGAATACGCGCGGCACTGCGGACACGCCGACCTGATCCGGGAGCGGATCGATGGTCGCGTCGGTCAGTAGAACGACTCCCGCGCTCAAGGGCCCAGCGTTGCGGCGTTCCTGCTTGCTATTGGAAGCCGACGATGTGGATCCAGACGAAAAGGACCCAGGCCAACACCGCCACAAAGATGATGGCGAACAGCACGAGTGCTATCACGCCGCAGCCTGACGGTAGGCGGCCGTCACCCCCGGGACCAGAACCGCCGGTGCGTCTTCGGAACAGCACGTAATCCGGCGAGCCGGGCATTCCCGGTGGGATGTAGCCGGGGCCGCGGGGCGTCCCGGGTGGCGGCCCCGGTGGGATGTACTCAGGTGAGCCGGGCACGCCCGGCGGGATCCAACCTGGTCCGCCTGGAGTGCCAGGCGGCGGCCCGGGTGGGAAGCCGTCAATCACCAGGGGACCGGGCCGTCGCGGCTGACGAAGGTGCCGGTCGGTCCGTCGGGGCCGATCGTGGCCATGTGGACGATCGCATCAGTCCCCTCGGTCACCGCCTGCGTTCCACGGTGGGCGTTGAGGTCGGTGCCAGTGTACCCCGGGTCGACAGCGTTGATGCGGATGTGCGGCAGGGCTTTCGCGTATTGCGTCGTGAGCATGTTGATGGCTGCCTTCGACGACGTCTACGCGGGACTGATGATCGTCGACTCCAATCGCGACGGATCGTTGGTCACATGCAACGAACCCAAGCCGCTCGACACGTTGACGATCACCGGGTTTGCCGAAAGTTCGAGCACCGGCAGAAAGGCGTGCGTCACGCGCACGACACCTGCAAGGTTGGTCTCGAAGACACGGAGGACCTGTTGCACCGTCAGGTCGGGCACAGCGACGCGATCGCCGGTGATGCCCGCGTTGTTAATCAGCACATCGATGTGTCCGCTCGCCGCGACGACATGTGCCACGGCAGCGTCGACGCTCGCATCGGCGGTGACATCGAGTTCCACGAACCACGCGCCGAGCTCGTCCGCCGCCTCGCTGCCCCGCCGCTGGTCGCGTGCTGCCGCCCAGACGTCATGACCGTCGGCGATCAGCCGGCTTGCCGCTTCGCGGCCGAGGCCCTTGTTGGCGCCGGTGATGAGCACGATCGACATGGATTGCCGTCGATGGTACCGGGCAGGGACTTGTCCAAACCTCCGGTGGGGTGGTTCTCCCGGGCATCATTCGCGCATGGAAATCGCGCGAGCCGGCGGCGCGTCGCCACCGCAGCAGCAGCCGCTATCGCCGCTGATCAAATGGGTGCTCCCCGCAGGCGTGGCGGCACTGCTCGTCGCGCTGCTCGGTGGGTACGAGTTCCACTGGACTTGGACCGGAGTCACGCCCAGCGACCAGCTGTGGGATCTCCTCCATGTGATCGTCTTGCCGGTGGTGCTCGCGACGCTCCCGATCTGGTATCGGACCCGGCAGCGCTGGATGATGGAGTGGCACGTGGTCTTCGGCGTCGTGGCCCTTGCGTTCCTCGTCCTGGTCGTGGGCGGGTACGCGCTCAGCTGGGGCTGGACCGGATTCAAGGGCAACACGCTCTGGGACTGGCTGGAACTCCTTGCCCTGCCGGTCGTCGTGGCCTCGCTGCCGCTCTGGTTCTCGACCAATAAGCGATTCGAGAGCCGGTGGCGTGCGCTGGGTCTGGCCGGCCTCGCGATCTTTGTGGTCGTGGTCGTGGGCGGCTACGCGCTCGGCTGGGGCTGGACCGGGTTTCAAGGCAACACGCTCTGGGACTGGCTGCGCCTGCTGCTGGTGCCGTTCGTGCTGCCGGTAACACTCGCCTGGTTCTCGGCGCGGGCCGAGTCAGAGCGTGAGTCGCGGGCTCGCGCGCAGGCCTGAGCCCGGCGGCGAGGCAGGGCAGAGCGCCCGAGCAGCGCCGGCCCTGGTATCACTGGAACGGCGATGATCGCCCCCACACGTTCGGTTCAACAGGAGGTTCGCCCATGCTCATCAGCACCGCCAATGACCTACCCGGATACGAGATCACCGAAGTCCTGGGAGAAGTCTTCGGCCTCACGGTTCGCTCCCGGAACATCGGCTCCCAGTTCGGAGCGGGCCTGAAGTCGCTCATGGGTGGCGAGCTCAAGGGGATGACCGCCAACCTGGCCGTGAGCCGCCAGGAGGTCATCGAGCGCATGTGTAACGAGGCCGCCGCGAAGGGTGGCGACTCCATCGTTGCGATGCGGTTCGACACGTCTGAGATGGGTGGCACCTGGACCGAGATCTGCGCGTACGGCACGGCCGTCAAGACGCGGAAGCTCTAGACAGCAGCACCAAATCGATCGAACCGGAACGGCGAGAGATCCGCGTCGCTCGCGCCTGTCGTGATGCGCTGCGCGATCGCCTCGCCGACGCCGGCCGAGTGCTTGAACCCGTGTCCGGAGCACGGCGACACGAGGAGCACGCCGGGGAGATCGGGATGGTCGTCGATGACGAAGTTCGCGTCGGGCGTGACGGTGTAGAGGCAGCGCACGGCGCGCAGCCAATGCGGTGACGTGCCCGGGAGCCGCCTGCTGATAAGCGAGTCGTGCAGCCGGCGCGGTTCGTCAGGGTCGACCTCGAGCGATGCCTCGTCAGCGCTGGTTGCAATGTCGAGCTGCTCGTTGGCGACCTTGATCTCGCGGGTGCCGTCGATCGCGGGGAACCCGTAGAAGGCGTCGCCGTCGCTGAGCCCCCAGATGAAGACCGGCATCGCGCCCAGGGTGTGGTCGACGGCGTCCGGTTTCAGCTCGAACCACTGGAGCACCTGCCGGTACACGCTGAACAGCTGGAGCTGCTCGGCGGCGACGAAGTCGCGAACCCACGCTCCCACGGCAAGCACAACTCGCTCGGCGTCCACAATCCCGCCATCGGTACGAACCCGCACACCGCTTCCGGACCGCTCCACCGCGAGGACGCGTTCGTCGCGGCGGATCTCGGCGCCGAGGCGGGCGGCGACCGTCAGCTGTGCCTCGACGCAGCGCTCCGGACGGACGAAGCCGGCAGTCGGCTCGTAGTACGCGGATTCATTGCCGTCGAGCCCGAACTGCGGGAAGCGTCCGGCCACATCGGCAGCGCTGAGCAGCTCGTGCCTGATGCCGTAGCGGTTCGCGCAGGCGACGGTGCTGGCCAGGAACTCGTGACGGTGATGGCCGGCGGGACCACCTCCGGCGGATTCGAGGATCAGCCCGCCGCACTGCGTGAGCAGGTCCAGGCGTGTCTCCGCCTCGAGCTCTCGCCAGATCACGTGCGAGCGTTGGACCAGCGGCGTGTACGCTTCGCCCTCACCGATCGCCTCACGGGTGATGCGCGTGTCGCCGTGGGTCGAGCCGTAGATGTGCGGAGGCGAGAACCGGTCGATGCCCACCGCGTTCACGCCGCGCCGCGCTAGCTGGTACAGCGTTGCGGCTCCGGCGGCGCCCAGCCCGACGACGGCCACCTCGTACGTGCTCACCGCCGCAGCCTACTACCCTGCGAGGGTGAGCCAGGATCACTACTTCACCCGCGATCCGGCGGTCGCCTCACGTCCGCGGACGATCCGGGTCACCCTGCCGGACCTCAGCTTCGAACTCGATACCGACCGCGGGGTCTTCGCCCATGGTCACCTCGACTTCGGCACCGATCTCCTAATCCGCAGCTTGCCGCCTGTACCGCCCGGTGAGCTGGTGGATGTCGGCTGCGGGTACGGCGCGATCGCCATCACCCTGGCCCTGCGCAACCCCGACGCCCGGGTATGGGCGGTGGACGTCAACCGCCGCGCGCTCGACCTCTGCGCACGCAACGCCGAACGAGCCGGCGCGTCCAACGTCATCCCGGCCGAGCCGGACGCGGTGCCCGCCGGAATCAGCTTTGCGGCCGTCTACTCCAACCCACCCGTCCGCCTTGGCAAGGAGGCCCTCCACGCGTTGCTCCTGACGTGGATCGCGCGCCTCGAACCGGACGCCGCCGCGCACCTGGTGGTCCAGCGCCACCTCGGCGCCGATTCGCTCGCCACGTGGTTGACCGACCTCGGCCATCGCGTCGAACGGGTCAGATCGAAGGGCGGCTATCGCATCCTCGAGGTGCATGCGAGCGCCGGAACTCCGCATCATGAGCGCCGTGCCCGTTAGCCCCGGCCCGGTCGGCTTCATCACGATCAATGTCGACCCGGTCCTCAATCTGGGGCCCCTGCCGATTCACTGGTATGGGGTCATGTATGCGGTGGCGTTCCTGGCCGCGTATCAATTCGGGGTGCTGCCGTACGCCAAGCGGCGCGGGCTGCCGAAGTCGGTCGCCGAGAAGATCTGCGTCTGGACGATCATCTTCGGGTTGCTCGGTGGCCGCCTGTATTACGTGGTGCAGCAGCCCAACCTGTGGTCGAACTACATCCTCCATCCCATCAACATCATCGCGTTCTGGCAGGGTGGGATGGCGTTCTTCGGCGCCATCATCGTCGGGTTCATCACGCTCGCGATCTGCGCCTGGCGCTACGGATACAACCCGTGGATCGCGCTCGACGGCGGTGTGCTCTTCGCCGTTGTGGGCCAGCCGATCGGGCGCATCGGCAACGTCATCAACGGCGACATCCTGGGTTCGCAGAGCAATCTCCCATGGGCAACGGCGTACTCGAACCCCCACGCGATCTTGCAGGCGAATTTCGACCTCTGTACGCCATTGCACTGCGTCGCGTACCAACCCGCCGCCGTGTATGAGGCTCTCGGCACCATCGTGATCGGGATCATCCTGTGGCTGCTGTTTCGCCGCAACGTGCGCCCCGGCGTGCTCGCCATCGCATACGTGGCGCTCTACGCGATCAGCCAGTTGATCCTCTTCGAGTTCCGCAAGAGTGAGCCGCCTGGACCGCTCGACCTGCGCGAGGCACAGTGGACGTCGATCGCGACATTGGTGATCGGCGTCCCCCTCCTCTACCTGCTCTGGCGGCGAACACACTCGCACCTGGAGAAACGCTTTCCGGGTAGCCTCGCCGCAGCGCACGACCCGGAGTCCGATCAAGAGCCGGACGCGGATCAGGACTCCACCACAGGTCAGGAGCCGGCCCCAGTTCGGTGACCGGACTCCTCCTCTTCAACATCATCGGCTTCGTCGAGGGTGCCCTGACGGTGCTGATCATCGCGCGGATCGCCGTGTCATGGATCGGGCTCAGCCCCTGGCATCCGATCGTTCGCTGGCTGCGCATCATCGTCGACCCGATTCTCGCGCCGTTCCGCCGCATCCTACCCACCTTCAGCGGCATCGACTTCTCGCCGATCCTCGCGCTCGTCGTCATCAACATCGTCGCCCAGATCCTCCAGACGCTGGTCCGCGGTGGCGGTCTCGATCCGGCGGCAACCATCGCCGGACTGATCGAACAGGTGCTGGTCGATATTGCGATTGCCATCGCGATCCTGGTGGTGATCCGAATCCTGCTGGCGATATTCCACGCCGATCCCTGGCACCCGCTGGTGCAGATGATCCGATCCGTCACCAATCCGCTCGTTGCGCCATTTGCCTCGTTGCACCGCGGCAGGGTGACGGCCGGCGTTGACGTTCCGGCGATCGCGGCCCTGGTGATGTACATCGTCGTGATCATCGCGATCAAGTTCGTCTTCGGGCTGATCTACCCGTAGGGCAATCGGCTCCGAGGGTTTAGCGACGCGCTGCGCTTCGCTCCCGCTCAAGGGCGCGAACGCGACGCATCTCCACGCGATACGCGTTCTCTCCCACCAGGCTTTCCACCGCTCGTTCCAGCGGAGGGCACGGTTCCACCGCGAAGTCGACGGCAAGCGTGACCTCGTCGACGCTCGTGCCCGAGTCGACGTGGAGGACCACTGCGCAATCACCCGGATGCTCCTCGAGCGCGAGCCGGAGCGCTCCGAGACTGCCCATCTGCGAGGCGCTGACGCTGATGTGCACGGTGCTGTCGCGACGCCATGTGGCCAGACGCGGATCGTCATACGCGAACACCGCTTCGGCGAGGATCTGCGGCGGTTCGAGGTCGACGCGGTCTTCCTCCTCAGCTCCGGGCGTAGTGGTTCCACCGCCGGTGGTGCGGCCGGCTTCGACCTTGCCACGCACCACGATCACCGCATCCGGCCGCAGCGCCGACACGCACTCCTCGAACACCCGCGCAAACACCACGACCTCGACGCTGCCGGTCAGGTCCTCGATCTGCAGCGCAGCCATGCGCTGGCCTGTCGTGCTCCGGCGCGGCACGAACGTCCGCATATCACGGATGGCGCCACCCACCTGGACGATGAGCCCGTCGAGATGCGCGCCCAGCTCGTTGATCGTGGTGTCGACACGCTGCTGCAGCTCGCCGGCGATCCGGCGCAGCGGATGGTCGCTCAAATACATGCCGAGGAATTCGCGCTCCCAGCTCAACCGCTCGTCGGCCGCGATCGCGAAGGGACCGTTGTTGTCGCGCGCATCGAGGTCGTCCGCCGTCTGCGACACCGGCTCGATGAGCACGATGGTTTCGCCGAACAGCGACGTCTGACCGGACTCACGCTCGCGCCGGATCGTCGCAGCGCGATCGATCGCGCGGTCGAGCACTGCGAGCATCGCGCCCCGCTCGCCGAGTGCATCGCAGGCACCGCTGCGGATCAGCGCCTCGACGACGCGCCGGTTGAGGTCGCGACTCGACACCCGCAGGCAGAGATCGAAGAGCGATACGAACGGCCCCCCGGCGTCGCGCTCGGCGACGATCTCCGCCGCGACGCGTTCACCAACGTTCTTGATGTGCCGCAGCCCGTACAGAATCTCGCCCTGGGCTTCATCGCCGAGGCTGAAGGCCGATGCGCTGCGGTTGACATCCGGAGGCCGGACCACCAGGCCACGCGCATGCGCATCGAGAATCGATTGCTTGAGCCTGTCAAAGTTGTCCGCGCGGCTGTTGAGCAGCGCGGTCATGTACTCGCGCGGGTAGTTCGCCTTCAGGTACGCCGTCTGGTACGCGATCAGCCCGTAGGCCATCGAATGGGCCCCGTTGAATCCGTACCCGGCGAACTTGGCAATGAGCTCGAAGAGCTCGAGCGCAGTATCAGCCGCGACGCCTCGTGCGGCAGCGCCGCTCAGGAACTGCTCGCGCTGCTTGGCCATCTTGACCTTGTCCTTTTTGCCCATCGCGGCGCGCAGGACATCGGCCTCGCCGAGCGTGAAGCCGGCGACGGCTGACGCGATCTTCATCACCTGGTCCTGGTAGAGGATCGCCCCGTAGGTCTCCTTGAGAATCGGTTCGAGCTCCGGGAGCATGTACGTCACCGGCTCCTCACCGCGCTTGCGCCGCATCCAGGTTCCGGTGGCGCCGCCCTCGATTGGTCCCGGACGGTTGAGCGCCACCGCAACGCCCATGTCCTCGAGGCATTTGGGTTGCATGTCGATGAGAATTCGCTTGGCGAACGTGGCTTCGAGCTGGAAGATGCCATGCGTGTCGGCCTTGCCGAGGAGCTCGTACGTCTTGGCATCGTCGAGAGGGATCTGGTCGATGTCGAGGTCGATGCCGCGCGATGTCCGAACCATCTGTGCGGCGTCGTCGATGACCGTCAGGTTGGAGAGACCGAGCAGATCGATCTTCAGCAATCCGATCTGCGACACGCCGTTCATGTCGTACTGCGTCACCGCCGTGCCGTCACCCGCAGTCGAGCGCTGCAACGGCACGATGTTGGCGAGCGGCTCCGAACCGATGACGACGGCCGCCGCGTGCGTCGACGCGTTGCGGCAGATCCCCTCCAGCCGCTTCGCGTTGTCGATGATGTGCTTGGCCCACTCCTCGTGGTCGTAGAGCTCCTTCAGCTCGCGGCTCTCCTCGAGCGCTTGCTTCAGCGTGATGTTCACCACTTGCGGCACCAGCTTGGCCAGCCGGTCGACATCCGGGAGAGGCACATTGAGCACTCGTCCAACGTCGCGGATCGCAGCTCGGGCCGCCATGGTGCCGAACGTGATGATCTGCGCGACCCGGTCGCGTCCGTACTTCTCCTGCACGTACGTGAGCACGCGATCGCGCCCACGGTCGTCGAAATCGATGTCGATATCGGGCATCTGCACGCGCTCGCGGTTGAGGAACCGCTCGAAGATGAGCCCGTACCGGAGCGGCTCGATATCGGTGATGCGGAGCACGTAGCTCACCACCGAACCGGCAGCGCTGCCGCGCCCGGGCCCAACGCGAACCCCGTCGCACCGTGCCGCCCTGATCAGGTCCCAGACGATCAGAAAGTACGCGGAGAATCCCGTCTCACGAATGACGTCGAGCTCCATGTGCAGGCGCTCGCGAACCTCGTCGTTGACCGCGTCCGCGTACCGCTCTCGTACACCGGCCTCGCACAGCTCACGGAGGTATGCATCGGCATCGAGCCCCTCGGGGATCGGCGAGTACGTGGGCAGAAGGTTGCGCCCCAGCGGAATCTCGACACGGCACCGATTCGCGATCGCCACGCTGTTGGACACGGCCTCGCCGTACGCGGCGAATCGTTCTCGCATCTGCTCAGTGCTCGCGAGGTAGTACTCCGGGCCGGAAAAGCGGAAGCGCTTCTCCTCCTCGCGACGCGCACCTGTCTGCAGGCAGAGCAGAATGTCGTGCGCCTCGGCGTCCTCGGGCTTGATGTAGTGCGAATCGTTGGTGGCCACGAGCGGCAGGCCGGTTCGACGCGCGACCTCGACCAGGCCGGCACGCACCGTGTCCTCCTCGGGAATGCCGTGGTCCTGGAGCTCCAGGAAGTAGTTGTCCGCGCCAAAGATCTCCGCATGGTCGCGTGCGACGGTCTCGGCTGCAGCCATGTCGCCGCGCAGGATCGCCTGGGGCAGTTCGCCGCCGAGACACGCGGACAGGCAGATCAGCCCTTCGGCGTGCTGAGCGAGCAACTCGCGATCGATGCGCGGCTTGTAGTAGTAGCCCTCGAGGTGCGCGGTGCTGACCAGCTTGATGAGGTTGCGGTAGCCGACATCGTTGCGCGCCAGCAGGATGAGGTGGTTGGGATCGCGGTCCGTCCGACCTTCGCGATCATGACGCGAGCGCGGCGCCATGTACATCTCACAGCCGAGCACCGGATTGATCTTTGCCGCACGCGCGCTGGCATAGAAATCGATGGCTCCGTACAGCACGCCGTGGTCGGTGATGGCGATGGCCGTCTGCCCCATCGCCTTCGCACTCTCGATGAGCTCCTTGACGCGTGACGCGCCGTCGAGGAGCGAGAACTCGCTGTGGGTATGCAGGTGAGCAAAGCCTCCCGACTCGATCGCGTCGCCGGTCGGGGATGGCGTCAGCACACTGCCTCCTAGGTGCGGTCGATGACAACGAACAGACGTACGCTATCACTCCACAGCGACCCGCCGCCGGGAACTTTGAGGGTACCCCTCAGTGGCTACGGGAGGGGCCGGTCACCCGGTCCGCGGGAGGCTCGCCGACCCTCGTGAGGGTGACCACACTCTCGACGTGATACGTCTGCGGAAACATGTCGACGATGTCGAGCGCGTCCACGCGATAGGGCCCCGACGCGACCAGCGTGTGCAGGTCTCGGGCGAGCGTCGCGGGATCACAGGAGACGTAGACCACACGCTCCGGACCGGCAAGAGCCAGCCATCCGGTGACGCGTCCCGAGCACCCTGCGCGCGGCGGATCGAGGATCACGATGTCAGCCATTTCAGCAGCGCCCACCTGAGGCAATGCGTCCTCCACCGGGGAGAGCACGAAGTGCATGCGATCCGCAACGTCGTTGACACGCGCGTTGAGCACGCCGAGCTGCGCGGCGCCGCGGTTGCTCTCGATGCACACGACCTCGCGCGCATCGGCGGCGAGATGACACGCGAGCACGCCGATCCCGGCGTATGCATCGACCACTCGCCGGCCGGTGTACTCGCCCAGGCCGTCGATGGCGCACTGGTACAGCACGTCCATCTGCGCCCAGTTGACCTGGATGAACGCGTCGGGCGTCACGCGAAACGTCATGCCGCGCCAGCGCAAGGTCGTCGAGGTGGTGCTGACGCGCCCGCCGTCGGGGAGATCGAGGCCACCATCGAGCGAGCCGCTCGCCAGCCCCTTGGTGGGCTTGGCGTGGATGAGCAACTCCTGACCCTCTTCGCCGACGGTCAGGTGCAGGGTGCCAAGAGCATTGGTGGCGCTGGAGTTGAGGAGCGTGCGCAGCGCGGGCAGCGAGGTGGTGATCCGCGGATGGTGGATCAGGCAGTCGTCCACCGCGATCGGGCGCCAGCTGCGCGCGCGGTTGAAGCCCAGCGCCGGCGGCGTGGATGCATCACCAGGGATGACGTGAAACTCACCGCGAATGCGGTACCGCCAGGGGTCATCCACCGCGTGCATGCGCGGCGCGGTATGCTCGATGTGCTGCCGGTGGAGAGCATCGAGCACGATGTCCCGTTTGAGGTCGACCTGGTGCGTGTATGCAACGTGCTGCAGCTGACAACCACCGCACTTCGGCACATATGGGCAGGGCGGTGTTACCCGATGCGGCGACGGCTCAATGACGTGCACGACCTCGGCGAACGTCATCGATCCCTTCTTGTACCGGACGGCGATTTCCACCTCCTCACCGGGGATCCCGCCTTCCACCAGCATCGTCGCACCCTGGTCGTCATGTGCAAGGCACAGTCCACCGTGGACCATGCGTCCGAGACGCACCGGGACTACTGCTCGGAGAGCCGGTCGCGGAGCAGACGGTTCACCAGCGGCATGTCGGCCTTGCCGCCCGTGGCCTCCTTGACCGCACGCATCAGCTGCCCGAGTGCCTGCTGCTTGCCGGCGCGGAAGTCCGCGGCCGCAGCTGGATTCGCGGCGATGGCGGTGTCGACGAGCGCGCTCAGCTCCGCGGTGTCGCTGACCTGGGCAAGGCCGCGATCACGCACCAGTGCCTCGGCGTTTCCGCCCGAGACATAGAGCTCGGCGAGCAGCTCCTTGGCAGTCGGGCCGTTGATGGTGCCCGCATCGACAAGGCGGAGCAGGCTCGCGAGCCCGTCTATGCCCAGCCCGCTGTGCTGGAGCGGCAGGTGATGCTCGTTCGCCAGGGCGGCCACATCGCCACTCTGCCAGTTGGCGGCAAGTTTGGCAGGAACGCCGGTGACGACGAGCGCCTCGTACGTGTCGGCCTCGTCACGAGTATCGGTGAGCACCGCCGCGTCATAAGCGGTCAGCGCGTACTGCTCCTGGAACCGATGCGCCCGCGCCTCAGGAAGCTCGGGCAGCGTGGCACGCACTCGCTCCACGAACGCAGCATCGAGGCGCAGCGGTGGCAGATCCGGCTCCGGGAAATAGCGGTAGTCGTGGGCCTGTTCCTTGCTCCGCTGCGAGATGGTGCGCCCCTGCGCCTCCACCCATCCGCGCGTCTCCTGCACGAGCGTTCCGCCCGCGTCGAGGACTCCCGTCTGGCGCTCGATCTCGGATTCGAGCGCTCGCTGCACCGCGCGGAAGGAGTTCATGTTCTTGACCTCGACCTTGACGCCGAGCTCCTGCTGGCCGTGGGGGCGCAACGAGATGTTGGCGTCGCAGCGGAACGATCCCTGCTCGAGGTTGCCATCATTCACGCCGACGTAGGTGAGGATCTGACGCAGGCGCACGAGGTACTCACGCGCCGCCTCGGGCGTGCGCAGGTCCGGTTCGCCGACGATCTCCATGAGCGGCACACCACAGCGATTGAGGTCGATGAGCGATGACGTCGCGGACTGCAGCACGTCGCCGGCGTGGTGCATCGTCCCCGTGTCCTCCTCCAGGTGGACGCGCGTGACGCCGCAATGCACGGTCTCGCCACCTACCGGGAACTCCAGATATCCGTTGATGGACAGGGGCAGGTCGTACTGCGAGATCTGATATCCCTTGGGAAGGTCGGGATAGAAGTAGTTCTTCCTGTCGAACTTGGTGAACGACGGGATCTCGCAGTGCAGCGCGAGCGCCGTGCGCACGGTGAAGTCCACAGCCTGCTGATTGATGGTCGGCAGCACGCCGGGGAGGCCGAGGCACACGGGACACGTGTTCTCGTTGGGCGCGGCGTTGATGTAGTCGGCCGGGCACGGGCAGAACATCTTGCTGCGCGTCAGCAGTTGGGCGTGCACCTCGAGCCCGATCACCACCTCGTAGCGATCCAGTGCGGTCGCGATCGTCGCCGTCTCGGTCACGCCGCCGTGCTCGCGTACGGCGACAGCTTCGCGTGGAAATCGGTTGCCTGCTCGTACGCATGCGCGACCCGCAGGACGCGCGAGTCTTCGAACCGTGGCGCGATCACCTGCAGACCGACCGGGAGCCCGTCGACGAACCCGCAGGGCACAGAGATGCCTGGGATGCCCGCTAGGTTTGCCGGCAGGGTCACGACGTCGCACATGTACATGGACAGCGGATCGTCGCGCGATCCCATGGTGAACGCCACGCTCGGTGAGGTGGGGCACACGATGGCATCCACGGCCTCGAACACGGTCTCGAACTCCTGGCTCACCAGGGTCCGCACCTTCTGCGCCTGACGGTAGTACGCGTCGTAGTAGCCGCTCGACAGCGCGTAGGTGCCGAGCATCACACGCCGCTTGACCTCATTGCCAAACCCCGCATCGCGTGTCTGCAGGTACATATCGGTGACCGAGGGACGCTCGACACGAACGCCGAAGCGCACGCCGTCGTAGCGCGCCAGGTTGGACGAGCACTCGGCTGGTGCGATGATGTAGTAGACGCTGAGCGCGACATCGGTGCTCGGCAGCGAGACCTCCTGTAGCGTCGCTCCCTGAGCCTCCAGGACGCGGAAGGCGGCTTGCACGGCATCGCGAACGCCAGGTTCGGTGCCCTCACCGACATATTCACGTGGAATCCCCAGGCGCATCCCTGCGACGCCCGAGTGCAGTGACGCCAGCGGATCGTCCACAGCGCGCGGGTCGGACGTGCTGTCGCGCGGATCATGACCTGCGATGGCTTTGTACACCAGCGCGCAGTCCTCCACGGTGCGCGTAAACGGCCCGATCTGGTCGAGCGAGGACGCGAAAGCGATGAGCCCATAACGGGAAACCCGCCCGTAGGTCGGCTTGAAGCCGACCACGCCGCTGAGCGCGGCGGGCTGGCGGATCGAGCCACCGGTGTCGGTGCCCAGCGAGTACGGCACGCTCCCGGCGGCGACGGTCGCCGCACTGCCCCCGCTGCTGCCGCCCGGAACACGCTCGATGTCCCACGGGTTGCCGACCGGACCATACGCGGAGTTCTCGGTGGACGACCCCATCGCGAACTCATCGCAGTTGGTCTTGCCCACACACACCGCGCCGGCATCGAACAACCGCTGCACGGCGGTCCCGGTGTATGGCGGTTTGAATCCGCGCAGGATCTTCGAGCCGGCAGTCGTGTCGATCCCGTCGACGCACAGCACGTCCTTGAGCGCCATGGGAATCCCGCAGAGCGGCGACGCCGTATCCGGGTGCTCCTCGAGCATCCGCGCAGCCGCCTCGGCCTGTGCTTCGCCGAGCTCACGCGTCATCGCCAGGTAGGCGTTGAGGTCCTTCTCCGTTCGATCAACGTGCGCGAGCGCAGCGTCGAGCAGGGCACGTGGCGTGGTGCTGCCGTCGCGAAGCGCCGCCGCGAGCGCGGTGATGGTTCTAGCCGTCAAGTTCCGTGCCCTGGATGGCTCCAACCACGAAGTAGTTGCCGTCTGACAGCGGCGCATTGCGCAGCGCTGCAGCGGCGCCGATCGGGGCCTCCGGTACGTCTGCGCGCATGACGTTGACGAGGTCACCCACTTGCGCCGTCTCTGCCAGCGCCGACGTGTCGACCTGCTGCAGGCGTGCAATGTGAGCCAGGATCGCTTCCAACTCGCCGAGGAGGCGGTCCTTTTCGGTGTCGCTCAGGCCGAGCCGGGCCAGCATGGCGACGTGATCGACTTCGCCTCGAGAGAGTGTCATGGAGCGGCTATTATCCCGACCCCTCGGCTTCTTCGAGCGGGAGCCACGTCAGCACCGTCTGTTCCGTGGGCGCGAAACCGGCTGAGAGGTACGCGGCCAGCGCTGCCTCATTGTCACCTCGAGTCCACACACATGCGAAGGTCACCCCGCGACCGCGGATGAGTTGCATGGCCTCCGCCATGAGGCTTCGGGCGATCCCCTGGCCGCGCTCGCCGGGGCGGACGTACAACTCCGCAATCTCGGCTTCGAGACCGGTGCCAGGGTCGAAGAGCACGACCCAGCAGAGCCCGATCGCCTCACCGTCCGGCGTGCGCGCCACGAGGATGTGATTCTCGCCGGTGAACTGGGACGACGTCGTCAGACGCGCGCTCAGCTGATCCGAGGTCTCTTCGGAGTGGTCGTAGTGCCGCTGCTCCCCGAGCGCGAGGTCGACGAGCATCGCGCGGACCTGCACGTCCTGGTGATCCTCGAGCGTTTCGATGCGGACGTCATCGAGATCTGCCACGTCGAGACATTGTGGCGCTCAGCCCCCCGGGTAACTCCTCGCGATCCCGGAACCGCTTCCGGAGCTGCCAGAGCCGCTCGCGCTACTGCCGGGACCGCCGGGGGTGATGCCGTTGCACACCTGGGCCGGCTGGACGACCGGTGCGCCCACCGGCTTGGCGGGGTGCGCAATCGGATTGCACGGCAGGCCCGGTGGAATGCTCACGGGCCACGGCACCGGAACGAGCACGCTCGGGCCCGAGCTGCCACCGCGCTGCGTCCAGTTCGAGCCGTCCCATGTCCAGGTCTGGTCGAAGAGCCCGGTCTGGTGGGACGCGCTGCCGGCGCCGCCGAAGATGAGCACCTGACCGGTGGCGGCGTCATAGACAGAGGCCGCGCCACTCACGACTGTCGGCGTCGTGCCCGCGTGGACGCAGGTCCACGATCCCGTCCAGATCCACGTCTGACCGTTGCCGGACAGCGCGACATCGCTGTGCGTTGCGGGGTCGCCTACAAATGCGACCGCGGGCATGACCGGCCCGTCGTTGTAGGTGGCCATTTGCCGCCATGACGTCCCGGACCAGACGCTCTCGTGGCCGGTCGCGTCCGCGGAAGGCAGCAGCGCGCCGCCGCGAGCAACGCAGGGGACAGCCAATGGGACCGGTTGCGCGTCATTGGGATCGAAGGCCGCCAGCTTGCCGCTGACGGCGTCATCGACGATCGCCGAGTTGAACGTCTTGAGCGCTCCGAGGTCGATGCTCGTTGTCATCTTCTGCCACTGGTGGCCGTTCCAGGTCCACGGGGTGGTGGTGAGCCCCTGCCACGGGCAACTCGGCTGTACGTCCGATCCCGGAGCCTGCATCGGACACGCGATCGCCGGCTCGGCGATGCCGTCAGGCTCGGCAAACGGTCCACGAGGCAGGAGCACGACACGTCCGGACACCGGGTCGGTCGCCAGCGCTCCATTGTCGAAGACGGCAAACGGGGCCGTGCCGGACGGCTTCGACCAGTCGCTGCCGTTCCACAACCAGGTCACTGCACCCGGTGCAATCACCGTCGCGCAACCGGTCGAGGTACTTCCTGTCCCGGCTGTCGCTGTTGGAGCCGGGGCGATCGCGGGAACCGCCTGTGCGGGCGGGACGAAGATGGTCGTCGACCCCGTCGATCCAGATGATGACGACCCCGAGCCCGAGGAGCAGGCGACCGGGCCGCCGTTGGACACCGCGGCCTCCTCGCTGCCGATCAGCAACACGTCGCGGGTCACGGGGTCATAGGTCATCTGCGCGTTGCCGAGCGCGGGGGGCGACGTTGCCGGGTGCGCCTGGTTCCACGTCGAGCCATTCCAGATCCAGGTGTCGTGCAACGTCGAGGACTTGCCCTGGCCGCCGAAGAGCACGACCGAGTGATTCGCCGAGTCGTATGCGATCGCGGCATCGGTCCGCGCCGGCGGCTGTCCGGTTGTCGGCCCGGCGCCGGTTCCCGAGCCCGCTCCCGCGACGGCCCGAATCCCAAAGAAGGCACCCAGTCCCGCCCCCATGACTGCGACCGTCGCGATCCCCACGAGGGGCCGCGACCAGCGCGAGCGTTGGACTTCAATACTCATGGCACTGACACGCAGGATGCGCCCCTGGGGTTCCCGCGGCGCGCTCCTCCGTAGACTTGAACTTCCCCATGACCGAGACCACCGCGCAGGCCAAGAACCCCGAGCGTCTCGAGCTCGAGCAGCTCACGGCACTCCAACCCGGGCTCGCGCGCCTGATGCCCGAGATCGGCGCACGATTCTGGAAGGCCTTCTACGCCGCTCAGGCGAGCAACTGGCCGCTGGCGAACTGGCAGCTCCGCGAGATGCGCAAGCTCCTCCGCCTCTGCGAGGTGACCCGGCCGAAGTACACCGACGACATTGAGGAATGGATCGCCGACGATCTCGACCCGCTGATGACCGCGCTGGAAGCCCACGACTTCGTCGCGTTCGAACGGCTGTATCACGAGGCGGTGGACTTCGCCAATGAGCTGCACCGCCGCTGGCAGAAAGAGTGGATCGTCTGGAAGCTTCCGGACAGTCCGCCGCCAGACCTGGATCTCACACCTCGAGGCTAACCGCTACGTCGGATCGTGATCGCATGATGGCGTCGCTGATCGAGCACGGAATCCGGTCGCCGGCAGTGCTCCATGCCATGGCGGGTGTGCCCCGGGAGGAGTTCGTGCTCGAGACCGATCGCGAGCACGCCTACGCAAACCGGGCGCTGCCGATCGACGCTCCGGGGCAGACGATCAGCCAGCCGCTGATGGTCGCCGTGGTCGTCGAGGCCCTCGAGCTGCATGAGGGCGACCGAGCGCTCGACGTGGGCACCGGGTCCGGCTACCAAGCGGCGGTGATGGCAGCCTGCGGGGCGCACGTCGTGAGCATCGAACGGGTCTCGTCGCTCGCGCAGACCGCCTCCGAGCGTCTGCGCAGGCTGGACTACGACGTGGAGGTATTCGAAGGGGACGGCACCCTCGGGGTCCCGGAACGTGCGCCCTTCGATGCGATCGCCGTTGGGGCTGCGGCGCCTCGCCTCCCCGTGGCACTGGCCCGCCAGCTCGTTGAAGGCGGGCGACTGGTGGTGCCGATCACCGACAACCCGAATGGCGAGGAGCTGACCCGCCTGCGCCTGATCAACGGGCGCTGGCAGACCGAATCGCTCGGGCCGTGCCGGTTCGTGCCGCTGATCGGTGCCGACGGCTACGAGGTGGCCGACGCGGGCTGATCGGATGCGGAATCGCCCGCCGGGACACGGAACATCCGGATCCTCGAGGAACCGCCGGACCGCTCCACGGCCCGCGACGCGATCTCCCCGAAGGCTGAGGACAGCACCATGCCGACCTCCTCGTTTGTGGGCGCGCGGTCCAGCACAGGCCGCGACATGGTCACTGCGTACTGATCGATCCCATCGGGGCGATTGGGATAGCGGGATCGGGTCACGCTGACCCGCAGCCCGAGTTCCGGCAGGTCGAGCTGATGGCGGCCGGCCTCACGCATGGCGTCCGGGTGGAGGAAGTCGTCGTCGGCGCGGCCGCGCAAGTCCTGCAGCTGCTCCTCGATCGGTCGAGAATCCACCATCCCCCTACGTTTAGCATGTTGGCCGTGCGCGGTATTCGATAAGGGCGTCCCGTCGGACATGCAATCGAACATTTGAGTTATCAGTCCCGGAGGACATCTAATGGCTAAAACAGTCGGTATCGATCTCGGCACCACCAACAGCGTGGTTGCAGTGATGGAAGGTGGGGAGCCCACCGTCATCGCCAACGCCGAGGGAGGCCGCACCACCCCGTCGGTGGTCGCGTTCACGCGCACCGG
>Ga0182024_10011469_pt1 | contig 17770 bp, 15 predicted proteins | sample P32metaG_FD_120480 | JGI IMG/M metagenome (GOLD analysis project Ga0182024, IMG submission 120480) | Permafrost microbial communities from Stordalen Mire, Sweden - P3-2 metaG (Illumina Assembly) | ecosystem: Environmental > Terrestrial > Soil > Wetlands > Permafrost | place: Sweden: Stordalen... | reverse complement strand
TGGTCGGTTGGAAATTTGTGAATCCCGCCAACCATATTCCTTTTCTGATTCCCGATAACATGCCAGGTCATGAGGGTTATTTCCACCATGGCTGGCCGGGAGTGCTCGGCGGTGCGGGCATCGTGTTTTTTGCGTTCATCGGATTCGACGCCGTCTCAACGGCGGCGCAGGAGACCAAAAATCCGGGCCGCGATATGCCTCGCGGAATCCTTGGTTCGCTCGCCGTTTGCACGATCCTGTACATTCTGTTCTCGTATGTTTTAACAGGGGTCGCGAACTGGAAGGAATTCATCATTGCGGGCAAAGAAGCCTCCGTCGCCTACGCGATTGAGCATCACATGCCGGGCTTCGAATGGCTCGCAACGCTGGTCACGATTGCGATTCTGGCCGGATTCTCATCGGTCATCCTGGTCATGCTGCTCGGTCAGAGCCGGGTATTTTTTTCCATGGCGAACGACGGGCTGTTGCCGAGAGTCTTCTCGGATCTGCATCCGAAGTTCCGCACACCGTATAAGTGCAATGCGATTCTATTCGTGTTCGTCGGTCTTTTTGCGGCGTTTGTTCCGGATTCGGTCACTGGCGATCTGACTTCCATCGGCACTCTATTCGCCTTCGTTCTGGTATGCATCGGCACCTGGATTATCCGCCGCACCGACCCCGATCAACCCCGTCCTTTCCGCACTCCTCTTGTTCCCCTGGTGCCGATTCTAGGCGTGATCATTTGCAGCGCAATGATAATCTCACGCGACATGACGACGCAGCTAACGGCGCTCGCCTGGATGCTGGTCGGTTTCATCGTCTATTTTCTGTACAGCAAGAGCCATAGCCGTCTCAACGCATAGGAATGCGCCGCGGCGGTCTGATTTTTTTCGTTCTCGCCGCAATGGTCGTCGCCGCTCGTCTCTGTCACTCGAATGTTCTGTGGGCCGACGACACTCTGCCTCTCGCGGCTGCGATCGAGGTCGCGCGCGGAAAAGTTCTCTATCGCGATGTGTGGTTCGATAAGCCCGCGCTGGTCGCGTGGATCGACCTGCTCTGGGGCGCGCGCGCCGGAATCCTGCTGCGACTCGCCGGAGCCACTTACGTGATCGCAGTTGCGGCCGCGGCCTGGCAGTTCGCACGCTCGAAGTGGACCGAACAGGAAGGACTCTTCGCCGCTTTTTTCGCCGCATTTTTTCTCACCTTCGGATTACCCTCCGCCGTGATCCCTCTCGCCTCCGACATGTTGTTGGTGCTCCCGCATTTCATTGCCGTCTATTTCGCGTGGCGCGGCAAGGCGTTCTTAAGCGGCGTCGCTGCGGGCGTGGGCCTGCTATGCAGTTCGAAAGCGATCTTCGTGTTAGCCGCGTGCGCGGTGTGGCAATGGAGACAGGTTCCGCTATTGCTGATGGGGTTCGCGGCGCCCAACGCAATCGCTCTGGGCTGGATGTGGGTTCACGGGTCCGCGTCCGAATATTATCGACAGGCGTGGCAATGGGGACGCATCTACGCGGCCAACACTTTCGTCGAACATCCCTTCACCGAAGGCATCACACGAACTCTAAACTGGATCGGATTCCAAGCCGCGCTGGTCGTCGGCGCAATCTTCGCGTTACGCCGCGAACGTCGTCTGGCCATCTGGATTTTGATTTCGCTCGCCGGCGTGATTCTCGGATTACGATTCTTCCCCCGCTACTATTTCCTGCTGCTGCCTCCGACGATCGTCGCCGCCTCACGGGGTTGGTCGCTCTTGTTTAAAAACAGAATCGCCACAGCGGCAGTCTGCGCTTTACTAGCCGTTCCCTTGATCAGATTCGGCAAACCCTACATCACCCTAGCCCGCGGAGCCACCATGTCGGATCTTGCCATGGACCGCGACAGCCGCGCCGCATCGGAAAAGCTTCGCGCTCTCTCGCATCCTGGCGATACTCTCTTTGTCTGGGGCTTCCGTCCCGACATTTTCATCGACTCTGAAATCCCCGCCGGCACGCGATTCCTGGAGAGTCAGCCCATCTCCGGAGTCCTAGCCGACCGCCATCTTTTCTCCAGCCAATCGATCGCACCCGATTTTACTGCGCCGAACGTCCGCGAACTTATAACTACAGCGCCAACCTGGATCGTCGACGGCCTGGGTCCCTATAATCCATCTCTCGCTCTCCCGCGTCAACTCGCGCTGGCCGAGTGGTTTTCCCATTACACTGAAATCGCGCGCACGGACTTTTCGATTCTGTATCGCCGAAACCAATGAAGACCGCTGTCCTGATTCCCTGCCACAATGAGGAACAAACGATCGCCCGCGTAGTCGAGGCTTTTAGATCCGCGCTCCCGTCCGCAACGATCTACGTTTACGACAACAATTCGAAGGACGCCACCGCGCGGATCGCAGCCCAGGCTGGAGCCGTCGTTCGTCCCGAGCCGATGCAGGGAAAAGGCTGGGTGGTGCGGCGCATGTTCGCCGAAATCGAGGCCGATTTCTACGTTCTTGTCGACGGCGACGATACCTACGACGCTTCGATCGCGCCGGAAATGCTGGCGCTTGTCTCCGACCGGCGGCTCGCTATGTTGGTCGGCCGACGCGTTGCCGCCTCCTCCGGCGCCTACCGTCCCGGCCACCGGTGGGGCAATCGCATGTTCACGCGATCCGTCGCGCTCCTGTTCGGCAGCAGCCTTGAAGACATCCTCTCCGGATACCGGGTCTTCTCGCGCGATTTTGTGAAGTCGTTCCCCGCCTTCTCGGGCGGTTTTGAGATCGAAACCGAACTAACCGTTCACGCTTTAACACTCGGCCTGCCAGTTGCCGAAATCGCAACCGTTTATAAGGAGCGACCCGACGGATCGTCCAGCAAATTGAATAAATACACCGATGGGACGCGCATTTTGTGGACGATCTTTATTCTCTCGAAGAACGAACAACCCTTCGTGTTCTTCTCCATCTGCGGTCTGATACTTCTGATCACATCGCTGGTGCTGGCATATCCCATCTTCACCACATTTCTCGAAACCGGACTGGTCCCGCGCTTCCCCACGGCCATTCTTGCCACTGGCCTCATAGTCTCCGCGCTGGTTCTATTCGCCTGCGGACTGATTCTCGATACCGTAACAAAAGGCCGCCGCGAAATGAAACTCCTCCAATATCTGAACGCGCGCAAACCGTGAATCGCCCTGTGACCGCTTGAATAGTTTGGTTGCCTTTTACCTGCCATCCCCACGCTTACGCATGGGGTTATAACCCCGGACGTCAGTCCGGGGATTTTTAATCGCAACACTCGCCTCTAAATCCGCCTGGTGATCATGTAAATCGCGACCCCCGCGATTGCCATCCCCAATGCCGGAGCCTTCAAACGATCGGGCACCGACGAACCTACCAGAAGAATTCCCGCAATCGCCGCAGTCGCCTTCAGCACCCCCGCCGCCACGATTTCCTGCTTCTGCCAGAACGCCGGACCCTGCACCTGCTGCGGCCGATCGGCCATCGGCGGGAACAGCATCCTCAGGACAAGAAGAAATAATATGCTGAGACCCGAGCCGATCGCGACCATCGCGCCCGGCAGCAAAGGATACGTCATATGCACGATAAACACGCACGCAAATGAGAGGGCCACCGCAAGGACCGGCCTGAGAAAAGACTTCTTGCGCGGATTCGCGTAAGCGTCGGCGAGGACCAACACGGAAAGCGCAATTGCGCCGGGAATCGCGAGCCGTAACAGTCCCTCGCGCGTCGCAATGATCGACGGTTGTTGAACCCACGCCGCGGTAAGGAACGAAACGTAGCAACAAAACGCTTCCATCAGCAAAACGACCGAGTCGGTAGTCCGCCGAATCCGGCTGACGATCACGAAAGGAACAGTGCGGAGCGCGTCATAAATAAATAGTTGTACCCCCTCGTTTTTCTCGCGCAGATCCCCGAGCACTTCCTCCCTGCAGGCAGGAGGAATGAAGATCCCCACGATCTTTTCGATCACAGCTCAGACCGGCACGATTTCAGCCAGCCCCGCACTCGGCCGACTTCCTGCCAGACGCGTTTGGCCGTGACGGCCGATTCGCGCAAGACCCGCTCGCCCAGCGCCTCGAGTCGATAAAAGCGCTTCGCCCGCCCGCCCCTTTCCGGCGTCGGATCGGAGAGCCAGGAGGCCAGATAGCCTTTGTCCTCCAAACGGTCCAGCGTCACATAAACGGCGCCGAGCGAAACCGCCTTCGGCTTGGCCAGATCCTCAACCTTGGAGTGAATGGAAACGCCATAAGCATCGTCGCGCAACGACAAAATCGCGGTAAGAACCAACTGCTCGAACTGACCGACCGATTCAGACTTCATTTATCCAACATTGTAAGGAATATTGGGCAGGACGTCAACCCTCCCGTTAGGGGTCCGCCGAGGCACACGTCGGCTGTGCGAAAGATCGTGCGCGACCGGCTGACCTTTCGATCCGCCGGCCGCCAGTGGATTGAGCTGCCTCCGGCTTGGCCTTGTCAATTGCCAAGCTATAAACAACCCTCTGAAATCCTCGGTTTCCCGTGATTTTATGAGATCGACCCCAAGGTCCCTCCGTTTCCAGAGGACTCAGGACCACCGCAATACGACATTTCCTGCGCAGGAAAAAACTGTCAAAAGAGCCTCGATGGAGACTCCTTCTGATTAGAGAGTACTCGAGCGAAATTACGGGGCCATGATGAGACATCGCATGTCTAAGAAAGGAACAGAGATAGAAATTCAGCCCGACGCGTGACAAATCGCGGCTATCATTTCAGCAATGGGTCCTTTGGCGGAACTGCACTTGCATCTGGAAGGGTCGGTCGGGGATGAGACGCTGCTTGAAATCGATCCCACGCTCTCGCGCGAGGAGATTCGCGCGGCGACGACTTATGCCGATTTCGAAGGTTTTATCCAGAGCTACATCTGGGTGAACCGGAAGTTGAATTCGCCCGGGCACTACGCGGTGGTGGCTCGCCGATTGTTCGAAAGGCTTGCCGCGGAGCGGGTGGTTTATGCCGAGGTAACGATCTCGGCGGGGGTGATTCTCTGGAAACAGCAGGATTTCGGGCCTATTTACGAAGCGGTGCAACGCGAGGCGTGCTTGAGCAAGGTCAAAGTGCGATGGATTCTCGATGCGACGCGGCAGTTCGGCGTGCATGCTGCGAAACCGGTGTTCGACCTGGCGGCGGAGCGATTGAACGAAGGAGTGATTGCGATCGGACTGGGAGGGTTCGAAGGGGGCGGCCCGGCTCGGTGGTATGCGGATCTTTATAAAGAGGCGCGCGACAAGGGGCTGCGGTTGGTGTGCCATGCTGGGGAGACGACGGATGCGACCAGCGTGTGGGAAGCGCTCGAAATTGGGGCGGAGCGAATCGGGCACGGGATTCGAGCGATTGACGATCCTTTATTGGTCGCACATTTAGCGGAGAAAATGATTCCTTTGGAGGTTTGTATTACGAGCAACGTTCGGACGGGCGCGGTCGCGTCGCTGAAGGATCATCCGGTGCGGCGCCTCTATGACGCGGGGGTGCCGGTCATTTTGAATACTGACGATCCGGCGCTGTTCGATTGCACGTTGACGAGCGAGTATGAACTGGCTCGCAGTGAGTTTGGGTTTACGGAGGAGGAGATTGAGGAGTTGAGGGGGAATAGTTTTTTGTATTCGTTTGATGGTGCCGCATCGTGAGTCGCGGATAGTGAGGAAACACGCGGGCTATCCCCTCCCTGACGGTCGGGGTTCGGTTGCGATGTCGAGGGAACCCCGACTGCTCGTGGGTAAGAGGATCGGATTCCCGTCCCTGATTGCTATTGGATCGAAAAGCTGGCTGGGCAAATCGGGGGCGATTGGCGTATCGGATCCATATTTCGACGGCCACTCCTGCGGCAGATACAACGTTCCGAAACACTTGTCCACCAACGGAAGCATCGCCGAATAATTCTTGTTGATGACTTCGGGTCCGTCGTTGGTGTGGTGCCAATGATGGAAGGCGGGAGTCGAAATCAGCCACTCCAGCCAGCCGAAGCGCCAAGTGACGTTCGCGTGGATGAAATAGGCCCAATACATACCGATGGCCGTGACGGCGACGGGCACGAAATCAACCCTGTTTCCTAGCGGCTGGGCCAGACCTAACACGTACAGGGGCACCATTGCACAGAAGCGAGTGAAGAACATGTCAAAGGGATGGGCTTTGGCGGTGACTAAGAAGTCAATTTCCTCGGCGCTATGGTGGATCACGTGAAAGCGCCAGAGAAAGGGAATTTCGTGCGACCACCGGTGTCCCCAATAACCGCCGATCTCATTGACGATTAGAGCCGCGGTTATACGGAGCCAGAGAGGCATTCCGCCAGCGGACGTATAAAATGCAAGTGGAACCAAGCGATGCAGTCCCGCCGAAAGCGCAGTCAGAGGGACGATCAATAGCAGTTTAGGCAGAATACCGTTCAGGAAATAATAGAACAGATCCGCGCCGAAGGACCTGCGGAAGACCCGTTGGGAGTGATTCCCGAAGATCCTCTCCAGAGGCACGAATACGATAGAGAGCAGTACCAGCCAGACGGAAAGACCCACCAGATCGGTTGCGAACGAAATCAAATGCCGGTGGAACTCCATGAACTACTATCGGCGGCAATCACAAAAAACCCTCTATCCGCGCTTCACCCGTTTATGTGCGGTCGAGCGTCGCTTGCGCAGCCTGCTGCCGGCGAAGACTAATCCGGCGCCAAGGAGGGTCAGCACCCAGGTGCCGGGTTCCGGGGCTACCAGGTCGGTCGTTATGGCGGTCAAGGTTAAGAAAGGCGGCTCGACGGTCCCGCCCGCCACGGCTGTGACCGCGTAGGTCACGAATTCGAGTATCTCGGTTGTTTGGGTCGCCTTAAATGTAAATTGTTGCTCCTCCCAGTTCGTAGATGTCGGGCCGCCGGGGTTGTTTATCACGGCAGACGTAAAGGTGGGAAGGATCCCTCCTGGATCGACTGGCGTGGCGCATGTAGGACAAATGTATTCGGCCCCGGTTGTGCCGGGTATGACGTATACATCCCAGTTATCGTTATCTGCCTGGTTATTCCCGGTTTCTTCACTCGACGCTTGATAGAAAGTGACTTGATAAGTATCACCGACTGTCAGACCCGTCATCGGCGTGGAAACCGGCGCTCCGTACCTGTTGTCGCCGTCGACTACCAGGTAGTTGGTGGTCCCCGCGGGAAGACCTCCCTGGTTACCGGGGGCGATAGGAATGTTTATGTTGACGGAATTGCCCGGACCGGGCGCGCCGCAAATCTTTGCAATAATCGCGAGGTCGACCACACAATCGATCTGTTGTGTTGTGCCAGGATTGCCACCAGTGAAGTCTTCGGTCCAAACGCCCGCCAGATAGCTTTCGCTGGCAAGTGAAATAGGGGATGGGGGCGTGCCGAAAGAATAACTCGTGGATGCGGTTAACGTCGCCTGCGCACCGACCGCGCACAGTAGGACCCCAAGTGTCGCTCGAAGATTCATATATTCATTGTTCGGGTAAGCGGTCGTTCACGCCATTCGCGGAAGGCCTTAGGCCGGTCGCTAAAGCGAACTACCCGGACGCAGTACCCCCGTAGGGATGGCACCCTCAGACGCGGTTGTCTTTTAAGGGGAATCGTCGTTCGGCGGAGTACTATTTCCACTTAAGTACTTTTTTCGTAAGGTACCCTACGCTCGGTGCCGCCTTCCGCCGATCACCCCTCTATGAGACTGGTGTCTGTCCTTTCCATTGCCTTAGTTACTATCGGGTTCGCGACTGCTCAGAAGGCAGACGGCGGCAAGACGAGCCTACCCAGCATCGGCAGCGACATTATTACTCCGAGCCGCGGCATCGGTCCGTTCGACGCCAAGCAGGCGCAGGAATGGCGCGACACGGCGGAAACACTTTGCGCGCAAAGCCGTTATGAGGAGGCCGAGAAGCTGTACGTAAAGCTGCTCGAAGAGCGGGAGCATGCGCTGGGCCTGAACAATCCGGAGTTGGCGAACGACCTGAACGATCTGGGCCGCGTCAATTTCGCGCAGATGAAGTATCAGCAGGCAACTTCTTACTACGAACGCTCCCTCCAGATCATGGAGACGGCGAGGGGCAAACAGGATCCGGCGGTAGTGGGTCCGCTTGAGAAACTGACCCGGATCTATAAGGCGCTCGAAAAATATCCGCAGGCCGAACAGTATGCCCGAAGGGCTCTCGGGACGGTCGAGAAAGCTAAGGGACCGGATTCAATCGAACTGGTGCCGGAGCTGGTTTCGGTGGGCGATCTCCTGCTGATCCAGAAACAATTTTCCGCTGCCGATCCGATGTTCGAGCGGTCGGTGAAGATTCTGGAGAAGACGGCGGGCGTGACCAGCCCCGAGCTGCTGCCTGCGCTCGACGGTCTGGCCGGCGCTTACGACAACATGCATCGTCAGAATGAAGCCGAGGGGGTGTGGCGCCGGGCCTTGTCGATCCGCGAGAGCGCGTATGGGCCTTCGACGCTGCAGGTGGCCGCGACGCTCGACGATCTGGGCAAGCTTTATTTCGGGCAAAAGCGGTATCCGGAGGCGAGCTACTGCTATGAGCGTGCGCTGTACATCCGTCAGAAAGTACATGGCGACGACAGCGCCGATACGCAAGCGACCCTGAGCACTGTGGCGGCGGTTTACGCAGCGCAGGGCAGGCAATCCGACGCGGAGCCTCTCTACCGCGGGATGTTATCGGCGAAGGAGTTGGACACCGTGTCGAGCCTGAATTCGCTGGCGGCATTGCTGGCGGATCGCAATCACAACGCCGAGGCGGAGTCGCTCTATAAACTGTCGATTGCGCTGCTGGACAAGAAGGGATTCGTGACGGCTCGCAAGCCGGTGGTCAATCCCAGCGATCCGCCGCCGGTGCAACTGGCGGAAACGCTCGATCAGTACACCGCGCTGTTAAAGAAGATGCACAAGAAGTCGGATGCGGCCAAGATGGAGACCCGCGCGCGCATCCTCCACGGGATTCCAGAGTCGACCCCGGCGTCTAAGAAGAAAACTAAGTAAGTACTATCGAGAAAACTCAGGTCCGCCGATAGAAGCGTTGTATGGTCAGCGTTTTAGATCTACAACATCGGGTGGATACGGTGGAAGAGCCGGCGTCTGCTCCCGCTACGGAGCCTTCACCGGGGCCAGAGGAGTTCGAGTTCGTCCTCGGACGGCGGCAAGTGGCGAGCCTGCTCTTTGTTGCGAGCGTGATCCTGATGGTCTGCATCGCCGCGTCGTACATGACGGGCAAGGCGATGTCGCCGAAAACTTCGTCCCCTGTTCCCGAGGCGACTGTGGCGCCCCGCGAATCGGAGCCTCCACCAATCGTTCTTAACCAGGAGCCGGTTCCTGAAGGGCCCCTATTTGCGGAACCGAAGGCGGGATCGGTCTACATCCAGATGGGAGCGATCGAAAAGGGCGTATCGGTGATTTTCGCTGAAGGCCTGCGCAAGCGGGGATTGCCCGCGTTTGTCGCACCCGGTCCGAGCGAAAAGATTTTTCGCGTGCTGATTGGTCCACTCCCGGATCCGGCTGCGTACATGAAGGCGAAGGAAACGGTGGACCAGATCGGGCTCGCCACGTTCGCACGCAGATTTCCGAACTGATTACACTGGTTCGATGGACAATAAAGAACTAGACGGACGAGTCGCGGTCGTTACTGGCGCGAGCCGGGGACTGGGCAGAGCGATGGCGGTGGAGTTGGGCGCGGCAGGTGCGAAACTGGCGCTGGTCGGTCGCGACCGGGCGAAGCTCGAAGAGACAGCGGCGCAAGCGGCGGGAGCGGAAACAGCGGTGTTCCTGGCCGACGTTACCGACGAGGCGCAGGTGCGGAACCTCGAACAGGGAGTGCGGGAGCGGTTCGGGCATGTTGATATTCTGGTGAATAACGCCGGGATGAATATCCGCAAGCCTCTGGTCGAATATACGCTCGACGAATGGAACACGGTGCTCGACACGAATCTGACGTCGGTGTTCCTGGTCTGCCGGTCGTTCATCCCGCTGATGAAAGGACGCGGCTACGGGCGGATCATCAACCTGGCATCCATGATGAGCCACGTTTCGCTTCCCGGCCGGACGGCGTATTCGGCAAGCAAAGCGGCAATGCTGGGCGTGACTCGCGCGCTGGCGCAGGAATTGGCCGACGAAGGCATCACCGTGGTCGCGATCAGCCCCGGACCGTTTGCGACGGAGATCAACACGGCGCTGATGGAGAATCCCGAGCTAAATAAGCAGTTCCTCTCCAACATACCCTTGGGGCGATGGGGAAAGGCGGAGGAAATCGGGAAGCTGGCGCTCTATTTGTGCTCCGATGCCGCCGGATTTATTACCGGCTCGGACGTAGTGATCGACGGCGGCTGGACATCGCGGTAAACTTTAATTGGATTAAGAAACTTTGAGGGCGGATTCATTAAAAATGCCCTATGATGAGCTACATGGGCTTGCTTGCTTATTTGCTTTGCTCTGCCGGGTTGCTGACGATCCGCGAAGTGCCCGCAGGCACTCGCCTCGAAGTCCGGTTGACGAGCACGGTGGGTTCTTACGCGAGCAAGGCCGGATCCCCCGTCAGCGCTGTACTGATCGCGCCGGTTCATGTCGGAGGTGAACTGTTGCTGCCAGCCGGAAGTATTCTCACCGGCACGGTAACGTCGGTACGGCGGGTCGGGCTGGGAATTGTGCACGAGGCGGCGGCCGTGTCGCTCGAGTTCACTGAGATCGTTCTTCCGGACGATGAAAGCCTCCCGCTTGCGTCCCGTGTGATCGCGGTGGATAACGGACGGGAACGGGTCGAGAAGAACGGCGAGATCGGCGGCTTTCGCATGACGTCGAGCGTGGCGTACAGGGTCAGCGGTTACATCCGCATGGCGCTGATGCTGAACATCCACGCTGAAATGGCCGTGTGGGCGATCAAGACGCTGGTGGTGCAAGTGCCCGAACCGGAGATTTATTTCAAGCCCGGTGTCGAACTGTCGCTGAAGTTGAAGGAACCGCTGCCGGCCAGAGCACAGCGCGAACCGGAGGATGCTCCGAGGCGGCTGTCGGAGGCGGAGCGCGACTCGTTGGATGAAATTTTGGCCACCATGCCCAGCCGGACCACATCTCCATCGAATGGCCGCCCGTCGGACTTGGTTAACCTGATGTTCGTCGGATCACGGGAGCAGATTTCCGCGGCGTTCCGCGCTGCCGGATGGTTGGAAGCGGCGCCCTGCAATATGCATTCCCGCCTGATGGGCATCCGGGCTTTTGTGGAAGGACGATCGAGTGCGTCGTTTCCCATGTCGGCCCTGCTGTTGAACGACACGGAGGCCGATATGTCCTGGCAGAAAGATCTCAACGACATGTCCAAGCGGCACCACATCCGCATCTGGAAGCAGCCGCAGATGTGGGATGGCCAGGAAGTCTGGGCCGCGGCGGCGACGCGCGATATCGATTTCGCATACATGCACCATGGTTCGGCGATGACGCATCGCATCGATGGAAATATCGACCAGGAGCGCGACAAGATCGCCTACGACCTGGCCTTTACTTCGTATGTGGACGTGCTTGACTGGGAGGAACGCAGCAGCATCCCCGGCATGACGCGAAATAGCACGGGCGACCTGATGAACACGGACAGGAAGCTCGCAGTTCTCCGCTTGCGGGATTCGGAAACGCCCCGCCTTTCGACCGATACCGAGGAGCTCGACTCGGTTCCGATGCATGGCAGGATGGGGCAGCGCTTCGTGCGGCGCGAGATCCTGAGCCTCCGCAACGACATCGTCCGCAATAACATGTACTGGCGCGGCTATGAAGGCGTCCGCTGGATCGTGACGAATGTGCGCAAGCGCAATCGGACCCCCGAGGTCGCAGACGTCGCGCCGAAAGCACCCTTCACGCGGTTTGTCTCACTCCGGTAAACTGCGGAACCATCCGCTCCCTGACGGTCGCGGCTCAGTGTGGAGTCGCCATACGTCAGCATGCGGGTAGACAGTCGGTGATCGCATTCAAAGGTCCCGTCGGCAGCGTGCCCACAACGATTCCAAGATCGCGGGCGCGCGCCTTTATTGCCACTGCTTGCGCTCGCGCAGGGAGGTGATGTGCGCCGCGTGGTGGTTACCGTGCCATGCATATAGCGCCAGATTTTTTTCGAGTGGCACGACGCCAAGCTCGGGGTGACGAAACTGCTTGGCGAAATCGGCGTCGCTCATCGACTTGAGCAGGACCACCCAGCGCTTATGCAGATTATCGAGAAGCGTGAGCGAGACTTCAATCGGAGTATCGCGAACATCCGCCGTCTCCGCCCACGCCGCTTCATCGTAAGGCTTGATGGTCGGCTCATTCTCCGTGAGCGCGAGCTTAAAGCGAATATACGCGTTCATGTGGCTCTCCGGAACGTGATGAATTACCTGGCGAACGGTCCATCCGCCATCGCGGTAGGGCGTATTCAATTGTTCTTCATTGAGCCCCGCGACCGCGGCCCGCAATCGGGCCGGCGTTTCAGCGATTTCCGCGATCCACTTTTGCCGCTGTTCCGCCGTGCTCGGTGGCTGGAACGAGAATCGGCCGATCGGATGTCTCAGGTCTTCCATTGGTGTTGCCATAAATCTCCTGGTCCCTGTATTGAAGTTCGTACAGCTTGCGATAAATTCCGTCGCGCAGCGCGAGCAGTTCCTGATGCGTGCCGCTTTCACGCAACTGCCCTTTGTGCATGACGAAAATACGATCGGCGCGTTGAATCGTCGAGAGACGGTGCGCGATGACCAGCGACGTGCGTCCTTCCACCATTTTCGCCAATGCATCGCGCACGCGAAACTCGGTTTCCGTGTCGACGCTCGACGTAGCCTCGTCGAGAATCAGGAATCGCGGATTGTGCGCCAGCGCGCGCGCGAAGCTGATCAGTTGTTTTTGCCCGGTCGAAAAACCGTTGCCGCGTTCCCGCACCGGCTGCGCGAACTTTTCCGGCAGCGATTCAACGAACTCCAGTAGATTTACCTGCGCGGATGCTTCCTCGACCGCGCGCTCGCCAATCCAGGATGTGCCGAGGCGGATATTCGACTCGATCGTTCCGGTAAACAAATATGGGTCTTGTAATACGACCCCGAAATGCCGGCGCAGATCGTCGAGAGATAGTTCGCGAAGCTCAACGGATTCGGTTCGCCCGACCACCAGAATACGTCCGCGCTGGATGTCATAGAAGCGCATCAGCAGATTCGTGAGCGTCGTCTTTCCCGCGCCCGTGTGTCCGACGACGGCGATCGTCTCCCCTGGCTCGATGCGAAAACTCACGTCGCGAAGGACCCAATCCTCTTTCTTATACGCAAACCACACATGATTGAACTCGATTGTAACGGGCCCCTCTGGAAATGCGCGCGGCGCGAAGGGCGAGGTGACATGCGTCGGCGTGTCGAGCAATTTGAAAATGCGTTCGCTCGCCGCCATCGCCGATTGCAGAATGTTGTATTTTTCACTCAGATCCTGAATGGGGCGGAAGAAGCGCAGTCCATATTGAAAGAACGCGATCAGGATGCCGAGCGAGAGCGCGCCCTGCCGGTTCCGATAGCCTCCATAGGCGAGCAGCATGGCGAGCGAAAGCATTCCCAGAAATTCGACCACCGGATAGAACCAGCCGTAGGCGAGAATCGAATCTTTAAAGGCTTCCATGTGGTCGCGATTGATGGCGGCGAATTCGTCGCGGCAGCGAGCCTCGCGATTGAAAAGCTGCAGCACCGCCATTCCGTTTACGTGCTCCTGTAAGTAGGAATTGATGCGCGCCACCGCGACTCGGATTCGCCGATAACTCTGCTGCACCGTTCGCCGGAACACCGCGGTAACCAGCACTACAACAGGCAGAACAGCGAGCAGCAGCCCGGTCATCCCGGCGCTCAAACGGAACATCACGATGACCACGAAACTGAGCACCAGAACGTCGCCCAGGATGGTGACGAGCCCCGAGGCCCATAGCTCGTTCAAAGCATCGACGTCGGTAGTCACTCGCGTGATAAGACGGCCCACCGGATTGCGATCGTAATAGGCAACGTCGAGCGTTTGCAGCCGCTCCATCAGCTCGCGCCGCAGATCGAACATGGCGAGCTGTCCGGTGCGCTGCATCAGATACGTTTCGACAAACTCACATGCGAATCCGACGAGCAGCGAAGCGAGATACAGCGCGGAGATCTGCGCGAGCCCGGTCCACACATCGCCCGCAAGCCAGCCGTCGAGCGGCGAATGAACAGGATAGTCCGGCTTTGCAAGGTATCGGTCGATAGCGAGCTTTGTCAACAGTGGTCCCGCGACCTGTGCGACCGATTGCAGCAGCAGAAAAACCAGGGACACGGCCACGGCGCCGCGATATGGTTTCAAATACCGGACCAGCCGCCGCATGAGGCGGCCGTCATACGCCTTGCCGAGGACTTCTTCTTCCAAAATCCAGCGTAGCGCAGTTTATTCGTGGCGCAGGGCAATCATCGGATCGACGCGCATCGCGCGACGCGCGGGAACCAGCGCGGCGAGAGTTGCGACGATTAGCACCAGTGCCCCAACACTCGCGAATGTCAACGGATCGGCGGGATCGATCTGATACAGCATGCCGCGCATCAGCCTCGCGAGTCCCGCCGCTGCGCCTAGGCCGCAAGCGATGCCGATCAGCGCGACCGGCAGGCTTTGCCGCGCGATTAATGACGCGATACCACCGCGATTCGCGCCCAAGGCCATGCGAATTCCGATCTCATGGGTGCGCTGCGCGACTTCGTACGCCATGACGCCGTAGATCCCGATGATCGCCAGGACCAGCGCCAGCCCGGAAAATATCCCTATAAGAAGCACCGAAAAACGCGACTGCCAGGTGGCATTGCCGATCGTATTCTCGAGCGTCTCCACGTGGGAGAGCGGCAGGTTGCGATCGACACTCCAGACCGCGCTTTTTACCGCGCGGGCGAGCGACGCCGGGTCGATGTTGGTTCGCACGACGAGAGTCATTCCAGCCGCATGCGGCCCTGTTCCCTTGAAAAAGAAGTCGCCGCTCTGTTGAAACGGAATATACATCTCGTCCCTTGCGGGATCGGCCCAGCTTCCTTGTTTCACATCTTTGACGACGCCGATAATCGTCATCCATTTCAGGGTGGCACGCGGATCGCCGAGTCCGATGCGCTTACCCAACGGGCTTTCCCGCGGAAACTCCCGCTGGGCCAGGGTTTCATTGATGATCACCACCAGAGGCGAGCTGTCCGTATCGTGGCCGTCGAAGTCGCGCCCGGCGACGAAGGACACATGCATGGTCGCGAAATAATTTGGCCGCGAGACGCGATAGACGGCGGTGCGCTCCTTGCCTCGCTCCGGAATCGGACGTCCTTCGACGGTCCTATCAAGGCCCCAAACATCGCCTCCGATCGGAAGATGATTCGTCATGCTTGCCTGTCGAACGCCGGGTACAGCTTCCACCCGATCCAGAATCGCTTGGTAGAGATTTTCGCGAGCGGCGCCGACGTACTCGGGCCGTCCCGCGACCGAAACCGTCATGGACAACATGTTGTGAGCGTCGAATCCAGGATCGATTGCGCGAAGCCGGGCGAAGCTGCGCATCAGCAGACCCGCGCCAATCAGCAGAACCAGCGCAATGGCGATTTCCGATGCGACCAGCGCTCTCCGAATGCCTCCTCCGCTCGCGGACGATCCCCGCGCATTTTCCTTCAACGCGTCGTTTACGTCGCCGCGCGATGCCGAATAAGCGGGGGCGATTCCAAACAGCAGCCCGGTCAAAATCGCGACGCCAAGAGTGAACAGCAGAACCTGCATGTCGATTCCGATTTTTTCCGAGCCGGTCAGATGAGACCGGAGCATCGCCTTCAGGCCCTGCACGCACCAGACTGCCAGCAGTAATCCGGCCGCGGCGCCCGCCATCGATAGCACCAGGCTCTCGGTCAGAAACTGGCGCGCGATACTCCATCGCTGCGCGCCCAGCGACAGCCGGACCGCGATTTCCTTCTGCCTCGCCGTCGCCCGCGCGAGCGCCAGGTTCGCGACGTTCGCGCAGGCGATCAGCAGCACCATCCCGACGGCTCCCAGCAACACTTCGAGCGCAGTCTTCACGCGCCCCACCGCCTTCTCCGTGAGCGATTCGACCATCCACCGCATGCCGACGTTCGTGTCCGGATAAGCCGCCGCGAGGCTCTGGCAGATCTGGTCGACTTCAGACTGCGCCGTGGTCCGCGCAACGCCAGGAGCCAACCTGCCAAATACGCGTAGAGAGTAACGGTCGCGCTTGGGGGCGGATGCGACCGGCGTGGTCGCCGCACCAGAAAATGTTTGCCGGACGTCCAACGGAGCCCATATCTCGGCGTCGGTTACCCAGAAGGGCGCAAAATAAAAATCGGGTGGCATCACCCCGATTACGGTGTAGCTCGCGCCGTCCAGTAGAATCTTCTGGCCAATCACACTATCCGATCCGCCGAAGCTCCGTTGCCATAGCGCATGCCCGATGACCGCTACTTGATTTTTTCCCGCTTCGAAATCGCTCGCGTCGAAAGTGCGGCCGCGAATCGGCGCAACACCCAGAAGTGGGAACATATCCTCACTCAAGTGAAGGCCGGAGACTTGTTCCGGATTGTCGCGTCCGGTAAGGCTTGCGCCCCAAGCCTCCGCTGCGCCCATTTTTTCGAAGGAGTGCGCTTGTTTCCGCACATCGAGAAAATCGGCGGGCGAAACCGGATTACTGTTCGACCCCAGCACCGTCACCAGACGATCCGGATCGCGATACGGCAATGGCCGCAACAGAACGGCGTTCACAATAGAGAAAATCGCGGTATTGGCGCCGATTCCGAGGGCCAGAGCAAGTACCGCAATGACCGTCACGCCTCGTCCTTTTAGCAACACACGAATCGCATAGCGCATGACGATTAGACGACAGTTCCTCCGTTCGGTTAACTTGAAGGACGTGGATCAAGTGAAGTTAGACGGAATCATTATCGTCGACAAGCCGCGCGACTGGACCTCGCACGACGTTGTCAATAAAATGCGCCGGTTCGCCGGGACTCGCAAGGTCGGGCACCTGGGCACGCTTGATCCCTCTGCAACGGGCGTCTTGCCGCTGGTCATTGGCCGCGCCACGCGCCTGGCGCAATTCTACACGCGTAACGATAAGATCTACGAAGGCGTCATCCACTTCGGCAATTCAACCGATTCCTATGATGCCGATGGTGAGCCGACTTCTCCCCAGATCGCCGTCACGCTGGATCGCGCGACCATCGACGCCGCGCTCGACCGGTCCCGCGGCGAATTCGCCCAAATGCCTCCCCCTGTCTCGGCCAAGAAAATCGGAGGGAAACCCGCTTACGAACTAGCCCGAAAGCAACAGCCCGTCGACCTGAAGGCAGTCACGGTCAACGTCTACGAGTTGGAGATTCTTAGACTCGAAAATTGCGACGCCGCCGTGCGCGTGCACTGCTCCGCCGGCACGTATCTACGCAGCATCGCGCACGATGCCGGACAAGTCCTGGGCTGCGGCGCGTATCTGAAGAATCTGCGGCGACTCGCGTCCGGCGATTTTAAAATCGATTCCGCTCGGACGCTGGAACAACTGGCGATCCTTTCAGAATCGGGCCGCATGGCGGAGGCCCTGGTGCCCGCCGCCGAGCTCCTGCCGGAATTTCCGGCGGAGATGGTAGATGCCGTCACGGCCGGCCAGATTCGCAACGGCCGCGATTTTCGCGTGTCCCCTTTCCGTTCGCATACCGGCACGCGATTCGTAAAGGCGGTCAATTCCGAAGGCGACTTAATCGCGATCGGCGAGGCGCGCCTCCCCCATCTTTATCATCCTGTGCTGGTGCTCTAATATCGTG
>Ga0182024_10011468_pt1 | contig 17771 bp, 15 predicted proteins | sample P32metaG_FD_120480 | JGI IMG/M metagenome (GOLD analysis project Ga0182024, IMG submission 120480) | Permafrost microbial communities from Stordalen Mire, Sweden - P3-2 metaG (Illumina Assembly) | ecosystem: Environmental > Terrestrial > Soil > Wetlands > Permafrost | place: Sweden: Stordalen... | reverse complement strand
TGCGCAGGAAAAAAGCTGTCGAAGAAGCTCCGGTTAGGGCTCCTTCTGATTGGAGGGTACGCGGAGGGAAAAACAAGACGGATCACGCAAAGGCGCTAAGTCGCAAAGAAAAAAGGAAATAGATTTTCTGCCTATTCCGTCATCTCGCCGTTCCAGTGGCGCGCGCAGCGTTCGGGCGACGCCAGCCAGCGCGCCAGTGCGTCGGCATTCAGCAGGAGCTGGACTACGGTCGCCTCATCGCGTTCCACCGCCGTCACCAGCAGCTTCCATTCGCTGCCCTGCTGGCGCATGTATACCAGTACGGTCTCTTCATGACCGTTGCGGCGCGAGCGCACCTGCACGAAAGGCTTCCATGACCGGCCTACGGCGTTCAGCAGCGCTTCGGAAAGATTGCGGCCCTGGCGGTCGCGATCGCTGAGATGCTCGAACACGGCCAGGTCGATGTGCCTGGTCCCGGCCGGACGAACGGCTGCGGTGAAAATATTCACCAGCCCGAACAAGGGAATCGACGTGGGACGCGTGTGGAACTCGTCGGAGATGACGCGCACGACTTCGTTAAATTCGCGGTCGGCGGCCTGTGCCGATGCGGCGGTCAACAAGCAAGCGGCTATGAAAGCGGATTTCATTTGTCGTCCTCCTTGTCTTTATCCTTCTTGTCCTTCTTGTCAGGACCGATGTCGATCTTCGGAATTCCCATGTGGCCTCCCAGGTCGCGAATATCCTCGGGACGAATAGAGCCGACGATGTTGATAATGGTCAGTTCTTTCGGGTCGGTCACGATGACGGCGAGTCCCGTGATTTGTCCGCCCTCCGTTTTGAGATACACCTCGGAGTTCTCGCCCTTCTTCTTGCTGCTGGCGCCGACGATACGCGCCCAGGCTGGAGCGCGCAGTTGCGCCCGCAGTTCTTCGACGTCGCTCTTGTTATACTGATCGCGCTCGTCGAATTCGAAACTCTTCACGTAGATGCCCTTGAGTCCGCCGACCAACCGCTTGACGTTGGCTTCGTCGGGATCCTTATCGGATAGAAAACGGCTGGCGAGCTGGATCAGCGCGCCGTCCAACTGAACGTTCACCACCTCGGAAGCTTTGGCTTCGAGCCGGTCGAGGTTCGCCGGCATTTTAATGTCCTGGCCGGCCAGCGGCAGAATTCCTAACAATACTGGAATCGCAAATTTCATATACCTTCCACCTTTTGACTGATCTTCTGTAATTTCACGCTGGTGATTTTGAGGGCCAGTTCCAGGCGCGCCTTGGCTTCCCTGCCCGTCGCCTCTTCCCGCGCCTGCTCGTTTCGCTGATGCTGCCACACCGATACCGCAACAACGATCAGCACCGCGGCGACGGCCGTCGCCCACCACATCCGCATGGAGGCCCGGCGCTCCCTGGCCTGCCTCTTCACCGCGCCCAACACGCGCGCCTCAAAGAACGGCGAGGGCTCTTTTCTGCTGAGCGCTTCCTGTAATTGTTTCTCGAAATCGTCCATCATCGTACGTCTCCCATGCTGCGATCGATCTTCTCCCGCAACATCGCGAGCGACCGCTGCAAATGACTCTTTACCGTCCGCACCGGCATATCCATGGCCGACGCGATTTCCTCCGGCCTCATGTCTTCCTGATAGCGCAGGATCATCACCATGCGAGGTTTTTCCGGCAGCGACCCGATCAACAACCGCAGCCGGCGATTCAGGAAATGATCCTCGGGCTCGCCGTCCACCGAAGGCACCGGCACGTCGTCAATATCCACCGCCGCCTGCGATTTCCGCTTGCGGACATAATCGATGGACCGGTGGCCGGCCACCTTTCGCAACCAGAACGCGATGTGCGCGTCACTCTCAAACTCTTCAAAACGCTTGTGCAATTGCAGGAACACGTCCTGCGCCACTTCTTCCGCCGCCGGGCGGTCCCTCAGGAAATGGTAGGCGATGCTGAATACCATCGACTGATGGGAGCGCAAGACCGATGCAAATGTTCGCGGTTCCGGGTTGTCCACGCGCTGCTGCTCCCCGATTTCCTGGCCTGTCTTGGTCACCGTTCTACTCTCTAATAACGCAGATCGCAGGGCGCGGGGACGCACGAATTTTAAGGAGTTCCCGCTCCCCTCTGGATTCCCGCGCTAACGGCGGGGGAAGAATGCATGAGCAACCGCTCCCAATGGTCGCGGCTCGGTTGATCTGGGATAACAGGGAAGCGCCGGTTTGTCCGAAGCTTCAGGAGGTCGTCAGGTGTTCGATCCTGCGCAAAGATCGGGCGAGCAGAAGCAGCGAAAAGCCAGCGTGGCGCATACGTACACCAAGTATGATAGCTTCTGTAACAGCGAGGTGAGAATGACGGCCCTGCGAGTCCTGGCATTAACGACGTGGTGTGCGCTAGGAGCGCACGGGCAGTCCCTGGACTACACCTTTTTCAAAGAGCGGGTGCAGCCGATTTTCCTCGAGAAGCGCCCGGGACACGCCCGCTGCGTGACCTGTCACAGTCACGGCAGCCCTCCTCTCGAACCGCTCGCTGCCGGCGCGGTCGCGTGGAATGAGGAGCAGTCTCGCAAGAACTATGCCATGTGGAGGCAATTCGTGGTCCCGGGAAATCCGCTAAAAAGTCCCCTGCTCCTGCATCCCTTGGCGGCGAAGGCCGGAGGCGACCACTTTCACGCCGGCGGCAAGCATTGGAAGTCGCAGGACGATCCGGAATGGCGGATTTTAGCTGACTGGGTAAACGGCAAAACGACAGGAGGTTCCCAATGATTCGCGTGGCGCTCAGTATTTTCGGCGCAGTGATGTACCTCGATGCGCAAGGGGCTCGGGTTCTGCAAACCAACTCCGCCGGTGACAACATTCATGTGATCGACCCCGCGACGAACCGGGTGGTGGGGACCATCGAGGATATTGAGGTTCCGCACGGCGTGGCGATTGCGCCGGATGGGCGGCGGATTTACGTCACCGATGAATCGTTGAGCACGCTGGACGTAGTCGACGCCAAAACACTGAAGGTGACCAAGCGAATTCCGTTGAGCGGCCGGCCGAACAATGTAGATGTCGCGAAGAACGGCGCGTTCGTCTACGTGGGGATCGCGCAGGCGCCGGGCGCGGTGGATGTGATCGATACGGCGTCGCTCACGAACGTGAAGAGCATCCCTGTGAAAGGTGCGATCCACAATGTCTATGTGACGCCGGACGGCAAATATGTGGTAGCCGGGTCGATTCCGTCGAGCACCATCAACGTGATCGATACCGGCAGCAACCAGTTGGCGTGGACGGTCACGCTGAGCGCCGGAATCCGGCCGATGGCGTTCACGAGGAATGCGGACGGCTCGACCAAAGAGATCATCGTTCAGCTCTCGGATTTTCATGGATTCGCGGTGGTCGATTTTGCCACCCGAAAAGAAATCCGGCGCGTGACGCTTCCGGACCCCGAGGGGCAGAAGAAGGAGACGCAAGGTATCCAGGGAGCGCCGGCCCACGGACTGGCGATCACGCCGGATGGAAAAACGCTGTGGGCAACCAGCAAATACTATGGCTATGTAGCCGCCTACTCGTTGCCGGATTGCAGGCTGTTAAAGGTCGTGCCGGTAGGCAGCCACCCGGAGTGGCTCACCATTCCTCCCGACGGGAAAAACCTGTACGTAGCCATCGCGGGCGAGGATGAGGTAGTCGTGGTGGATAACCGGACGATGAAAGTGGTGAAGACGATCCCAGTGGGCGCCGTTCCGAAGCGCAATACCAGCGGGATGCTGCGGACGGAGTGAACGAGTTGTGGTAGCCTGATGTTGTGGGTGTTTCCAAACTCCCCGTCAACCTGCTTGCAAGTTGTAGAAAAAATGCGCCCGTAGCTCAGCTGGATAGAGCGTCTGGCTACGAACCAGAAGGTCGGCCGTTCGAGTCGGTCCGGGCGCACCATAAACCCCAAAGGAATTAGTTACTTACGGGCCGATTTGCGATTGCATCGAACAGCCTTACGCGCGCCCCGAAAACTCCCGGGTCTCCGTCGCTATTTTTACTTTCTCACCTTGCTTGATATAGAGCGGAACACGGATCTTGAGTCCCGTCTCCAAGGTGGCCATCTTGGTGCCGCTTCCGCTCGACGTATCCCCACGAACGGCGAGTTCCGCTTCGGCAACCTCCAACTCTACAAACACCGGCAGCTGCAGACCGATCGGATTGCCGTTGTATTTGTGCGCGTGGAGCACCGTACCCTCCACCAGCAGGTCCAGAGCGTTCCCGACAACTGTAGCGGGAAGATTCAAGGTCTCGAAGCTTTCCTGGTCCAGGAAATAAGAGCCATCCCGGTCACTATATAAATAGCTGACTGGAACCAGGTGCAAATCCGGCTCCTTGAACTTTTCACCCGCCTTGAAGGTTTTATCCAACACTGCGCTGGTGAGAAGGTTGCGCATCTTCAGGCGCACCAGGGTCTGCCCGCCGCGGGCGGTAGGCGTGCTTATTTCTACATCCATGCAGGAGAACGGAGCGTTTTCAAATTCGAAGACGGTCTTGCGTTTTATGTTAATTGCCTCAATGAGGACGGCCAATTGTATCCGGGTCCTTCCCCTCCAAGTATAGGAGCGAAAGACCGTTAACGATGCGCTGCCGCCGGCGCCCATTGTTCGAGCGCGCGCCGCAGAGCTCGTATGGCAATCGGTTTCGCGATGTAATCGTCCATACCGGCATCGAGGCAACGTTGGCGATCGTCCTCCATGGCTTGAGCGGTCAATGCGACGATCGGCGTTCTCGCAAGTTGGCCGCCTTGGGCTCGAATGAGCGCAGTTGCCTCGTATCCGTCCATCACCGGCATCTGGCAATCCATAAAGATCACGTCATAGGGCTCGGCTATAGCCATCTCCACAGCTTCTTGCCCGTTCACGGCGATGTCGACTCGCATGCCCAGCCGCTCCAAGAGACGCACCGCCACTCTCTGATTCACAAGGTTGTCTTCCCCCAGCAGGACGCGTCCGTGAAACTTCGGCCCGTCTGGCTCCGCCGTCTTCGGCTCCAGTGGCTCCTGCTCGCAGAGTTCGCCGGAGATCCGCCGGATCCGCGCTTCCCAGGCAAGTGACAGGGCTTCGATCAGCTGGCGGTGGCGGATGGGCTTCGAGATCCAGGCTGCGCCGCGAACCGTCATCGCTTTGCGCAAGGGGGTTGCGCGACCCACCGAAGTGGTTAGCACCAGTGCGACATCGCGCCAGGACGGATCGTGCGAAATGGCGGACACGAGCTGTTGATCCTCCGCGGCCAGCATATCCCCTGATACGATCGCGATCTGAAAGGGATCGTCATTGGCACGCGCATGACAGAGCGCGAAGGTCGCTCCCGCGGGTTCCGAAGCCGATTCCACCCGCACGCCCCATTCGCCAAGCTGGTCCCGCAGCACATCGCGGTGAATCGGATTCCCATCCGCGATCAGCACCTTGAGGTGGGATAGATTGGGGATTGCAACAGGATCTTCCCCGGTCATTTGCGGTGCCAGCGCCAGCGTGAACTCAAACCTGGAACCTTCGCCCGGATTGCTGTACACCCGGATTTGGCCGCCCATCAACTCCACCAGTTGTTTCGAGATCGTCAGCCCCAATCCGGTGCCGCCGTATTTCCGTGTAGTGGAGGTGTCGGCTTGCATGAATTTTTCAAAAATATAATCGATTTTGTCGGCGGGGATTCCGATGCCCGTATCTTCGACGGTAATTTGAATACACGGCTCAGCGACGCCGCTTCCACCCGCTTCGACGCTGACGATCACGTGTCCGGCGTGAGTGAATTTGATCGCGTTGCCGGCCAAATTGGTGAGGATCTGGCGTACGCGGCCGGGATCCCCGAGAACATACCTGGGTGCACCCGGCTTGTAACGCAGAACCAAATCGAGATTCTTGTCCGCCGCCGCCGCGCCAAGCAGTCCGATGGCGTCTTCCACGACGACACGCAGATCGAACGGAATTGTCTCGACCGCGAACTTACCGGCCTCGATCTTCGAAAAACTCAGGATGTCGTTGACGATCACCATCAAGCCTTCGGCCGACGCGTTTAACATCCCCACGAACTCCCGCTGCTCCTCATCCAGCGCCGTAGCACGCAGTAGATGGGTCATGCCGACTACGCCGTTCATCGGCGTGCGGATCTCATGACTCATGCTTGCCAAAAACTCGCTCTTGGCGCGATTGGCCCCTTCGGCTGCAAGCGCCGATTCCTTTATCACGCGCGCGGTCTGGTTGAATGCCGCCGCGATCAGGTTCACCTCGTGCGACGCTGAACCGATATCCAGATCGGAGGGGAGTTGCCCGATGCTCTCGCCTTCCTTGAGCTTGGCCAGCAGACTGCCGATAGGCCTGCCGATAATGCGCGATGCGATGGCCGAAATCAACAGAGCGATCAGCGCCCCGCACACGCCGATTCTGGTCAGCACCTGCGCGATGCCGCGGGTATAAGCTTGAGCGGCCTCGTCGATGCTCTGCAAGTTCATCAGGTGCGCTTCGCCGAATCCCTCGCGATGCACCCGCAGCACCAGGTAGGTATGGCCGTCAAACTCCACTTCCATGCCAGGAGCGGCCAGGCAGCAGGCGCGAAGCCGCTCCGTAAGCCCCGCGGAGTTTCCATCGCGAAACGTGGAATCCGCAACGTTTCCGTTTTCGATAAGGACCATGTGTCCGGGGTACCCCAGCGACGCCAGGTCGAAGCGTTTCCCGATGGTAAGCGCACCCAGATTCTCGCCGCCCAGGTTGATAGGGACGGTGGTGACCTCGTATAGCCCGTCCCCGACGCGAAACAGCGCCGGGTCCGGCGTGGCGCTGATGCTGTCCAACGCCAAACTCCTGTGTTCCTTGCCTCCAATCGCGATAAATGGACGCCCCGAGGCGTCCAGCAACAGCAACAAATCCTCGTCCAGGCCCGTGTCGAGCGAACGCAGCACATCTTCGATGGTGGCGCGGATCGCGGTCCACGATTCCGGCCGGGAATCGGCATCGCGGGTCAACCCGATCGCCGCTTTCAGGCCCGAGTCTTCGCTCAGGACCGCCGCCAGTTGCCGGGTCCGCTGTTTCCCTTCCGCGTTAAGCTTGTCGAGAGAAGTCCGGGAACGATCCAAGGAAGTTTTCAGTCCTTCTTTCACCTTGGAAGTGATGGCATGATTGATCGCGACAAAGCTCGCGGTCAGCGTCAACAGCAGCGGTACAAAGGAGAAGAGGAATGTGCGCTTCCCCAAATCGAGCCGGGCGATCGACTTCATTTTGCCGCACCGCGCTCCTGTCTTACGGCGGAAGAGCCGACTACCGGAATCTCGAACACGACTTCGGCGACGCCGTCTTCCGGTACTTCAATTTTCTTGCGGCTGAATCCCGCCGATTTGTGCCAGGCTACAACAGTGTAAGATCCGGCGCGCAAACCGGCAAATTTGAACGCGCCACTATTCGACGGCTGCGCATAGAATTGATTCGGGGTAACCAATATCAGAGCGCTCATGTCGGAGTGCAGATGGCAGTACACCTGAATCGCGCCGGGCTGATCGAAATGAACGATGCGCGTGTTTCCGACCGGGTAGTAACCAAGATCGAAGGATTTCAACTTGGAAAGCGAGAACACGTTGTGGAGGATCGGATCGGAGTTGGGGAACGATACCGTCGATCCGCGAGGCACAGCCAGAATCTCGGGCTCGAACCGCCGATCGCGCTGCCTGATCTCGCCGGCCACCGGCTTTATCTGTCCAATGGACCCCTCCAGGTAAACGACGACCCGGGTCAACTCATCGATTGGACCGGCGGCCGGTTCAGGCGCGGCAAGACCCCGCGATTGATACGCCGGCAACGTAACTCGTTTCTTCGTCAAGCCGTCGATCACCTGCACCACTCCGCGGATTTCGCCGCCAGGGGCGGGCAATGCGAACAAGCTCGCGGCAAGCCATACGGCAACAGTAGACGTCGTTCTGCACATGATTGTTCTTTCTAGTGAAATGCCTTGGAAATCGCGTTGATCGAGGTCACCAGTTGCACGCCGAAAATGTTGTTGTTACTGTTCAACGTGCCGTCGCGATGCGGCCACTCATAGCCCGCTTTTACCAGCAGCGCGCGATTAATCCGATAGCCGAAGGCCAGCTCCGCGACCTGGCGATTAGGCGTCAGAGCAGCGGGACCAGCCATGCTGATTGTCTGAAAATCGCTGAACGACTCGTAGCCGAAACGGAACGCCACATACAGCCGCGGATTCAGTACGACTTTTGGCTCCAGATAGCCATACTTGATGACTGGCGACACGATGTAGCGCGGATATAAATAATAGAATCGTTGCCACTCGCCGTTGATGGAACCGCGGCCTCTCGCCCATTGCCCGTCGATTCCCACCGCGGTCATCGGCCATTGGCTGGAATTCTCGCTGGGACGTAGAAACCGGCCAACCTGAAGATACGGTCCCTGATTCACCGACATTCCGACGCGAAAACCCTGGCGAATGGTGTAGCCGCCGCCCGCGGTCCAGTTCAGGGCCTGCCCGTTCTCGAGGATGTTCTTCGGATTTGCAGGAGAACTGTTGGTCGCTTGAATACGCGCGTCCAGCCGTCCGAGCGACGCATCTATTTCAATGCCGGGCAGTCCATAGAGAGTTACGGGAAAGTTTCCATAGGATGGCGCGCCATAGGTGGCGGGCGCACCCAGCAAAGGGTTCAGCGCATCGTCGTATCGCAGGGGAAACGATCCGAACGCCGACGACAACTGACCGGCCTTGACCGTCAGCGACCTGCTGCCCTTGGTGCGATGGTAGGCCACGAACGCTTGAATCACATAAAACTTCACGCGGTTCGTGGCGGAATTATCCTGGAAAAGGTTATACGGCGAGAGATTGACATCGATGGCGCTGTAGGCATACCAATGTTCGCCGAGCTTGAGCGACGGGTACATCATTAACTGGAAACCCGGCTCGAGTGGACCTGCCGTGGGCGTGGATTGCTCCCATGCATGGGTATACATGCCGCCGGCGCTCAACGTCGCCGGAAGCGTGAATCCGTAGCCGGCTTCCTGAGCTATCGCCGGAAGCGCCAGCCCGCAGATCATCAAAAGGATATCGGTTCTCGGCACTGCTTTGCTCATCGACCGGAGAAATGAACTGATTAGCGCCAAAGACCTGGAAGGATGGCTTGATTTCAGACTCCAGGCGTTGCGGGCACTTCGACTTTATGTTCGCTGCGCTCTCTAAACCGTTCATATCAAGCCGTCGTTGCACTCTGGAGAGCGCCATAGCAGAGGTCGATTTAACAGACCTAGTGCCGTGACCGGATGATTTGTTGGCACTCAGCCCAATGCGTCAGCTTGGGGCTTGCATTGGGAACCGTAATAGCCCCAAGCTGACGCATGGGGCTCCACGGCGCCTCGCCGTCCGGATAAAAACAAACTATTCATCCGGTCGCAGCACTAGTCGGTCCTCAACGCGTCCATCGGAGAAATGGAAGCCGCGCGCCGGGCAGGAATGACGGCGGCGAAAAATGCGCAGATCCCCAATGTGCCGGCGGCGACGGTCAACGCAAGCGGATCCCAACTGGATACGCCGTAGAGTTGCGCCGATAGCAGGCGCCCGGCGCCGATCGCCAAGGGCACACCGAATAGCAGACCCAGCAGGACCCGGAAGGACGCCCCGCGCAGAACCAGCCGCACGACGCTCGCCCGATTGGCGCCCAATGCCATCCGCACGCCGATCTCATTGGTTCTCTGCGCGACAGAATACGCCGTGACGCCGTACAGTCCGACAGCCGCGAGCAGGAGCGCCACAATTCCGAACAAGCCCGCCAGACTGGCGACGGCGCGCTCCTGACCGAAGGAGAGAGATACCTGCTCCTCGATCGTTCGAACGCTGATCAGTGTCAGGTTGGGGTCCACCCCCGCCAGCAATTCCTTCAGCACCGGCTCCAGGACGCCGGGTTTCAAGGAGGTTTTGAGCATGAGGCCGGAGGCGAAGTGAGAGCTCGATTCCACCCGCTGCATCAATGCATCCTTGTAGTCGACGTTCTGCGCCAGCGGCGCGAAGAACATCGGCCGCGCCGGGCGGTTCAATGCAAAGCCGGCAAACTTCGCGTCCCGGACCACGCCGACGATCCGGAAGGTGGACGCGTATTCCGGCAGATCCAAGCCGAAGTGCTGATCGAGAGGGTCCTCGCCGTCCTTAAAGAAGCGTTTGACAAAGGCCTGGTTGACAATCGCCACGGAAGAGGCAGTCTCGTTGTCCGCATTCGTGAAGGCCCTGCCTCGAAGAATCGTCATGCCGAGCGCTTGCATATAATCCGCGCTGACGCGATCCCAGGACGAACCCCAGTCGCCGTTCACCTGCGGGCGGGGATGACCCGCAACGAACACGAGTTCTCCCCAATTATCGGTGAGAGGGTTATAGAGCGCGAGTCCCGCGCCCTCGACTCCGGGCAGAGCCTTGAGCCTGCGTTCCACTTCGCGATTGAGCGCGGTCAGCTTTGCGGTGGTGTAATCCGCGTGCGGCGTCCGGATGGAAACCAGTGTGCGGCCGTGAACTTCATAGCCGAAATCCTGATGTTCCAGGTTACTCAGACTCCTGCCAAGCATGGTTGCTCCCGCGACCAGCACAACCGATAGGGCGGCCTGGACAACAAGCAGACTTTTGCTCGCCAGCGAGGAGCGATTGCCAGCGCTACGGCCGGAACCGCGCAGCGCCAGGGCGGGATCGATGCGTGCGCCAAACCATGCTGGAGCCGCGCCGAACAGGATCCCGGTGAGCAATGCCAGTCCCGTTGCAAATCCCAAAACGAGGGGCGAAGGCACAACGCTGATGGGAAGAAAATGGGCGCTGCGGAAGGCCAGTGTGAGCAACAGACGGGCGGCCGCACTGGCCACCGCCAATCCGGCGATGCTGCCACCGACGGCCAGAACGACGCTCTCCGTCAGCGCTTCGAAGACGATTTGCCTGCGGCTGGCTCCGATCGCCAGGCGAACGGCCGTCTGGCCGCGCTGCGCCACCGAACGCGCGAGCAGAAGGTTCGCTACGTTGGCGCACGCAATCAGGAGGACCAGTCCGCAAACGGCGAAGAGAATTTGGAGGCTGCGGCTGTAGTTCTCCTTCCACTCCAGGACGCCGGAGCCCGCGGGCACTATATGGATCACTTGTTTTGGGAGAGCCTGGATCACATCGGGCATCCAGTTGGACGGGTATCCGGAGTCGTTTTGGATCCACTGCTTCAACGTGGCCGTCAAGCGGGGAGCGATCCCGGCCGTCGTCGCGCCGCGACGCAAGCGTCCGATCACGCGAAGCCACGCCGACGACGATTGGCGCAGCAACGATGCGGACGGATTAATGGTGGGCTCCTGCTGGAGCGGGATCCACAGATCGGTGGGATCGCTGCGCAGTGTGTCCCCGAAAAATCCGGGCGGGGTTACACCAATGACGGCGAACGGCTGTCCCTCGATGAAGAAAGTGGAACCAATCACCGACGGGTCGGAGGCAAAGTTCGCTTCCCACGCATGATGGCTGAGAACGATGACGGGTGTCGCTCCCGGAACATCGTCGGCCGGCGCAATCGCGCGCCCGGCGAAGGCGGGCACTCCGAAGGTGGAAAAGTAATTCCCGGTGACGTACTCGGCGCGCAGGGGCCTGGCTGCCTGTTCCACTTTCGCGCGCCGCACGCCGAGACGCCCGCCGCCCGCCTGAAATGCAGCCACTTCCTCGAACTCCGGCGCCGCGTCGCGAAGGCGCTGATAAAGCGGATAGGAGAACATCCCCCATTCATCCTGCGTGCCGCCTTCGACGCAGCAGTCATCGCCGTCGCCGATACGATACAGGCTTGCCGGATCGGAAACCGGGAGAGAGCGAAGCATTACGGCATCGACCAGCGTGAAGATCGCCGTCGTTCCGCCGATTCCAAGGGCGAGTGTGAACATAGCCGCCGCCGTAAACACGGGCGACATGCGGAGGCGCCGCACCGCATAACGCAAATTGCTGATCAGAGTCTTCATGGCCGGCGTCTGTTCGGTACTACCTGAGTTCGGGCCTCAGGTTACAAGGAACTGTACTAAGTCGTCCTTGCCGGGACGGAGGCGAACCGCGAACTAAGATTCCATCGCCCACCTGGCCGCTTCCAGGAAACCGCGCCCGCCGCAGACACGGTAACCATCTGGCGCCCGCCTCGATAACCGCTCGCACCCACCGAAACAGGTCGTTCGGTAAGACGGGGCTCATCCCGACAAACGCCGCTGTCGGAATGTTTCGGTTACTCATGATTGCCTCGATTCGCTTCTTCAGATATGGCACGCGGCGCGGCGATCGGACTTTAATTCTCCGGCGGCTTCTCCACGTGATCGATCACGTAATACTCCACCGGCCCTTTTTGCGCCTCCAGCTTCAGCCCGAGCTGCGCTCTCAATGCATCGAAGATCGACGGGCGTTCCAGAAACTCCGGCGGCAAGTTCGCCCTATCGAAGCCCGGCGGCAGGTCCGGCATAAACGCCAGCGTGAAATCGTAATTCCCTTTGAGCCCGGTCTTGTCGATCACTTGCCGGTCGTCGTTCCGAAGAACTTGCCCCAGCCAATAGCACAGGTATTCCATCGGCACTCTCTTCCCATTGATGATGCCGCTTCTGCCCCCGCCAATCGGAATCTCGTAATCCTGTGGGCTATCGTTGACCTTCATCTTCGGTCCCGATTTGTCCACTGTCAGCGCGTACACCGGCCCTTCCTTGATCTGCTTGTGGAATTTCAGCTTGAACTCGTCGGCCAGCAAATTCTGAAACATGGTGTGGAGATCGTCGATGCTGTACGACTTGTCCGCCTTCGCTTCCACATCCCACAAGTCGCTATCGAGCCAGCCCGGCCCACCGGTGACATGCTGTATGGGCATCCGGTACATCAGGCTGATCATGAGCCGCACGGTCGCGCCCACGGCATCATACCCCTGGCCCGCCGGTTTTGGTTTGATTCCTCCGCCGCGCCCGCCGGGCTTCACCGGCTTGATCGACGCCACTTCAAACGTCAGCCTCTTTTCCTGCGCGGAAGCGAGTGTCGCAATCATCAGACTGCCGATGAGTAAGATCCGCATAGAAACCATATTCGCCCGGAGTTCCATTATGGCCGTATCACATAATCAGGCCAGCAGGAATCAAGCGGATCGACGCCTTCGAAGCCGAGCCGGATGATCGCGCCGGCGCCCGCCCCGCCCACTGCCGCGAACTTCGGATCCAGAATCTTCGCGATCTGGTCGCGAGCCCCTTCGAGATGAGCCTTCGTGTCGCGATCCGAGGCCTTCGCGAGCGCCGCTGCGATCGATGCGTTGAGCGACCGCAATTCGGCGCGATAGAGCGGTTTCTCGTCGCCGCTCGATGCGAACAGGCCCGCGAATTCCGGTGGTAATCCAATCGGCACCGTCGCATTCGAGTTCACCTTGTTATTCACCAGGTCCAGATAAGCCCGCTGCAAATTGCGCCGGTAGGCATCGATTTTAACGCTGGACCCATCAAGCTCCTTCCATACGCCCTTGCGAACATCGGCGAGAAACTCAGCGGGTGCGTATGCGGCCGCGCCGTCCACTGCCTCCTGTTCCACCAATCGCGCGAACCGGCCGCTATTCAGCAGATTGTTCAGCACGCTACTTTGGGCGTTCCGAATGCGGCTCAACACCCCAATCGCCTCGATGCGGCGCAGGATATCCTTGTCGATCGCCCACACCGGCGTCGCGAACGCGTTGTCGTTTAGAAATTTCACCGCCTCAATCTGCCGCGGCTTCGGGACCGGAGTAAAGATCTCACCTTGCTGGCCGACGTATTTCTCCTGGGTATTGAATCCGCCCACGATCGCCGCGACGTGATTCAACTCCAGCGTCCACTGGCCCAGCATGCGCCCGTAAAGCTCCGATAGGTCCTCGTACGATTCGCCTTCTTTGGCGGTCGTTGCCGGCACCAGCATTTTCGCGACGCGCTGCAGATTCTTGATGCCGTACCCGGTCGATTTTACGGCGTCCGCATCGCCTACCGCTTCCGTCAGTTCGCCCGGATCGGACCCAGTCGAGCCCGGCGTCGAAAATCGGAACCACGGCGTCTTGTCCTGCTCCCGAGCCATGGCGTCGAGCGTGGGTTTCTCCGCTTCCGCGGTTTTCGCGGAGGGAATCGGCTTATAGCCCCACACGGTTGCCCACACATCGTAGGGCCCGATTCCCGGCGTCAGATTCTCCACCGGAATGTGATCCTCCGGCTGCGCGACATAATTGAAGCGGGCATAATCCATGATCGAGGGCGCGTGGCCCATTTTCTTCACCCACTCGGGATCGTGCACTTTTTCGGCCGGGTACATTGAGCTCGCCTTCATGTTGTGCTGAAATCCGAGCGTGTGTCCCACCTCGTGCGCCAGAACGAATTCGAGCAGGCGTCCCATCAGCTCGTCTGGCAGCGGGAACGTCCGCGCGCGTGGATCAAGCGGCCCCACTTGCAGGAAATACCAATCGCGCTGGAGGTTCATGATGTTGTGATAGAACTGAATGTCCGCGTTCAGGATTTCTCCCGTACGCGGGTCTGAAATGTGCGGGCCTACCGCGTTCTCGATGGTCGAGGGCAGCCAGCGAACGACGGAGTAGCGCACGTCTTCCATGCTGAAATCGGGGTCGTCCTTGGCCGATGGAACTTCCTTCGCGACGATTGCATTCCTAAATCCCGCCGCTTCGAACGCCGGCTGCCAGCTCTCGATGGCGCGCTTCATCCACGGCACCCATTTGGTTGGCGTGGCGGCGTCGATGTAATAGACGATCGGCTTTACCGGCTCGGAAACCTGGGCGCTGGGGTCTTTCTTCTCCAGCCTCCACCGGGTGATGTAACGGACCTGGGGCGCGCGATGCTCTTCCTTGCTGTAGTCCATCTGGCTTATTGAAAAATATCCAACGCGCCGGTCGAACACGCGTGGCATCATCGGCTTTTCCGGCAGCTTCACCATGCTGTGATGCAGAACGATGGTCGCGCTGCCCGGACGCATCTGGCTGCCTCCAATGAACACGGGAATCGCCGCATTTACACCCGCCGGAGTAGGCATGCGCGTATACGTCACCTCGGCGATGGCTTCAATATTCTCCGGATATGGCGAGATGCGCTCAATCGAGGAGCGGGTTGCGTCCATGGTGGTCGCGCCCAGGCGCTGCCGCGCGCTGAACTCCGGCACGTCGGTCGAGAACAGCCGCGTAACTTCGATCACCGGAGCGCCGTCCTTGGCGAACGCCGCCACCGGGAAGGTCATCACGATGGTGCGATTATTCGCCGCCTCCACTGCCAGCGCGATCGGAGTTTTCGGGTCGGCCGTCACGTCGTATTTCACGTCGCGCAAATGAACCTTGTTGCCGGTCAGCTCCCAGGTGACGACATGCTCAATCAGTTGCTGTCCGCCGTAGCCGGCGCCCAGAGTCGTTTTGGCGATTTGCGTATTCCAAAGGAACTCACGCCCCAACTGATTCTTTGGGATTTCGTAATAGTATTTGTCCTTGATCTGATGGACCGTAAAGATGCCCGTCCTGGACTTCGCTTCTTTCGTAATCACCTTTTCGTAGGGTTGCGGTTCGGCCGATGGCGGCGCGCCTCCGCGGCCGCCGGGAAGGACCACGGGCGCTTGCCCGGCAGGCGGCTCCGTGGGCGGATCCTGCGCCAGGAGCGAGAGCACGGGGAACGTCAAAATGAGAGCGAGAGAGCTTTTCTTCATCTGTTGTTACTCCTTGATCTTGGCGATATTCTATCAGGGATACGACAATCCGGATTAGTTTATTCCTGGCAGCCGATGGCGCTTGTGGGGCCGCCAATGCTGGCGGCAGGCGTCTTTTCAAGGCGGCTTTGGGCAACGCCGGCACAAAAGCCGGCTTGCCGCCAAAATTGGCGGCCCCACAAGGCCGGGCATGATAATGATCAAGGCGTGTGACGCACTAGCTCTCGGCCTCAAACGTTAACCGCAAATACGATTTCGCCTGATACTCAATTCGCAGAGGGATCGGCCGCCGGTTACCCTCTTCCACCCAAATTCCGAACTGCGTGTCCTTGCCGCCCGCTTCGCGCCGCACCGTGCCCCAGGCGCGGACCACCTTGGCGCCTGGAGCGATCAGCTTCCGCTTCTGAAAATACTCCGTCGCCTTTGGATCGGCGGTCTTGTGCAACCACAAACGATACAGGCGGCCCGCGTAGACGTATCGCGATTCAAGTTGGGGCGGGCCCAAGAGTGCATCCGCAAGCGCGTTCAGGAACGGAGGCGGCGATGGAGCCAACGTGAAACCGGCGGGCTGAACCGGCACCCCCGACAACGCCCGCAGGCCCATGGTCACCAACTCCCCGCGCCGCTCGGCGGAGATGCGCGACGGCCCCACGAAGTGCGCCAATGCACTGGTGGAAGCGTCTCCGGCGATGCGCCCTTCGATAACCGTGTACGCGGACTCGGTTGCATTCGAATGGAGCGCCTTCCGCGCCTCCTCGGCGCTTTCCTCGTTCGAGGCCGTCATCAAGCCGAAGTAGACGGCATCGCGAATGCCGCCCGGAGCGATGCGGGTTAGTTCGCGGATGAATCCCAGCCGGTTCAATCCAGCGGCACGCTCCGGCGCTGAAAATCCGAGAAACTCGATGAGGCGCTGCGCACCACCATTCGCCTCGGCCCATTCACTCCATTGCACGCTGCCGCCACCGACGGAAGTACGGTGCAACAGCGGCACTGAAAGGATAATCACCTGCGCATCTGCACGATAATGGCGGTCCAAACTCAGGTCAGCCCGCGGCTGCCCTTCCAACTCCAGCCGGCCCTCAACGGCCGCAAGGCCGATTCGCTCCGCGCCGGCATATAGCGCAGACCCGGCCCAAAGACGCCCAAAGGCCCTGCGCGAGAATTGCTTCACCGTCACATCGGAACCTCAACTACACATTCAGATTAGCGCGCCGGGCAAGGATCGGGGGAACGGTTAACGCTAGACTCCCGCGGTCGCCGAGGCGCGCAACGGCAGTCCCTGCGTGGTCAGGCATTCGAGCAGGCGTTCGTGAATCGTCTGGTCCAGAAGATAGAATCGCTTGCCGTCTTCTTCGTGCACAATAGCCAGGGCTTTTGAGACCAGCACCAAACAAAGCTGCTGCTCCCCGCCACTCAACTTCTCCGGCTCGACTTGCGCCATGCCGCGCAACGTTGGCGTCAGCTTGTTCAGAAAACCACGTACAAATATCTGCTCGTCCAGTCCATCGAGCGCCGCCGATGCAGCCACCCAGCGATGTTCTCGGGAACCAAAAAAATATGGCCCGGAGGCGAAGGCCAGCAGGAATACGATGATGTCGATGAACGCGGCGAGCGCGAACGAGAAAACGTGGCGAGCCGTGGGCGCGGTGAATAACTCCTGGAATGCTATGAGCAGGTCTTCCTGGCCGGTCACGGAGCGATCCACAAAGTCCGAGTAAGCGGGAACCTGCGGGCGCTCGATCTTCGCCGCATGGAGCGCTTCGCTCACATCGCTCCAGGGCAGTCCGTCGTAGAGCTGTCGAAAGCCGCGCAACTGACTCTCGGTCGGATCGAGCGGCTTCAGTTGCGCGCGAAAGTCGGCAATATTCTTTTGCGCAACCTGCAAGCGATCGGCCGATTGACGCGCCAGCTTGGTGTAGCGCTCGAAGGCGGTATAACGCAAACCCGGGCCGGATCCCTCCGGGTATGCGGCTGAATAAGTCTGCGCCTCTCTCGCTACGGCATCGCGCACCGCGCTCAAGTAAGGATCGGCGTCCTGCGCGCGCGAGATGAAGCCTACCGATTTCTCGGCTGTCTCCATTTCACCGAGAGCCAGCACGTGCTTTTGCGCTTCGGCCGAGGCCGCT
>Ga0182024_10011467_pt1 | contig 17771 bp, 9 predicted proteins | sample P32metaG_FD_120480 | JGI IMG/M metagenome (GOLD analysis project Ga0182024, IMG submission 120480) | Permafrost microbial communities from Stordalen Mire, Sweden - P3-2 metaG (Illumina Assembly) | ecosystem: Environmental > Terrestrial > Soil > Wetlands > Permafrost | place: Sweden: Stordalen... | reverse complement strand
TCAAATTATGCTTCTTGCCAAATGCTGCCAGTTCGGGCACCCTGGCCATGGTGCCGTCGGCATTCATGATTTCGCAAATCACGCCTGCGGGAGCCAGCCCGGCCAGTCGAGCCAGATCGACTGCTGCTTCGGTATGGCCAGCGCGCTGCAAGACTCCGCCCGGCTTACAAATCAGAGGTGAGATATGTCCGGGGCGGCGCAAGTCGCTGGCCCGGCACATTGAATCGGCAATCACCCTGATGGTGGTCGCTCGATCGTAGGCACTGATGCCGGTACTGACACCAAATTTGGTATCAGCATCGACGGTGACCGTAAATGCCGTGCCCTGTGAGTCGGTATTGTTGCCGACCATCATCGGCAGCTCCAGCTGCTCGGCTTTCTCTTGAGTGAGCGAAAGACAAACCATCCCCCGAGCTTCCGTCACCATGAAATTGATCATCGCCGGCGTCACTAATTCTGCCGCGCAAATTAAATCGCCCTCGTTCTCCCGCCCTTCATCGTCTGCAACAATGACGAACTTGCCGCGGCGAATCTCTTCGATCGCCTGCTCGATACTGCAGAACAATTCACCGAATTTGTCACCGTCGGTTTTGCCGGCTGGGACGCTGAAATCTTGCGAGCGAGGTACCTTTCTATGCATTCAATTTTGTTTCCGATTGGTGAAACTGAGATAGTCTAACTTTGTTCCAAAAGGAACGGCAGGTTTGCATGCTCTTTGTTAAGCTTCTGACCGAGGTAAGGTAACGCCAGTCGGGCGATGTAGCGCGCCACCATGTCGCTTTCAATGTTTACTTTGGTTCCTACCGACAGACCGCCTAAAGTCGTTACTTCCATCGTGTGCGGTATCAGCGCCACCCTGAAGCCGAACTGCTTTTCGCTTGCGTTGTGGGGTTTCTCCTGCACATCGATCACCGTCAAAGACACACCTTCGACAGTGACGGCACCTTTATCGACGAAAAACGGCGCCAGCGTGGCGTCTAACTGAAAAGATACGACGTGGGAAAAGCCTTCCTCCTCGATCGCGGTTACAGTCGCCACCGCATCAACGTGACCGCTGACCAGATGCCCGCCCAGGCGGTCCGACAAGCGCAACGCCCGTTCCAGATTAACCTTGCCGCCCAAAATTAATTGTCCCAGCGTGGTCCGCCGCAGCGTTTCATGCACGGCATCGACGATAAACCAGCCGGAACCGAACTCAACCACCGTCAGGCAGACGCCGTTGACGCTGATGGAAGCGCCCGCCATTGCATCTGCCAGTATGGCTGTGGCACCAATCTTGAGCGAACGCCCATCGGCGCTGTCTTTCAGCTCCTGGATCAGACCGACTTCTTCGATAATTCCCGAAAACACCCGCTCGACCTCACTGGCACCGGCAAAAGGGTATTCTACAGGCAGTTTTCCGAGTTGAATTATAATTGATCGAAGCAGTCAGCGAAGGCAAGGCGGCGAGGAGCCGTCGCAGCCGAAGCGTCTCAGAGCCGAGGAGGCAAGGGACGAGCCGACGGAGCGATTAATTAAGAAGGGGTTCAGGATTTGCCATCTCTTTGACACAAATTGTCCCTAGAATTAACTTCAACGCCGAATCCGTGGGAATTTCCCCATTTGCAAAAAGCAGATTATTGGGTTTACTAACATCACCCTTTTGCCTGCATAAGCACGGCGCTAAAAAGCTCAGCTCCCAACCCGAAGAGAATAATCCATGAGCGGTGATAATATCGGCCGTAGCAGCGTGCCGCCGGACGGCAATTCCGGTTCAGTCAATGCGCGCGACGTATACGGTTACAGCGGTCCAGAAGGCGCCGCCAACGCCAACTCCGGCACAGCGGGCGGTCCGCGCAACCCATACGTATACAGTGGCGACGGCGGCAGAGGCAACGGACAAACCGGCGACCACACAGGCGGTCAGGGCTCGAGCTCCGATTGCAACTGGCGCCCGGACTACAGTTATAGCTCGCCACATGCCCGCGCCTGGCTACAAGCCTCGCGTCAACAAGCGACTCATCCGATCGATCGAGACAGCAACGGACTTTATACAGTCCAATTCGGTGATTCTCTCTCCGGCATCGCCGCCCGCGAGATTCGCGCCGAAGGCCATCAGGGAAAAATCGATCAAGGGCAAATCAAAGAAGAAGTCGGCAGAATCGTTCAAGCCAACGATCAAAAGTATGCTTCTTTAGATTGCAACAAAGATCTGATCAAAACGGGCTGGCAGTTGGAAGTGCCTCGCTGGCAGCCACGACTTCCCGCTCAGTCCGATCAGCACCGTGGCCCACAATCTGGAGCACGCGACGATGGAGGCGACCAGCGCCCGCGCCTTGTGCAGACCCCTGCGGATCGGCAGCCGCCCAACTATTACGATCAGCCGCATCAACCGCATGTGACGATCAATAAGTATTACATCGATAACGCCACCTTCTATCAAGGCGGCAGTGGCAGCTCGTCGACGAACTCCTACGATCGTGGACAGAGACCCAACCCGGGCAACTACGATGATCGCTACAGTTACGATGGTTATCGTGGGCAGCAACAGCCACACGCAGGATTTCAGTTGCGCATAGGCAATGTGCGCATAGGCAATCCCGAATACCGCAGCCTGCCGATCGCGCCATCAAACGGCTACGACAACAATGGCGGGTACAGCTACTCTCAAGATTCACGTCAAGCCTGGATAGCGACTCAAAACGCCGCCCGCAACCACGGACAGGGCAGCTTTTACGCGCCGCGAGCCAGCTACCTCGGCCGGCAGCCACAACAAGATTGGAACAACTACAACGGCAATAATTCCGGTAGCTACAACGACGGTTATACGGTGCAAGGTGGCTACACCTCGAACGATGGCTATAGCGTACAGACCGTTCCCTACAACCCGGCTAACGGCCGCCACGTCCGCACCCTGCCATACAATCCGGCCAGCGGCTATCGCATTCAGCCGATCTCCTACAGCACCACCAACAGTGGCTACCGCTCGAACTACACCGACAACAATAGCGACAATACATACACCTACTGACCGCAACTATTGTGGCTTGGTTGAAGCGTCCTGGAAGTTGGCGACGACCGGTAGCGGTGTTTTGCCGTCAGCTGCGTAAGCTGGCTTGCCGTCGGCTCCGACTTTACCGCCGATCAGAAACTTGAAGTCGAAGTTCACCGGACCGGTCGGTCCGGATTCTTGCGCCGAGTGGATGGCCACCAGTCCCTTCACTTCTACCGGCAGCATGCCGTTCGGGGTCAACTCACTGGGGTCGATACTTTTGATCTTGACTGCGCAGACCTGACGCTCTTCAGTCAGCGTCTTGGCGGTGGCGCGCAAGTCATCATCACTTTTGGCCAGCATCTCGCTGTCTTGCAATTGTTTGACCACAGCAGGAGCCAGCTCGTCTCGCAAGAGGGCGACAGTGGAGTCGGAGTAGCTAATGTAGCTGGTGTCGAGCAAATGCTCGGTCACCTGTTTGGCGAACTGCTCAAAACTGACCTTCAGTTCAGCCGAAACTTTCGGCATTGCCGGACGCGTCGTCGCCAGGATCAAATTGAGCAGCAAACTGATGCCCAGAGCTGCGTGCACACCGTATTGCCTGGCGATTTGCTCAGGGCTTGTTTTTCGCACTTTCCAATACATTACTGCAACTCCACTTTTCCTAATTCCCAACGGTTCTGCAATCGATAAAAAGTAAGTGTGGCCTGACAAGGACCGGTGTAATTCTTCAGATTGCACGGCAGGCTGCCGTCGAATGCTCCCAGAGTTTGTTCGCCTGAAACCTGCACGACTGCGTCGTTTTCGCTCCGGTGAAGGACTTTAGCGTCGGTCATGTCGGCTTTGGCGCAGACATTCCTATCCAACCACACCCAGCTGAAAATCTCGTCGCCGTAGTTCTTGGCGGTCGCTTGCAAGCGGCTGTTAATCACCCATTGCAAGGTGCCGACGATGGCGATGAAGACAGCACAAAATAATACTAACCATTTATTCGGGATGAAAAACTTGTCCATACAGGCAACTGTTCAGTTGATCGTACTCAGGTGAGATGGAAAAAACACGGGGGAAATACTGAAGATCGGTAACGTTGCTGCATCATGCATCATGTTGCAAACCCAAGTAATAAACGGCTTGACGGGCAGCATCCGTTTCGCTCAATTTGGGATTCTTGATTTTTACTTCCTTGATCATTTCAGCCCGGCGGGGAATGTCGGTGATCGGCTCTGACGTGCAGATCCAATAGTCCATCGGGCTGGGCACAAGGCGAATTGTTCCATGCACCGCACCAACGATCAGCAGGCACTGGCTGTCTCGCCGCTTCTCCTCGTCCTTGGAGAAGTTTTCAATCGAGAGCACTTCTGAATCGGTCAAACGCAAAGTCTCTTTCAACACCCTGAGATCGCTGGGATCCTGCCGCAAGATCAGCTTCATGTGCGAGTTTTTCACGACAGAGTCGGCTTGCTCCGCCTGGCGGAAAAAGTCTTTCAACTGCTGGGTGATCGACACCAGCATCATACCGTAGTGGCGGGCTCGTCTCGACAAGTCATCAAGCAAGCGAGCGCCGGCTTTGAACCGCATTAAGGTCGCGGCTTCGTCGATGATGGCGGCAAATCTTATGCGGCGCATTTTGCACTCTGCGGCGCGGCGCCTGATGAATTCAGCCAGGATGAAGACGGCCATTCTTTCCAGTCGCGGCTCGTTCACGTCTCTGGTATCAAATACGATGAACAGCTTTTCCGTGTCGATGTTGGTGTAGCCGTCGACGAGACCGCCGAACGCGCCTTGCTTGGTAAACAACGACAGTCCACGAGCGAACAGTTGCAAGCGATCGCGTTGCATCGAATCGATTTCGTCGGCGGCCGCTTGCGCAGTCACTCGCGCCAGATCGGACATGGTCGGCGTGGTGCCGCGGAAATGCGCGTCCATATAGGCAACGCGGATCAAACCGTCGAGCAAAGACTTCTCTTCCACGTTCAACTCTTCGCGACCTTCCGGAGCGAGCATCAAGTCCAACAGCGACAGCAAGGTGCTGATTTTATCGGCGGACGGCTCTCCAGGCTTGTCTTCCGGACCCAGATCGAACGGGTTGAGGATGAAACCGGAACTCGGTCCCAGATCTACATAGGCGCACAGATCCGGCCCGAGCAGATCCGTGATGAATCGATAGGCACCGGCCCTGTCCACGGTTTTGTCGATCAGCACAAAGCGCGTGCCCAGAGGCAACAGGCGCAAGATCAGCATCGACACAGCAAACGATTTGCCAGCACCGGTGGTGCCGACAACGAACATGTTGTTCGCGTCTTTGCCGGCGCCGCGGAAAAATGGATTGAGCAAAACCGGCTCGCGTGAGGCAAGAGCGAAGCCGAACGGCACACCGTCGGGGGTGCCGCACGAGGCGGTGAAGAACGGCCAGAAGGTGCCGACGATCGGCGACATGACCCGATGCACGATCGCCAGTTTGTCCACGCCCACACAAAGCGTCGATTGCCAGGCATCGAGCTGCAGCAGCTGACCGCGGTCGAAGATGGCGCCACGGTTCTTGAAGACGCGGCGAATTTCATCGGTCTGCTGAGCCAGGCGTTCAGGCGATTCGGCCGTGGTCGAGATGTACATGCTGATGTCGAAGGCTTTGTTCGAGCTGCGCAGGAACTCTTGAATGGCAGAAGCTGCGCGTTTGGTCGACTCCACCCCTTCCAAATCGGGTGCCGCTAACTGCGTGGTGGCCACCACCCCTAATCGATAGTTTCGTTTGAGAGTGGCGCGAACTTTATCTTGATCGCACGTGTGGATGAACAACGACAACGTGTATTCGACAGACAGCGTCAGCAGATCGACCAGCCAACCCATCCACGTTTCATGCGGAGTCTGCTGCAAATACTGTGTGCCGATATAACGGCCGTCCAACCAGAGATGCTCATCGCCCACTTTCATGGCAGAGCCGGCCAGCACCGACGCTTCCGAAATGCCCTCGCGGGAAGCCGGCGCTTCATGCTCGCGCTGCGCCAGAGATGGATTCAAATCGGCATAGATAAGACTGCGCACTTCTTTGCGGGTGAGAATGTGCGGGCGCAAATTGGATTGACGCAATTGCTCGAAAGAGGTCTTGGTCAGGCGATTAAGCGTTTCCAAAAACTCTTCGTGCTTTTGAATCGAGCGCCGTCCATTCCAAGCTTTGCCTGACGGTCCGGTTTTGCAATCGGGCGGCTGATAACTGACGACGACATAGAAATCGCGTTGCGGCACGAAGTGCACGTCTTGCACGCGACGGAACCATTTGTCGGTGTAATCGGCGTACCATTTGAGGTAATCGTTGTCGGTTTTGATCAGGATCTGATAACGAGAAAGATATTCGTCGACCGGCAAGTTGCGCGCTTTGATGATGATCTGAATGTCGGAGTCGCAGGAGTTGGCAAAGGCGGCGAAAGTGCGCGCCAGCATCTCGCGATCGCCTTCATCGAAAAGCAGTGCGTTGATGCCTTTGCACATGATGTAACGGCGCAGAGTGCCGTCGGCCAGGACCACCAGCCCTTCGTCGTCTTCTTCGCCGGGGATGGAGTGAATGAAGCAGACATCCTGCCAACTGGTCTCGCCGCGTCGGTCGCGAGGAACCTGGTCTCCCCCGTCTTCGCCGCCCTCGGTGCCAAAAGGCAGCACGTCGCGCATCTGCATCGGCAGCGAGTTGTAGAAGCCGGCCACGACATTTTGCACCGATGGAGTCGATGTTTGTCGCAGTTGGCGTCCGGTCGACGATTTGGGCTGCTGCTTCGACTTTGGCGGGCGCGAAACCGGCTCGTCATCATCGTTCTTTGCACCGCGCTGCTGTTTGCCCACACCGCGGGAAAGACCGTCGCCGAATTTGCGTCTTGCGCTATCTGCCATGGTTACTCAGAGTCCGATTCAACATAATACTCATCTGCACGCCTCTTAGCATCAATTATAGTGGGGTCCGGATAGAGCTGGCCCGGCTCCGGCCGCGGCAGAAAGACAGTAGGAACCATATTCAGCCGATATAGCACCAAATTTCTCCACCATGCCCAGGGTTTGACCTCGGACATTTTGACCACAACGATGGCACCGCAAAAGATCAGCATGCCCACGACAAATCCTACCGGCAAACCGTTTGGCAGCTTGTAGCTCTGCGGGATGTTGCTGGCGACGATGAACGCCGTAATCGTGGCGCAGAACATGAGAATGAGCTGGAACGGCGTGAAATCGAAGATCTTCAACGGCTTATTGAGCAAGATCACTTTATGGATTTGGGACATTAACCGCCCTCGGATTCAAATTGGATCGGATCGACATTTCCCACTTCTGCCAGGCGCATGAGCTTGCGAGCCATGTAGGCAAATTTTCCGGAGAGCCGCGGTATCGACTGTTTTAGATGCGCCTGTGACTGCGCCAGATCGCCCGCTCGCCTGAGCAGTTCCCCGATCAGATACTCTATTTGTACCCGCCGATCGAGCGGACAGGACACATCCAGCAGCGACTTGCGAAATGCCTCGGCGGCCAGCCGCCTGTATTCGCGCGCCTGCGTGTCGGCGCGGTTGTCGTCGGCACACCAGGCGGCATGCAGATAAAACATGCCTATTTCATAAAAATCGTTGCCATTGCGCTCGGCATAAAGCGCAGCGGCGCGATATTGCAGGTGAGCAGTCATGTTCGGCTGGTTGAGCACGGCTTGCTCGCGGGTGGCCGGAAAGCGCACCACCCAATCAGCGCGGCCGCAGCCAGGACAGGTGCAGACCCCGTACGATTCGTATTGCGGTCCATGCCCCTGAAGGTCCTGGCGCAACTCGCTGTTGCGAATGCCGTAGTCCATCAAGACCGGCACCTGGCGCGAATTGAACTTCACCCCACAGGCCGGACACTTGACTGCGATATCGGCTAAGTACATCGCTGCAATCCTTCTCGTCGCCTGGTAAAACCTCCCGAGCCCCAATAGTAAGGCAAGGGAGGTTTAGTTGCACTAGGGTTACCACCGGTTTTATCCGGCGCCTATGCCTCACTCTCGGGCGGCAGTCCTTGCTCAGCCAGGATGCGGTTGCGCTCCTTCTTGGACATCGACCGCCACTGCCCCTGCTTGAAGATGTTCGCTAGAGGCGCCGGCACGCTACCGTCCACATGCGGCTGTGTTGGCGGCGGCGTCGGCACGGCAGGCTGTTGCCGCGGCTGGTGTGCGCCGAAGATCGGGATTCCACCCAGACCGTGTCCCTGGACTGATCCTCCCTGATAATTAAGTGATAGTCCCACATTTGGCCGACTGGTCGGCGGCACGTTGTAGGTGGTCACCCCGACCGTTCCCCCTGTGGGATGGGCGACGGTGTTGTAAGCGGCCGTATCCGGCGTGGTGTTGTACGCGGGCGTATCCGCCGGTCCGCTGTACTGATACTGATCGGAGCTGACTTGCGGTGCCGCTTGCGCAGCCGAGTAGTCATTGTTGGCCATCTGCGTCGCGGCGTAGGTCTGAGCCTGCTGAGCGACATAAGTGGCGGCTTCGCTGTTATAGCGTGCCTCCATCAGCGTATTGGGTGAAACGCCGAGGTTGTTGGCCACTTGATTCATGTAGCCCGGGTCGCGGCACACTTCTGATGCCATCACTTGCGCTGCCGCAACTTGATTGGTGGCGGCGTAGTTGATCGTATCGGGAGCTTGCTGCGAGGTGTACGAGACGGCGCTCATGTACTGCTGATTCTGTTGCGCTTCAGCGGCCATGACCTGGGCGGCGGCGACAGGACTGTACGCGGCTTGCTGCACGGTCTCGGTGGGCAGATGCAACTGTTGAGCCAATTGCGCTGCATAACCGGGGTGCGCATTAGCGTCGGCGGCAAGCACTTGCGTGGCCGCCAGCGTGTTTTGCGACGCATATTGGAAGACCGACGAATCGGAGATCTGCATCGCGCTGGCGGCATAGTTGCCATAACCCTGATGCGTAGCCGATTCCGCCGCAACTACCTGAGCAGCGGCGATCGGATTGTGGGCTGCTTGTTGCAGTACTTCAGGCTGCAAATTCATATTGTGCGCCACGTAGTTGGCGTAGGCCTGGTTGTTTGAAACCTCGTTGCTCAGTGCCTGCGCTGCGGCCACCGGGCTGTGGGCCACATAGTTGAACTCTGACGCTGAACTGATGTTCATCGCCGGTCCAGCAATTTGGCTGCCATAGCTGGGGTGATATGCCGCTTCGGCGGCGGCCAGTTGCGTGGCTGCCAGCGGGCTTACTGCTGCTTGGGTGATCAGACCCGGGTCGAGGTTGGGCACCGTCTGTGCCACCGCGGCCGCATATTGCGGATTGGCGGCAGCCTCGGCCCCCACTATCTGAGCGGCGATCGTCGGGTTGCTGGCGGCAGCCATAACGCTCTCCGGATTCATGTTCATGGTCTGGGCCACCGACTGGGCATAACCGGCGTTCATCTGCGCTTCCGCACCGACTGCCTGGGCAGCCAGAACGGGGTTGCTGGCCATCTGCTGAGCCAACTCCGCCGACGGCATATTCAGGCTTTGCGCCACATAGTTGGCGTATTGCGGGCTGGCTTGCGATTCCAGACCGACGAGCTGAGCGGCGGCGACTGGGTTGTTGGCGGCGGCGGTGATGTAGTCAGACGAGGCCATACCCATGCTGCTGGCAACATAGCTGCCGTAAGCGGCGTCATTTTTGGCTTCGACGCCCAACACTTGTGCGGCGGCGATCGGGTTATTGACGGCCGACTGCATCAGCTCGGCTGAAACTTGTCCCCCGAGAGCGGCCGAAGCCTCTCTGGCGAACGCTTGATTCTGCCCGGCTTCCGCTGCCACCATCTGGGTGGCGGCGATCGGATTGTAGGCAGCACTGGCGACTACGGCTTCGGAAACGCCCAGCTGCTGCGCTGCTTGCTGCATATAGGCGGCGCTGCCCGAGGCGGAAATATCGGCGCTCATCACTTGTGCAGCAGCAAACGGGTTGGCGGCTGCGCTTTGCAGCACGGCTTCCGAGACATTGAGCTGTTGAGCCATGTGAGCCGTGAAGCCTGATTGTCCGGTGGGGTCGACGCTGCGGCATTCGGCTGAGAGCACCTGAGCGGCAGCGATCGGATTGCTGGCGGCATTAGTCAGCGCCGCGTCCGAGATGCCCAACTGTTGCGCCATTTGATGCGCATAGGCGGGATTGGCCGCCGCTTCCTGCGCCATTACCTGGGCGCTGGAAAGTGGATCGCCCATGGCTGCGGCCCGATAGAGAGTTTCTGGATTGACTCCAGTGCCCTGCAGTCCCTGCTGTACAGCAGCCATCGCTGTGGGGTCGCCGCCGGCGGCAGCAGCAAGATTGGCTGCCACTCCCGGGTGGTTCAAGGCGTCCAAAGTGGCGGTGGCACCAGGCACGTGGCTGTATGCCTCACGCAACAACTCACCACTGACGGCAGATGACGGCAAAGGCGTGCCGTTGACGTTGAAATTGCCGGTGTTGGTGTCGTAGGTGTACTGTCCGTTGGTGCCGGCGGCGGCGAAAACACCGGAGGCATTGGCTTCGACCGGCACGTGGCCGCCGGCTAACCATTGACCGTTGGCACCGGCAGTGACATCAGTCATCTGCCCTTGAGCGTTGAGCGCGTGCCATTGTCCGTTGGAGTCCATCTGGGCGAAGGCATGTCCTTGATCGTTGACGGCCTTGAGCTGCTCGCCGGCAGGCAAATTGCCCAGTTGACCGGGATCGACTTTCTGACCGGTGGTCGGATCGACCAGGCTGAAGTTGCCGTTGGCCTGTCCTTCCTGGGTGGCCAGGTTGTGCAGCGCTTGCTGCTGAGCCGTGCCGTCATTGGCATTGATCGGATTGAGACCGTTGGGATCGTTTTTAGGCGTCAGGCTGGCCGTGTCGGTCATTCCGCCCATGCCGCTGATTTGAGCGCCGGACGGCAGGCTGGTCAATGGCATGTCGCCGGTATTGGCGACGGCCAGAGCCGATTGCGGGTTGAAGGACAAGGCGCCGTTGGCGCCAATGGTGGGGGTGGCACCGGCATGCAACATGCCGTTGACACCGCTTTCCGTCTGCTTGTCGAGCACTCCGGCGGCGCGCGCCTGGTTTTCCCAATTGCTCAAAGCTCCCATGTCGTGATTGGCCAGAGCGCTCTGCAACTCCTTCTGCGGATCCTTCCCGCCCATTTGCTGGCTCATCTTATCCAGAGCGTCTTTGTTCATGGAGACGTTGCCGTTCTGGTCCATGCGCATGCCCAGACCGTGCGAGTGCGACGCGTCCTGTCCGGCCTGTAAAGCGGCATGGGCATTGGCGCCTTGAGCGCCGGCGCCGCCGCCACCGCCGGTCAATGGCGGTTGTGAATGTGACCCGGTCACGCCACCACCAGTGGTGCCGGTGTGAATACCGCCTGTCGCAGCCGCGCCCGAGAGTGGTGGATGCGGTACGCCGACACCGCCGGCGTTCGGCAGTCCCGGATCGCCGTGATGCGACGGCGGGATCGGATTGCCGAGACTGGGCATTGGTCCGCCCGGCTGCACGTGTGCGGCTGAGCCCAGAGCACCGGCTGTGCTGCCGGAGCCCATCAGTCCCGAATGAGCGTTTTGACTGGTAGCCGCTTGCAGAGCGCTGTTAAGCTTGGCGGCGTTGGAACCGGCACCGGTCCCGCCACCAGCTGCAGTGCCCTTGCCGCCTGCTCCGCCGGCGCCGGCCGCACCACCCTTGGTACCACCTTGACCAGCGCCTGCAGCAGTTTGGGCGGCGTTGTTGACGGCACCTTGCAGCGCCTGCTGGAAGCCCGACGACGCGCCCTGGCTGACCAAACTGGAGAAGTCGAAGGCATACTGAATGCAGGCCGTCGAGAGCCAGTTGAGCGCAGACATCAGCACCGTGCCTGAGTCGCCTACACCGCGGAAGCAAGCCATCAACAGCACAACCGTGTTCCAGAACAGGGCCCAGAAGCACAAAACGATCACGCCTTCCACCCAGCTGGGAAGAGCCTGGCGCATTTTAGCCATCGGCCAGACCCACAAAGCAGCGGCGATCGGTCCCATGCACCAGAGGTAATAGAGGAAAGCCATCTGGAAGGCGCACATAATGTTCCACGAGCCCGTCAATGCGACGTTGCCGCCGTTAGTGGCCATGCGCGTGATCTGCTTTTGCCAGTCAGCCGACTCGTCAGGCACGACCTGCGTGTCGATCTTGGCGCAGGGATCGTACTTGCGTGTGACCAGCGTCAAAGCTTCGTAGGGGTTCCAGACCGAGGTACCGCTGGCGTTACCGGCGTCTTGCGCTTGCCCGTTGTTGGGCAAAACGGCGTTGAGGTTGGAACCCGGCGTGTTGCTGGCGAAGGCACGTTGCTCGGCGCAGATGGCGTCGGCGTACATATCCGTGCCGAAAATTCGCCTGTACTCGTCGGCGATCGTGAAAGTAATGGAGTTGGCTACGTCGATGCCGTAGTTGATTACCAGGAACGTCCCAGGAATGAGGAAGATGGCCACGATCGAGCGGATGATGCCTTCAAAAGGATTGACGTCGCCGAACACAGGCGAGCCCTGAGCGACGATAGCCCGTACCTGAGCCAGAACTGCACCCGGCAAAAGCAAGAGGATAGCCATCGGAATGAAGAGCTGATCGCGAATCACCTGCCAACGGTTGCCGGCTTGCGCGGTGAAATTGGTGAGATATTTCTTGGTAAAATCGATGGCGCTTTCAGCCTGGTTGGTGGTGGCGTTGGCGGCCGAGTTGGCGGCAGAGGTCGCCTGCAAGCCGGCAGTGGAGTTAGCCATCCACATGAACCGCTCCGGGTCGAACATTTGCTCGAGCATGCGGTTCTGGTTGTAGCGCTGAATCACCTGCATCTGTGTATCGGAGACCGGCAGTCCAAAGGTCTGAAACAAGTCCTTCTGGATCGATTCATCACGGCGCGTCGGCACAGCCGATACCGCAGTCGGTACCACAAGCGGCCAGATGAATACCGGTCCGGATTTGCTGTGAATGATCGTGCCCGGTCCAATCGAGGTCTTGTTCTGGATCACATCGGCACCACCGTTGGTGGAAGGTCCGGCCTCTTTGGCTACCGGATAACGCAGCATGTAGTTCTTTCTGATATCCCACGCGGTGCCGGGGTTGGAGTCAAGACCGTTCTGCCCGTCGGTGTTGTCTGCAGCAGCAGGCGCGGCGGGCGCGGGCGCGGGCGACTGGGCAAGCGCCGGGGCGCAAAAGACACCGACCACCAATAACAGCGCCAAGCCTCGTGATCCTAAAGCAGCTGCCGTTTTCTTAACGTTCATTTGACCTTTTCCTCGTGGTGGTGAGCAACTCGCCGGACTGTCGTCCACGATCAGGCGAAACTCGATGGCCCGTCGTCTCCTCCCATAGGAGGCGGAGGGAACGCACCGGGTGGTGGGCCGGTATCTGCCAGGCGGGTGTCCGCACTACTAGAATCGTTGGAGGAGTTGGACTGATCCGGCGGCGCCGAATCGTTGGAGCTCGAACTGTTGTTGTTGGTGGTGCTGCTGTTGTTGTTGCTGGCCACCGTTGTATTATCGCCACCGCCACCGGTGACGCCGTGATCGGACAGTCCGTTTTGCACGTCTTGCCCAGAGGCGGAGGTGCTGACCATCGCCATCATCTGTCCTGCCGGCGGCTGATCGACAGGCAGCATGCCGGTCGTCGATTGTGGCGCCGTCTGTATGCCGGTGCCGGAAAGGGCGGCATCGGCTACAGCCATGTTGGGATGCGAGTTATCAGCGGTCTGCGACATCGGTGGCGCATTATTGTTGCCACCGCCGCCGCTGGTCGACTGCGTCGACATGTTTGTAGCATTGGGAGGCGGAGCCGTCTGCGTGCTCATGTTGGCGGAATTTTGCCCGCCACTGGAGTTGCTTTCAGGCATGTAGCCGCCCGCGGGGGTGTACCCGAGTGTTTGCTGGCGCACCTGGTCGGAGGACATGCCCATGGTGCCCATCTGGTTGGTCGTGTTGGCGATCGAACCCTGGAGCTGGTGAATTTGGTTGGCATTGGCACCGCCGGCAATGGCGGCGTTGCCCACTGCTCCGGCCAGTCCGCCCTGCTGCCCGTTAGCTCCCTGCGATGAGCCGCTCATCAGAGCCGCGCCCGCCTGGGTCGAAGCCATAAAGGCAGCGGCCGGATCGAAGTTCCAGGGATTGAATGGCACATACATCATCAGGCCCAGAAGACAGGTGAAGACAGCCACTTCCCATTGCAGATCCAGCCCACCGCCGGAATCTTGCAAATAAAGGATGCGCTGAGTCATGATTGCCAGGATCACCATCCAATAAAAGCGCCACAGCGACACGGTGATCACGGCGTTGAGCCAGTTGGCAAAGGTGCCGCGGAACAGCGATTGATTGCTGCCGGCGATTGACGGCCAGGCGAAAAACGCAGCCGCCAGCGGTCCCAACAAGTAGAGATAGCACATCAAGATCAGCTGGTAGGCGCCCAGAGTGATCACCGCCGTGCTGAACAGGTACATCGCCATGTTGAACGATACCTGCATGATCTGGCTCAACCACAATTGCCGCTCGACGATTGTCTGAGCTTCCGGAGTGTTGGCGCCCAAACCGTCGCCGCCGGCGCCGGGGTTGGTGATGCTGTTGAAGAGTCCCTGCAGCGCGTTGCCAATGCTTTGAGCACCAGGGATAAAACTAAGAGTGTTGCCCAGGCCGCTCAAAAAACCGCCGCCGGAGCTGGCGCCGCCGCCACCACCTGTGGCAGCAGCACCGTTGTTAGCGGGCGGATTGATGATGGCGTTATCGACGTTGCCCGGAGGCGGGTTAAAACTGAGGTTATGGGCCCAGTCCATAATCAACTGCAAGCTCACCCAGTCTTTGACGCTATAGGCCATCGAATTGCCGGTGTCGATCGAATAGCTGACGATCAACTGCGTCGCCGGAATCAAGAAGACGGCAACCACCGAGCGCAAAATCCCGTCGAAGGGGTTGGGCGTGTCGTCGCTTTTAATGGCGCCCGATTGCCCCATGCCTTGCGAAATCTGCATCTTCACTTGAGAGATGACGGCTCCGGGCAGCAAAAAGAGGATGGCCAAAGGGACGAAGACCTGACGGTACATTTGTTGCACCATCCAGACGGCCTGGGGAATGGTTTTCTGCGGATTGTCAGATGCGGTAGGATAACCGGAATTTTCGTTGGCGATGTTGATCAAGGCGCCCACCGGAGCGCCACCGCCCGCGGCACCACCGCCGCCGCCTGCACCGGCGCCGCCGCCCGGTCCATTGATGATACTGTTGGCTGCCGTGCCATAAGCGGCTTCGGCGCTGGCACCAATTGAGTTAGCGGCACAGGCGCCTTGCATCTGGCTGGTATTGGTGGCAAGCCAGAGCACGCGCTCAGGATCGAACAGCAGCTCGAGGAAACGCTGGTTATTTTCGCGGTCGATTAATTGATATTGCGTATCGGAGACGGGCAAACCGTAAGTGGTAAGCGTATTTTTGAAAAGCTCGTTGTCGCGCATGGTCAAAGGCTTGTCCATGCCGTACATTTTGATCGGCTGAATATAGATGGGAATATCGGCGGTGCTGGCATATTGCGGTTGCTTCCAGGGTTCGGCGCCGGGCAACCAGTGACCGATGCCGTAAAGAGGCAAGACCATCATGTCGTAAGCCAGAACTTTGGTCGGGGTTGTGTTCAGCACTGATTGCTTGAGGTTGACCGTCTCACCGCCGGCGGCTGTGCTGGTGTTGGTGCCTGTGGCCGAGCCAAGAGCGCCTGTGACCGGGTCGCGGGTATTGTTAGCAGCACCGGTGCTTTTGCCGCCGGTGTTTTGCGCCTGACCGGCCGAGACCGTTTGCAGCTTATCGCTCTGGAACGACGCTCTCGCGAAGGGATAGCGCTTGAAATAATTTTCGCGGATCTTGCCGGCGCTGCCGGAGTTGGTGTCATCGATCGTGCCACCATCATTGGTGGCGAGATCAGTATTGGTCGTGTTATCCGCCGAGGCAATGCCGGCCAGCGATCCGAACGCCAGCACTAAGAGCACCGCTGCTAGAAAAATCTGGCAAGCACGGTGAGAGAAGCAATCGCGAGATTGGCTTTTTCTATTCATTTTAGTTTTTTACCCGACGAATCTGAGTCTAAAGGGAGCGATCGCTCGATTAACGTCGCAGCTGTATATTGTGGCTGCCGTCAGACAGCACAACAGCTAATTTATCGTTCCATGGGCGGCCGAAGATAGTAATAGTGCCCTTAACCTCCTGGTTAGGTTGCACGAGAGTTGAGTCGAAGTCCGCGCGCACAGCGGCTTCTGAAATCTTGTGGTTGCCCTCGGAAATAGAAAATACATCCGGACTGAACGTGAAGTTGTTGGCGCCGCCGTTGCGGATGCTAACACTCAAAATCGACTTGCGTGGCGTCACGTTGACGCCCTTAAGCTCGAATGAAATACCGTCCTGCGAGCTGGGAGCAGCAGCAGTCGCGCCGGCTTCAGAGCTGGCAATCGCTGCGGGCTGTTCTTTGAAGGCAGTGGGAGCGGGTGACAGGTCACCGGCTTTATCTTTGGAATTGTCTTTGTTTTTCTTGCTTGATTTGTCTTCCTTTCTCTCCTTTTTGCTTTCCTTCTTGCCGCGATCGGCATTATTAGCGACCTTAACCGTATCCGGCTCAGCCGGGGCGGCTTGCGCAGCGCCGTCTTTATGTCCGCCGCCGCCGAAGCGGAACGGATTGAAGACGTTCAAAACTTCTTGACCGAGATTCTTGCCGCGGTCCGCGCCGGCTTGTTCGGGCTGGGCGGCAGCAGAATCGAGCGACGGAGCGACGTTGGAAACGCGCGTGATGATCGTGCGCGCCGCGGAAGTTCCAGCGGCAGATGCCAAATCGTTTTGCGCCTGGCGCATGTCGTCTTTGGAGGAATCAGCATCTTGCTGGGCGGCCGAAAGATCGGCGGCAGCGCGCTGCTGTTCCACGGCGGAGCCGGCTACGTCGACCTCTTGCTTGCGCGCTGCCAGAGTCTGCTGCGACAGGGCGAAGCGATTGTAAGTGTAAAGATAGCGGTAGTAAGCCTGAGTAATGTCGGTCTCAACCTTGCGCACCGAGCCGACAATGCGCCGATCGACAGCCTGCGAGTGGAAAATATTGTCGACCGTGCGCGGGCTGATCGAGACGGCACCTTTGGTGACCCCCTCGGGCAGCGCCACGTCTACTTTTTGCAGCTGTCCGGCAAACTTGCCGTCGGCAGCGATATCTTGCAGGGCGCCTGCGCTGAGAGCGCCTTTCCAGAGCACTTTCAAATCATCGCGCTGTTTGTACGGCGAACGCGATTCCATGCCGGTGGGCACGATCGGCACAAAGTTGGCCATCTTCTTGCGCTCGGAGGCGGTCATGCCGTCGTCCTCAGCCGCAGCCGGTCGGTTGGCGCTGGGAGCGCCGAACGGGCTGCCGTTCGGGCGGGCAGGCGGCATCATCATTTGCGGTGCCTGCTGCTGGGGATAAGGAATGCCGTACGGATTCATATACGGATTGGCATACGGACTGGCGTTGGGATCGGCGTACATCGGTGCTGCCGCCACGCCCATATTGGCCTGGGTCGAGAGCGTCACCGCCGGTGGTGGCGGGACCAATCCCCCGCCCAGAGCGCCTGGAGGCGGCGGCGGCACGCTGGTAGAGCTGCTGAAGGTGTTGCCGCCGTAAGTGGCTACTGCCGGGGCAGCGTTGGCGATCTGTGATGGAGAAGCGCTCGAGCCAGTTTCTACCGGCGAGAAAGACGGCCCGTCCTTCGCTACTTCTTCTGCCGGCGGCGCGATCGGATCGGTGGAGACCTTCGGCAATATCCGTCCACCCAGACCGTTGTCAGTCTGGTTCTGCTGCTGTTGTTCGAGCAGTTTT
>Ga0182024_10011466_pt1 | contig 17772 bp, 19 predicted proteins | sample P32metaG_FD_120480 | JGI IMG/M metagenome (GOLD analysis project Ga0182024, IMG submission 120480) | Permafrost microbial communities from Stordalen Mire, Sweden - P3-2 metaG (Illumina Assembly) | ecosystem: Environmental > Terrestrial > Soil > Wetlands > Permafrost | place: Sweden: Stordalen... | reverse complement strand
GGACGGTTACGACGGAAACGGCTATAAGCCTGCCGGACCCAAAACCATCTCCATCGGCCTCAACCGTTTCGACGCAATACGCGAAGGGTGGGAAATGAAAAAAGATGTGTGACTCCCTTAGGAGCGCGACAACGTCATCGCCGCCGCGCGCGGCGCCGACCAGCCGGTCCTATCGGGCTTGCGTCACATTCTGTCGCAGTCGTCGCCCTTCCGGGTCGGGTGATCTCGTCTGCGCGGCGTTGATGAACGCGCGGATCTCGCCAATCGCCTTCCCGAACGCCGCCCGAAAATGGCGTGCGAAAGCGTCCCCCCCCCTGGAAATTGAAGCGCCGACCGGCGATCTCCCTGCGTCATGCGCTGTGGGTAGATTCCGACGCTGCCCCTTGCACCCGTTGTCGCCCAGACTGTGTTGGCCGAATCAGCGAACGCGATCGGTCGAGATGGATACTGGGAGAAACATCAACGGCGAGGGCGCCTAACCATAGGAGGTCCTCATGTTGAACAAATTATGTATCGCCATTGTTGGCGCTCTGACGGTTCTGCCGCAAACGGCATTCGCGGCCGAAAATATCCCCAGCCTCTGCATCGATATTTCCGTGCCGAAAGGCGCCATCGCGGCGCGCAACGGCAAATGGATCGAATTGACAGCTGAGCAATGGCAGTTTCTGCGCGGCATCTACGCGATGAACCCGGGCACCCCTGCCGGCTTGCCATATGGCGACAAGGCCGTGCTGGCCGAGGTCGAGGGCAATACGGGCGGCCTCGTCTTCTTCATCGACGGCGACAAAGCCTGCACCCCGATGCCGGTGCCCCACGAACTTCTCGCGATGATGCAGGATGTGGCGACAGCCACGATCATGCATGAAACGGGCGGCCTGTAGCCAATGGCGGCTGGCTCTTCCCAGACAGCCGGCCGGTCTTGACGTCAAATTGCCCAGGTTCTGGCCTCCCGCCAGACTTGGACGAACATCCCTCGCCGCTTCTAGAATGCGACCTTATCGCCACCCTTCAGGCACAGGATCTCGCGAGCCTCATCGGGCGTCGCGACGCCAAGGCCGAGCCCCTCAATGATCTGGCGCACGGAGCGCACCTGCTGGGCGTTGGACACGGCAAGCTTGCCGGGGCCGGCCCAAAGCGAATCCTCCAGGCCGACGCGCACATTGCCGCCCATCGCGGCGGCCTGCGCGGCGATCGCAAGCTGATTGCGGCCGGCGCCCAGCACAGACCAGCGATATTGATCGCCAAACAGCCGGTCGGCCGTGCGCTTCATGTGAAGGACGTCTTCCGGGTGCGGCCCGATGCCGCCAAGAATGCCGAACACGCTCTGCACGAACAGCGGCGGCTTGACGAGGCCGCGCTCGAGGAAATGCGACAGGTTGTAGAGATGGGACGTGTCGTAGCACTCGAACTCGAAACGCGTGCCGGAATCGCTCAGCTTGGCCAGCACGAACTCGATGTCTTTGAACGTGTTGCGGAAGACGAGATCGCGCGAATTCTCCAGAGCCTGCGGCTCCCATTCGTGGCGGAATTCCTTAAAGCGGCCCAGCATCGGAAACAGGCCGAAATTCATCGAACCCATATTGAGGGAAGCCACTTCCGGCTTGAACGTCTCGGCCGGCTTCACCCGCTCCTGCACCGTCATGAAGGGCGCGCCGCCAGTGGTCAGATTGATGACCGCATTGGTCGCCTGCTTGATGCGCTGGAGGAAGCGGGCGAACGCCTCGGGACTTTGGTCCGGCCTGCCGGTGACGGGATCGCGCGCGTGCAGATGGACGATCGCCGCGCCCGCCTCGGCCGCGCCGATCGCCGCGGCTGCGATCTCGTCGGGCCTGACCGGCAGGTGCGGCGACATGGACGGCGTGTGGATGGCGCCGGTTATCGCGCAGGTGATGATGACTTTTGCGTTGGCCGCCATTTTATCGCGCTCGCCTCTTTTCAGGTCGTCAAGGAAACTTAGCGCCCGATTTCGCGCTCGGCGCGCCGTTTATGCGCCGCCAAAGCCATCAGGCGCCGGTCGCGCCAGGCCTGGCGCTCGCCGAGCCGCTCGGCCGGCAATGAAGCGCGCCGCTCGGCCTCGATCCTGTCGAGCGCCGGGCCCGTCCAATCGGCGCGCCATTGCACCGTTGGGAAAATGCCGGCGTAGATCGACTGATAGCGCTCGACGTAATCGCGCACGCCGGCCGGCGCATTGAGGTCGATCGTCTCGAACGGGCCCATGAAGGACCAGCGCAGCGCGAGCCCTTCGCGCAGGCCGATATCGACATCCTCGGCTGAGGCATAGCCGGCCTCGACAAGGCGGAACGCTTCCTCCAGAAGCGCGCCCTGCAGGCGGTTCATCACGAAGCCGTCGATCTCGCGTTTCATCACGATCGGCGCATGGCCGGCCGCGCGCAAGAAGGCGGCGGCGCCCTCCACCACCCCCGGATCGGTCCAGGGCGCCGGAACGACTTCGGCGGCGGGGATCAGATAGGGCGGATTGATGGGATGGACGACGAGGCAACGGGCCCGGCCGGCCAGATCTTGCGTGAATTTCGAGGGCAGGATCGCCGAGGTCGAGCTGGCCAGGATGGCGTTCGGGCCGGCGGCGGCGTCGAGCCGCGCGAATATTTCGCGCTTTAGCGCCAAATCTTCAGGCATATTCTCCTGAACATGACCGACGCCGTCGAGCGCCGCCTCGAGCGTTTGGGCAACCTGCATGCGGGCGCGGATCTGACCGGGCGTCGCGCCGCCGAGAAGATCATATTGGACAAGATCTGGCAGCAACGCTTCGATGAAGGCGAGCGCGGCGCCGGACGCCGATTCACTCGCGTCCCACAGCGCGATTTCGTGACCCGCCCGCGCAAAGCTGATCGCCCAGGCGCGACCGATGAAACCCGTCCCGATAATCGCGACCTTCGCCACGCCCGTTTCCTTACAATGGATGTCATCGAGGATTTGACCGCCCGCATCAGAACGGCGTCGGCAGCGGCAGCACGAAAATCTGGCCGGGATAGATAAGCCTGGGATCGCGGATTTGCGAGGCGTTGGCGGCGAAAATCTGCTTGTAGCGAACGCCATTTCCGTAATGCTGGCTGCTGATGCGCCAAAGGCTGTCGCCGCGAATGACCTTCGCGGTGTCGACGTCCCTGACGATTGCATTGGCGCTCGCTGGCGCCGGGCTTGCCGCGGCCGGCGGCGCATCGGCGAGCGTCGTCTTAGGCGCCGGCATATTCGCGGAAGCGTCCGTCGATGAGGCCGCCGCGACGACCGAAGAGGAGGCGACCTCCGGCCGCGGGACCGGCGGTCGCGGCGCGGCCACCGTCTTTTCCGGCTCCGAGGCGGAGGCCGACAGTTTTGGCGCGGGCGCGAGGGGCGCGGGCGTGGGAACAGGGGCGGGCGTCGAAGCGACCGCGGGAGGCGACGCGACGGGCGCCGGCGAAACAGACGGGGGTGAAGCGGCGGGCGCGGGCGTCGACGGCTTTGCGCCCGAGCCCAGATCGGCGACGCGTTCGGGATAATTGAACGGCACTTCCGCCCTGGCGATCACCGAATCTTTCGCCTGATCGATTTCATCGGCGCGGACCGCATAGGCGCCGCCCTTCATGCCGTGCTCGACGGTGAGCGACCAGCGCCCGTCCGGCCCGGCCGTCACATTGGCCAGGAACGAGCCGTTGAGATAGAGGCGCAGGAAAGCGCCCGGCGGCGCCGCGCCAGTCGCCACAAGGCGCCCGGCATCTTCCACCGCGACGCCGATCACCGCGACGCGCGGCGTCGGCGTGGGCGCCGCGGGCGTGGAAGGCGCCGGCGCCGGCGCGGCGGAAACTTTGACCGGAGGCGGCGGCGCGCGCGCGGGCGCGGGCGGGGACGAGGAAGGCGGGGCGAGCGGCGCGCTCCCCTTCGCGCTCGCCGGGGGCGCGGCGGCGGCAAGCTTGGGCTTGAACTCCGCCTTGGGCGGCGGCTGCGGCACGTCGATCGGCACGGCAACGGCCGATTCGACGGGTTTGCCGCCCACGACGCTGGCGGTGAGGCCGAGGCTATGGCCGCCGGGCGCAAAGGCCGGCGGAACCAGCGCGAATTGTCCCGTTTCGTCGGCGGTGGCCTCGGCGACAGTCTGGCCGTGATCGGTGAGCGCCACTTTCGCTTTCGGAGCGGCGTGGCCGGCGATCACCGCCTCGCCCGTCGGCTCGACGCGCACGATATCGAATTGCGGGATTTGTATTTCCTTATCGGGAGCCGGCTCCGGCGGCTTTGGCTCAGGGGGTGAAGCCGCGGCCGTACCGCGCATGGGACCGGCTGCGACAATGATCGGCGGCGCGTTCGAACCGGCGGGCGCCGGGGCCGGTCGCGGCGCCGGGTTGGAGGCGACCGGCGCGGGGCTCGACGATTGGAGCGGCGGGGTTCCTGGAATATTGGGGCCGCGATAATGCCAAATAACAACGGCGCCCGCCCCTATGGCGACCCCCATGCCGAGCGCCGCCGCCCAATATATCGCTCCTTTTTCCAGCATCGCCTGACCCTTGACGCGCTCTCTTACAGCCGTCGTTTCAAGGGCGACTCTGCACCCGGGCCGGTCCGGCCACAACCCTAAATTTGCTCGGGTCGGCTTGCTCCGCGCCTCCTGGCCCGCGCCAGCCAGCCGTCGAGCGACGATGCGCCGGGTCCATAGGCCGCCAGAACGAGAAAGCCGCCGGCGATGACAAGGTTCTTCTGGAACTCGACCGTCTGGTCGGCGCTGGTATGAAAAAAAAGCGCCGTGAGGATGGCGTATCCCGCCAGCGCGATCGCCGCCCCGCGCGTCGCCAGCCCGGTCAAGATCAACAGGCCGCCGCCAAGCTCGGTGAGGATCACGATCGGCAACAGGATGGAGGGCACGCCATGATCCTGCATATAGCCGGCGACGCTGGAATAGCCGCCGATCTTGCCGTATCCCTCGACGATGAAAAGATAGGCCATCAGCGCCCGCGCGACGAGAACGACCGGGTCCGCCAGCGCTTGCATCGCCGAACCCGTCCGCTCGAGGCTTTTCATTCCGCCCGTCGACATGTCGGATCTCCCGATGCCAGTCCTGCGGCGCGGCAAGGCCGGGCGGCGGTATCGCCGTCCAGTCCAAAAACGCGCCGCGATCTTCCCTTGGCCTACAGATTTTGCGCTTTGTTTATCGCCTGCGAGAGATCCTTAAATTCCTCGCAATCGGTCGAACCGCACAATGTCTGGATCGTCCGCAGCTGCTCTTTGGCCAGATCCAGCTTACCCTGGATCACATAGGCCTCGCCGAGGTATTCGCGCACTTGCGAATAGTTCGGATCGAGAGCGACCGATTTGAGATAATAGCTGACGCCCTCCTCGGTGCGGCCGAGCTTGCGCGTCGCATAGCCGCGATAGTTCAAGGCGCGAGGCGTGTCGGGATTCTCCAGCGTGTCGAGAATCTCCAACGCCTCCTGGTAGCGTTCCGCCTTGGCGAGCGCATAGGCATATTCGGTCAGCTCCGGATCGGGCAGGACGCCGGAATGCTTGGCGACGCATTTGGCATGTTTGGCGTCCCAGACCTTGCCCCTGTCGCAGGTCGTCAGATCTGTCTGGCTGTCCTGCTGACCAGCCGACGGCGCGGCGCCGCCGCCGCCTCCCCCTCCGCCGCCGCCCCCTCCTCCGGACCCCATGGCTAGCGGCGCGCCGACGAACGTGGCGCCCAGCACAACAGCGAGGTAAGCGACGGGCAAGCGAATGCATCTTTGTGATAGGTTGGGTGTCATGGCCTGTGCCTCCTTGTCGACCAACGAAAGACAAACACGCCGGGATCGCAAACTATTCATTCGACTTGGCGGATTTTTTCCGCAATCGGTCGCCCGTCGAGAAGTCAGCGCGCCGTATGGGTCGGCGAGGATGGGAGCCTGATGAAGGCAAGCGCTCTGCAAGAGGTGAAGGCGGGCCTGGCGCCCAATCTGGGCCGCCTATGGCGTTATGGCCTGGTTCTGTCGGGCGCCCGCGACGTGGCGGACGATCTCGTTCAAGCCACTTGCCTGCGCGCGATCGAGCGGGCCGGCCAATTCCAGTCCGGCACGCGGCTGGACCGCTGGCTGTTTTCGATTCTTCGCTCGATCTGGCTCAACGAGCTGCGCTCGCGTCGTGTGCGCGAGGGCGGCGGCTTCGTCGACGCCAGCGAGGCGCTGGTGATCGATGGCGGGCGCGAGATCGAAACGAATATTTTTGCCGCTCAGGTGTTGAGAGAGGTAGGCGGACTTCCCGAAGCGCAGCGGGAAGCTGTGTTGCTGGTCTATGTCGAGGGTTTAAGCTACCGCGAGGCGGCCGAAGTTCTCGCCGCGCCGATTGGCACGGTGATGAGCCGGCTCGCCGCGGCAAGATCGGCGCTTGGGAAATTGCGGGCGGCGCCCGGGTCTTAAGGGGGAGCGCTGCCGAAACGAGGAGGGGTCGAGACATCAGATGGCGACGGGATTCACGCATGAACGGCGATGACGAGGACGCGCGGCTCGTCGCCTATATCGACGGGGAGCTCGACGAAAATGCGCGCCGCGCCCTTGAGGCGCGATTGAGCGTCGATACGGACCTGCGCGCGCGCCTGCACCGATTGCAGGACGGCGGCCGGCCTTTCGCGCCGGCGTTCCAGGCCCTGCTTGACGAAGCCCCCGTCCAGCGCCTGCAAGCCTCGCTCGCGGCAATTATGGCGGCCGAACAGCGCGAGGCAGCGCCCCGGCGCGGCGGATTGGCCCTGTCCGCGAGCCGCCTTGCCGCCGCGGCCGCCATTCTAATGTTTTGCGCGGGATTCGCGATCGGCCGCTACGCGCCCCTGTGGTCGGCCCGTTCGCCTGAAATCGCGGCCCCGGCGAGCGACAAAGACGAGGACTGGCGCCAGGCGGTCGCCGAATATATGGGCCTTTATACTTCCGACACTTTCGCCACGGAGCCCGCCTCGCAGGAAAAGGAGCTCGCCGCGCTCGGCGCGAAACTCGGCTTGGCTCTGACGCCGGAACGGGTCGCGCTGGCCGACCTGCAATTCAAGGGCGCGCAGATTTTCAGCTTCCAGGGCGCGGCGCTCGGGCAGCTCGGCTATGTCGATCCGACGAGCGGACCGGTGCTGTTTTGCATTATCCGCAATTTCGAACCGGACGCCGCGAAGACGGCGGAAAAGCGCGGCGACTTCGCGGTCGTCTCCTGGGCGAGCACAGGCCGCGGCTATATGCTGATCGGCAAGCTGCCGCCCGATCAAATGGCCGAACTCGCCAACTCGCTGGAGAAGCGGTTTTGAGACGGCCCGGTCCGGCGGTTGATTTTCGCATCGAATAATTCGCCCGCATGGGCTGTTCTTTGAAACGCCATGGTCAGCCGGCCGCCTATGGGCGAGCGCGTTTCGCGCGCAGGCGTCTCAATTGAGAAAGTCGAATTCCTCATGTTTTCATCGCGCGGGCCGAATGTTGATCGCCGCTGCGTCGCGGTCGCGTTGCTGCTGGCCCTGGCGGACGTCGCGCCAGGCCATGCGACGCCGCGCTCCAACTGGGCGATCGATCCCGCGCGCACCCACATATCCTTCTCCATCGACGCGATCGGCTACCCCCGCACTCAGGGCGAGTTTCGCCGCTTCGATGGCGCCTCAGCGTCGATTTCGATCATCCCGCCCAAAGCCGCGTCAGTTTCCGAGTGCAATCGCAATCGATCGATGTCGGCTCGGCCTCGTTCAGCGACTATCTGCGCTCCGACGCGTTTCTCAACGCGAGCCGCTTCAGCGAGATCGTCTTTTCCTCGACAGCGGTCGAGAAGATCGACGAACATGACATCCGCATCACCGGCGACCTCACGATGCTCGGCGTGACGCGGCCGCTCACCGTCGATGTCGAGGTGCGCCGCCGCACCGCCCAGTCGCGCGCGCGCCTCGAATTTACCGCGCGGGCGAAGATCAACCGGCTTGAATTTGGTATGAATTCCGGGTTCCCTGTCATTTCACGCGACGTCGATCTCGTCGTCGCCAGCGAGGCCCAGGAACAATGAACTGGCAACGCGCATCGGCGCCGGCAGCGACGAAAGCCGCGCCGCAACGCTGGAGCGCGGCGACCATCGCGCTGCACTGGCTGTCGGCCGTTCTGATCCTCATCCTGCTGGGCCTTGGCTGGCTCATGGTCCACGGCGACCTCGAAGCCTCGACAAAATTCGATCTCTACCAGCTTCATAAATCGCTGGGATTCCTCGGCCTGGCTTTGCTGGCGCTTCGCCTTGGCGCGCGCCTCGTCCAGGCTTCGCCGCCCGCGCCCCCGGCCATGCCGCCTTGGGAGCATCGCCTCGCCGGCCTGGCGCATGTCGCGTTCTATCTGCTGTTGCTAGCGGCGGCGCTGACGGGCTGGCTGCTGGTGTCGGCGGCGATCGTCGCCATTCCGACGCGGTTCTTCGATCTTATCGTGATTCCCAATCTTGTGCGCCCCGACGCGTCGCTTTCGGCCAATATGGCCTTCTGGCATTATGTCGTCTCTCGCCTCCTCGTCGGGCTGCTGGTCCTGCATATCGCGGCGGCGTTGAAGCATCATTTCGTCGACCGCAATGACGTTCTGACGCGAATGCTGCCCTGACCGATGCGCGTCAACCAGGCATCAATTCGCCGTGAAGCCCGCTTTGGCCGTAACAAAACCGGATCGGCGTCGTATTAAACCTCAGAACGTCTCTGTCGCCCGTTCGAAGGGCCGAGGGGAAAACCGATGTTGAGCCGAAGATCCCTGATCGTAAGCGGCGCGGGCGCGCTTGCCGGATATTTCGTTTTGTCGAGTCGCGGTCCGCTCGCCCAAAGCGCCGAAATCAGCCGCAGCGACCAGGAATGGCGCAAATTGCTGAGCCCCGAACAATTTGCGGTGCTTCGCGAGGACGGCACGGAGCGCCCGTTCAGCAGCCCGCTGAATCACGAGAAGCGGGAGGGACGTTTTTCCTGCGCCGGCTGTGATCTTGCCGCCTTCTCCTCATCGACCAAATTCGACAGCGGGACTGGCTGGCCGAGTTTCTGGGCGCCGCTCGAAGGCGCGATCCGCACGAAGGAAGACACATCCTTCGGCATGGCGCGCACCGCCGTCGATTGCAGCCGATGCGCCAGCCATCTCGGGCATGTGTTCGAGGATGGCCCGAAGCCGACGGGCCTGCGCTATTGCATGAACGGAGTGGCGCTCAAATTCACGGCCGGACCGGCCTGACCAAGTTTCGAATGCGCCGAGATCGCGCGAGTTCGGCGCGTTTCCGGCGAACAAAGGAGTGGATCGATGCAAGCCAGGCATTTTGAATTTGGCTCGACGCATGCGTCAAAATTGACCCGATTGGGGTTGCTCGCCGCCATTGTTCTGGGCGTGGCGGCAAGTTTTCAACTTTCCTCGCCGATCGCCGCCGAACAGCCGCGCGCCCTGCCCTCCCCGCTCGTCGACGAACAGACCGGCGCGGCCTCGGAAGTCGCGGTGTTCGCGGGGGGATGTTTTTGGGGCGTGCAAGGCGTGTTCCAGCACGTCAAGGGCGTGACCAATGCGGTTTCGGGCTATTCGGGCGGCGACAAGAGCACGGCCGAATATGAAACGGTCAGTTCGGGAACGACGGGCCATGCCGAATCGGTGAAGGTCAGTTTCATTCCGAGTGAGGTCAGCTATGGCCGCCTGCTGCAAATCTATTTCTCGGTCGCCCATAACCCGACCGAGCTCAATCGCCAGGGGCCCGACACCGGCACGCAATACCGCTCCGAGATTTTCGCCGCGAACCCCGATCAGGCCAGGATCGCCAAGAGCTATATCGCGCAGCTCGACAAGGCCGGCGCGTTCGGCGCGCCGATCGTCACGCAAATCAGCGCGCTGAAAGGCTTCTATCCGGCCGAAGGCTATCACCAGGATTTTCTGACGCTGAACCAGACCTATCCCTATATCGCGATCAACGATCTGCCGAAGGTCGAGGCGCTCAAGCAGATGTTCCCCGATTCGTATCGCGCCGACCCGGTCCTGGTCAGCGCGATGGGAACGACCAATTGACGCTCCGTCGCGCCATTGCGGGGATGCCGCCTGACTTCGCAGGGCCCTAGGAATTCGCCTGATATTTTCTATTGTTACGCCGGCTTCTTCATGTCCTGAACGAACTGTCGAGGTCGCCGGCTAGCGCCTCGTCTCGCCTGGCTCGCAAGCCGCAGGCAAGCGCGCCGGCGGCAACCGAGCCCTTATGGAAATTCGCCGTCGGCGTCCAAGAGGCTGGCGTCCGGGCCGCAGCCGCATTCGTCGAACGGATCGGCGTCTTTCCCAACAGACGATCGAGGGCTTCCGTCAAGTCGGCCATATCGCTTGGCGAGCAATCGGACATGTCCATGACGCAAATAACCCGGGTTGGAAACTCCGGCGGCCCCTACAAAAGACGCGAGCCTACCGATCTTAAAGTCTGTATGATTATGCTCGTCTTTTGTTAACTAATCTTCAACGCCGCGACCGCATTCTCTCGGCGTCAGGGGTCCGCGATGAATTGGAAGCTCGGCAGCGTTCTTGCCGCGGCGCTCGTGCTTTTTGGGTCGCTGGGGCGGGCGGACGATGCGGCGCCGACAAGCCGCGGCGCGGCGCTGCTGGATTACCGGCCTCCCCCAGCGATTCCATTTCCCGACGGCAATCCCTATTCGCCCGCAAAAGCCGAGCTCGGCCGCCGGCTGTTCTTCGATCCCGTCTTCTCGAATTCGCGAACGATGGCCTGCGCCACCTGCCATGATCCAAAACTGTCCTGGGGCGACGGGCGCGCCCGCGCGCATGGCGACAATGCGCAAGACATGTCGCTTCGCTCACCGACGCTGCTCGATGTCGCCTGGATGCCGCATCTGGGTTGGGACGGCAAGTTCCGCGATCTCGAATCGGTCGCCTTCGCGCCGATCACTGCGGCGGCGAACATGAACCTCAAAGAGGATGCGCTGCTTAAGCGCCTCAACGCGCTTCCCGATTATGCCGCCGCGTTTGCCGCCGCCTTTCCGGACGGGGCGATCTCTCGCCGCAACATCGAACTGGCGCTGGCGACCTATGAGCGCACGATAATTTCGGGCGAAGCGCCGTTCGATCGGTGGGCGCGGGGCGACGAAAGCGCGATCGATGAGGCCGCCAAGCGCGGCTTCGATCTCTTCAACGGCAACGCGCATTGCTCGGGCTGCCATAGCGGCTGGACGTTCAGCGACGGCTCCTTCCACGATATCGGAACGGCCGAGGGCGAGGATATCGGACGCGGGCGATTGTTTCCGACCTCCGTCAAGCTTCGCTACGCCTTCAAGACCCCGACTTTGCGCGACGCGGCGCGGCGGGCGCCCTACATGCACGACGGCTCCGTGCCGACGCTGGAAGCGGTGATCGATCTCTATGACCGTGGCGGCATAAAGCGCCCGAGCCGATCGGAGCTGATCGGCCCGCTGGGGCTGACGGGGGGCGAAAAATCCGACCTCCTCGCCTTTCTGCAAACCCTGAGCGGCGCTCGGCCGACGGCCGCGCCGTCAATCGCGCCGCCTTGAAAGGCCGGATTCTGGGCCGCTCGAAATCAGTGAAAGATCGGGAACGCGCCGCCGAGCCAGACGCCTAGCAAGGCGAGCCCTGTCACCAGCAGCCCGCCGCCCCAGCTCTCGAAAGCGGCGACATGGGAGGGCGAATGGTCGGCCGCGCAGGCGACGCCCACGCCGGCGATCAGGCTGGTCAAGCTAAGAAGCGCAATCATTCCTCACCCCGGCTCGCGACGGCGCCGATACCGATAAGACACAAAAGTTATCACTTTCTCAGCGGCGGCGCTTTTCCGTCCCCTTCCTCAGCGTTGTTTCTATTTCCCTTACGTCGTTAATTACGTTTGTTAATATTAACCATTCCTTGTGAAGGTTAATGAATCTCCTACCAAACTCTTAACGAGAATGGTAATCTTTGCCTTAACATAAACCTAGTTGACCGGTCCCGAGGAGCATTTATGCTTGCCCCTATACGAAGCCTATTGCCTAAATTCCTGATTGTTTCTCTGGGCACAGGCGCAAGCATCCTCGGCTCCGGTCCGGCGAGCGCGCATGTCAAATGGTTTTGCGCCTTCGACGTCGCCGGCCAGCCGCGCGGCCTGGAAAACGTGCTGTGCCCGGATTTCGAGCTTCTGGTCGGTCTCGCGATGCTCGTCCTGGTGGCCGGCTGCGTAACCGAGGGAACGATGGTCGGCGCCGCCCTCCTGCGCGCGCTCAACCGGGTCACGGGCCGGCTGGCCGACGATCCGGAGTTTCTGTTCCGCGTCATCTGCGGCTTCTTCTTCGTGGCGTTGTGGACGACCGGCGGCATTCTGCTGACGCCCGAGCTCAAGACCGATTCAACGCTCGTGCCCTGGCTGCAATTGGCCATCGCGGCGGGCATGACGTCGCGGCGCACCCTGCCGCTCTCGGCTTTGGGCATCGTCGTCCTGTTCGGCGCGGCGGTTTGGAGCTACGGCCTGTTCCATCTGATGGACTATCCGATCTTCCTGGGTGTGGCCGCCTATCTCGCCCTGAGCGGGCTGCGCAAGGACTTTTTCGGCATTCGTCCGCTCGATATCGTGCGCTGGGCGACCGCCATCACGCTGATGTGGGCGTCGATCGAAAAATGGGCCTATCCGGAATGGTCCTTTCCGCTATTCCTTGCCCATCCCGCGCTGACGATGGGCTATGACGACGAATTCTTCATGCGGGCGGCGGGGGTGATCGAATTCACGCTGGCCTTCGCCCTCATATGGACGCCGCTGGTGAGGCGCGTCGCGGCCGTCATGCTGGCTGGCATGTTCGTCAGCGCGATCCTCGAGTTCGGCAAGCTGGACGCGATCGGTCACGCCCCCATCGTTGCGGTGTTGATCGCCATCATCGGCGACAAGGCGGCGACGCCGATCGCCAACCGAATCCGGGTGCTGGCGCTGGCGCCGGCGTGCTTTGCGGCGGCCGTCGCCCTGTTCCTCGGGCTCTATTACCTGTTGCACGCCGCGCTGTTCGGGACGGCAATCATCTGAGGCCCGGGCGAGAAGGCGCCGATCTCCCCAAGCGGCTCGCTCAGTTGACGCGAACCGTGAGCTTCATTTTGGGATGAATGCCGCACAGGACGGTGAAACTTCCCGGCGTCGTAAACGCGATGTCGACTTTGCTGCCGGGCTCCTGATCGCCGGAATCGAAGTTGAACTGATCCGACTCGATATAGGCATGGTGCAGCAGGTCGCCATCGTCATTGACGATCGTGACCACATCGCCGCGATTGATGTCGAGGTCGGTCGGCTGGAACGCCCTGCCCCGCTGCGAGACCTGAAAATGACGGGCGGCAAGATCGGCCCAGGCCAGCCCGCCCAGCAGACTCAAGCTGACGGCCGCGATGGCGATGAAGGCCATCTCCCGACGTTTCGGCGTTGCCGCGCGCTGGACTTGCATCGATCCGTTCCCCCTCGCCGACCGCATTGAATCGCGGCAAATTTAATTCGGCTTGCTTAAGAGCGCTTTAACGGACGGCGCCTATTTTCCACTTTAGGCGGGGGCAGATCGCAGCGAATGGCCGACATTTTGATCGCATCGAAACGCCCAAGCGGGCCAGATTGGCGCCATTGGACGATCGCCCGCGGCGTTTCGCGGCTGGGCACGATCCGCAGCCGAATTCTCATCGCCTTCCTCGCCATGAGCGTCATCACCGCCGCGCTCGGCGGCTATGCGGCGTTGGGCATGAGGCACGCCGGCGTGCTGGTGGCCAAGACCTTCGACGAATCGCTGATGTCGATCAATTACGCGCGGGCGGCGTCAGCCGATTTTGCCGCCATGCAGGCGGCCTATATGCGCCGCTCCGTAACCCCCGACCCGGCGGTCCGCGCAAAACTCGACCAGACCATCGACGGCCTCGCCCAATCGCTCGGCGAGGACCTGCAAATCGCCGCCGAAAGATCGCATTCGGCCCGCGCCGCGCAAGCCGCGCAGAATGTGCAGCGGGCGGTCAATGCCTGGAGCGATCAGCGCGGCGCATCGGTGAAGACCATGGCGCCGGAGGTCTCGTGGAGCGGGCTCGACCGCTATGCAGAAACGGTCAACCAAGAGATCGATCTGTTGGTCAATTACACGGCCGGCGACGGCTTCGCCAATCGCCAGCATGCGCTGGCGAGCGTGGCGAGCGATCTGCGGCTCAACCTTGTCGGCACGACGCTCGCCATCCTGCTTTCCGCGCTTGTCGCCTGGCTGCTCGCGCGGCGCATCATCGGACCGGTCGCCGCCGCCTCGGCGGTCGCCGGGCGCATCGCGCGGGGCAAACTCGACGGCGCCATTCCGCGCGGCGGCGCGGACGAGCTTGGCGCGCTGCTCTCCGCCATGGGAATCATGCGCGACAAGATCAGCACGATGATGGAGCGCGAAGTCGCCCAGCGCCGCTCCGCGCAGACCCGGCTCGCCGACGCTCTCGAAGGCTCGCGCGAAGGCGTTGTGGTCGTCGATGCCGAAGGCTCGATCGCGCTGGCCAATTCGCAGGCCGCCAATTTTCTCGGCGGCTCCTCGCATCTGCTGCGCCAAGGCGTTGCGGTGGCCGATCTTGCCGCCGCCCTGGCGAACGCGGTCGAGAACAATTCCGCGCTGCTGCGCCTCGACGGCCCGCTGCCGGCGACCGGCGAAGCGCGTCTGCGCGACGGGCGCTGGCTGAGGATCAGTCAAAGCGTCACCCAGGACGGCGGCTCTGTCGCCGTCTGGAGCGACATCAGTGAATTGAAGGACCACGAAGAGAGGCTCAAGGCGACCAACGTGCGGCTCGACGCGGCGCTCGGCAACATGTCGCAAGGCCTCTGCCTTTACGATTCGCAGAACCGGCTGAATGTCGTCAATCGGCGCTTTTGCGAAATCTTCGAGCTCCCGCCCGATCGCGTGCGGCCGGGCCTCGCCTTCCGCGAAGTGCTCCAGCTCAGCATCGCGGCCGGCGCCCATGCCGGCAAGAGCGCATCCGAACTCATCGCCGAGCAGGCGGCTTTCGTCGGTCAGGGATCCGGCGGGGCTTATCATCAGGAGCTCTCGAACGGGCGCGTCGTGGCGATCGTTCATCAGCCGATGGCCGACGGCGGCTGGGTCGCGACCTATGAGGACATAACCGAACGGCGCCATTCGGAGGCGCGCATCGCGTTCATGGCGCGCCATGACGCGCTGACCGGCCTGCCCAACCGCATTTTATTCGGCGAGAAAATCGAGGAAGCGATCGCCGGCGCCGGGCGCGAGGGCGGCTTTGCGGTGCTCTGTCTCGATCTTGATCGCTTCAAACAGGTCAACGATACGCTCGGCCATCATGTCGGCGACGAATTGCTGCGCTCGGTCGCCCAGCGCCTGCGCGACTGCATGCGCGAGGGCGACACCGTGGCGCGGCCGGGCGGCGATGAATTCGCCATCGTGCAGCGCAAGGTGGCGCGCCCGGAACAGGCCGCGCTGCTGGCCCATCGCGTCATCGAGGTCCTGAGCGCCCCTTACGATATCGTGGGACATCGCATCACGATCGGCGCGAGCATCGGCATTTCGCTGGCCCCGGGCGACGGCGTCGCCCTCGACAAGCTGCTCAAAAGCGCCGATGTCGCGCTTTACCGCGCCAAGGCGGACGGGCGCGGCACCTGGCGGTTCTTCGAAGCGGAAATGGACGCGCGCCTGCAGGCGCGCCGGCTGCTGGAGCTCGATCTGCGCGACGCGCTCGAGAACGACGAGTTCGAGGTCTATTATCAACCGATCTACGATCTGAAACTCGACCGCATCAGCGGTTTCGAGGCGCTGCTGCGGTGGCGCCATCCGACGCGCGGCCTCGTGATGCCCGCCGAATTCGTGACCCTGGCCGAAGAGATCGGCCTCATCATCCCGATCGGCGAATGGGTGCTGCGCCGCGCCTGTATCGAAGCGCGCGACTGGTCCGCCCATGTCACGCTGGCGGTCAATGTTTCCGCGGCGCAGTTCAAAGGCTCGTCGCTGGTCGAGACGGTGAAGGCCGCGCTTGGCGCGGCGGGCCTCGCCCCGCGCCGGCTTGAGCTCGAAATCACCGAATCCGTGCTGCTCGCGGATAGCGTGGCGACGCTCGCCGTGCTTCACACTTTGCGAGATCTTGGCATCCGCATCGCGATGGATGATTTCGGCACCGGCTATTCCTCGCTGAGTTATTTGCGCGCCTTCCCGTTCGACAAGATCAAGATCGATCAGTCCTTCATCCGCGATTTGACTAGTCATGGCGGCCCCGGCCCGATCGTGCGCGCCATTCGCACGCTCGCCGACTGTCTCGCCATGCGCACGACGGCCGAGGGAGTGGAGAATTACGAACAGCTCAAATGGCTGCGCGACGAAGGCTGCCACGAAGCTCAGGGCTATTATTTCAGCCGCCCCGTCCCCGCCGCCGACATTCCCGAACTGATCGAACGGGTGCGCGGCGTGGCGCTGGCGGCGTAGCGCGGACGCCTGGAGCGCGGGCGTCCCGCCCGCCCTCAAGAACCGCCGCGCCAACCCGAAATGGCGATCGACAGGCGACCGGGACGGTCGCGGTCCCCGGGGCGGCGCGCCCGGTCCGGTTACGCGGCTTCCGCCCGCGGCCGGCCGCCCTCTCTCCGCATCGCTTCGATCGTGGCGGGGAAACCTTCGCGCACGCTGCGATAGCGAGGCGACCATCGCGTCGCCAGGCGAAGCTTGCCGTTCGACATTCGCTGCGATCGCGCGAGCAATTCGCCGATCGAACCGAACAGCCGCGCGGTCCACGCGGGGGGAATGCGCGGCGCCTTCAATCCAAGCGCTTGAGCGAGCGCGCCGAAATATTCCGTTCGACGCAACGGCTCGTCGTCGGCGACATTATAGGCGCCGGCTGGCGCATCGAGAGCGGCGACGACCGCTGAAGCGGCGTCGTCATGCGAAACCGACGAGAGGAACGCGTCGGGACGGCTGGGGATCGGCGCCCAACCCAAGCGGAGCGCGCGCGCAAAATCTGTCATCTGAAAAGAATCCGGCCCATAGAAGGCCGCAAAGCGCAGCACGATCCCAACGCGGCCGGCTCGCGTGAACCGCTGCGCCGATTGCTCGGCGTCGGCGACCGTCCGGTTATAGCGGACCGGCGCAATCGGCACGGTCTCGCCGATCCACGCCTCGCCGCAATCGGGATAGACCGGCGCGAAACTTTCCTGAATGAAAAGCCGCGCGCCGGCGCCGATCGCCGCCTCGACGAGACAGGCCGAAGCGTCGCGGCGGATGCGATCGTTCTGCGCCCAGGCGCCGGGTTGTAAAGCGGCAAAGCTCGATTTTGGCATATGCGTCGCCAGATTGATCACCGCGTCATGACCGGAGACGACGCGCTCGACGGCCTGCCTGTCGAACAGGTCGAGCGCGATGCGTGTTGCGCCCGCTTGCGCGAGGCGCGCATCCGCTTGCGCCGAGCGCGAAGCCGCCGTCACCTCATGGCCGGCGGCCAGCAGCATGGGGATGGCGCGAGAACCGATGACGCCGGTGGCGCCGGTGACGAGAATTTTCATGGGCTTTGCTCCGTTGCGTTCTATCGCGTCATTCGGGCGACATGCCCGAGCTTGTCGGGATTGACCACGATGTAGATCGCGGTGATGAGCCCACCCGCCATCTGCAGCGCCGTCGTCTGCAAGCTGCCGTCGCTGAAGGCGGCGACGATGCCGGGCGAGCCGTTGATGCGGGCGAACCGCGTCTCGACCAGCAGCGGGAGGACGTTGCGCACCGCGCCCTAATGCATACACACATCTTTGGCGCTTCCCGGTTTTCCTGCTTTGCGATTCACTACTTCTGGCGAGGATGATTCGCTGGAGGGATTGGCCATGCAGGGCATGATGGATTTAGGGCGG
>Ga0182024_10011465_pt1 | contig 17775 bp, 9 predicted proteins | sample P32metaG_FD_120480 | JGI IMG/M metagenome (GOLD analysis project Ga0182024, IMG submission 120480) | Permafrost microbial communities from Stordalen Mire, Sweden - P3-2 metaG (Illumina Assembly) | ecosystem: Environmental > Terrestrial > Soil > Wetlands > Permafrost | place: Sweden: Stordalen... | reverse complement strand
GCGGAGTTGCAAAAGCCGCTGGCGCTTGCGGTGATGGGTGGTTTGTTGCTTTCGACATCCATAACACTCGTTGTAATGCCGGTGCTCTATTCCTTTGTGGATCGCGGCACGACCAGTGCTTAAGCAGCACGACAACCCTCGGGGCCAAATCCATTTGCGGCCAACGCACCGTATGGAATGTCTTCCGATCGCAAGAAAGCAGAAGCGGACAAACGCGACGAATTATTCCGAGACGCATACGATGAACGTCTTCCAACGAACCTTTTTTCTCGCACTTGCATTGACCGGCGCGGGAGGTAAGGCGTTTGATCGCGGCGCCAGAAGAACCAGTGCGCACGATCGTCTTGCTAGGGGCGATGACGGGGCTACGCATCGGCGAGATTCTCGCGCTTCGATGGGGTCGGATTGACTCGACGGCTGCCGCTTTGCGTGTCGCAGAGACGTGCTATCACGGGCACTTTGGCACGCCCAAAATGCAAATCCAGTCGGCGAGAACTTCCGTTACCACCTGTTGTCGTTTGGGCATTGCTAGCGCACCGTTCGCTGTCGAGTAATACGTCAGCCGAGGCGTTGGTATTCTTCACATGTCGGGGAATGCCACTCGCTTCAAACAATCTGCATAGGCGGCAGTTGCATCCCGCATGTGCACGCCCCGAACTTGCGCTGATCACCTGGCATACCCTCCGACACACGCACGGAACACTTCTTCATGAGCTAGGAACTCCTTTGCGGGTCGCACAAGCAGAACTCGGCCACTCGCACATGACAACCACGCTCGAAGTGCATATGCGTGCCAGCGCGAGCGGACAACGGCACGCCGTCGATCAGCTTGGAAATCAACAGTTCTCAAATGTTCCCGAGTTTGCCCAAATTGGGCAAAGGTCAAACTAACCAAATCATTGATTTGCGGGCAAATGGTTGGTGGACGTGACCGGGATCGAACCGGTGACCCCCTGCTTGCAAAGACGGGAAATTAAATCTATCTGACTGGTTCGTTTGGTTTTGTTCTGTGTCGTAGTACCCGGTTTTGGACCCTGTTTGGCAGCATTTGGACCCAAGTTGGACCCAACTTTTGGGATGAACCCCTATAGTGAGACAGAAAATTGGGCACACCTGGCAGTTTTTAGTCAGTCTTGGTTTGTATCTCCTAGCAGGAGAAGGGGTCTGGGGAAGAGGACGGCGTTTGCGTTCGCTTCCCCAGCCAGCTTTGTAGAATTCCTCTCCTCGTTCTCACTGTTCTCATCGTCCACAACGAACTCCACAGTTGCACTCGAAGAGTCCGCCGAATTTGTTCGTCCGCTTTCTCGTTCAAATTCCTCAGGAGATCGGTAGCCCAGCGCCGAGTGCAATCGCTGTCGATTGTAATACTGCTCGATGAATTCCTCGATGTCGGTGCGCAAATGTTCCAGGTCATCCGCGGCTGACCGGCACCAGGGGCACAACGGTTCAAGGCCGTGAGAATCGTTATTTCGGGTTCATCAATGGAGATGGCAGTCTAGAGGAGTCGTTTGAAACGCGACTATCGACGGAAGCCGTTGGAAACGAACCACCCAGGGAGCTGGCCTACAGGGAGGGATTCGAAACCGCGACCACTCTGCTGAGTTAGCCCGGCAGCTCAATCGGTATCTCAGAATGTGGTCGGCGTGTTCGCAGAGACCGCCAAGAGCTCACCGCGACCGGCATTCCGAAAGCGATGAGGGCGGTTGTTGTCAAAGTAATAGGCGTCTCCCGGTCCGAGCACAAACACCTCGGATTCGACTGTTAATTCGAGCTTGCCTTTCAGGACGACGCCAGCCTCCTCCGCGTTATATTGAAGCAATTCCGGTCCCGTCTCTGCTCCGACCTTATATCGTTCAACGATAAACTGGAGAGCGCGGCCTTGACGTCCTCCGGCAACCTCTCGATAGGAGATTCCTGTTCCGTGACCCGAGATCTCAACCAATTCCGCCTTCCGATAAACAATCTTAGGCAGTTGAGCGTTTCGACTAAAGAACTGGCTCAGCCCCGTGCCCAGCGCATCGAGAATCGTTTTCAACTTGGCCACGGAAACGTTGTTCTTGCCTTGCTCGACTGCGGAAAGAAAACTAACAGCAACGCCCGTAGAACGGCTCAGCGCACGCAACGACAGCTTCTTGCGTCGGCGCAGCCGGCGGAGTTCGCGACCTAGTTCGTTGGTGTCCATAACTTGCTCCTTCCGATGCCGGCAGAAGATCGACCTCGAATTCAGAGAATTATTTGTCGTTGATCCCCACTGGCGCACTCAGGGAAAAGCCCCTGAGAGTCGTTGGCTGGATTGAGCCCAGCCTTCGATCAAACCCTACTTGAGATTCTGAAAAACGCGAACAGCCAGCCGCGCTGCGATTCCAAAGTGCTGCTGCCTTAACGCCGCTTGCCTGGTGGAGGACGCAGTTCGTCTGCAAGGTACATTCGTGTCGATTTCTAAATTGCTTGCTTCAAGAACTTTCGCCGCGAAGCTGTCGAATCAGCGCGGTGCGCGGGCTTTTCCGTCTCCCTCTAGCGCTTAACTCTAGCATACAGAATTCAGCGGTTCATCCACTTCTCAATAGATGCATGCAATCGCCCTGCTCAGGTCAGGCGCACGTGTCTTTTGTGACTATCTCGCCTGCTCGCGCGAACATCAATTGTTCTTGACATCGCAGAACGGGCGGCCTATATACGGTACACAGTGAGGTTGCGGCTGATGTGCTTTGTTGCCTTCCAACTCAGTGTGCAGTCGCACTGACTGTCAGGTTTCCCGGGAAAGAAGACTGCGTATTTGCCAGTCGCGGAGACTTGGACCCTGACGCGCCAGAATTGCGGTAAAGAGATGGAAAGGGGCTGCGAGATGCGTTGGAACGCTATCTGGATCACGGTCCTTTTCGGGTGCTGTTTACTGTGGTCGGCGATCGTAAACACGACAGGAGAGACGCTCCAATCCAGCGCCGATACGATCGTGATCCATGCGAAGGTCTACACCGTGAACTCACATCAGCCCTGGGGGGAAGCGGTGGCTATGCGTGCGGGCAAGATCATTGCCGTAGGTTCAGACAAAGAAATCGCGGTATATCGGGGGCCTTCCACTCAAGTCATCGATGCAAAAGGCCACATGGTGCTTCCGGGTTTCGTCGATACCCACGTCCATTTCATGGGCGGCTCTGCTGGACTTCAACAGGTGTTGCTGGATGATGCGAAAACTGTAGCCGACTTTCAAAGGATCGTAAGGGACTACATCACTGCGCACCCGGGCGACACATGGATTCAGGGCATGGGCTGGTACTACTCCATTTTTGGCAGTTCGGGGTTGCCTGACAAGAAAGTGGTCGACGAAGTGGTGCGCGATCGCCCCGTTTTCCTCCGTGCCTATGACAACCACAGCTCGCTCGCCAACAGCAAAGCGCTGCAGATGGCGGGAATCACGCGCTCCACTCCCAACCCGCCGAATGGCATTATCGTGCACGATCCGGCCACTGGCGAGCCAACCGGCGTTTTGAAAGAAGCCGCCGGCGAGTTGGTGGAGAAAATCATCCCGCAGCCGACGCGCGAGCAGCAATTGAAGCTGCTGGCACAGGCCATCCAATACGCCAGCTCCCTTGGGCTTACTCGCGTACACAGCTGTGGCGGGGACGAAGAGAATATCGAGCTTTTTGATGAACTCCGTCAGAGAGGACAGCTGACGGTCCGCTTTTACATGGCGCCGTTCGTTATACCTCCAGCAGTGAGTCCGGACTTCATCGCTATGCTCGAGCGAAACCGCAAAAAGTATCACGACGATTGGCTCGATGCCGGCGCGGTGAAGTTCCTGCTGGACGGAGTAATCGAGGCTCATACGGCCGCGATGCTTGCACCTTATGCGAATGATCCCTCGAACAGCGGTCAGCTCTACTTTGAACCTGATAAGTACAAAGAAGGCGTCATGGAGCTTGATCGCCTCGGTTTCCAAATCTTCACCCACGCAATCGGGGACCGTGCGATTCGTCTTGCGCTCGACGCATACGAAGAGGCCAATAAGGCTAACGGGCATCCGGACGCGCGCGACCGGATCGAGCATATCGAGGACCCGAGTCCGCAGGATATTCCGCGATTCGGGGAACTCGGCGTGATCGCCAGCATGCAGCCGCTCCACGAAACCCCTAACGACAATATTTTGAATGTTTGGGCGGTAAACGTAGGGCCGGAGCGTGCGCAGCACGCGTGGCCTTGGCATGACATTTTAGCAGGAGGAGGTCATTTGGCTTTTGGCAGCGACTGGCCGGTTGTGACGCTGAATCCCTGGCAAGGCGTCCAAATTCTTCTAACTCGCGAGACGCCCGAAGGCACCCCTGTGGGTGGCTGGATTCCCGACGAACGGCTGACACTGGCCCAGGCCATCGAGGGATACACGATGGGAGGAGCAATCGCCGGACATAGGGAAAAAACGGAGGGATCGATCGAAACCGGCAAACTGGCGGACCTGATAGTCGTTTCGCAGAACTTGTTCAACATCCAACCAAATCAGATCGGGAACACAAAGGTTTTGATGACCATGGTCGGGGGGAAAATCGTCTATCAGGTTCCATTCTAGGATGGACCGGTTGCGGCCGCATCAAGGTCGGGGCTTTCCGGACCGACTCTCCCGCACGACATCACCGGCTGCGGGCTCTCGGCGCCAAAGGGGTGCCGCTGAAATTGTCACCATGGCGATCTGAGTCTTTTGGGGTTGCATTCGAGCCAGTTGTGCTATATATGCTCACACTAGGACTGTATATGATCCGTGCGCTATTCACGTTCGAAAGCCGTGCTGAGGGAAAGTCGCTCAAATCATCGCAGGGGGTTCGCATGTTTCAGATCTCGAGTCGTGGACTTGGCGTTCTACTTCTGCTCGTGGCGGCGACCGTCCCTCCGGCGGCGGCACAGAAATTCACCGGAGACATCAGCGGCAATGTGACCGATCCGTCGGGGGCGGCAATCGTTGGAGCGGCCGTCACGGTGCATAGTCCCGCGACGGGTTTGACACGCACTACGGCCACGAGCGGCACTGGATCCTTTCGAGTTCCGAACCTAGACGTTGACAGCTATCAGGTGAGCATCTCCGCCGACGGATTCAAAACGTCGGTTCAGAATGCGGAGGTTACGTCGAATGGTTTGGTCAACCTCGACATCTCGATGCAGGTGGGCGCACGCACGGAAGAGGTAACAGTCTCGGCAGCAGCGCCCCTGGTGGACCTATCTGTTAATGAGAACAGTACGTTGGACAATGCCCGAATTGAAACCATCCCCCTCGACGGTCGGGACTTCAATTCTCTAATAGCGTTGACACCGGGCGTGCAAAGAGCGCCAGGTGGCGGATTCCTCGCAATCAACATCAACGGCGCGCGCGCCACTTCTCAAAATAACCTGGTCGACGGGCTTTACAATAATGACCGCTTCTACGGGCAACCAGTGATCGGACAGACGGGTGTCCTGGGCGTTCCCGCCACACTCATTCCGATGGAGGCTCTGCAAGAAGTGAACGTGCAGGAAACGCCGTCGGCACAGTTCGCCGTCAAGGGAGGGGCTCCGGTCAGCCTTGTTCTTAAGAGCGGTACGAACGAGTGGCATGGCTCTGGTCTTTTCTTGCGCCACACCTCCTTTGCTGATGCTGACAACTTCTTCGCCACATCAGGGGTGCCTTTTCGCGACATGCAGGGCACTGCAACGATCGGCGGACCTATCATAAAGGACAAGACCTTCTTCTTTGGATACTACGATGGGCAGGGATATGCGGCGATCATTCCTCGCCTTGGCCAAGTGCCGACTCCAAGCCAAATCACGGCAGCAATGAACAGGATCACGACAGCAGGATTAACGCCCACAGCTGCGGGCGAAGACCTCCTGGCCTTCTTCCCCGCTGCGACAAACCCAACAAGCAACATAATCAGCGTGCGCCTTCCAGTCCTAGCCAATATGACCAATTTTGGAATCATCGTGGACCAGAAGATCAGCCAACACCATCTACTCACAGGTCGATACGTTTTCGGCGACAGCACGCAGTCCTCCCCTCCGACGCAGGTAAACAGCACCGTCGTGCAGCCCGCACCACAATTCAACTCCACTCTTTTCAATTCGGTCGCCCCCACGCGCGGACAGCTGGTAGGGCTGAGTGAAGCCTGGATTTTCAACAGCAACCAGACCCTGGAAAGCCGGCTGGGCTTAACTCGCTTCTCGCAGATTATTAAGACAAACAACAACATCAACCCAATGAGCTTGGGTATTGACACGGGTCCGGTGCCAGCGTCGCAGGACCTTGGCGTGCCCTACGTGCACATGTCCGCATTTTCCAGCATCGGAGGAGGCGGGGCTTTGAATTATCCGATCGTCACCCGCCCGGACCAAACCATAGACTGGTCCGAACACTTCACCTGGGTTCGCGGCAACCATACGATTGAGATCGGAGGTAATTTTCAACACGCCTACACGAATTTCAGTCACGACCAAGCCCGCGTCCAGCTATCCATTGATGGGCAAAATTTCCTTGGTGACCCTGTGGACGAACTCGTGCAGCTGTTGCTCGGTAAAGTAGATGGCGCTTCACGATATTTCGGCAACACACACCGGCACTTCACCCAGAACACATTTGGCGTATATGGACAAGATGAATGGAAGGTCATTCCACGACTGACCCTCACTCTAGGTTTGCGTTATGACATCAATGGTGCAGTGAGCGAGAAAAACGATCTGGCTTCGAACTTCTTGCCGGGTATTGGGCTGGTTCAGGTAGGCCACGGCATCAGCAATCTCTACAACATCGATCCGTGGAATTTCGGGCCGCGATTTGGATTTGGTTGGGATGTCTTTGGCAAGGGCAAAACGGCCGTTCGAGGTGGCTATTCCTTGTCATACGACACACCCGAGATAGCGACTTTCGCCCTGCCGTTCCTCTATTTCAACAATAACGCCGGCGCGTTTCTCCAACCCAACTTGGGAGTGACGCAGGAAATCCTGTCGACGCCAGCAACCACGACACCTGAAACGGGCGCTTGCATGGACCCCACGACGGGAGCTCCGGGCGATTATGTCTGCATAGCTAATGGCCCCATTTTCGGCTCGAATCCAGGCGGCACGCCGCCGTTCCCATCCTTTGGGATCGTGCGTGACCTGAAGACGCCTCGATATCACCAATTCAATCTGGGTGTCCAGCAAGAACTTTGGACAAATAACGTGCTTTCAGTCAGCTATTCGGGCCAGCGGGGCCAAGATTTGATATTCCCCATCGATATCAACGCATTGCCACTCGGATGCGGCGTGACGGCGGTGCCCTGCGTTCGGCCGTTTGCAAGCATTGCTCCCAATCTTTCGGACATCGTGCAGGACACGAACCATGGCTCGTCTCAATATGACAGCTTGCAAGCTTCATTCCGTCAACGAAGATGGCATGGCATCAACACCCAGTACAACTTTACGTGGAGCAAGTGTATCGACAATAACTCAACCGACCGGCTTGAAGAACCGCAGTTGAACAATCCCGTGGATTTCAAGGGGCAGCGTGGTCGCTGCGACTCAGATGTCCGTTTGAACTTTAATATGGCGGGCACGTATGAACTGCCGGGGCTCCGAAGTCTGGGACGGTTCGGGACTGGTTGGGAAATCGGCACCGTCTATACTGCGGAGAGTGGCCGCCCCTTCAGCGTTTTGCTTCCCTTTGATCCCTCCGGACAAGGTCTGCCATTTAGCGCGATTCGAGCAAATTGGGATGGAACTCCTGTCCACATCAACTCGCGCAACCCTGCTGACTACGTGGCGGAAACCTACACTGCTGCGAACCAGCCGGATCCCTGCGGCGACGTAAGCCCTGTTGGTGGGCTCCCGCTGTCACCGTTTTATTTTGCGTGTCCAGGTACGGTTGGCACTTCCCGCCGCAATCAGGTGATCGGGCCCGGCCTGAGCCAGTTGGATGCAAACATCGTTAAGAACACTAAGATTCGAGAGGCAGTAACAGTCCAATTCCGATGGGAAGTGTTTAACGTACTCAACCGTGCCAACTTTGGGGCTCCTAGCAATTTTCTAATTCCCGGAGGAATTTTTGGTCAAGTTACGAGCACGCCTGACGTCGCGTTGGGTAATCCTGTATTGGGGCAGGGTGCAGCGCGCAATATGGACTTTGTGCTGAAGGTTATTTTCTGAGCGGATAAAGCGACGAGATGTTCGCGGATTGACCCGGAACTGCCCTTGTCGTCACACTCGTGACTGCCAGGGAAACAGTAACTAGGAGACTTTATGTTACGAAGGTCCGTTTTTTCATCAATCGCCGTTGCCTTCCTCGCTGTTACTCTCCCGCTATTTGGCCATTCCACGTCTTCTGTCGGCAAGCCGCACGTAATTGTTGTGGGGGTCAATGGCATGGAGTGGGACATTCTCCGTCCCCTGCTCATTCGTGGCGAATTGCCTAATTTGGCGAGCGTGATCAAACGCGGCGTATATGGGAAACTGCGCACGCTTTCGGCTCCGAATTGCCCCAAGGTTTACACCACGCTCGCCACCAGCACGGCGCCGGAGGAGAACGGGATTACCGGGTTTACAGTCGGCGGAATCACGGCGAACACCAACATGTTAAAGGAAGAACCGGTGTGGTCGATTCTATCGAAGAATGGAGTCACAGTAGGTATGGCGAACGTGCCCGCCACATTCCCCGTAATGCCGGTGAACGGTTACATGATTAGCGGCATGCTAACCCGCGGGAAGGGTTGCGAGGATGGCGTACTATGCTCTCCTAAGCTCTCGGACGTCGAGGGTGGCGACGCGGTCTATCCGAAGAGCCTGGTGGCGGAGATCGAAAAGAATGTCGGTGACATTTCCATTGATTGCTCGCGTATGCCATCGGCGGATGACCTGAAAAGCGACCCTGCTCCGCTAATCAGGCAGTGGCTGGACGGCGTTCAGAAAATCCGAGCGCAGCAGTCCGCGCTGTTTGATTACATGCTAACGAACCATCCCACCGACTACACTATGCTGGTGCAATCATGTGAAGACCGGGTCGGGCACTGGTTGTACCCCATTCAACCCTACAACGTAGGCTACGACCCAAGAATCAACAGCGTAGACGTCAACGCGTTCCCCGACCAATATCGCGCCTTCGACAAGCTGCTGGGAGTGATTCTAAAGCATGTGGACGAGAACACGTACGTTTTCATAGTTTCCGATCATGGAATCAAACCGCTGCGGGAATTCGAAGAAGATCCCCACATGCACATGGACCATGGTGGTACGACACCAGTGATCGCCAAGCATGATTTTGCGGATGGAGATGACGTACCCGGAGCGATCATTGCGATGGGACCGGGTATCAAGCACGCCGACCGGCTAATGGGCTTCGAAGCAACGGTATTCGACATCGCACCAACCATCCTGCACGTCTATGGCGTTCCGGCTCCGAAGCAGATGCGAGGACACGTGCTGACAGAAATCTTTCAGGACGGAAAGGATTCTGCGCCCGAAGCGATGAATTCGATGAAGATGAACTAAGAGCTCGGATTCTTGACTGACGGCGAGAGTTTGCAGTTCAAGGAGATTTCGTCCTGCGTAGCAATTGGGCATGCGCGGAGGCTTGTCCGGCTAGAAACTTATTCCCCAGGTTCGCATAGGCTTGTGACAATAGATCGTAGACTTCGGGGATTTCAGGCCGAAGTTTAGCGGCTATATTCAGTTCTTTCACGGCGGCCTCGTTGTCGTTTGCGAGCAGGGCGCGGCCCAGATTCATGTGGGCATCGGGATCGTTGGGTGCCAGAAGCAAGGCTGCCTCAAACTCTCCTCGAGCCGCTTCGCTGTTGCCTAAACCCATATAAACCTGACCTAAAAGAATTCGACCCTCCAGATTCAAAGGGTTCAGATGCAGACTGGCTTCCAAGGCGTCGCGAGATCCGGTGAGATCATTGGATCGCCTTAGGGCCCTCCCCAAATCAAAGGAAACCTCCGGATCGTTGGGGCGAAGTGCGGAGGCCTTTTTCAGATACTCAGCGGCACTTGCATAGTTGGCGGCCTGGAATTCGATTTCGCCAAGTTGTAGAAGCGCCGGGGCGGATTGGGGATCGAGAGCTAGAACTTGACCCAATGCTAGTCTGGAATCCGCAGTGCGACCGGCATCGGCCGCCAGCATGGCAACGTGCAGCAGGTTCTGCTCGTCGATTTTGTCCTTAGGATCGGGAAGCAAGTAGGGTTCTGGAACATACGTGGAGCCTTCCGGGCCAAGGTAGCCGAGAGCTCGCAGCTCCGAGACGGTACCCGCTCCTACCTTACCTTGTTTGGAGCCAGGGTCCGTTTGGTCCTTGACTCCCGCTAACGTCTCTCGGAACTTCTGCACCGTTTGATTCCAGGGCTCGTAAATGTCTCGCAGCTCGCCCGGGTCGGTGCTTAGACTGTAAAATTCTGGACGCGGCGCCTCAATTAGCTTAAAGCCTTGGAATCGAAGTGACCGCAATGGCGCCCATCCGAACCGCAGGGGATAGTCCGTCTGACCGAAGGCAGGGCGGTCATCTGTAGTCTGTCCGTATAACAGCGGCTTGAATGACTCCCCGTCGAAATGATCCGTCGGACGGGCGGCTATCAAGTCCATGACAGTCGGGAGGATGTCAGTGGTGCTCACCTGCGTAGCGCTTACGGTTCCGGCAGAAGCGGCGTCCGGCAGCTTGAAGATCAGCGGGACGTGCATCGTCGAGTCGTACAAAAAGATGCCGTGAGTCTCCTCACCATGCTCGCCAAGTCCCTCCCCGTGATCGCCCACAACGATAATCAACGATCTGCGATACCAACCTCGCGCTTTCAAGTACCTTAGGAAATCCTCCAGGGCAGAATCAGCGTAAGCGATCTCTCCATCATACAGATGGTCTTTGTACAATTCGGAATAAGGCGGCGGCGGGTCGTAGGGATCATGCGGGTCATACAAATGCAGCCAAACAAAGCGTTGACCCGCCGGATGGCGACTTAACCAATCTTCGGCGTGCTTGACGACAACTATGCCGCGCCGCTCAACCCGCCCGTACCTTCCTGTCGTGGTCGGCCTTTCGGGGAAATGGTCGTAAAAATCGAATCCGCGGTCAAATCCAGGGGCAAGGGAACGACTATCCAGGATCACGGCGCCGATGAAGGCGGCGGTGTGATAGCCCAACTCCTTTAGCAACTCCGCCCAGGTAGGATGATTTGCGGAGAGTGGGATGCCGAAATCACTTACGCCGTGGGTAGAAGGTAGGTTGCCAGTCAGGATAGTGGCGTGCGACGAATTTGTAATCGGGCTTGCAGTGAATGCCGCATTGAATAGGACCCCGTCCTTTGCGAGGCTGTTCAACGCTGGCGTTTGAATGCGGTCGTAGCCGTAGCATTGGACATGGTCGGCGCGAAGCGTGTCGATGGTCACTAAGAAAATATCGGGACGTGATACCTCTCCGCTGTCGCGGCCGCCGATGGTCGTTGCAAACGCGAGAAAACAACCGAAGACTAGCGCTGCGGCGCGGGCTTTCATGAAACGCACTGTAGCACGTCCGGTCAATCAAATGATCGGCGCGAGGCCAGAACATCCAGGAGCGATAAGCTCAGACAGAGTTGAAGCAGTTGCCGCATCTAAGGCCCCCATTCGCTGGTGTTTCGGAGGGAGTGCAGCGCTCAGGATGCGGTCTGGTTGTGCTTCGGCAACGAGAAATGCCGCCGCGCCGTCGTCATGGTTCGAAACCCTGCGCGTTACTGCTTGGGCGCCGGCAAATGTTCCGCCTTCTGACGTTCACTATCCGCTTGATCCTCCATGCCCAGTTGTGAGTACGCGTCAGCAAGGAATAGATGTGGTTCCCTCGACATCGGCTGGACCTTCACCGCTTCTTCGAGATTTGGAAGGGCGTCCTTCGGGTGGCCCTCCAAAAATAGGATCCGTCCCATCAGTAAATTCGCCCGATAGTGTTCGGGACGGAGCCTTAGGGCCGTCTGTAGCTCCTGGATCGCTTCAGGCACCCGGTCGATGCGCGCATACACCGCCGCAAGAGAGAAGTGTGCGTCGGGCCATTCCGGAGAGAGTGTTGATGCCTTTTCCAAGTGGCCGGCGGCGGACTTCCAGTCGCCGGATTCAAACAGAACAACGCCAAGCTCATATTCAGCAAGACTTGAACCGGGCATCAGTTCCGTGGCCTTGGTGAGCGGCAAAATGGCCTGAGAATAGTCTCGCTGATTTTCTTCTGCTAACCCCAGCTGGTACTGCGCAACGTACGTGTTGGGATCGTCGAATGTCACTCGTTTCAGCAGGGGAATCGCTTCGGCCGAATGATCGGTTTCAATCAGGAGCATAGCGTCCTGCAATTGGTTCGCTATCGCAATCTTGTCCTTTGGATCGGCTCCGGTAAAGACGACACTGCCAGCTCGATTCTTGCCGCCCACGTAGCCTAACGCCGTCAAGGCTTTCTGCTGATCCGGCGTCATGTTGGTTCCTTGATTCGAGGACGCCGGCGCGCTGGAATATCGTTCCTGCATTTCCATAAGCTGTGCTTCGAGCGTGTCGGCAATTGATGTTCGACTTTCTGCAAGGTTGTGTGTGGCGAGCGGGTCGGCACTGACGTCATAAAGCTCCCTTCGGGGAGCCTGAATAAAAAGGTACTTCCCTTCGCGAAGCGATCGAATTTCACTCCAACCGAAACCCTGTTCGGGGTAGCTGGTCTCGGAATAGACCGCACGCTCCGGTGCGTTTGCCGCAAGGGTACGCAATAGGGATTCTCCCTGCATTTCGTCTGGAATGGGAATTGCCGCAGCTTCTAGGATGGTAGGTGCCACATCAACGAGCCGGACGCGAGAGGATATTCTCCGCCCGGCAAAACGCCCTTCAGGCAGTTTTATCAAAAGAGGTACATGAACAGTTTCGTCGTACAAAAATATGCCGTGTGCCTCCTCGCCGTGCTGACCGAGGGCTTCGCCGTGGTCAGCCATGACGGCTATAGTAGAAGTTTCGAAGAGCGCATGGCTGCGAAGATATGCGAACAATTTCCCCAATGCCGCGTCCGTGTAGGCGATTTCTCCATCGTAGGGATCGGAAGCAAACCGCTTGGCATACGGAGCGGGAGGATCATACGGTTTGTGAGGATCGTAAAGGTGAATCCATATGAAAAATGGCGCGTTGGAGTTCTGCGCTATCCACGCTAGCGCTCGTTGAATGACCTCGTTCGCCCTTCGTTCCACAGTTTTGTAACGATCCTCTCCGGCACTTCGCAATTTGTAGTTAGCATCATACACGTCGAACCCGCGATCGAAACCCGGTGCCAAACCATTACGCGGATCCAGAACGATGGAGCCAATGAATGCCGCGGTCAGGTACTTGTGCTGCCGTAGCAGTGCAGGGAGGTCAGGAATTCTCGATGGGAGGAGAGTGCCGAATTCGGTGACACGATGAAATTGTGGATATGTCCCGGTCAGAATTGTTGCGTGTGAAACGGTCGTAAGAGGCGCCTGAGTATATGCGTTCTCACAGATGATCGCCTCGCGCGACAGGGAATCGAGATTCGGAGTGAGGCCTCGACTGGAGCCCAGGAAACCCATTCGGTCGGCTCGCGTCGTATCCAAAGTGACGAGCACAATATTTGGCTGACCCGCCAGGACGGGCCATGCAAACCACAAGACCATTTGCAGAATCAGGCATCGACGCAACGTGCTGGGGACGTTACCAGAATTACGCGGCGCCTTTTCCTGGTTCATGACCGCGGAGAGATCTCTCGGCGAGCTTAGATTCGTTCTCCAGATGTATGCACGAAATGATTCCGTCATGTTTTTGACCGGATTTCACTTGACATCAGTGTCCGGTAATCCTATCTTGGCGTTCTAAATATAGAACACAGCGTAGCATGATTACTAGTATGAATTCGGACTAAAGCACATCTTTTGCGCGGGCAGGTATGTCAAGTGTGGCAAGTCGGAACTTAGAGCTGAGTTTACGTCCTTGCGTTCTGGAGGTTGTGCATGAAAGCAGTATCCCAGCTTACTTCAGGGAATTTGCGTCAGATTCAAACCCTCTCGCTAGCCACAATACTGCTGGGTATTGTGGCCGTAGGTTTGAAAGCGTCACCAAAGCCCCCAAAGACGGTTGCCGCTGGGTCGCCAGCCGCTGCGGCACAGGCTTCTAATCAGGGACCGGCAGACTTCGTGCTTACGGATGCGAACATCTATACAGAGGACGGCTTTCATCAAACTGTGGAGGCTCTTGCGGTTCGTGACGGCAAGATCATCTTCACCGGAACCTCCGCCGAGGCGGCTAAGTTTGTCGGCCCCAAGACTAAGACCGAACGAGCCGGTGGGAAGCTCGTTCTTCCAGGCCTCGTCGACGCCCACATCCACCCAATGGGCATCGTCGACTTTGGAGGTTGTGATCTGCAATCTAAGGCGAGAACTTTGGCGGAGATCGCCACTTTCGTTCGCGGCTGCGTCGAGAGAACGAAGGTTCCCCCGGGCCATTGGCTGGCTGTGTCGGATTGGGAATATGGCGGTGGAAACCAGGCGGATGCAGATCACCCGACCTTGCGCGCGGCTCTGGACGCGGCTTCCACGCAGAATCCCATCGTCATGACGGGATGGGATGGACATCATGGCGCCTACAACAGCGCCGCTCTTGCACTGGCTAAGAACGCTAAAGGAGAAGTGGTTGGATATTCAAGGGAGACTCTCGCGACGGACTTCGCGCAATACAAGACATACGTCGGCGTGGACTCCAAGGGTGAGCCTACGGGGGACATCACCGATCAAGGAAAGCTCCCTATGGATTCAAGTGAGATCGGTAGGGATGAATACGCGAAGCTCGTCAAGTCGCCGGAACGTCTTGCAGAACGCATCAACAGCGCCGGAATCACGGCAGTGCAGGACGCAGCGGCGGGGTCAACGATCATTGGGGGCAGGGGTTACGAGGTCTATGACGAATTGATTCAGAGTGGCCGCTTCACTTTTCGGCTCAACATGGCTCAATATTTTCTCCCCGAACGTTTCCGGGACGCCCATGGACATGTTGATTACGACAAATTATTTGCGGAAGCAAACGCGGTTCGGCAGAAATATGCGTCGAATCCACTGGTTCGTGCGGACGCTATCAAGGTGTTCGCCGACGGTGTGCCTGAAGCAAACCCCAACAACGTTCCCCCAACGCTGGGAAACTCGCCGCGGCCGGTGCCTTATCTCCAGCCGATCTTTGGCAAAGACGCAAATGGCCTGCTGTTCGTAAAGGGGTATGTCGACGTCTCGTCGCCGGTTTGCGTCTACGTCCGCGCCAAGCCAGATGAATATTCTTCGCCGGAGGCAGTGTCGGATTTCATCAAAATGTACGGGTACCATCCGGGGCAGTGTGCAATCTCTTATGGGATTCCAGAGCACGCTCCCGCGATTTTCAACGAATACGTCAAACGCGCCCACCTCGCGGGTTATACGATCCACATCCATTCGATCAGCGACGAAGCCGTTCATATTGCGCTCGACGCCATCGAGGCAGCACGCGCAGCCGACGGCAACACTTCGCGGCCTGACACGCTTGCCCATATCCAATTCGCAACACCTGAGGACGTAGCCCGTATGGGCAGGGATCGCCTCTACCTGGCCTTCACCTACAGCTGGATATATGCTGAACCCACGGGATATGACATGAGCGTCGTCCCTTTCTTTGACAAAGTTCTAGGAAATAGCTTTGAAGCTTTCCACAATCCGAATAGTTACTATGAGAGGAACAATTATCCAGCCAGGACCGCAAAAGAGGCTGGAGCTATTCTCGTGGCTGGATCGGATGCCCCGGTCCTCACAAAGGATCCGCAGCCGTTCGTGAACATGGAATTTGGCGTGACGCGCGCCCGGCACGGCCTCCCTCCTGTCAGCCCTCAGCAGCGGCTGGACATTCGAGATCTAATTGATGCCTATACGATTAACGGCGCTCGTGCCCTGGACCGGGCATCGGAGGTTGGATCGCTTGAGGTCGGCAAATCAGCGGATTTTATTGTGGTGGATCAGAATATTCTCGCCCTGGCCGACGAAGGCCACCCCGAAAAGATAGGAGATACGAAGGTCCTGGAAACTTGGTTCATGGGAAAGAAGGTCTATTCGGCGCCGCAGGAGTAGCCAGCAACACCTCGCGCAAAGACCAGAGCCGAATTTTGAGTCATGCTGCTACCTTCCAGCGCGCGAAGGGCTCGCGAACGGGCATCAGATTCTATCCGCCTCTTACGTCTGCATCGGCGAAAGCCCGATTCGCTCTGCGCTGCAGGATACCAAGAGATCCTCGGAGAACCCTGGCGTGAAGGCTCGTGGGGCATCTCGAGATGACAAGGAAATGAGAGCTTAAGGGTTAGACCCGAAGGGGAAAATACTAGCGCCGTAAAGAGTTTACAAAGACAAATACTACTACAGGGAATGGCCCTGTCCACACGGAGAATTCAGATGCACGATGCATTGGAGAAAGAAATCGCCACCTACGAAAAGCGTACGCCGAAATCCGCCGACGCGCATCGGCGTGCCGAGAAGCGTATTCCGCTCGGTGTCGCGAGCAACTACCGGACTTATGAGCCTTATCCGATCTTCGTCGAGGAAGGGCACGGGAGCAGGATCCGCGACATCGACGGCAACGAATACGTCGATCACAATCTGTGTTTCGGCGTTCTGCTGGCGGGCCACAGTCATCCCGCGGTCGTTAAGGCGATTGAGAAAACTCTGCGGGTGGGAACGACATTCGGCATGCCTCACGAAATGGAGTGGGAGCTTGCGGAGGAAATCTGCGCGCGCTACCCCGTCGACATGGTTCGCTTCGGTTCTACCGGCACGGAAGTAACGATGCACGCATGCCGCCTTGCTCGGGCGGCTACGAAGCGCGACAAAATCCTGAAATTCGAAGGTGGATACCACGGGTTGCATGACACCGCCCTTGTCAGCGTGAAACCGAAAGCGGAAGAAGTCGGCGACGCAAGCGCGCCCAATTCGGTTCCTGGCGGCCTAGGCATCCCGCAAGGAACGCTCGATAACGTTGTTGTTGCAAGCTTCAACGATCTCGAGAGTGTTGCGCATCGATTCAAGCAGTATCCAAATCAGATCGCCGCGATCATTCTTGAACCGATCATGATGAATGTTGGCATTTGCATGCCTCAGCCTGGCTTCCTCGAAGGACTTCGCGAGATCACCGCCAAGAACGGCGCTCTACTCATCTTCGACGAAGTTAAGACGGGAGCGAAGCTCGCCTGGGGAGGTGCAAGCGAATACTTTGGCGTAAAACCGGACATGATCACGCTGGCGAAGGCGATTGGCGGGGGGGTGCCGCTGGGAGCTTTCGGTGCAAGCCGCGCGGTAATGGATCTAATTTCAGACCACAAAGTATTTCATGGAGGAACCTACAACACCAATCGAGTATCAATGGCGGCTGGGCTAGCAATGTTTCGTGATGTGCTGACAAAAGAGAACTACGCGCATATTGCTAAGCTCAGCAAGAAGCTCGCGGATGGCTACCGTAAGATCTTGGCAACTGCGGGCCTTGAGGCTTACGTCGCTAGCGCCGGAGCGAATGGAGCCCTGATGCTCTATCGCGAGGAAGTTCGCAACTATCGCGATTGGCTGAGAATCGACCAGGATCTGTGGCGGCATTACTGGTTTGGAATGGTGAACAGGGGAGTACTGCCTCAGCCCTTCTGGTGGGATGAGCAATGGACCATTTCCGTACAACACACGGAAGCTGACATTAATAAGCACCTGGCAGTTTTTGAAGAAGTAGCTCCTGGATTAGCGAAAGTCCAGCAAGAACGCGGGGTCGCGTTTGTTGGGGTGGCCGGTCATTGATTAGAGGCACCG
>Ga0182024_10011464_pt1 | contig 17776 bp, 14 predicted proteins | sample P32metaG_FD_120480 | JGI IMG/M metagenome (GOLD analysis project Ga0182024, IMG submission 120480) | Permafrost microbial communities from Stordalen Mire, Sweden - P3-2 metaG (Illumina Assembly) | ecosystem: Environmental > Terrestrial > Soil > Wetlands > Permafrost | place: Sweden: Stordalen... | reverse complement strand
GTTTGCGAAAGCCGCTGACGCCCGCGCGTCAACCGCGGTGGAGCGACTTGTCACCGCCTGGTTGCACTTCCCGAACGGTGCCGGCTCGTTTTTCAACATGGAAAGAGGGCCGAACAAGAGAGCGAAAGGCCGCGGCCCCTCGCGGTTTGAGGGCACGCAAGTTTGGCATTCTCCCAATGCAGAGACAAACGCAAAATTCCGGTTGCCGTTATCTAAGATTTGCGGACATGACGGGCCTGGAGTTGGCCGGCGGGTACATCTGGACGATGTGACAGTTTCTCAATAAAACTTGAAATCTCGTGCACCCTTCTGGCGATGTTAGTCATCTCACGTTCTGCGGGCTTCTACACACATCGCGCCATCCAGCCCAGGCAGTGATTCCACCGCAGCCCTCAATCTCTCTGATTCGAAGTGCCTTGGCAACGCGGAGGCAATCTAATGCCCGGAGCTGGGACAAAGCGTCAGTCATCTGAGTCCGTCAATACTATCGCTACCATTACGGAACAGCAGATAACTCCAGGTGTCGTTTTGAGCGATTTTGAGCAGATTTGTGTGGCAATGCCCGCAAGCGGTGCAGTGATTGCGGTGCGCGATCTGGCGGGTATGCTCTGCACCGTAAGTTTTCGCAACGCGCTTGCCGTGGGTTCCCGACTGCCGACGGACTCCGCTCTCACAAGGCAATGTATTGAGACTGGCGAAGTCGTCCTGTGTGAAGACACGGAGAACGACCCTAGAATTCATCCGTCAGTGGCGACACAATGGGAGTTTCGTTCGGCGGTGTTGGTACCGATACAGGAGCAAGGAGAGGTTGTGGCCCTGATCGAAGTATTTTGTTCCCGGCCTTCCGCCATTGATCCCAGTGCGATCGCTACATTGAAAGGAGTCGCTAAATCATTTGCTGCCCTGATGACTTTCGACGCCGACAACGGCGGACAACCCATTGTAGGCGGGTCACTGGAGCACCCGATCGTCTTGCCAAGTCTAATTGCTGATGAAAAGCCGCCGTCAGTTGCCAATCCAGGCATCGAAGTAGAAGTAGTAGAAGATCCGAAGAACCAAGAAATTTCCGGGACGGTGGCCCCGATTTCCCAGCTATTGAGCGACAGACCGACGCCGACCAGAGTGTGGATCATCGCTGCGGCGATCCTCCTAGGTTTCTCACTACTGCTGTTCTTATTTAGAGGTGCTTATCACCATTAGGAAAATGCGCCGAATCGTGAGCGCTACAGCAATGACGGAAACTATAGATTCGATTTTGACGGCTCCTTCTTTTTTACAGTCTCCCAGTTTCTCTTCAAAACTATCAATCGGAAGGCGATGGATCGAAGAGAAGTTGTAACGGCGCTCCGTGCCTGGTAAACGCATTCCTGCCGAGCGCAAACGCCGGCGCAATCACGTTGCCGAGTGTCGTTTTGCCGTGACGCGGCGGAGTGATGATCGCAAGCTTCTTGATTGTTCCGGGCAGCAGGAATTCCAGATTATCGATGATGAGCTGATGAAAGGGAGAAAGCTCGAGCCGGCATCGCTACTCGTGCGCGCCCGAGCGATCGACGCGTCAGTGATAGTCGAACAGCGTTCGGCGAGATGTTCATGGGCCTACTATAATCCCCGAAATCGGGTTGCACGATGCGTTGCAAGCTAGGCGCTGGAGATAGCCCGAATTACCCCGAATAGGTTGGAACCGCATGGAGAGACGTAGAAGTAGACGTAGATACAGCGTCCGAACCTTTGTCGGCGGCTCGATTCCGCCTCGCGCCTCCAAAACGTTTTGAGCTTTTCCTCTTTTCTATACTCTTGATCTCGTCTCTCTTTTTTCTTCAGAAGACCACGTGTCAAGCGCTTGTCAAAGAGATGTCAAAGTACGCTACGCGTTAGGTCCGTCCCCTTAGTTCTTCGTTAGTCCTCCTGCGATGCGTCTTTGAACCTGTGCGTCTGGCTCAGTCCGCGAATACTTGCAGGTGTGTTCCAGGAGACTGGCATGGACAAGGTCATCCGGATCCTTGTGGCCAACCGGCCGCGAGTGATGCGCGAGTTGTTGCTGGCTACGCTTGCGGAGCGCGCGGACATCGAGATCGTCGGGGAAGTGTCGAATGAGGCGGAGATCCCCGCGTCCGTGAAAAAGACCGCGCCTGATCTGCTGGTGATCTCGCTGGATGAGCTGGGACAACGGCCGCGCATTTGCGACACGGTGCTTCGCGCGCATCCGGACGTCAGGATTATCGCGGTGGCCAGCGAGCATAACCGCAGCGTGTGTTACTGGGCGTCGCTTCAACTGGATATCCATTGCAGCGACATCGAGCCTTCGCAAGAGGGAATCCTCGGCGTGATGCGGAGTATCGCCCAAGGCGTGGGAGGAGCGGCGTGATTTCTCGGACCGATCGCAGAGAACAAAACGGGTTGCGGATTGCCTCGATTGTTTGGTCCACGAGTCGACTACGCGCAAAGGCGCTCGTCACGGTCGGCCGCAGCAACGGCTGGCGGACTGCTTTGGCCGCGATCATTTCTTTCTGCAGCATTGGAGTCAGCGGTCTCGCTTATGCGCAGGAGCAGAACGGTGGCCAGCGGACGGCGCATGATGGCGCGAGTGCCTATCGATCAACCGATAGTTCGGATTTGGTGAAGGAAAATTTACAGCGCGTAGCGGCGTCGGCGGCGCAGATCAAGGGTGTACTGATCAAAGACCCGGGCCTACTGGTGGAGTTGAAGAATTGGGTGGCGAAGGAAGCGGGAGACAACGGGCAGATCGTGGAGGATTCGGCGGTCAGCGACCAGGGAATTTTTGAGCGGCTCGATCAGGATTTGTCGTTCCGTTCGGTGGCGACACGGCTGGTGCAGCGATATGGGTATCTGCTACCGAGCGTGAATCCGGATTCGGACGCTGCGAAGGAGCAAGACCTGATTTTGAAGGAGCGGGCGCGGCGGCTGGTGCAAATCGAAGGACAGGAAGATGCGCAGGCGCTGCAGCCGCGTGCCGATGAAAAGATGGAGCGAACGTCTGGGTGCGACGTGCAGCGCGACGCGGATTGCGACCACGCTCCTGCCGGCCGAGTAAAGCCGCGCACTCCGCGCGAGCAAGTTACGCCGGATTCGGAACCGACACTTCCTAGCCTGCCGGAGTCGGTTTCTCCTGCGGACCTTGCGCGCACGTTGAGGGCGGCTTCGAACGGTGACGACGGAGGCGGACAATCTTCGTTGGGAACGGAAGCGAACTTTAGTCTGGCGTCGAACCCGATGAAGCGGCCACAGGACGGCAACGGCATCGGGCCATCGACAAGACCGGAAATAGACGGCGCAAGATCCGGCAGCAATCCGCTGCTGGACTTGTTCCCCGTTTCAACAGGAGTTGATCCGCTGCGAGGCGCAACTTCAGGCTCCAAAGAGCCGAAAATCGTGAGGCTGCCGGGTGGAAAAACGGCTTTCGATGCGGAAGGAATCGCGCCGACTGTGATGGAACGGAAGCCCAACCCCTATTCGGACATCCCCTCTCTCTACGATTTGTATGTGCAGGCTTCGCCACGCAACGCGAAGCTGAGCCGCTTCGGCCTGGCGATGTTCCGCAACGGCACGCGGGACCTGGATGCCGTGCCAATGGATTTGCCGGTGGGACCGGACTACGTTGTGGGCCCGGGTGACGGGCTGGCAATCGATCTGTGGGGTGGGTTCTCGCAGCGCTTCGTGAGAACGGTGGACCGCGAAGGGCGCATTGCGCTGCCCGAGGCAGGACCGTTGCTGGTGAGCGGACGGACGCTGGGGGATGTCCAAGAAGCGGTGCAGAAGGCCCTGCGGTCGCAGTACCAGGATGCGTCTGCGGACGTGTCGTTGTCGAAACTGCGGACCGTGCGGGTGTACGTAGTCGGAGAGGTGGCGGAACCCGGCGCTTACGACATCAGTTCGCTTTCGACGCCGCTGAACGCGTTGTTTGCGGCGGGCGGCGTGACGCAACGCGGATCACTGCGGGCACTAAAGCACTATCGCGGGAAACAGTTGATCGAGGAGGTGGACGCTTACGATTTGCTGCTGAGGGGAGTGGGATCGGACGCGCAGCGATTGGAGAACGGAGACTCCTTGCTGGTACCGCCTGTGGGGGCGCAGGTGACGGTGAGCGGGATGGTACGGCGTCCGGCGATCTACGAATTGCATGAGGAGTCGACGCTGGCGGATGCAATCGGCCTGGCGGGTGGAATCTTACCGGCGGCGGCACTGCAACACATCGAACTGCAACGCTTGCAGGCACACGAAAAGCGGACGATGCAGACGATTGAGATTTCGCCGGGCGGCGATCCCGCGGCGGTGGAAAAGCAACTCACTACGGTGAAAGTAGAAGATGGCGACGAGATCCACATTTTCCCCATCGCGGCCTACAACGAAAACGCGATCTACCTGCAAGGGCATGTGCAGAGGCCGGGGCGCTATTCCTACCGCGAGGGGATGAAGGTGACCGACGTCATTGGGTCCTACGGCGACTTGCTGCCCGAGCCGGCGGGACACTACGCGGAAATCGTACGGCTGAACGCGCCGGATTTCCGGCCGAGCGTGGAGAGTTTTGATCTGACGGCGGCACTTGCGAATCCAGCGGCGAGCCCAAAGCTGCAAGCGCTGGATACCGTGCGAATTTTCAGCCGGTACGATTTCGAACAGGCGCCGACAGTGTGGGTCGGGGGGGAAGTTCGTTCGCCTGGAAAGTACAAGACCTCCGGAGAGGCGCGCCTGCGCGATGCGATTTATCTGGCGGGTGGAGTGTCGCCGGATGCAGCGCTAGACGCGGCGCAACTGTTTCGCACGCAAGCCGACGGGACGATGAAGATCGTGAGCGTGAATTTGACGGCGGCGCTGGCGGGAAATCCAGCCGACAACTTGATTTTGCAGCCGCGCGACCGGCTGCTGATTCACCGGAGCGCGGCGAAAGTGGAACCGGCTACGGTTTATATCAAGGGCGAAGTGGCAAAGCCGGGACGCTATCCGCTGACCAGCAACATGCACGTGGAAGACCTGGTGGGAGTGGCCGGCGGGCTGAAACGCAGCGCGGATAACGCGAACGCCGACCTGACGAGCTATGCCGCGGGCGATCCGCGCAATGTCCAGACGGAGAGCCGGACGGTGCCACTGGCGGCGGCGCTGAATGGAGATGAGGACGCGAACGTGCCGCTGCGCGACGGCGACGTGCTGACGATTCGCCAGAATCCCGGCTGGAACGACATTGCCGCGTCGGCAACCGTGAAAGGCGAAGTGCAACACGCTGGTTCGTTCGGCATCCGGCCCGGAGAACGGCTGAGTTCGCTGCTGGAGCGCGCGGGTGGGTTTGGTCCGGAGGCGTACGCGTACGGCGCGGTGCTGATGAGGAAAGAAGTCCGCGACCTGGAGATGAAATCGCGGACCGAATTGGTGGAGCGCATGAAGCAGGAGGAAGCTGGATTGAAGTCGCTGCCAGAGAACGATGCCGACCAGAAGAATTTGAAGTTGACGGCGATCGCGCAGACCGAGACGGCGCTGACGCAACTGCAAGAAAACCAGCCGATCGGGCGGGTGGTGATCCACATCCAGCCGGACGTGAATGCCTGGCGGAATACCGAGGCGGACGTCGCGGTGCGGGATGGCGACGTGTTGTTGATTCCGAAGAAGGCGAATTTTGTTGCAGTTACCGGGCAGGTGTTCAATCCAACGGCGATCAGCTACCAGAAGGGCCGCAGCGCGAAGTGGTATTTGAGCCAGGCGGGTGGACTGACGCAACTGGCCGACAAGAAAGCAGCGTTTGTGATTCGCGCGGACGGATCGGTGATCGGGTCGAAGAACAATCCAGGGTTCTGGAACGGCGACCCGCTGGAGGCGGTGCTGAAACCCGGAGACTCGATCGTAGTGCCGGAGAAAGCGCCGAATGTGGGGGCGCGGAATTGGGCGAATCTTTTCCAGGCGGCGCAAGTGGCGTCTTCACTGGCGATTGCGGTGGCGTATTTACGGCCGTGATTCGCGGATCGCATGGATGCTGGGATGACGACGAACGTGAATGGAAACGAAGTGGTTCGAGCACCGCATGAACCGGCGCAGAGGCAAATTGCGCAGAGAAACGGTGCGGCGCGAAAGGTCAGCGCGGCGGAAAGTGAACGGGTGCGCCAGGAGCGGATCGCGCGAGCGCGGCTTCTGTGGGAGCACCGGCGCACCCTGGCGAAGGCGATTGTCTGCGGCGCGGTACTTTGCGCGGCGGTGACCTTGCTGCTGCCGAAGAGTTACGAGGCGACGGCGAAGTTAATGCCGCCGGAATCAGGTTCGGGCAGCGGGGCGGCGCTGATGGCGGCGCTGGCGGCGCGCGGTGGCGGAATGCTTGGGGGACTGGCTGGGGATCTGCTAGGAGCGAGAGCAAACGGCGCGGTGCTGGTGGAGATATTGGAAAGCCGTACGGTTGCGGATCGATTGATCGATGAGTTTGATCTGAGCAAGGACTACAGCACGACGAAGATCGAGTACACGCGAAAGATGCTGGAACTGCACACGAAGATCAGCGAGGACCGCAAGAGCGGCGTGATCACGATCACGGTAACCGATGGTGATCCGCACAAGGTTGCTGCGATGGCGGAAGCGTATGTGGGGGAGTTGGACCGGTTGGTGGCGCAGGTTAGCACTTCGTCAGCACGGCGCGAACGGATTTTTCTGGAAGAGCGATTGAAGACGGTGAAGAGCGACCTGGACGAGGCCGCGACAAAATTCAGCGAATTCGCGAGCAAGAACACGGCGATCGATATTCCCGCGCAAGGGAAGGCGATGGTGGAAGCGGCGGCGGTGCTGCAAGGGCAATTGATTGCGGCAGAGGCGGAGGCGAGCGGGCTGGAGAAGATTTATACGGTGAACAATGTGCGTGTGAAGGCGCTGCAGGCGCGGATCGGGGAGTTGCGGGAGCAACTCCAAAAACTGGGGGGTAGTACATCGCCTACCGAGGTTCGAAACGACAATTCGCTTTATCCTTCGATTCGGAAATTGCCGCTGCTGGGTGTGACCTACGCGGATTTGTACCGGCGGACGAGGATCGAGGAAACGGTCTACGAGCTGCTGACGCAGCAATACGAATTGGCGAAGGTGCAGGAGGCGAAGGAGATTCCCAGCGTGAAGGTGCTGGACAGCGCGGTGGTACCGACGGTGAAGTCGGGGCCGCATCGCGTGCTGCTGACGCTGGGCGGAACATTTGTGACGTTGTGCGGGACGGTGGCGTGGATCTTGACGCGGAAGAAGTGGAAAGAAACCGACCCGAACGATCCCGGCCGCGTGCTGCTGGAGGAAATGGGGACGGCGGTGGTGATGAGCACGCGGCGATTTGCGGCGGCTGGGTCGGTGGTGCGCGGCTCGATGGCGCGAGGTTGGGCGCGGAGAAGCTGGCGCGGGAAGCCGGAAGGGGCGGAAACGAATCGCGGTGACGCGGCGGGTGTGACGCCAGCCTCGCCATGAGGCGAATTTTAACGTGAACGGTGGCCGTCAAAAAGGAGCGGATTTCTGTCGATGAATGGAGCAGCGGTGCGTCATCCGACGTTCGGTCTGGCGGCGAAACGGCTACTGGATGTTGTGCTGGGTTCCTTGGGGATCGTGCTGAGCGCGCCGATTGTGGGACTTGCAGCGGTGTGGATCGCGCTGGATTCGACCGGGCCGGTGTTTTATTCGGCGCTGCGGGTGGGATGGAAAGGGAAGAACTTTCGCTGTTACAAGCTGCGGACGATGGTGGTTGACGCTGACGCAGCAAAAGAGGAATTGCGGATGTCGTCGAACGAACGGAGTGGGCCCTTTTTCAAGATGGAGAAGGATCCTCGGATTACACGCGCAGGAGTTTGGCTGCGTCGATTCAGCATCGACGAGTTGCCACAATTCCTGAATGTCATCCGAGGAGATATGAGTTTGGTAGGTCCGCGGCCTCATCCTCTGGATGATTTCGAGCTTTACCGGCCGGAGGATTTGCGGCGGCTGGAAGTGAAGCCGGGTGTGACGGGACTGTGGCAAGTGACGGCGCGGCGTGATCCATCGTTCGAAACGAATATGGCGCTCGACCTGGAGTACATCGAGAAGTGGAGTCTGGGGCTGGATGCGAGGATTTTGCTGAAAACGCTGCCGGTAGTGCTGCGGGCGGAAGGGAATTGAGAGTTTGGCCTTGAGTGCGGTGCCTGCTCCTACAGTGCCGGGACTTTGTGAGACGCCGCGCGTTCCCGGGAGGGGCGCCGGCGCGGTCGACGATTTGCTGACGGCCGGCAGTCTGCGTGCGTTGGGGGTGAAGTCATCGTGGTCGCTGGTAGACCAGGGGCTGACGGCGCTCACGGGATTTTGCGTGACTTTTCTTTTGGCACGATGGCTGGCGCCAGAAATCTACGGAGCGTATGCGATCGCGTTCGCCGGGTATTTGTTTGTGACCGGATTGCACAACGTGATCGTACTTGAGCCGATGAGTGTGATGGGGCCTTCGCGGCACGCGGGTCGGATGCGTGAATATTTTCGCGCGCAGATGGTGGTGCACGGAGTGCTGGTTGGGATTTGTTCGGCCGGTGTGGTTTGCGTCGCACTGGTTGTATGGCGGATCGCGCCCACGAGCCCGCTGGCGGGGGCGATAGCGGGTAGCGGTCTTGCGCTGCCGTTCTTGCTGTTTCTGTTTCTGACGAGGCGAACGTGTTACGTCAGGCAGCGGCCTATCACCGCGGCGATCGGGAGTGGATCTTGTTTCGCGTTGACGATCATCGGCCTCTACGCCCTTCGGCGTTTCGATCTGCTTAGTCCGTTCTCGGTATTTCTGTTGGTCGGGATGGCGAGCCTTGCGGGTTCGTACCTGGTGTTGCGGCAGATCGGGGTGGAGGCGTTTCGGGGGCCCTCTGCTACCGACGAACGGATCGTGTGGACTTCTGCGCTGAAGGAAAACTGGTGCTATGGGCGCTGGCTGGTGGGCAGCACGATTTTGTATTCGATCTCGGGGCAAGTGCAGATGTTTTTGGTAGCGGGGTTTCTTGGGTTGGGAGCGGCGGGAATATTGCGGGCGATGATGCTGCCTGCTTCGGTGATGACACAGGCGGTTACCGCTGCGGGGCTTCTGGTGCTGCCGGGATTTTCGTACGACTTTGGACAGGGGCTGGTCGATCGTATCCGGCAAAGGGCAGTGATCGTCAGCGGCTTGTTGTGTGCCGCGGGGCTCTGCTTTGCGGCGTTGTTGTGGGTGATTGCGGGCCGCGTGGAGCACCTGTTGTTTGGAGGCAAGTTTGCCGCGTACGCGTGGTTGATGCCGATTCTTGCGCTGATTCCCGCGGCGAACGGCTTAACGATGGGCTTTTCCACGGCGTTGCGGGCTTCGCAGAAACCTCACTTCGATTTGCTGGCGAACGCGATTGCTGCGCCGGTTGCGATTGTGTCGGCGGTGAGTTTCATCCGGTGGTGGGGACTCGCGGGCGCGGCAGCGAGCATGGTGGCGGGCTTTGTTGTCTATATGGGCGTCAACGGCTGCGTTTTCTATGGGGTGCCTCAGGCTGAATTGAGAAGAGAAATACGGCGCAGAGGTGAAACGGCATGAGAGCCGCAGCCGGCATGCAGCGAGAGTATTACGAGCGTACGGCTCACGCGTATGACGCGGAGCACGTGCGCGAGGGAGACGAGCATCACCTCGCGCTCAAGCATATGGGTGGTTTTTTCGATGTCCTTGGCATATCGAGCGTTTTGGATGTTGGGTGCGGGACGGGAAGAGGCCTGAAGTACTTCCTGCGAGAGAAGCGCGGAGTCACGGTGCACGGGGTCGAACCTGTTGCGGCGTTGATTGAGCAGGCCGTGAAGGCGAATTTGATTCCGGCGAATTTGATCACGAAAGGTTCCGGCGAGGCGCTGCCGTTTGCGGACCAGGCTTTTGATGCGGTGTTTGAATGCGGAGTCTTGCACCACGTGAAAGATCCGAACCGGATCGTTCGCGAGATGATGCGCGTTTCCCGAAAAGCCGTGTTTCTGTCCGATGAAAACCGTTTCGCTCACGGGAGCCCGTTTTCGCGGTGGGCGAAGCTGTTGCTATATAAGGCGGGAGTTTTTCGCGGGGCCTACCGGCTGAAGACTTTGGGTAAAGGCTACCGTCTTTCGGAAGGCGACGGTTTGGCGTACTCCTACAGCGTGTTCGACTCGTGCGAGGCCTTATCGGAGTGGGCCGACAGAGTGATCTTGGTGCCGACGGATGACGTCACGGCGGCGAGCGTGTTTCACCCACTGCTGACTTCGTTTCACGTGTTGCTTTGTGCCGTTCGCGATCGCGGCGATGCCGATACCGTTGTGCGCAACGAGGGATTCGGACGATGAATTTGACAAAATTCGCGCTGGAGGTTTCGCAGGCTCCGCACTATCGGCGGAGACCGGTCGCGGTGTTGCGTTACGCGTACTCGAAGTGGGTGTTTCGGCGATTCCGTCAGACGAGTCCGTCGAGGTTTCTTCAGGGCCTGGGTATCGATGTCGATCTGGCGCTGTTGGGATTTTCCAAGTGGCGACCGCGATTGGAGCGCGTTGTCGCGGCAGTTCGCGACAAAAGCGACGGGCAGGGCGGCGTCAGTTTCGATGACGGGATGATCCTTTATGCGCTGGCGCGCGCGCTGAAGCCGGTTTATGTGGTCGAGACGGGAATTGCAGCGGGAGTGTCCACGTCGTTTTTTGGTGCGGCGCTCATTGAGAACGGAGGTGGCAGGCTGTATTCCATTGAGCTGCCACTGGAAGAAGCGAGCGGCCGGGCGCTTGCCGATGGCTCCGCGTATGCTTGGCACGAGCGCGGAGTTGGGTGGGCCATTCCCGGAGAGATCCGAAGTTCGCTCGGGGACTCCCATCGAGTAATCCTTCGCGACGTGCGACGTGCGCTGCCGGAGCTTCTGCGGGAGCTTCCCTGCGTCGATCTATTTTTTCACGACGATCTACATACACCAGACCACATGTTGTGGGAGTACGAAGCCGTGTGGGCAAGGCTGAGCCCGCGAGGCGTGCTTGTTTCCGACGATGCCAATCACGGCTGGATCAAGTTCTGCGCGGCGAAGGGCTGCAGTGGGACGGCGCTTCACAACATCGACCGATTGTGCGCGCTTCGCAAGCCGAGCGGTCGAGAGATGACGCCATGAGGATCGCTTTGTTCGACTACATCGTGACGCCCGAGAATGCGATTGGTAAGTGTGATCTGGCCATTCTCCGGGCTCTCTGCGACGACCATGAATTCACGGTCTTTGCAGCTCGGTTCGAAAATCCCCGGCCCGACAGAATCCGCTGGGTTCGAGTGCCGGCGCCCCAGCGTCCTCTGGCTCTGCTTTACGTTGTGTTCCATCTATTAGCGCCACTTTGTTTCGCGTGGCATTGCCTTCGCCGTCGCGTGCGCTTCGATGTCGTGCAGGCGATCGAAAGCAATCTGCTGTTTGGGGACATCGCGTATTCGCATTTTTGCCACCGCACGTTTCTCGAGCGTCATTGGAAAGGAATCGGCGCGGGCGGCCTGCGGGGAGCGTTGCGTTGGCTGGATCACCGATTGCACGCCCTGCTGGAGCCTTGGGTATATGAGCGGGCGACACGGATTGTTGCGCCTTCACAAGGCTTATGCCGAGAGCTAAGGAGCGCATATCCGCGTGCGAGCGCCAAGATTCGCGTGCTGGCCAATCCCGTTGATCTCGAGAGCCTTCGCGCGCCCGCGGAGTTCGACCGGCGCGCGTTTCGCGAAAAGTTGGGATGGACGACCGAGGATGTCGTATTCGCCTTTGTGGCCCTCGGACACTACGAACGCAAAGGGCTGCCACTGTTGCTGGCAGCGCTTGGATCCACAAGCGATTCGAGGCTGAAGGCGATTGTGGTCGGCGGTACGAGCGCTGGTATCGCTACCTTCCGAGAGCGCGCGACCAAGAGCGGATTGAATGGAAACGTGAAGTTTGTAGAGACGCAAAAAGATGTCCGGCCGTATCTGTGGGCCGGGGACGCGCTGATGTTGCCGTCTTACTACGAGGTCTTTCCACTAGTCGCGCTGGAGGCGGCGGCGGCGGGCCTACCCTTATTGGTTACTCCGCTAAACGGCGTAGAGGAATTTCTGCGTGACGGCGAGAACGGGCTGTTGATGGAACGCAGCCCACTGGGAGTGTCCGCCTGCATTGCGCGATTCGCCAAGATGCCGGCCGAGGCGAGACGCAGCATGGGACAACGCGCGCAAATCGATGTGAAACCTTACGGTTTGCCGGAATTTGTGTTGGGTTGGTCCAAGTTGTACGCGGAGGCCGGGTCCAATGCCGGATGAAGCGCTGCTGGTGGCCCGAGTGCTGTTCTGGGTGTTTGCGGCCGGGGTGGTGTTGTTGCCAATGCGATGGTCGCTGTTTTGTTTCATTTTGGCCGCGCATATGGACATTACCTCTCTAACTTTCAACTCCGCGACCGCGGTTGGTTTTGAAAACACGGTCCGAATTGGCGGGCTGCCTCTGCTGCTTCTCTTACGGACAGGTTTTGCCCCCATCAAGGACATGGCCTGGACGTTGCCGCAGAAAATGTGGATCGCCTTCGTGGTTTATGTAGCGATCGCCGGAGCCTGGAGTGGTTTTCCGTTGGCGGCGCTCAAAATGGTCGCCTACCTAATCACGTATTTCGTGTTGTTTCTGATCTTCTGCAGCGCGTGGGGGGAGCACTGGGTGGACATTGGCTTGCTGCGGTTGGTGGCCTGGTCGGTGATCGTGCTGGGGGTGCTGCAAACTTTTGTCCTGAGTGACGCGTGGGGAGGTCTGGAAGAGCGCTTTACATCGTTTTCGACACCGCAATACTATGCGGCATTTTTGGTGGCGGTACTGGCGATCCTTCTATTTTCAGGGGGGAAAGGTTGGTTTCACTTCGCAACCTGCGGCGGTCTTATGATCACGATCGTGTTTTCGGGCAGCCGGTATGTGTTCGTCAGCATGGTCGCGCTGGTGGTGATGGCATGCTTCCAATTCGTGCCAGGAAGACACGAGGGTTTGAAGTGGAGGCCAAACCTTCGAAAAATCATTGTGACGCTCGCGGTTGGAGCGGCCGGGATCGCGATCCTCGTTTCCTATCTGCCTTACAACCGAATCGATGAACTGGTCTGGGCCGCGTCCGATGAGGATTCGACCGTCGAAGACGTCGGAACGTTTGCGTGGCGCCTCGGAATCTACGAGGACATCCTCGAGCACCTTGAAAGAAGAACGGGCACGGAGCTGTTTTTTGGTTCCGGGACGAGCAGCGGCGCTGCGTTGATGCTGAACCACGATCCAGACCACTACGATCGCGAAGGAATCGATGCGAACCGTGTTTTGCACAGCGAATTTCTCCGCGCCTTGTATGAGTGGGGAATTCTTGGGTTGGCCCTCCTGCTAGCGTTTCTAATTGCTACGACAGCCGGCTTTGTCAGAAAAATCGCCGCAGACGGCGGCGGCGCGGCGCTCGCTTTCGCTGGTGCGCTGCCTTCGATCGTCATGGGACTCGCGATCGAAAATATCCTCGCCGGAGCGGCGTCGGCAGGAGGAGTAGGGATTCTCCTGGCGATGACATTTGCGTGGAAGGGCGAGCCCGTCGTGTCGTACGACGCGGTTCTTGATGAGGCCTTCGAGACCGCAGGCCCCACCGCGCTATCGGGTGTGAATTCGTAATGCGAATTCTACTCGTCCACGAGCGTTACCAGCAGCGCGGCGGAGAGGACGCTGTCGCCGATGCCGAGGCCAAACTGCTGGAACGAAACGGCCACGGCGTCTCTTATTACTCGCGTAATAACGACGAACTGCGCGGGCATGGCCTGTTAGAGACAATCTCGGCCGGGGTCGACACGGTGTGGGCATCGAAGGCGTTCCGCGAAATAGACGACTTAATCGAGAAACAAAAACCTGAAGTTGCGCACTTTCATAACACATTTCCAATGATCTCCCCTTCGGCGTATTACGCGTGTGCGCGACGGGGAATTCCGGTTGTTCAGACCCTTCACAACTATCGATTGGTGTGTCCGGGTGCGACGTTTCTTAGAGAAGGGAAGGTATGCGAGGAGTGCCTGGGCAAAGGGATGGCCTGGAGAGCGGTGGCTCATGCTTGTTACCGCGGCAGCCGGCCGGCCTCTGCTGCCGTGGCCGCGATGCTGGCAGCGCACGGGGTCTTGCGGACCTGGCAAACAAAGGTGGATGCGTACATCGCGCTTTCTGAGTTTGCGCGTGGAAAGTTCATATCTGGAGGTCTGCCGCGGCAACGGATGGTTGTGAAGCCCAATTTTGTTCATCCCGACCCCGGAACTTCGCAAACGCAAAAACCTGGACGGTATGGACTGTTTGTTGGGCGACTCTCCGAGGAGAAGGGTTTGCGAGGACTGCTGGCGGCGTGGAGACATCTGGCTCGCCCGATTCCCCTTTTCATTCTGGGCGACGGGCCAATGCGGCAGGAAATTGCCGCAGAGATTCGCGAAAGCGGTTTGACGCAAGTCACACTTCTTGGAAACGTCTCGCGTGACGAGGTGTTCCGGTGGATGCGAGGCGCGACCTTTCTGGTTTGTCCGAGTCATTGGTTCGAGGGCTGTCCGTTAGTCATTGTGGAAGCGTTCGCGTGCAGCGTTCCGGTAATTGCGACAGGGCACGGGCCGACGGCAGAGATGGTGGCGCACGGTTGCACCGGTCTGCATGTCGCACCGGGGGACGACGCGGACCTAGCGGCCAAGGTGGAATGGGCGTGGGCGCATCCAGCGGAGATGAAAATTATGAGCCGGGCTGCGAGACGGGAATTTGAGGAGAAGTACACCGCGGAACGGAATTACGGGCAGCTCGTCAGTTTGTACAAGACGTTGATTTTAGGTAAGGCGTTCGGGTCGCAGCAAGCAGTGTTGACTGCCGTCGCCGGTGGTGGCGTGCGATGACGCTTCGCGCCGAAAACTGCCCCTCGACAGCCACGCCGGTCGTATCTTCGCTCCCCGGAAAGACGAGGCGCGAGGCGCGTGCCAATCGAGACGTTCCAACGCGAAGGCGCTTCTCGGTCCTGGGCGTTGTATTTAACGCAATACAGATTCCGGATGTGATCCTCCAGATGCGACAGTGGATCGTGCGCCGTGAGAGTTGCCGCTACATCGCTGTGACCGGGATGCACGGGATCACCAACGCCAGGCGCAATGCGGAATTCAAGCAAGCCCTTGCCGATGCCAGCCTAGTGGTCGCCGACGGTATGCCGGTGGTTTGGATTGGGCGATTCCGCGGATACCACCTGCCGCGGCGGGTTTATGGCCCGGAGCTGATGCTGCAGTTCTGCGAGGAAACGGCAGTGGCAGGTTATCGACACTACTTTTTGGGAGGCGCGCCGCGAGTACCACAACAACTGGCGGTGTCGCTGCAGAAGTCATGTCCGGGCATTAGGATCGTTGGAACGCACTCCCCGCCGTTCCGGCCGAGCACTCCGGAAGAGGATACAGCGATCATCGAAGATATCAACCGGGCTGCCCCTGACGTTTTGTGGATAGGACTTGGCACGCCGAAACAAGAAATGTGGATGCACCAGCACCGGAATCAACTGCGCGTGCCGGTTATGATCGGGGTTGGAGCAGCGTTCGATTTTCTGTCGTCCCGGAAAAGGCAAGCTCCGGTATGGATGCGGGAGCGGGGACTCGAGTGGCTTTTCCGGTTGTTGCAGGAACCTTTGCGGCTGTGGAGACGCTATCTTGTCGGTGGTTCTGAGTTCCTTTTTCTGGTTGCGCTGGAGCTACTGGGATGGCGGCGATTTGAGTAATCGCTTTCGCCTCGCCTAGGAAAGTAGGTTCGCGCCGAAGCCGCTTTCGCAGACGGTCTGCACCGCCGCATAGCGGCTCCCGGCGTTCAACTGGCGCATGATACGGTGGACATGATTCTTGACGGTGAACTCGGAGAGGTTCAGGTTCGCGGCGATTTCTTTGTTGGTCAGACCCCTGGCGAGGAATGCAACGAGCTGTTGTTGCCTGGGGGTAAGGCCGAGTTTCGCGCAGACCCGCTGATTCAACACCAGCGAGCCCTTCAGCGCTTCCCGCGCTACGAATTGAAACAGGTGAAGACACAGCCTGGGAGGACATACGGCTTCGCCCTGAGCCACCCGGCGCACGGCCGTGAGCGTTTCTTCGGCGCTCGCGTCGCCCAAGAGATATCCGCTTATGCCGGCTCTCACGGCCTGCAGGAAGATTTCCGGGTCTTCTTCCATTCCCAGCAGGATAATTTTCATCCCGGGAACAAGGGAGAGCGAGTCGGCCACAAAAGTGGAAGGGAAAATCGTTGCGCTGGCATGATCGGCGACCAGGATGTCGCACCCGGACTCGACAAATTGTTTCTCGATCGAGGGCGTATAGCGATCGACTCCGACGACGCAGAAATCCGGCTGCTTACGCACAATGCCTGCGAGGGCCTCGCGGAGCAGACGGTTTTCTACCAGCAAGAAAAGTTTCAGAAGGTGAGCCGAGCTAAAATCTTTTGCTTGTCTCATTCAGCGCCAAAACCCTGGTCGGAATCCAAAAAATCACGCCTTCAGTTTGCCTGCTGAGACCGAAGCGCAAGTCACTCGCCGACGGTATGACCTTACGTCCGAGGTTTGTGCGGGTCAATCCACGGGGTGTCAACAGGCTGTCATCTTTGTGTCCAGCGAGTGGAAGGCCGGTGATGTAGGCTACTGTAGCGGTCGGAGTGCTCGCAGGCGCGCTATTCCCCTTGCACCGGATCGAGTTTGGCGAGCCCAAGAGTGGAGAAAACGATGGCGGAACAACCGCTGGTAGGCTCCCTGGCGGAAAAGGTGATGGAGAGCATCGAACGCACCGAACACCTGGTCTCGTTGGTGCCGGCGAACCTCCTGAACTGGCGTCCCGAAGTGGGGTCGAAAGCGGCGGAGGCGAATGACCTCGGGCATGTGCTAGGTCACCTCCTGGATTGCCTGGGCGGATTTTGCGCGGCCTTTTATCGCGCATTTCCAGCGGAACTTGCCGATTTCCAGGAGCTTCGATCGATGACCGTCAATGAATCTTGTTCGCCCGACGAAGCTCGGCTGAAAATCGGACTGTTTGCGGCGCAGATTCGACGAGGATTCCAGTGCTGCACCGACGAAAGACTTTCGACGCGAATCCCAACCCTGTTCGTTCCTGAGGGACAGACGCTACTGACGGTTCTCCTGGGCAACCTGGAACACCTGATCAACCACAAGTACCAACTGTTTTTGTACTTGAAGCTGGCCGCACAGCCTGTGACAAGCCGCGATATTTACCGATTTCGGCGCGTTCCCGAATCAGGCGCTCAAACCACGGTGGAACCCGAATGAGAGAGCACGGGGCGGGGCGAGCGAGGAAGCTTGACCAGTATCACGGTCCCGGTTTCCGAGGTGCGCTCGATGCTCACCGTTCCGCCGTGATCCTGGACGATCTTGCTGACGATGGCCAAGCCGAGACCTGTTCCGTTGGGCTTGCCGGAACTCACAAACGGATCAAACACGTTGTCGCGAATGACGCCGGGAACGCCGGAACCTTCATCGATCACGCGGACCTCAACCGAATCTTTGGCCCCCTGGACATCGATGGTGACGCTGCTGTCGTCGTCCACAGTGGCTTCGCACGCATTCAACACTAAGTTGAAGAAAGCGCGCTCCAGCTTCTTGGGGTCAAAAACGCCTTCGGTGGCGCTGTGAGCGATTATCGTTATGGTACGGCCGCGAAACTCGTGCCGGACTTTGACCGCCTCGATGGCGCGACGAATTATCCGATCGAGGTCGGTTGGTTCGGGTGAGATTGCACGCCGCTGATCGGCCAGTTCTCGCAGGGAATCAATAAGATCGGTCATCTGCGTGGACGCGGTCTGGATTTCCT
>Ga0182024_10011463_pt1 | contig 17777 bp, 10 predicted proteins | sample P32metaG_FD_120480 | JGI IMG/M metagenome (GOLD analysis project Ga0182024, IMG submission 120480) | Permafrost microbial communities from Stordalen Mire, Sweden - P3-2 metaG (Illumina Assembly) | ecosystem: Environmental > Terrestrial > Soil > Wetlands > Permafrost | place: Sweden: Stordalen... | reverse complement strand
TGCTCCAATCGAATAGTGGCTTCATCGAGCGCACAAGTGCGCATGTTCTGAGTGGCTTGCGGTCCTACCATTGCTTGCCCAAGGCCAAAGCTTCCGGCGTCAACACACCAGGCGAAGTGGTCGGCGCTTCTTCTTCTCTCTTTTTATTGGCAGCGGTTCTTCTTCCTGCTTCTTCTTCTTAGCGGCAGCCGCTTCCGCTGCCGTGAGCGCCGGCGAGACGACCGTGAACGTGCACACCTGTGTCGTGTAGGTCTTCGGTGTCATGCCTTCACAGGCAGTGATGGTCGCGTTTGAGAAGGATGCGTCCCAGTAGACGAGGACCCCGGGAGTGGCGGTCGGCATGGTCGAGGTGAACGTGTACGAAGAGGTCCCTGGCTGCAGCGTTCCCGGGCCAGTGCCGAGATCCGGACTCATGCCGGGCGGAACGCGGTGATGTGTCCGGTGGTGTCGGCCGTTAGGCAGAGTGTCGTGGAGGCGCATGAGACGCTGGTGAGGTCGTCGCTCAACGCGTAGGCTTTGCTCCAGGCGCTACCGCTGTTTGTGGACTCGAACACGTTCCCGACATTGTCCACGGCGACGCACGTGGCGCCTGAGCAGGTGACGGCCGTTAGGGAGTTGGTGCCGTCGAGATGGTTCGTCGTCACTTTCGCTGCCCCGCTGCTTTCTATGGTGAGGTTCAGTACGTCACCCACGCCGTCCACGGCGATGCACGAAGTGGTGGAGGTGCAGGCAATACCGTTGAGCGCGGTCGTGCCGTCGATGTCCGTTTTCGTCCATTTTTCTGACTCGATCTGACTCGTAGTGGTCGCGATGTAGACATCCCCCGTGCTGTTGACAGCGGTGCAGAAGGAGGAGGACAGGCAGAAGACACCAGTCACGTTAGTTGATTCAGCGATCTTCTCTGCGGTCCAGGTGGTCGAGGCCGGGCTGGCGGAGTAGCGGATAAAGCCTCCATTTCCGCTTTGTCCATCGATACAGAACGAGGATGATCCGCAGGAGATAGAGTCGACTCCGTAGCTCGGGCTGAATGCGTTGGTCCAAGTGCCGCCAAGCGAGCTTGCGTAGTAGACATCACCTCCATCGGCGATCAAGCACAGCGAGGTGGCGGGGCAGGCAAGCGCCTCGCTGGCCGACGTCGAGGGCCCTGCCCACGCGCTCCAGGTGGCAGAGGCGTTGACTTTAACATTGGTCGCGTAGTAGGCGTTGCCTTTGCTATCACTGACCACACAGTCGGTGGTCGAGGGAACACAGGAGACCGCCTCGAGAGCATTGGCCTCGATCGACTGCGTGATGTGGCTCGATCCCGCTGCGGCCACCGGATTGCTGGCCGCTGAGGTCGCGGCGGTGCTCCCACCAGTGTTTTTAGCAGTCACCTTCGCGCGCAGCGTATGTCCGAGGTTCGCTTCGACCGGGGTGTAGTTCGAGCTGGTCGCTCCCGTGATGCTCGCGCATTCGCCGCCGCTTGCGTTACATAATTCCCACTGGTAGGTATAGGCGGCGATTTCCCGGTTCCAGGTTCCGTTGGTAGTTGCAGCAAGCGACCCGACTTCTGGGGTAGAAGGCGAGACGACAGGGAGCTGTGTGTTCACCGGTGGCGGGGGCGTCTTGACCGCTTGAGTAGGTGCCGTGTAAACAAATTCAGTCCCGATACTGTTCGTAGCGAAGACCTTCGCGCGCAGTGCGTGCCCGCCGTTCAATTCCGTTGGTGTGTAGCTCGTGTTCGTCTGACCCGCGATGGCCGTGCATTCAGCGCCACTTGAATTGCACAGTTCCCACTGATATGAGTAGGTGGTCGGTTCGTGAACCCAGCTACCATTAGACACAGCCTCGGCAACCCCTGGTTCTGGGGCAGCGGGCGTTATTGCAGGCAGTTTCGTGTTCGCCGGGACCGGGGAATCCACTAGTCGCAGTTCCGGTCCTTCTTTCGCCGAGTCAACCACCGCGCATCCCAACGCAGACCAGCACGAAGCCTCATTCTCGCTGGTCCCAGTTAAGCTCCTTTCAAATGCCGGCAGCTGTGCCGAATACCATGCGCCGCCTTCATGTTGCGGGGACTGTTGGTCTACCAGAACTTCGTCGTGACCAGTGCTCGTCTTCACATAATCCCCTGCCAGTACGCATGTTTCGCGTGCCACGCAACTGATGCCAACTGGCTTCAGGCTGTGTTCGTTTGCGCCGCCCGGCAGCGGCACTTCTTTTTCGGTGAACACGCCTCCAGCGGAGCGAAGCTCTATGCCGCCGCTTTCGTGCCCTGTGCCTGCCCGTGTGCCAACGATCAGGCATTCTTCTGGCAAGCATGACAGGCCCAGCCAGTTTTGTACTTCCGCTCCCACGGTTTTGCTTAGACTCCAGTCTGAACCGTTCCATGAGTCGATGAAGCGCTCACCTCCTCCAGCGTTCGTATACCCGGCCGCCTCGCACAGTGCCGTGCTTCCGCATGACAGCGCTCGAGCTTCCGCCCACGTTCCGCCTCCCGGCAACGCCATGGGCGACTCCACCCAACTGGCGCCATTCCACACGTAAGACTCAAGTTCGTTCGTGTAAATGGGAACAAATATCGCTTGGCAGAAGGTAGCTGACGTGCAGGAGATGGGTCCCGAGTCGAAAGGGTTGGACTGCACGTGGTAATTAGACAGCTTGGTCTGGAAGCTCCACTGCGTGCCGTTCCACAACCAGATCGCGAGGTAGTCCACGTCTTCGTACTTACCTTCGACTAATGCCTGTTCTGTAATGCGTCCATACCCAAAGCATCCATTTGCGGACCAGCAGGACACATTGACTATCTCCCCGCCGTTATATCCGTCCGGTACGGGCACCAGCTCTTTCTGCCAACTCGTGCCGTTCCAAAAGCGGGTTTCCGATTCCGAGTTCCCGCCCGTGGCCATGCAGGTTCCCGGGCTCGCCGCGGGACATGACAAGCTGACTCCGCCGTACTGCGCTGGTCTTGAGATCCATCCGGGTGTGACGAATGCCTTGTCGAGTCCGGGTTCGATGCCGCCCGCGCTTTCCGCTTTGATGCGGTAGTGGTATTCGTGCAGGGCGTGCAGGCCGGTGAGGGTTTCGTGAAGGGGGATGTTGCTGGAGCCGGTGCCGGTGTTTTCTTTCGTTTTGTTGACGTACGTTTCGGTTTCGCCCCATTCGAAGAAGAACTTCGTGGACAGCATTTTCGGGTTGATCGTGCCGTTCAGGGTCGCTGCCGTTTCTTCAACGCCGGTCGCCGGTTCGGTCAGAGCGTAGGGCGGTTCGGCCTTTAGTGTCGTGAACGTCCCGTCATAACCATAGGTCGACCCGGTCGAGTTTTCGGCGAAAATTCGATAATGGTAGGTAGTTTCCGGGTTTAGTTTCTGGAGCGTTGCCGTGACCGACGAGTTTTCGATACTCGGATTCAGCGTGCCAACCGGTGTTGTGGTGTTGCCATAAGAGTTGGTAAGGCCCCACTGGAACCAGTATTTCGTTGTCAGGTTCTCCGGATTCACAACCGCCGTGAGAGTCCCTTCGGTCGGGTTGATCGCGGTCGTCGGCTGCGTCACCACATACACGGACGGCGGGCTCGCGTCTGAGTGCTTACATCCGAGAAGATGATCGTCGAACAGGTTCTGCGCCCACGCCCCCGTCGGCAGTTCGAGATCGAGTTCCTTCGCACACGGAGCAGCGATGGGGCCGTAGTCGATCTCATGCCCCGCCTTCGTCTTCCACGCATTCATGCGGGGATCGGTGACCGTGTCCGCGTACGCCGCCGAAGCGAACCGAGAGGTCTCGTGCACCGCGTTTTCAGACCCATCGCTTTCCAAGCATTTCTTTTCCGGAAAGGGTTTATCACCCTCATACGGCACGAACGAATACGCATATTTACCGACACTATTATCGAGACCGTGGTAGGAGCAGAACCCTTCACCTTCGGGCTCAAAACCAGATTCGTAGGTCGAGCCCGGCGCCGCGACGACCATAAAGTCAGCGTTTTCTAGATTTTCCGTGGATTCATATTTCGCCCGGTACTTTTCCGCCTCCGCCCTGACCGTACGAGTCCCAACATTAGTCGGCGCCGCGCCCACAGACGCATCAGCGAGAAACGTCACCGTCACTTTCGAGCCGACATGGCTCAGCGTGTCAAAGTACTGGGTGAGGATCCCCTGATAGCTAGAGCTTTCGAAGCCTTTGAACAGCGTTTCCAGTTTCGCCTGGGTTTCTTTCCCAGTCGTTAGCGTTTCGAAGTTTTTGCCCCACAAAATCACGTACACCTTAGGTGTGTGCTCAACACCTTTGCCTTCGGCTTCCTTGTGATATTCCAACGGTTCACCCGAGACTTCACTACCACCCGGCGTGAACGCCGGCGCAGCAGCCGCACCCGCCGCCACCCCAGGCGGAGCCGGCACAAACTGCACAGCTTCACCTTCCGACCAAGCCGGCGGATCGACAAGCCCTTTGACCAACCCAGCACTCGCAGCCACCGGAAACACCCCCGCCACGACGAGCAACACGACGATGCTTGCCGTCATGAATGCGGCGACACGTCCCAGCGGTCGGCTATGTGACTGGCTGTCGGCTAGCCCGGTCGTTATCGAGCGATCCATGCGGGAGACCTCCGAGTCGGGTAGCGCGCAATGCGCATATTCTGGTCGTCGTGTGGGTTTACCATTGCTTGTCTTGACTCAACAGTTCGGGCGTCAAGATGCTGGGTGGGCTGGTGGCCGCTGAGGTGGCGGTGGGCTGTTCGGTAAGTTCGCTCGCTACGGGTGGTGGCTGTACTGCTGCGAAGGGCGCGAAGGCGCCACCGCCGGAAGCCGTAGCTGGTTGTGAGACCGCCGTTTCGGCGTTGTTGGCGGGGGTGAGCGGTTCTTCGCCGGAGGGATCGCGCATGTCCACGGGGTCGTTGAAGAGGTAGCTGTAGGAGTCCTCGCTGGTTGCCGGGTTCGCGTTGGGCTGCAGGAACCTCCCGAGTTGGGGCTGGTACGCGCGTCCACCCATCAGCAGCGTCCCTGAGTACTCCTGGGTGGTAAGGCCAAACCCGCCGAGCCACCACTGCGTTGGCGGCCGCCCGCCAGTCGGGTCGCCGAACTCCGTCGTGTCCGCTGTACTCGCGAGCGAGGTCGCTGCCGTCGACGGGCTCGCGGTAGCGACCACGTCACCGTGCAGGTTCTCGATCTCCAGGGACGTCGGCTGGCCGTTCGTCTCGAGCGCCGCGACGTTGCCTTCGATGCCGTAGATGTCGCGCACCCAGTTGCCACTGGGCTCGGTGACGGTCCACGACGGCCGATACCCTGGCCCGGCGTAGTGCGTCGTAATGATCGCGTTCGTGAGCCCCGACAGCACAGTTTCGCGTGGCCTTTCTTCGGGGTCGAGCAGATACCCGGTAGTTTCGCCTTCTTCGCTTTGCGTGTCGGTCTTGCCGTTGGAGTAGAACGCGCTCGCGAGATTCGCGCCGCCCGAGTTGTCCACTCCAGGCAACGCCGCGAGGTCGCCCGCCGGGTCATACACAGTCCCATCATCTATGAGACGGTCCGCAGCGTCATACCAGTGCGCTTCGTTAGTCCCGCCAGTAGAGACACATTCGCCTTTCGAGCCCGCCTGAATTGTGGTCAGCGCTGTACGGTTACCGTCCTGGTCGTAGCCGTAGGCCCGGGTCGTGCAGCCTTCCCCGGTCGGCGTGCTTTGGACCTGCGTCAGCCGGCCAGCGGCATCGTAGTTGTACGCCTGTTTGGAGAATGTGCTGGTCTGCTTCGCCCACTGGCTGTGGATCGTCGGGACGATCGTGTCCGAGTACCACACGCTTGCGCCCTTGACGTATTCAACACCGGTCTTCTCGCCAGTGGAGTCGTACGTGTAGTTGGCGGTCATACCATTCGGGTACCCGACGGATTTTAGCTGCCCCGCCGACGTGTATCCGGCGGTGAAGTTCATGCCGGAGGTGTCTGACAGATTCCCGAGCTTCCCTGTCGTGCCGCTGTAGGTGAACGTCTGCGTGCCCGCCCCGTCACTGCGCGAGTCGATGCGCCCGTCAATGTCATACCTGGATTCGCTGTTGATACCGGTCGCGTCCTTGTAGCTGATGAGCTCCCCCAGCTTGTTCCACGAATACGACACCGTTTGTTTTTCCGTGGTGTTCGCAATCACGTTCATCAACAGCCCGTTGGTAAGGCTGTATTCGTAGGTGGTCGACGGAAGCGCGGTGCCGAAGTTCGCGCTCACACCCGCGCTCTTCAGCCGGCCCGAGGAGTCATAGCTGTACGTCATCGTGCGGGTATTCGTCGGCTGAAGCGTCGCGCTTTCCCCGGCTTTACCCGCCCAGCTCGAGCCCGCCTGTTCGCCATCCGCGTACGCGACGGCTTTCGGGGAGACGGTCACCTGCGCGGCGTCCGCGTCCCACACGAATGCGCCCGTGTGCGGATCGGTGAGCGTCAAAATCGCGTAGGTCGTGGTTCTGACCGGTGTCCAGGTTATGCCGTAGCGGGCCCACGTCGCGCCGACCGCTACTTCACTGTTCACGGCCGATTCGTTGGTCACCGGGTCCCCGATCCTCAGCTGCAGCCCGCTCGCCGCTTTGCTGCCCTCGACGTAGATCGAGGCGGTGTAGCTCACCCCGGCTTTGAAGATCCCCGGGACCACGGTCTCGACGCCTTCGTTCGCGTTACCGGCGGTGCTGATTTCAAGGGAAGCTTTCCCGAACTCCGCGACGGCTGCTTTCGCGAGTTTCGCGCCGCTCGTGGCCCACAGGTTTGTGCTCGTGCTCCATCCCGTCAGGTTGCTCTCGAAGCTCGGGTTGGTGACCATGTTCGCCTGGCTCGAGAACACCTGCTGAACTTCGTAAGGCTCGTCGAAGAAGCTGTAGGTGATCGTGCTGAGGGGCATGTTCGACACGCCGGTGGTTTCCGGCTGCGCCAGCGGCCGCACCTGGCAAGGCAGGCCCGCCCATTCGGGGTGAAGCCCGCACGTGGGGACTGTCGTGTTCGCCGCAGCCGTGTAGTTGACCGTCGTCGTCGTATGGGCGCCCAGCGGGTTCGTCGCGGAGCGCAGCTCCTGTACCCGGGCGTTCCCGCTGTCCACGACGTACAGGTCGCCGGTCGGGTCTAGCGCCACGCCGACAGGCGATTTGAACTGGAAGCTTCCGGAGCCTTCGCCGCCCGCCTTGCCGGTGTATTTACCTTCCGCATTGAACGTCTCGATCCGTGCGTTCCCCGGGTCGATCACCGAAACCTGAGTTCCTTGAGGGTTGACGGCTATCCCGGCGGGGCCGGTGCCGAACTGGCTTTCTCCGGTGCCTTTCGATCCGAGCGCCCTCGTGAATTTCCCTTGCGCGGAGAACTCTTGTACGCGGTAGTTGCCGGTGTCGGAGGCCCACACGTCGCCTTGGGCATCGACCGCGACCGCGGTGGGGCCGCCTACGAACTGGCCTTCCCCGGTGCCTTTCGCGCCGAACGTCAGCAGCGATTTTCCGGTGCTAGAAGAGATCTCCTGGATGCGCTCGTTCCCGGTGTCGGCGACCCACAGATTCCCGGACTGGTCCACAGCTATTCCTTGCGGAGCTTCGAACTGCCCGGCGGCGGTGCCCTTCGCCCCGAACACCGCGATACACGCGCCTTCTTCGCTGTACTCGACGATCCTGTCGTTGCCTGTGTCGAGCACCCACACGTTGCCTTGCGAGTCGACCGCGACGCCTGCCGGCGTCGAAAGCGGCGTGCTGCTCGTCTTCGAGCACACGGGGCCGAAGCTCCGCTGGTAGGAGCCGGTCGCTGAGAACTCTTGGACCCTGTTGTTCGCGCTGTCGACGACGAACACGTTGCCGGCGCTCGAGACAGCGACACCCTTCGCGCTCGAGAACTGGCCTTCGCCCGAGCCGCTTGAACCGAACTGCAGCAGATAATTCAAGCCGCCGGAGCTCGCCGACGGGGTCGAAGATTCCGTGATGGCGCCCGTGGCAACTTCAAAGGCATCGGTGTGTATGAGGTTGAGGCTTTCCGGGTTGATCGTCGTCGAGGTCGGCTGACGCAGTTTCCATCCGAGGTTGCTCTGACCGCTATAGGACCGCGTGTTCGTCCGGAGATCGGCTTCGCCGCCGCTGTACTGCGCGCCTTCGGTGACCTTCGTGACGAGGAAGTGCGGCCCCGAGCCGGGTTCTGAGGCGTCATATTCGTAGTGCGTGCGGTCCCTTGCCTGTACTTCAGAGCCCGTGGAGAGCCTGACGTTGTGCTGCGGCCCGAGCGTTTCGACGAGCTCGCTCCCGGCTGGGGCGGCGCCGGCGGCGTTGTAGCTCAACTCGGTGTCTAGAAGTTTCGACTTCGCGGCCGCTTCGGCGCCGGCTGCAAGCGCGGTCGCCCGGTTGGCTGCTGACAGCTTCCTTACAAGGTTGTCCTTGTTTTCGTATTCGCGGACTTCCACGCCTTCACCTGATCGCGCGTCATCGACGGTGCGTCCGAGCGCGTCGAGATAGAAGACGTTTGCACGCTGGTAGTTCTTCGGTGGCTGCGCCGGTACTTCGTCGGCGGGGAAGATCGCTGTGCCGGTGGCCGGCGTGTCGGTCTGGCTCCACTCCGCGAGCTGCGCCGCTTCGAGGTTGGGCGCTCCTTCCACACCCATCAACGCCACGCCGTAGTGCAATGTTTCGGTTGCGGTGCGCGCTAGTTCGGGGTTGTAGCGGTTCACCGTGGCCAGGCGGCCCTTGTTGGGGTCGCTACCGACGGCTGCGTATTCGAATTTCCACGGTTCCTGTCCCGGAAGCGTCAGCGATGTCACGTGCCCTTCGGAGTCATAGCCGTAGGTGGTCTTGAGCGCCGGCGTTATCAACGCGTCCCACTCGGCGCGAAGCCGGCCGTGCGAGTCATATGAGTACTGCGCGACCGTCCGCGTCGCCATCGCTTTTTTTTCAGGGTCGTACGCTTCGACGTAAATCCGTGAGAGCTGGCCGGCGTATTCACCCCACTGCGAGGATTCTTCACCGGATGCCGTCGTGCTCGACGCGTAGCTGAACGTCAGCGCGCGGCATCCGGTGACCATCGTCGAGCACGAGACACCGGCAGGCACGCCGCCGAGCACCTTCGCGGGCACAATCGCTTTTGTGACTTCGTTCACTCCATACGAGTACGTCACCGTGTCGATCCCGCCCGGCCGTTCGATACTGCTTGGCAGGTAAGCCGTGCCGCCAGAGGGCACGGTGAACGACGTCACATTCCCCTTCGCGTCGGTCAGCCGGTACGTCGTCGGGGAACCCGAGGGCCCGGAAAGCACCGCGGTGCTCAGCGTAGGCGGCGAAATGAACCCACCGCCTTCCTTCGTGGCAAACACATATCGCTGGCCTGTCGTGCTGGTGGCCGTGACAGAGCCGTTGGGAAGCGGCACGAGGCTACGCCAGCCAGCGACACCAGCCTCTGACAAGCTCAACTGCCAGCCAGCACCCAGAACTTCGCCCGTGCCCGCCGTCGGCCGGCGCGAGTTATACACCCGACTCACACTCAAACCGGACGGGCCCCCTGAGCTCGACAGGTCTTCAGACGCCAGCCCCAAGTCGCCCGTCAAGAGGTTGACCTGCCCCGGCCCCACAGCGCTCGTCGCAGCAGCATGCACCGTTAGCGTCAGCGTGTGCGAGCTTTCGTTCCCGAGCCAGTCCTTCGCCCTGACGGTGATCGTATGCTGCCCGACCCCGAGCTGTTCGCCACTAAAGGTCCATGTGCCGGCGACAGCAAAACATCCTTCGCTTGGCACTGCGAGGGGCTTTGAACAACTGGATTTCCACGTTTGCTGGCGGGCACCGTCCGCTTCGACCCACACTTCGGCCGTGCCGATCTGCGGCGCACTCGTGCTTCCGTCAACCGCGCTCGCATTCAGCGTGTAGCTACCTTCCCCGATCTGGCCTTCTTTGGCTTCTGTTGCGGACCCGGACACCGATATCACAGGGGGCGTATGGTCGATGTAGAGAGTGGGATGCGGCGTTTCTTCCTCGCGGTCTCCCCACGGATCTTCCGCGTATACCCCGACTGGCCGCACCTCCGTGGGTTGGCCGGACAGGTTGATATCGCTCGAGGTCACTGATTCACAGTTGCACGGAAATTCCTGGCTAAACACCTTTCCTGCACCAGGCGGGATTTCCATCCAAACGCTGTGGACCTCCCCAGCGCAAGGTGCGATCGCAGTGATGTAGTCGCTTGTCGGTCCGTAGGTCACCCAAGTCCCGGGGATTCCATGGACTGTCGGTTTGGGAAGCCCACGCGTTGTGAAAGCGGCGTCGCTGCCGTAGGCAGACTGTCCAACGATGTTTTCCGCTTGGAGTCTATAGTGGTAGCCGGTACACGGTTGTAGCCCGCTGAGCTGGGCACTAACTGGAATAGCGGTCGTTTCGGCCCCGAGTTCGAATCGCGGCTGCGGCGCATCGTGTCCGTATGCGGTAGTTTCCCCCCATTCGAATTCGCCGTTCGTCGGGATGCCGTTGGCGTTGATCGACCCCTGGATGATGGCCGAGTAGGGTCGCAGTTCGCTTACCCCTTCGGTCGTGACAGCCGGAGGATGCCCTTCGATCTGCACCGCCGTGCTGGACACTCCTTCGGTTGATTCCTTCCCGGCGGGACGGACCCTAACCCCGATAAAGTGTCCGACATAGCTCACGGTTGGCGTCCAAGTCTTGGATTCGCCTTCCTGCAGAACCTTCGCATATTCCGTTTCCGGCTTTACTTCCACCCATTGATATATAAACGAGCTGACCGCCGGTTCCCATTCCCCTGGGTTCGCGGTGAGTGTGGAGCCCACCGTTGGTGTACCCACTATTTCAGGACGCGTTAGTGCTTCCGGCCCAGTGCTCGCGATTTTGCCGGTGGCAGCCACTTCAATCTTTGCTACGAGCCCTTCCCCGGAAGGTTCCGAGCCGTCGCATTGGCGGATATGGTCCGTATTTCCCCATTCTTCGAAACCAACTCCGCCTTCAATTTTTTCTTTTTCGAGTACTTCAGCCCAGCTTTCGGCAACGTCAATGGCAGCTAGTGCGTAGTGCTGCGCTCGATGCTTACCAAAAGTCCCGCATGATTTGATGTAGAGATCTTCATGCGCATCCCCAACCACGTAGCGCAGAGTCCCGCCTCCCGGTTTTGGTTTGTAGGTCGGGAAAAGCCGAATGTGAAAGCGTTCTGGAGCGGCCGGTCCGCCGGTTGCCGGCTCGGTAATATCGTGTTTGCACGACCCGTCTGATCGATAAACCACCTGCTGATCGAGACCTACCGGTGCAAACAGCGCGGTCGTGTCATTGTACTTCCATTCGCGCGATTTGTGTAGTACGCTCGCTACCCAATCGGGGGTCGGTTCGGCACCGTACCAATAAACGTTAATTGGATCAACGATTGTGGTGCTTTTGCAGTTGTTGTATGTGTATCCGTATTGGACTCCAGTAGCCTTCCACCCTTCCCCGCCTCCCGCCAGCGCGGCGTTGGCGAAAAACGGCAAAATGGAAAGAGCAAGTCCTGTCGCTATACTCAGCCGACAAATCAGTGATCGAGGAATCATAGTCGCTTCGCTCTAGCTGCTCGCTGTCAAGAGATTGTGGCACCCGCTCGCGTCCCCTGGCTGTGATGCTTCGACTCGCAGGCGCTTCACCGTCGTGGGCAACGCATGGTCCATCACGACTGGCGCGAGCGCTTCGGCGGCCTCGTGAGCCAGTGCGACTTCGGGAGCAAATACGACGACTGTCGTCCGCCCACCGTACATCTCGAGCCGTGTACCCCCGTCGAAAGATTCTGCAGGCAACTCGGGCTCTGACGTTAGTACGATCGAGTTGCTCGGGTTCAGGGGAGATTTTTCGCCCTTGGTGGATCCCTCATCCGCGCGATACGAATTGGGGTTGCGCGCGCACTCGGGCCAGGTCTGAATCTCGAGGGGATTGAGGCACGCTTCGACACGATAGTCGCATGTGCCATAGGTCAAATAGGCGTATCCGACGGGCTTGCGTGAGCCGCTGATTGCGCGGCGCGGCCTCGCACGGTGGCATTCCAACGCCTGATGCGAGAAGCGGAGCCCCTTGAACGTTGGGCCCAGCTTATAGAAGCCCGCAACAACAACTGCCCCTATTGGGCACCCCACTGAGAGAAACGCTCTGGGAGCGATCGCCCTCCACGACGCAGAGACTCGCCGCGCGGAGACGCCACCCCTTGAGACACTGCCCGTGGTCTTCGCGACCGCGACAACCACAACCACCAGCACCACAGGCAGCCCCACCACCAGAACAGATGCTATGCGCCTACGTCGCAAATAGCCCCCCTTGGTACACCCGGCGTGTTGCCAAGGTGAACATAGTCGTTCCGCGGCGCGAAGTCAAGTCAAGTTTTGCTCGTCGGAATCCAACGGCGCTGCAGGACGTCCGATCCGGTCGCGCTCGACCCCTATCGCGCTGACGTGTTGCTCCGCTACAGGCTCACATCAGACATTGACGCCTGGTGCTCTGGTCGAGAGAGCGGGTGGAGTGTTTCAGCTGGTGCGGATGGCGAGCGTGTCAAGGTTGTAGGTGAGGATCGACCAGCCTGTCCAGGTGCGTTGTCCTTCGTGGCCCTTCAGGCGGCTGCGGCGTAGTCCGTAGCCGCGCTTGAGGTGGCTGATGCGGCCCTCGGCGCCTGTGCGGTAGCGCTGTAGGCGGCGCTGGGTGCGTGCCGAGCCGGGCTGTTGACGGCCGGAGATGAACACTCGTTCGGGCTCGAGCCCGCTGAGGGCGCTGCTGGTCGGGTCGGATTGAAAGCCGCCGTCGAGGACTATCTCGCGCGGGGAGATCTGAAGCCTGGTGAGCTCGGCGACCGTGTCGGGTAGCAGCGTGTTCTCGCCCGGGTTGCCTGGTGCGCTCGCGGATGGCAGGATCAGCCCGCGTGCCTCGCGCTTGGTGTTCTCCGTCACCTCGCAGATCTGGGCGACATACCCAAACTCGTTGGGTTTGCTGATCTTGCCTTGCGGATTGGTCGGGCGTCGGGGTCTGAGAGCGAGATCAGCCGGTCGGTGATCGGCTCCCCCGCAACCCGCCGTTTGATCTGGACAATCACCTGCTCGCAACGGTCGGTGAGCTCCTGGAGCTTTCTGGCCGCGGTGAGCTTGGCCTTTGCGCCACGCCCGCGCGCTCTCGTGCGTGTGTGGGGCCACCAGGCGCCTGGCCTGCGTGATTGACTGCTCCAGCAGCCTGCCGGTCTTGGCGGTCAGCTCGAGCACCTCGTTCTTCGCTTCCCCGGTCCGCCGCCGAACCATGCGGGAGATCGCGCGCATCGCCCGTCCCATCGCACGCGAGCGATCCCGCACCCGCAGATCGCCGTCCTTCAGTAGCGCGGCGAGCTTGCGGCCCTCCCGGCCAGCGCACGCACACCGTGAGCCGCCAACCCCGAATCGACACCCGCATCTTCCCCGCCCAGGCGGCGGAATCACCACACGCCCGCAATGGCTCAAACGAGACGGCTTACCGCAAGATCTGGGTTAGTGTCCTAATCGTTGCCGCTACTAATGATTAGTATGATGTCAATAACTAGGAGGCTGCTCGAGATGAGCCATAGGATGGCCAAGCCCACCCAGCGTGACGGTCGGGTTGTAGCCCAAAGTGGAGCGACAGCGACGACAAGCGCCGCAGCTGTAGTCAGTAGTGCGACGATCGCGACCGCGATCCCAAATCCTGGGGAGCGGCTTTCGCGGGCGTAGGCGGAACCCGCAACTTCGATGAGGACCGCAGTAGCTACGACACCCAGGATGAGGGACAGAGCCACCGACACAACAACTCCGAGAATGCTCCCAGCTCTGCGTAGCGAAGAGCCGACCCTGCGGTACATAACCGTATGATAGATGAGCCGCTCTGGGTGCGCGTGGACTGCCAGGCAAGCCAGCCGCGGACACTGCGCACGCAGCGAACCGGGCAGCGGCTCCACGGCCGCGTCGTCAGCGCCGAGCGCAAGGTCGACTGAGCGCGCGGACACCTCTCCGGTGGGGTATCTCTGCGCGTGGGCGCGGGGAGGAGAGGCGGGAGATGTCACCGATCGCGGCCATCAGCGCCACCGCGACACCGGGACCGACACCGGGATGCTCATCAGCCAGCGAGTCTGCGCAGAGCCGGCGACCCACCGCGCGAGCTTGCGATCGATCATCACGACCTCGTCATCCAGGAAGTCGCTCTGGCGCAAACAGCCCTCCACCGTCTCCTGCTCCTCACCCCCAACACCAGTCCCCCAAGCCATGCACGACCCTACTTACCGAACAAGGTCACTGAACGGCGAGCGGCCAAGCAGACAGCGCGCAAGGGTGGCATGGATCTCGTTCTTCGCACGGATGCGCTGACGGATAAGCGCCTCCCTGCGAGCGACACAGCGCCGTAACGCCTGCGTCTCGGGATCCGGCACCCAACACCGCCTCGAGCATCCCCGCCGCTAACAGGTCCGCCAGCGTACGCGCATCGAAACGATCCGACTTCACCCGCGCATAACAGATTGCCCGCCTGCGCCTTCGCGACCACCCCACCTCATCGTTCCCGCAGAGGCTGCCCGCGAAGAGCTCGATCGCGTCGCGGTCACTCGCCACACGCCCAGCCGAGCGGGTCACCCCACCCTTACGGATCGCGACCTCACAGAAACCTTGGTGAACATCCAATCCAATAAAACGCATCCACTACTCCCTTCATCGCCGTTGACACCGGAGCAGCGCGTAGGGCAAACGACAACTACGGATTCGCGCTCGCAGGGCGACCGGGCTGGTCGCAGGGGCGGCCACATACAATGTCGGGCTCACAGCCCATACCACACTGACGGCTTGCCCACGCTCATCTGCCCCCGGGTAAGCCCCCGTCCCGATGCCGAGCCCACGACCCAACCCGGACAAAGAGCACCCAAACCCATTCTCATGCCCATACAATGAAGAGATGTGTCGGGAATGCTGGGAAGGCTAGGCGCGTGCCGCGCGTGCGGCGAGTAACCCTCGCAATGGTTGCCGTGGCCGCTGCTGTCGTCGGTGGGGTGATCGCCGCGTCAGGCGATGCAGGCACAGCGATCACGGTGGCGCAGGCGACGGCGTTCATTCGCGCGGTGGAGCTGCAGCCGAGCGATCTCCCCGGCAGTGCGCCGTACCAGGCCGAGGAAGGCTCCCCTCCTGAAGCAGCCGAGTTCCAGACGCTGCTGCGTTGCGGGCACCGCGGCAAGCCGCGCGGTGCGACGGTTGACGCGGAACGCTCGGTGCTCGCGGATCGCTACCGCAACTGGATCGGCGAGGTGGTGGCATCCGTGGTCATCGTGATGCCCAGCGAAGCCCTGGCCAAGGCCGAAATCGCGACACTGCGGTCGTCAGGCGGGCGCGCCTGTATGGCTCATGACCTCGGCGCAGAGTCCCTCCCATCAGGCCCCAACGCCCCGAGATACGCGCTCACGATCACCTCCACGCCGGATGCACAACTCCTGGGACCCGAAGCCGTGGTGGTTCACCGGCTTGCGCGCCTCCAGAGATCCCCGCGGGTCCACCTCCGTCGTGGGCGCGGATTCCCGCCGCCCGCAAAGCTCGCCTATGTGGCCGAGGCCATCTTCCGAGTGGGTGCCGCAGACATCGTCTTCGTGGTCGAGGGAGAGCATCGGGTGTTTCCCGCCGCCACCGAACGTCGCCTACTCACCGTCCTGCACGACCGCGCTCAGGCACACGCCCTCTGAGGGCGATGATCAACCGCTGCCCGGACCAGATCGGATCGACACAAGCATCCGGTAGCACCCGCTGCCGGCGCCCCGCGATCGTCACCTGCTCCCACGTACACGCCACCAACGGCGAGGCGATGAGCCGCTCCGAGTAGCTCACACCCGCGCGCTGGCGCTCACGCACCTGGCTGGCGTGCGTCGGGCGCCAAGCCGTTGCGGTACGCGTACGCGACGGCCTGCGCGCGGTTGCGCGCACCGGTCTTCGCGTTGTCGAAAGACCGGGCAATAGGCAGCCGACCGACCTTGCTGCCCATACGAGGACCCTCAGTCGACCTCAAGCCGGACACGGGGAATCCGCTAGAGCTTGTTGGCCTCGGCGCGGCTGTGCAGCAGCGTGAGCAGGTGCACTTCGGTTCCTGCCGTGAGTCGTTTAGTACCAAGCGCAAAAAAGGCAATGTCGGCAGGACCCACACGAAAGAACGCTGCGTCGACGTTGATGTATCTCGCCTGCGTCGCCTCCGGCTTCAGCCCTTCGATCGGAGGCAGCTTCGCAAGGACGTGGATATCGAGGTGCACGCCGGCGACATACTTGCCAATCGGGACCATGGTGACCTTCACGGTGTGCGACGACTCACTTTTATGATGCCGTTCGAATTCCAGGGCGCGGCCGAGAGCGCGCCCGAGGCACGTGCTACCGCCCCTCGATTGGAGCCCGGCGATCTCGGCTTCGGCGTAGTAGTTGCTGGGTGCAACCACAACGAGGGAGCCGACCCCCGCAACGACGGAGTCAGCCAGCGCGCGCCTATTGGTCAGCCACGATTCCCCGCCCCCGGCCGGAACGATGCCCGGTCTGCCCTGTAGACCACACTTCAGCGCTTCGTATTGGACAGCTTCCCGACCGAAGATCTCGCCCTTGATGGAAGTGGCTCCCGGAAGATCACTCGCGCGTAGATTTACCGCCTTGGCGTAGGCGACCGCCTGCGCCCGTGTGATCAGCTTGCGCGCGGGGACGGAGCTGGCGAGGGGCTGCGCGGAGACGCTACCCCTTGAGACGCTACCCGTGGTCTTCGCGACCGCGACAACCACAACCACCAGCGCCACAGGCAGCCCGACCACCAGAACAGATCCTATGCGGCCACGTCGCAAATGCCCCCCCCCGAAACACGAACACAACCATATCCTAGGAAGATCTTCTTTGTCAAAGCGACCATCGCCCGCGAGAATACGGCAGAGACCAAGCGAGTATGCCGGCAAGCTCTCGCAAGCGACGACGCCGTCCTTTCGTGAACAGCTCAGAATGTGGTGACGTGGCCGGTGGTGTCGGCCGTTAGGCAGAGTGTCGCGGAGGCGCATGAGACGCTTGTGAGGTCGTCGCTGAGTGCGTATGCTTTTGTCCAGGTGGTGCCACTGTTCGTGGACTCGAACACGTTCCCGACGTTGTCCACGGCAACGCACGTGGCACCTGAGCAGGTGACGGCCGTTAGCGAGTTGGTGCCGTCGAGATGGTTCGTCGTCACTTTCGCCGCGCCGCCGCTTTCAACGGTCAGGTTCAGCACGTCACCCACGCCGTCCACGGCGATGCACGAAGTGGTGGACGTGCAGGCAATACCGTTGAGCGCGGTCGTGCCGTCGATGTCCGTCTTCGTCCATGTCGCTGACTCGATCTGACTCGTACTGGTCGCGATATAGACGTTCCCCGTGCTGTTGACAGCAGTACAGAAAGACGAGGACAGGCAAAAGACACCAGTTACGTTGGTTGATCCGGCGATGTCCTCCGCAAGCCATTCAGTCGAGGCCGGTTTGGTCGAGTACCGGATGTAGCCACCACCTTCACCCTGCCCATCTATGCAGAACGAAGCCGAAGCGCACGAAAGGACAATAACCCCGTAGCTCGGTTCAAACGCGCTCGACCAAGAGCCGCCTAGCGAGGTCGCGTAGTACGCGCTGCCGCCAGAACTACTTCTGCCGTCCGCGAGCACGCACAGCGTGGTCGTGGGACAAGCGACCGCTTGGCTTGGGCTCACACCGCTCGGCCCAGCCCACGTTTTCCAGCTAGCTTCCGAGGACGCCGTCAAGTTCGTCGCGTATAGCGCCTTGCCCGTGCTGTCGCTCACAACGCAGTCTGTGCTCGACGGGATGCACGAGACCGCCCGGATGCTGTTGGGGCTGTCAATCGTC
>Ga0182024_10011462_pt1 | contig 17778 bp, 9 predicted proteins | sample P32metaG_FD_120480 | JGI IMG/M metagenome (GOLD analysis project Ga0182024, IMG submission 120480) | Permafrost microbial communities from Stordalen Mire, Sweden - P3-2 metaG (Illumina Assembly) | ecosystem: Environmental > Terrestrial > Soil > Wetlands > Permafrost | place: Sweden: Stordalen... | reverse complement strand
GCTTGATGAAGCCCGGCTTGTCGGACTCGGTGACCGTGACGACGGGGTGACCATCCTGGAGGAACCAGGAGTCCATGATCTCGCGCACCGGAACGTTCAGGCCGCCCGAACGCGCGCCTTCTTCCAGGGCGTCCCAGAGGTCGGTGACCTCCGCGTTGCCATGGTTGAAGCGGTTGAGGTAGATGTTGCAGCCCTTGTAGAACAGATCCGGGCCGGTGAACTGGTGGATCTGGAACTCGAGCGAACCGCCCTTCTCGTAGGTGATCGCGTCGAAGCGCTGCTCCACCTCGTCCGGATGTCCGACAGGACCCCAGCAGGCGTGCGTGCTCTTGAGCGAGTCGAGCGAGAAAGCCATAGCGCGATTGAGACCGAACGAGTCGTAGATGTGCCATTCCGGCTCGAAGTCGTTCAGGGCGAAGTAGGCGAAGACGGTGGCGTTGCTCTCGTTGAGCGGCAGACCATCCCACCAGACCATCGTCACCAGGTTGCCGAACCACTGGTGCGCCAGCTCGTGCAAGACGACCTCGGCGACACGCTGCAGCTCAGCGATGGTGGCATGGGCTTCGTCCACCAGCAGCGCCGTGGCGCGGAAGGTGATCAGACCGGTGTTCTCCATGGCGCCCGAGCGGAACTCGGGAATGGCGATCAAGTCGATCTTGTCGCCGCCGAAGTAGGCGACGCCGAGCTTCTTCTCGAACCACTTGACGCCGAACGCCGCCACCTTGAGCGCGTAGCTCATCAGGTGCTTCTTGCCCTTGACGGACCAGATGCGGATCTCTTTGCCGTTGACGAAAACCGGGTCGGAGCTTTCGAACTCGCCGATCGACCAGGCGAGCAGGTAGGTGGACTGCTTGGCCGTGGTGGCGAAGCGGACAATCTTCTTGCCGTCGACGATCGTCTCTTCGCTCTTGGCCAGCTTGCGGCTGTTGGAGAGCACCTCGAGATCGGCGTTGGTCTCGATCGTCACGTCGTAGGTGGCCTTGCGGTCGGGTTCGTCGTTGCAGACGAAGGCGCGCCGGGCGTGGGTGGCTTCGAACTGGGTGCTGAGCGCCCACTTCTGATTGCCCGCGTCGTCCTTGTAACCGCAGCGGTGGAAGCCTTCGAAACTGGGCTGAACGAGGCTGCCCTCGTGCTCAGTCACAAGCGTCCACTCGCCTTGGGAGAGCTCGCCGTTGAAGTTGAACGTGGCGGTCTGGGCCTTGTGGTCCAGGGTGGCCGCGCTTTCGTGCTCGTCTTTGTGCTCTTCGCCGGTGGTGGGATCGATGAAGGTGACGGTGGCACGGGTCTTGATCGCATTCAGGCGCGTGCCGTGGCTGTCGACGACGTAGGCGTCGGTGACCTTCAGCTCGCGCGCATGCATGACGATCTGGCTGGTGGGCTTGAGAACGTCGAGGGTGATCGAACCCGACCCGGTGAACAGGAAGGTTTCGAGGCTGGGCCGCTCCACGATTTTGTAGTGCCGAGGCACCACATTTTTCGGGAGCTGATACTGGGAAGCATCGTTGTGCTTGCTCATTGTAAGTCTCCGTGAGTTTTCTGCCTCGCAGGAGGCAGGGATGTTGACTGAAACTGCGCTTGCGTAGGCGAATACCGAATGGCGACTCCGTCGTCAAGCAGTATCGTCCAGCATCTATCACTAGTGAAGATGATAACCGTCCTCTGGCAACATATGATCCGCCGCGGCTCCAACTTGGAACCATCAGTCAACGGCAAAAGCACATGTCAGCTTGTCTTACGCGATTCGCGGGTGTTGTTGAATCTGTTAGAAGAGAACGGAAAATCACCGATCAACCTACACGCGCTGGTTATCAATAAGCAAACAGTCCTAGCTAAAGAATGAGTAATTTCCAGGCGTCCAATCCTTGATGTTCAGCCACTTTCGCCCACCAGCACAGTTGCCGCCCTTTCCCATGACAACCGCCGGTAGTGGCACCTTCGCTATCGTTTAAGCGCATGATTTGATGTCAAGTAATGATTGAAGTGGTGGCGTAGTTGGCCGGTGGGCTTTACAAGGGCTGCGCAAACCAGGCCATCTGCAAAGCCAATCCACTTCTTGTCAACATCGAATGCCATCACCACTGGTGCCATATCATGCCACTCTATATGGTGGCATGAACGAAACAAAAACGTTTCCTTGTTGATGTCAAGAAGCTCAGGGTCAGCGCATATTTCCATTTGCAGTGGTCTATTGCACAAGCTGCGCTAAATCTAAACAGGCTCGTCCGCTTGGCAAGGGGGCGAACATCCGGTTCACTTTGCAGAAAAACTGCCAGGCAACAAGGCTGTGAGACTGTTTAGCGGCACATGCATTGGTCACCGTTGCTAGCCAGCGAAGATCGCTCTCACAAATGCACAGTGGGCGAGACTGGTTTGAACAGAGGGTTTTCCGGCTTAACCAGCGCCGCCGCCGTCCGGCGGGATGCCACCTGAAATGGTGCTAACTGTGACGGCTGGACTGGAAGTATATACACGTTTTTATCAAGCCAGATTGTATTGATCCGCCAGTTGTAGTTAGGGTGTGTTCGCTTTTCTCTTTTTCTTACATCAGGTCTTTTAACTAACTTAGTTCTCGTCTCCATCATCACGTGCCCATATACAGCTTATCTCTCGGTGTTACTACCGGGTGAAAGTGGCACTGCATGCGCGAGAAGAGACAGTGGTTATGTTATCACCTGTTGTCGGACGAAGAGAAGCAGAAGCAGTTTTCTCCGGAAGGACTCTGCAAGAAGCTGAGTGGAACATCTGAATCTCGTGGCAGACGCTGCGAAGTTCCGATGCACATCGTGTGCCATCAGCAATGGTGCCGCCTAGAACCCACCAGCCAGACGTTCTTCCAAACAGTAGTTCAGACAATCTCACAGTTTCCGGTCAGGTGCTTAGGGCTCGTTGCTCGAACACTCGGCGCGGAAGCAGACTCTAAGGAGTTCACTATGTTGTTCAAATACGCTTTGCGCTGGATGAAGAGCGCCAAGATCCTGCCTCAGATCTCCGACACCGAGCGCCTGGCGCTCGAGTCCGGCGACGTCTGGATCGATGGCGACCTGTTCAGCGGCAACCCCAACTTCAAGAAGATGTTGCTCGAACCGTACGGCCCCCTGACCGACGAAGAGCGCGCCTTCATTGACGGACCCGTCCAGGAACTTTGCGCGATGATCGACCACTACGAGGTCGAGCAGACCCGCCGCATTCCCGATGACGTGGCAGATTTCATCAAGAAGCAGGGCTTCATGGGCCTGGCTATCGAGAAGGAATTCGGCGGCAAGGGTTTCTCCAGGTTGGCCATCTCGACCGTCCTGCACACCCTCGTCCCCTACTCGTTCACGTCCTGCATCCTGGTGATGATTCCCAACTCGCTCGGCGCCGCTGAGCTGATTCAGGTCTACGGCACAGAGGAGCAAAAGCACGCCTACTTGCCGAAGCTTGCTTCGGGCGAGTACGTGCCCTGCTTCGGTCTGACCGAGGCGACTGCCGGCTCTGATGCGGCAAGCATCAAGGCGGAAGGCATCGTCTTCAAGGACGCGAGCGACGGACAGATCAAGATCAAGCTCAACTTCCACAAGCGCTACATCTCGCTGGCGCCGATCGCCAACCTCTGCACCATCGCCTGCAAGCTCGTCGATCCCGACAACTTGATGGGCAAGACGACCGACCTCGGCATCACCTGCGTGCTCGTGCACAAGGGTACGCCCGGTTTCACATCCGGCGACCATCATCGCCCCATCGGTGAGTCGTTCGAAAACGGCACGCTCGACGGCAAGGACGTGATCGTTCCGCTAGACGCCATCATCGGTGGACCCGAATACGCTGGTCTGGGCTGGAAGATGCTGATGGAGCAGCTCGCGGGCGGCCGTGCGGTCAGCTTGCCTGCCGCTTCGGTTGGCAACATGAAGCTGGCCATGGCCTCCACCGGTGCCTACTCGATGGTGCGCCAGCAGTTCAACCGTCAGATCGGGCAGATGGAAGGCGTCGAAGACAAGATCGCCTTCATCGCTGCCATGACCTACATGTGCGATGCGGCGCGGATCTACGTCTGCTCCGCCGTCGACAAGGGCGTTCAGCCGCCGGTTACCTCGGCGGTGCTCAAGGCCTACACCACCGAGCTGGCACGCCAGACGGCTATCGCCGGCATGGACGTGTTCGCTGGGGCCGGTGTCATGACCGGACCGAGGAACATCCTCGGCAAGGGCTACTGCTCTTCGCCGGTCGGCATCACGGTTGAAGGCGCCAACATCCTGACGCGCACGTTGGTGATCTTCGGTCAGGGTGCGACGCGTTGCCATCCGTACGCGCTCAAGGTCGTGCACGCCGTAGACGAAAACGACGTCCGCGGTTTCCGCAACGGATTGCTCGGCTGGATGTTCCACTTCGCTGGCGGGATCCTGCGCTACGCCGTCAGGAGCGCCACGCGCGGACTGACCGTGCGGGTTCCCTCGGTCGGCGCCGGCACCGGCACCTACTACCGGCGACTGGGTTGGGCGGCTGCTCACTATGGCATGCTCACCGACCTGGCCATGTTCACCCTGGGCGGCAAGCTCAAGGCGAAAGGCAAGTTGACCGGCCGCTACGCCGACGCGGTGGCCTGGATGCTGCTCGGTATCTCGGCGCTGCGGCGCTATGAGGCCGACGGCTGCAGGAAGGAAGACAAGCCGCTGCTCGACTACGCGCTCGAATACTCGCTCAACCAGGTGCAACTGGCGTTCGAAGGCATCTATGCCAACTTCGACGTGCCGGTGCTCGGGTTGGCGATGCGAACGCTCGGCGGGCTGTGGCTGCGCATCAATCGGCTTGGGCGCGAGCCGTCGGATCGCCTGTCGCACAAGGCGGCTGGTACCGTGCAGACGTACGGCGATCAGTTCAACCGTCTGACCGAAGGCGTCTTCGTTCCGGCGCAAGACGAGCTGGGGCTGGGCGAGCTGATGCATGCTTTCCGGCTCACCAGTGAGACGCAGGAGGCTGTCACCAGCATCATCAAGGCCCAGAAGGCGCGCACGCTTCCTCGTGGTCAAATGCCTGTCGAACTGGCCGCCGCGGCGGTCGAGCAGGGCATCATCACGGCGGAGCAGGCCGAACGGCTGGCGCTAGCGCATGCCGCGCGGATGAAGGCCATTCAGGCCGACATCTTCACCTCCGAGCAGTACTACGGTCCTGCTCCCAGGGGTTGATCTACTCGCCGGCGCGCCGCTAGAAACGGCTGTGCGCCGCAGACACTGGCAGCATTGAACCGGGCCGGATGCCATTGTGCATCCGGCTCGGCAACGCTTGCCGGAGCAGTCCGTGTGGCGCAAGCCTTGTGCCGCCCACTCCCCCTGAACGCCACCGCCTGTGGTGCGCGTTCATGCGTCAATCTAACAAGCAATCATGCTTGTACCTCCGCGGCTTGCCGCGGAGTTCTCGTAAGAAGGAGCTAAACACCATGAGCAAACGTCATGATGCACTGGAAGTGCTCGCTGTCGGATTGGTCAGCGTCGGCGCCATAGTGGTGCTGAAATCTCTGCTCGGCACCGGACGCAACCACGTCCAGAAGGTGACCGACAACATCGACCCGCACGACTTCACCGTCGCGTACAGCACTCACGACAACGACTTCCATTTCGTCGGCAACGACCACGCGCGGCCTCAACCGCCGTACAAGACCTTCGGCGAGGCCATGCGCACGGCCCGCCAGTTCATCGCCTCGGCTGCGCCGATCAATGGCAAGGCCAAAATCGTCAACGTGCGCAACGGGCGCGAGCAGGACGTGTCCGCCTAACCCAGGCGCTGCTTCTCTCGCCAATCAGGTGAGCCGGTGCGAGAGCCAGCGTGGCCCTCGCCGGCGCCTCACCCGGTTTTCTCGGTAGAACAAGAAAAAAATCCCGGAGGATCAAGACCATGGAGACACTGGTAATTCTCATTCTCGTCGTTCTCGTCGTGGCAGGACTGAGCCATGCCGCCGCCGCTTCGCTGTGGCAGTTGGCCATCTTAATCGCCACCATCTACGGTATCGTCAAGGCCTGGCAGGCTCACTGGCTGTTCGGTCTGATCGCGCTGTTCGTCAGCCCGGTCGGATTGATCGTCGGCATTGCCTCGCTGATCTGTCGCCGCAACGTTGCGGCCGACATGCTGCGCTCCTTCCGCAGCTAATTGCGGAGGTGAATGACTGAGGCGGGCGGGCTTTAAACCCGCCAGCCTCAGCCCTTTCGCTGCGCCACTGTATGTGGTGCGGCAATTCTGTTCGTCCAACGGGGCAAAACCCCAAAAGGAGCCCGAAAAGATGTCACAACAATGTTGCCCGGCCACACCGGAGGAGCGCGATCGCAACCTGGCCACCGCCATTCGCACGCGCGCCGACAAACTGGCTTTCTCAGGCAACCTGGCGCTTTCCGCCACGTTGCTCACGGCCGCTCACGGGCTGATCGGCGCTTCCGGCGGTTACGGAAACGATGCCGGCCTCTGGGTCTACAACTCAGACGGCATCCTGGCGATTCTCAGCGACGATGCGGTCGGCGCCGAAGAATCGTTTCGCAAGGCGCTGCTCGTCGCCACCCAGGTCTTCGGCACGCACAGCGTCGAAGCGGCCACCTGCCAGAATAATCTGGCTCAAGCCCTGGCTGCACAGGCGAAGTACGAAGAGTCCCAGACCCTGTTCACCACAGCGATCGCCACTCTCGAAGCGATTCGACCGACGATCAAAGATGACGATGAGCACAAGGCCAAGCTCGAGCATGTCGACAACGTCCTCGCCGACGCCAACCTGGAATTCGGCAAGATGAAGGAGGCTCGCGCTGCGGCTGCGCTGGCTCAATCGGCCAAGCTGGGCTCGCAATGGATCGACGCCAACCGCTCCACCCTGCCTGTCAATGAATGCGTGGCCGCCAACGCTGATGGTCTGGTCGCCCACTCACCGTCGTGGGACGGACTGTTTGAGCTGATCAAGAGCAAGGGTGTGCCACAGGCCGGTGTCACCGTCGCCTTTATCGAAGCGCCGGGCCCAGCTCTGGTGCGACAGCCCCAGCGCCAGCGGCCACCGCAGCGCCGAGTTCACGGACAACCATCAGCGGATCCGGCAAAACCGTCCTCTGAATCCTAGGATTCCTCACCCGATTTTTTCTGGAGGTAACTGATGAAACGATTCGATCCCAAGGGCTTCCTGCCCCTGCCTGACCGCATCTCCGTCATGCCCGCGCATGGCGGCGGCTGGTCCGGCAAGCTGGACAACTGGTGGGCGGGCGCCACGATCGCCGCTCCCGCCATCGAGGTGGTCAAGGCCGCCGACGCATCGGTGGAAACCGTGCGCCGGCTGCTGCGGCAAGGACCGAAAAAGCTGAACCAGTACTACGTCGAACAGACGCAGCAGGCACGCCGCATGGTGCGCCTGACGCTCGATCTGCCCGAGTCCGCGCCGGTGCTGCTCGATGCTTCGGGCACCGCGGCGCTGCTTCTCGCCACCCGCATCCTCGGCCACATCGCCGACGGTGCCGGGTCGCAGACGTTCTTCACGATCACCACCGACGAAGGTGGCTCGCTGGTGCCGGCCACCTTGCGTGGGCTGGACCCGAGCGAGATGGAGAAGACGATGTTCCAGCCCAACACCGGGCTGTTCTACGAACCGCAACCGGTGCTGCCGTATCCGCCACGCACGGAGATTCTCTCGCAGTTGGTCGGGCTGTCCAAGTTCGACAATGACGCGCTGGTGGTCGAACTGCGCCGCATCGCTATGGAGCACCTGGAGGCCGGGCATCGCTTCGGTTGTCTCGTGCTGCCCCATGTCGTCAAGTCGGGACGGATTCTGCCACTGCATGCGGTGTCGGCAATGGTGCAGGAACTGCGCGCTCTAGGGCTCAACCTGTACCTGGTCGTCGACGACGTCCAGGGCTTCGGGCGGGTCGAGGGTGAACTCTGCGCCAACCCGCTGCAGTTCTGCGACGCTTACGTGCTCGGCTCTGCCAAGGCTCTGGGAGGCTTGCTTACCGCTTCGGCGGTGGTGATCCAAGCGGAGGCGATGCAGCGGTTCTTGCACCTGGCTGAGCAGTGGCGCGGTCTGCCCTTCCCGTGCATCTCGCACTACCAGTTCCCTCCGGAAATGGAAGAGCGGTTGCCGGAAGCGATGTTGAAGCGAGGTGCAGTCTCGCTGCCCGAGATCGTCGCCATGTCGGCGGCGATCCACCATCACTACCGGCGCGGCGTGGGCGACACGTACCTGGCACGGCGGCACAACCAGCTCGAGCTGGTGGCGTCGCAGCGTGCTCAGGTCGTGGAAGCGCTCACCGCCATCCCCGGCATCAAAGTGCTCGAGTCCACACCTCAGCGGCCGCTCGTTCCCTCCATCGTTTCCTTCGAGACTCCCAAGGGCGTCAGCCCCGGTGCCTTGAAGGACGCGCTCCAGGCGGGAACACCGATCGTCACACCCTGTGCGCCGATCGGGCGGTTGCTCCGGTTGGAAATCCCCGAGTACCGCGACATGCCCAGCGTCGAAGTGCTGAAAGAAAGGCTGCTGGCATGCTTGCGCGAGCTCCAAACGGAGACCGCGCCTGTGACCACGCCCGAGCCGGTTCAGCCCATTCAAGGGCCGGACCTGCCGGAAGCCTTGCCCGAGCCCGTCGAAGCAGGGACCAGCGAGCCTGAGGTGCCTGTGGTTCAACCACAGCGCCCGCTGCTCGACTGAACGCCGACGGGATTTTCTTGCCTGCCTCAGGACGCCGCCAGCATTGCCGGCGGCGTCCTCGCTTGCACTCTGGTGAACGCGCTCACGCATGCTCACCAGCAGTAACCAATGAGAAGAGTCCCATGACAAAGAAAGTAAACCTCAACCTCAATGGGATCGGTATCAGTGGGCTGAAAAAGAGGCGACATGCCTCTTCCCCCTGTTCCCGAAACCACATCTTCGTTCTGCCCGGCTACGGCGACCAGAACTTCCGCTTTCCCGATGCCCAGACGCTTGTCACCAACGCCCTTGCTCGTCTCGAGCAGCGCTATGGTGGCGATGCCGAAGCGGTGACGGAAGGAAGTGAGAAGCAGCCGGAAACGCCCGAGCGCGACGCCACCGCTGATGGTGCGAATCAGGCGATTGGCCTGAAGGCATCTCGGCACAGCGATCACGGCCGTGTGCCCGCCGGTAAGGACCCCGGCATCAGGATGAGCAAACCCAGTTGCCGTCACAAGGGCATCATCAAAGCGATCGTGCGCAAGGGCATCAGCTTCGACCGCACGTTCGTCCCCGGCATGCCTGCTCAGGGCTTCACACCGGAGCCTGTGATCATCAAGCTGCCCGACGCCGAGCAGCGCAACATGGATGGCACGCTCTATCTCGCCGCTCTCGGCAAAGCCATCATCATGGATGAGGGCAAGTACGACGCGATTGTTGCCGAGCGGTTCGACCCGCTTTCCGGTGCGGTCAACTGGGCGCGCTCGCACATGGGCGCCAAGTACCAGGCGGCGATCGACAGCCTGGCTGCCCAGCTCGACAAGCTGCAACTGCTCTACAAGGAAGCGCTGCCGCGCGTTCTGGCGGTACTCGCCGCGCAGAACCCGGAAGTCAATCCCAAGAAGCTGGAAGCGGCTGCCGTCGAAGTACTCGATGAAGAGCTGGTGCAGATTCTGACTGTGCTGCGCATCTGGACGGATGCGTTTGCCCAGCATCGCGACGGCATGTACAAGCAGCTCGAGGCTGTGACCTTTGTGGTCGAGCAAGCCTTCAAGCTGCAGACGCAGGCCGGCGGCGACTCTGCCGAAAAGATCAAAACGGTCGTCTTCCAGATCGGCAACGTCTTCGTTGCTCGTTTCAGCAACCAGGGTCCGGCGACGTATCCTGGCACCCGCGGCCCGATTGGCGCTCACGCCATTGAAGTGCCGCATGACGAACGCAAGATGATCGCGCTGATGCTCGTGCTTTACACGCACGAGTTCCGCCACGACATCTTCGCCGACGTCGAGGGTCTCGCCGCTGAAGTGACGCACGCGGTCGTCAGCCAGATCCAGGAGGCGTTCTCTAAGGGGAAATTCAAGTTCTCCACCGACAAGGTCGCCTTCGGCAGAAACAAGTTCGACATCGTCGACATCATCGCCAAAATGTTCGCCGACACCATCTCGGAGGTCGATGCGGACGTCAACGGCGGTGTAGCGCAGTCTGGTCCAGCGTTCCTCTACAACCTGGTCTCTTCCTTCTCCGCCCTCAACGCCGGCAGCCCCGCTGGCGTGATGAAGATGAACCGCTTGCTGCGTCCCAGCTCGTTCTACGAAATCAACTCTGAGAACGGGCAGACGTCGCTCGACTTCTTGCCGCATCCGCCGGATTACATCCGTGCGTATATCGTTGCGGCAGCGCTCGACGAATTCGGCTTCACCGCCGAGGCCGACGAGTGCCGGCGGTTGGCTGACCAGGCGGTCGGCTCGCCGTTGCCGGAGTTCATCACCTGGAGCGATGTGGATGGCAAGTCGAAAGCGGTGATCAAAATCGCTTTCTCCGACCTGAAGCAAGTGGCGCCAGTTGTGGTCAAGGCTCTGATCCGTACGCCGCTCAAATCGCTGGGCGGGTTGTCGATGTTCGACATCGTCAACTGGAACAGGCACCGTCAGGACAAGGTCGACGTGTTGACCAAGAACCTGATGAATGGCCACGCTGACGTGCCGGACAACATCGGTGACATCTTTGGCACCTATGTGGCTGCGGCAGCGACGCTGGCTTACTGGGGTCTGTGCAAGTCCGGCGTGCGTCCGCTTTTGGCCGCCGCCGTCGTCGAGGAAAACGCGCTCAAGATGCTGGAGACTGTGCGGCAAAGGCAAGCGGCAGCGGAAGCTGGCGCCCCCGAGCACGCAGCCTGCACCTGCGGCCGTCACCCCGGCGATCTGCCTGCTGCTGACAGCACGGCGCCGGTCGAGCCCAAGTCCGAGTAACCATGGCCAGGTGGGGGTAGTCCGGCAACGGCCTGCTCCCACCTGCGCTTTGGCTTCACGCTTTCGCCGGTTCAGCCTGAACGGCTGGCCGGAACGGCGCCACCAATTGCGGTGGCGTTCCTTGCGAATGGAATTTCCGCCCAATCATGTCGTGGGCCGTCGTCACTGCTCAGGTGGTGGCACGGCGCACAAAGGAAATGGCATATGCAGAAACATTTGAAATTTGGCACCACCTGTCTGTTCGCAGCCGGCTTGGTCACCCTGCTGTTTGTGTCCGGGTGCCGGCGCAGCGATAGCGACGCTAACCCCGTCGAAACCGCCTCCAAGGCATACCCGCCTCAGCTCTCCAACCGCGTGCAGTTGCGCGCGCCGGCTGCCGGCGAAGCGATCCGCTTCGTCCAGTACGATCCGGTCGCCGCTGGCGATGGTAAAGGCGAGCTGCGTTTTAGCGACCAGGCCAAAAGCCACGCTGTCGTCCAGTACCGCGACACGCGCAAGACGGCGTACATCGATTACCGCACCGAAGGACCGGGCAAAGGCACGATCAAGAACGTGAAAGTGCTCTACCCCGCTCCGGAAAAGAGCAACGTTCGAGCTGTTGCGCGGCTGCTCGAGCTTGACGCTGACGGTCACACGATCGTCGCCGACACGCAGTTTCGCCCCGACGGCAAAACTGTGGCCCACACAGGCAACCGCACGGCGGCTGACACATTCGAGAGCTTCGACTTCCAGCCCGACAGCACCAACGTCGCGCGCCACAAGCGCTTCACGTTGGCCGACAAGAAGTGGAAGCTGGCGCTCGATGAGACCTATCGCCTGGACAAGAGCCTGCTTTCAGTGGCTGCGCTTCAGTCCGACGGCAGCCGCGCTACCGACACCTACTCCGACAAGCAGGTGCTGGTATCACATGCGGTGATGGATTCGAGCGAGAGCAACGAGACGACCGAGTACTATCTGGCTGATGGCAAGACCGTCTCATCGAAGGTGACGCGTAACTCCTACAACATCACTGTCGATACCTTCAAAAATGGCGAGCTGGCAAACCGCCGCAGTTGGGGCTACGGTTATAACACTATGACCGTCACCTTCTACGAACACGGCAAGCCCGCCTATCGCCAGAACTGGTCGCTCAAGACCGGCAGCGACGTGGACAAACTCGACGAGAATTCGTACGAGCTGAAGACGATCGACCACCTGAACGCCGCGGAGAAGGTGACGCAGACAGTCACTCTCGCCGCTGACGGCAAATCGCCCAGCTCCATCCGTGTTGCTGATCCGAAGAATCCGGACAGCTACTGGGCGCACACGCAGAAGACCTTCCGCGATGATGGAACGTTGGAGAAGGTCGAAGTCTACGACAAAGACGGCAAGATCACGAGCACCGATACGCATACGGTCAAGGACAACGTCCGCGAACCGGTGCCGGAGAAAATGCTGAAACCACAGCACTTTGAGCAGCCTCCCAAGATGCTGCCCTCGCACTTCAACCCGTCTATGTTCGGCGAGTACGAAGACTGACGCTAAGGGGCGAGCACGATGGATTTCGGTCCATCGTGCTCTGCTCTTTTTCGTTTTTGGATTTTTGCACTATCGCTTATAGTTATAGCGACCAAGCCCCCAAGCCCGCTTCGCGGACATCGGCATCAAATTCTGCGATAAGTGCGGGCTGAATTTAATTGCTGGAACACGCAACGATACTCATCTTTTTTTAGAGACCTAGCAAATAACCTGCTCACGGATTTCTCACGCGCAGCAACTATTGTGATCCGTGCGCGCACCACCCCCCGATTCTGTTGAATGTTCCCGGCACAGCACATCAGTGCTGTCCCCCAACGAGCGCCGGCACTAAGTTCGAATCAGACGTTCACCCAATTGAATGCAGTGGGAAACTGAGTTCTGTCGAACAGATCGCCAGAAGTGCTGACTTCTTGCAGATTTGAATCCGACGAACACCAACTGAAAACACCATCACCCAATCGGTCACGGCAAGAATTAGATTTCTTTGCTTTGAGGCCATGTGTGACTTCGAGCGCAGTGGCTCAGTCAGCTGAGTTGAGCTGTCTCACACATCCGGACTGCGCGCCAAAGGGCCGGCGCTTCATCTTATACAAATGCAGCAATTTGAATGATTCGAGCGTTGCGAATCTTCTGCTGCCAACAAGAGGTTTTAATCATGGTCGAAATTAGCAGCATTGGCGGGAACGGCGATCATCAAGTTGCCTTGAGAGATAGAGTCGAAGGTGTTTTGAGTACGGGTTTCATCGATCTGATGAAACAAGGACAAGGTTATCTGAAAGACACCACGGGCGGTCCCGGAGTCGCCGATGTAATGAAGCTTTTCGCACAGTCTGACTTAGTATTCTGTTCGATGCCGCAAGGCGCGAAGGAGATCAAAGTCGACGAACAAGTAGACAAATTTCTCAAAGATGAGCTTGGCGTAAAGGACAAATACATGCAGGGATCAAAGGTAACCATCGAGCTGGAGAAGGCAAAGTACAAAGACTTTCCGGGCGCGCCGCAATTGTGGTTCGACAAGAAAGTAAGTTTCGACATCAAGAAAGATGGCGACAAGATCGAGCTCAACGATATCGATGGTCTGATGGTTAATCCGGGAGATTACATTCCCTGGGCTAATGTCACCAATGCGACTTTTGAGCGATCCAAAGAGGGAAAATGTACGGCCAAGGTAACGGGCGGCCGTCTAGGAGTTTCCGTCACAAGGGAAATCGAAATACCAGCTGAAGTCTACAAGATGATAGAGAAAACAGCCGACGACAATTTGAAGAAATAGCAGAGCCGGAAAAGCGACGAATTGGCAGGCATAGACTCCAATTGAGCGAAGACGAGGCTGTTGCGCCGCCCAGTCTTCGCTCTCGCTCGCTCGAGCCTGCACCATATGTGGTGCGTCTTGATCCGATATTAACTCGGCCATGCGGCGTCCGAACTGGTTTGAACATCTGCATTCTCCTAATTGATTAGTTTGTTAACCGATTTTATCGATGGGGACTCGTTTTTGTCAGTCGGAGAGTCTGTCAACTTGGATGTGATACCGTATATGGTGCCTCAGCGGGCCGAAAAAAGCCGGACAACCGGGACCACTCGATGTGGTACCGGCTGCCGGCCGTGCGCTGATTCGGCTGGGAAGGAGATTCCTTCTGCTCCAGCCATCGGCATTAATCAGTGTTGCCGGTCACTCCCGTGTCCTTGAGGACGGCGAACTTGACGGTGTCCCTCCCTTCCAGCACCCATGAGGTGCTGACTGATTGAATCAGATCCGATTTGACGGTTGACGGCTTCGTCGAATCGTGGCGGGACGAGAAGACGGAACGTACGCTGCCAGGCAGATTTGGCAAGGTCTGTCCCTGCACGGAAAGTCCCTGTTGAGGCAGGGCGACGTGCAGGTACAAATCCTGATTCTGCGTGGTGGCGACGTCTATGCGAAGCGTTTTCATCAGCCCGGCGAGATTGATCGGCGACAGCAGGGCCTGGTCGTTGCTCAGCCGGCGCCGCAGGCTGCTGGCCGAATCACCGATGAAGGCTTCGTAGATGCCCTCCGGCATGTCGACAGGCAGGTCCAGCTTCAAGGTCACAGTCTGTCGCGCCCCGTGCCAGGGTTCCAGCTCCACGTCCGCCGTCAGCGTTTGTCCCGGCTGCAGGGCCTTGTTGCGCAAGCGAATGTTCTCGACCGTTGCCGTATGCCGCCCGCGCTCGATTTGTACCGCCACTGAGATCTTCTCGATGCGCACGGGGGCGGCGAAATTGTTGCTCAGCATCGACACCACCCGCGCCGTCTTGCCGAACAGCGCCACAGAGCCACGCTCGCCCGAAAAGCCCGATCCGCTGAAGGTATCGGACATCTCGATCGGCTGGTCGTCCTTGAGTTCGAACCTGACCTTGAGCTTGGCAGTCAGCTCGTCGGGCAGGTTGCCATCGGTGTCGACAGCGCTGGAAAGCACCGAAACGATCAGTGCCGGCAGCAAGCTCGGCTCGCGCACGATGCGCACTCGGTAGGTCGTAGGCTGGGCGAACAGTTCGCCGGCGACGCTCACCTCCATCGGTAAAAGGTCCGCCTTGACGCCGATTCGGCCCGCGATCCCGGTGCTGACGTCGGTATCGAATGCACCGACCTCGTTCAGCGGCGAGCCCATCTTCATGCTCACGCTAACGCGAGGATAGACGGTGTGAATGTGCGCGGTCATCATGGGGAACTGGCAGCGCCCCAGACCGAACATCGGATGCCCGAAAGCATAGACGCGATCGCCATCCACCTCTGTCACTGTGCCGATGCCGGCCAACTGAAAGTCGCCTAGCACCAGTCCGGCTGCCACGGCGGATCCTCGTTGCAGCGGTTGGTTGCCTTCTTTCAGGCGCACGTCCTCTTGGGCGGCGCCACCATTGGCGGCTGAAACGTTGAGCGCCGACATGCGTGCGTTCAAGAATGCCAGCGAGCCAGGGCTGAATCCATGCCCCGCCAGAGGCGTGGCCATCTGTCCCTCAGTCCTGGCGCCGCCGGCGATGACGAACTCTGGCGACGCCGGCCCACCGGCATTGAAGTCGCTCATCGAACGATCGGTCGGCCCAGGCTTGCGGGCTGCTGCCGCGGCGACGTGGTCGTGTTGCGAGTATTCGAGCATCTGCTCGAACGGGGTGACGCCGGCGATCGGGTCTTTGGCGAACTCCCAGGCGAAGGCCACGGCGCCGAGAAGTTTGCCGTCGACCACGATCGGGCTGCCGGACATGCCCTGGATGATGCCGGCGTGGTCGATGTCGGACAGCCCGGACAGCCGGCAGAGGATCATGTCGCGTCCCGGGCTGACGCCCTTCTGGACACCGAGCACCTCGGCCGTGAACTCCTCGATCCGGTTGCCCTTCATCACGGTCTGCCCGATGCCGCGCATCCTCGGTTTGACGTCATCGATCTTCCAGTACGTGAGCGGCTCGCCGGCCGTGGTAGTGGTGGCGAGACCGAGGCAGAGGCTGACGAAGAGAAGAAACTGGCGCATCTGTGGACTCCTTTTCAGGGATTGAAGGTGCTGTGCCTTGCCTGAGGCTGATGGCACGTGGACAGCAGGACCGGTAGAAACTGTGAAACGTGGAACTTGAATCGGTGGAAGGCGCAGAATGCGCACGCAAATCATGCGACCGAATAGTCAAGCGCAAAATATGACTAATTAGTCATCGAAAATCGAGAAAAATATGACTAACTAGTCATATTTGGCGCTTGATATCTATTATTGGGCGTTCGATCGCAGGTCGAAGTCGACAAAGAGGCTCCGGAGTTGGCTGTGGTGGTCGTGCAACAAGTGTTGCTTGGGGTTCTGGCATCAATCAGGCAGTAGGTTGTTCTTGTTTGTGATGGGGGATGGTGGTGAAATTGAGTTACTGATTCAACCTATGCCGCCAAGAGCTCCGCGGGCAACCACTGCACGCCCAAAGATCACAACCCGTAGGATGCTGGAGGCTGCGCCGAAGTGCGCTTCTTACGGAAAGCTCGTGGGAAAATGCAAGAAACTAATGAAAAATCCGCAGAGATTACAGCCGCGACCAACTGCTTGCTAAGCTAGTGATAGAGCCATCCCGCTGCTTTGAATTAAATCGGAGCCGATTGGATGCGCAAGCTAGTGCCAGCATATGCCCCAGTGCTTGGTGGTATCGTATATGGTGCCCAATCGGGCCAAAAAAATGTTCCTGAACCAGGAGGCGAATCATCATGAGTCGCTTCTCCTGGTGTCAGAAACGTTTGCAAACTAACGGGTTTAGCCATCGCATTTTGCGATTTCCTGTGTTGCTGGTGATGGTGGCTCGACTGCCGACGGCCGACAGCCTCTTCGCTGTGGTGTTTTGCCGAAGTTAACGCAGATTGTCGAGGACAAATGCGTAACGGTCGGCGTCGTACTGCAGCATCTTCGTTGTCGTCCATCCATAGAGGTGACCGGTATCCTTACCTACAAGTAGCATCACCGGACGATTCGCAGCCTGCGCGTATTGCAGCGCCGCTGTGAATTTCCAACTGTGTGCCTGCTCGACGCGATCGTCGTGATCGCCTGTAGATACGAGCACGGCTGGGTACTTCGTTCCCTTGCTCACCTTGTGCAAAGGCGAGTAGGCGAACAGGGCCGCGAACTCCGAGGCGTTGCCTGGATCGCCGTAGTCAGGCTTCCAGCCTGCACCGACAGAGAACAGCGGGAAGCGGATCATGTCCAGCACGCCGACATGAGGCAGCGCCGCCCCGAACAATTCAGGCTCTTGCGTCAGCACGGCGCCGACCAGAAGTCCACCGTTGCTGGCGCCGCTGATGGCGATCTTGCCTGCACTGGTGTACTTCTCATCGATGAGCCAGTGTGCTGCCGCCCTGAAGTCGTCGAACACGTTCTGCTTCTTCAGCTTGGTGCCGGCTTCGTGCCAGGCATCGCCACCTTCGGCACCGCCGCGGATATTAGCCACTGCCAGCACACCGCCCAGCCGCAGCCAGGTGGTGTAAGACGAGCGGTAATACGGAGTGATGCTGATATTGAAGCCGCCGTATCCATACAGCAAAACCGGATGGCTGCCATCCTTGACCAGATCCTTGCGGTACGCCAGCGTCATCGGCACCTCCGTGCCGTCCTTCGACTTGTACAGTACAACTTCCTGTTTGAACTGGCTCAGGTCGAACTTCATCTTCGGCTGGAAGAGCAGCTTGCTCGTCCAATTCTTCGCCTCGCCCGAGATGTCGTAGCGGAACATTGCGGGCGGCGTCACGTAGTCGCTGTAGGTGTAGAGCACACTGCCGGCGGTGCCATCGCTGCGGAAACCGAGGGCGGTTCCGGCTCCTGGCAAATCCATCTGCGCGAGAAGCTGACCGGTCAACGAGAACACTTTGACTACGGAATGCCCCTGGTGCAAGTAGCCGGCGAAGAGCCTATCTTG